>ERZ795058.579-NODE-579-length-56223-cov-17.273999_pt1 | contig 56223 bp, 53 predicted proteins | sample MGYA00375142_ERZ795058 | MGnify/ENA primary metagenome ERZ795058 (study PRJEB30187, sample SAMN05720210) | activated sludge metagenome | isolation source: anaerobic digester from wastewater treatment plant | place: Japan | collected 2015-04-20 ... | reverse complement strand
TGATGTCAGAAAAATGCAACATAACGATACGTGGTTACTGAGTAAATATCGGTAAACCCGTTGGCATTTGACTTTAGTTTCTCACTTTTGAATGCTTTTGCTACCGGCTATCCGCAAAAGGCATCATTGTTTTATCGATTGCCAGTCCTTCAGGAATTTTTCGAGACCTATGTCGGTTAGTGGGTGTCTTATGAGCTGTGATAGGACATTGAATGGTATTGTAGCGATATCTGCACCTATGAGCGCAGCATCGAGAACGTGAATCGGGTTGCGTATGCTGGCAACAATAATCTCAGCTTCAAAGCCATAATTCGTAAAGATTGTTGCAATATCTTCAATAATGCCCATGCCCCTCTGTGAAATATCGTCAAGTCTACCTATAAAAGGACTTACATAGCTTGCACCTGCCTTTGCTGCAATAAGTGCCTGAATCGGCTGGAATATCAGTGTCACATTTGTTTTTATCCCTTCCCCTGAAAGCGTTTTAACTGCTTTTACCCCTTCTTCTGTCATGGGTATCTTGATCACAGCATTCTGACCTAACGATGCGAGTTTTCTCGATTCTTCTATCATTTCTTTGGAATTAGTCGAAACAACTTCAAGGCTAACCGGTCCTTCCACGATAGACAGGATTTCTTTTATAATAGCCTGAGGATCTCTTTTTTCTTTTGAAAGCAGCGATGGGTTTGTGGTTACACCATCTACGAGACCCATTTCTATCCCCTTTTTGATTTCGTCGATATTTGCGGTGTCAATAAAAAACTTCATAAAGCCTCCTGTCTGTTATGTAATCTTTTTTAACAATTAGTTGCATTGCCATGCGGTTTTATTATAATCTTTAGACAATCTTTTGCTTCGCTTGCAACCCTGAATCCATCTGAAATGTCTTCAAGTCCGAATCTGTGTGTTATAAGGTCGTCTACAATAACGTTTTTCGCCCGGATGAGTTCCATTGCCTGCATGTTATCAATGGGGGCAGCGCCATAGCATGTTTTCAGGCTTATATCGTTTCTCCAGAATGGGTTGAAGTCTATAGATATTGTCTGGCCCGGGTTCGGTACAGCAAAGAGCAGTACCGTTCCTCCCCTGTCAACGGATTCCAAGGACTGGTAGGCAGCGGGTTGCGACCCGGTACACACAATTACCTTATCAGCGAGTCTGCCATTATTGATATCTTTGACAAATTCAGAAACATTGCCTTCTGCATGGATGATAGCTTCTGCACCACACCTTTTAGCTGCTTTGAGTCTGGAATCATAAATGTCCGTTGCAATGATCCTGCCTGCACCAAGAGCACGTGCGAGCTTGATCATGAGCAGTCCTGCAATGCCGCAACCGAGAATCAAAAGAGTGTCGCCGGGCTTTATATCTATAGCCCTCAAGCCCCTCACAACTGTTCCGAGAGGCTCAATAAATGAACCCTGTTCGTATGACATTGTATCTGGTAGTATGAATGTGCCGGTATCGATACTTTTCCCCGTGATCCTCAGATATTCAGAAAATCCTCCAGGGTTAAAATTGTTTTTTGACTGGAAAGTGATACATGCAGTTTGATGGCCTGTAAGGCACCAGTAACACTCATCGCACGGTACATGGTGTGTTGTAAAAACCCTGTCACCGTTTTTAAACTTGTTTACGTTTTTCCCCACCTCTATAACCTGTCCACTTACTTCGTGCCCCAAAACAAGAGGTGCCTTCTTAATGCGGTACCATTCCAATACATCGCTTCCGCATATGCCACTCGCCATTACTTTTATCAGGATATCGTTTTCTCCAACAGCAGGAACAGGCAACTGCTCAACCTCTACTTTGCTGTTGTTGTAGTACATACCGACGCGCATTACTTATCGTCCATTATTGTGCCTTGTTCTTTTCTGTTAAGAAAAAATCATACGCTGATTTTGGTTTTTCACCATCATGGACGACCTTTCTCAATGCCTTGATCATTGCAACTGGCGCATCAGATTGAAAAATATTTCTGCCCATGTCAACGCCTGCTGCACCATCCTGAATAGCATTGTAAGCCATAGTCAGGGCATCGAGTTCAGACAGTTTTTTGCCACCAGCAATTACTATAGGGACGGGACAGGAGGCTACTACGGTATCAAAATCTTCCGGCACATAGTAGGTTTTTACATAACTTACACCGAGTTCTGCGATAATTCTCGAGGCAAGACGCATATATTTGGCATCACGACCCATATCCTTACCGACCGCGGTGACACCAAGCACAGGAATACCATATCGGTTACCCAAATCAACAAGTCGTGTCATGTTGTGTACAGACTGAGTTTCGAATGTGCCCCCGATGAAAACTTGAACTGCCATGGCTGCTACGTTTAAACGAATTGCCTCATCTATATCTATTGCAATTTGTTCGTTTGACAACTCATTTAATACGCTTGGTCCACCGCTTGCCCTTAGCACAATCCCTTTGGCAAATGTTGGTGGGATAATCGAGCGCATTATACCGCGTGTCAGCATTAATGTGTCGCAGTGCTCAAGAAGTGGAAGGATTGTTACATCGACTCGTTCGAGTCCTGTAGTAGGTCCCTGAAAATATCCATGATCAATGGCAAGCATAACTGTTTTTCCTGATTTTGGGTTGAATATCTTCGAAAGACGATTTTTCATGCCCCAGTCAAGGTTGTTACTTCCTTTTAGAAAAAAGGGTTCGTTTTTGGCGGGGATATCGACATAGAATTGTTTTTCCTTTTCTGATACATCTATTTCTGGCATATCCTTTTGCTCCTTAAGACGTTATTTTTAAAGCATAAGAAATGGTTCAGTTGTGTATCAATATAACTGTAATATGTTCAAATTTCAAGCGGCAACTTTTTGCATGTTTGTTTTTCATCTATCTCATCAAGAAAATCGATCAGAGGCCTTTTTAAAAAAGGATGAACAATATGAGGGTCTATTTCGATACAAGGAATGATGGCAAACCTTCTCTTGTGCAGTTCGGGATGCGGGACTATAAGTCTCGGTGTATTTAGCACAAGGTTTGAAAAAAGTAGGATATCAAGATCTATGATGCGGGGTTCGTTCTTCTTTTTCCTTGTTCTGCCCATGTCATGTTCGATTGATTGCAGATAATCCAGTAACTCAATAGGATCGCTTTCCCAATCTATTGATATTGCACAATTTATAAAATCATTCTGGTTGATGTTGGAAACAGGGGATGTGATGTATAGGGATGAGGTAACAACCCGGGTTATGCGGGGGTTTTTTGAAATATAATCTATGCTTTTGAGACAGTTTTTCTGACTGTTGCCTAAATTGGATCCAATGCCGATAAAGACCTTATAACCCAGAGACTCAATTATACAGTTTTTTCCTTATCCTTATCGTTTTTTGTTGGGGTGACATCTATTTCATCAGGCTCTTTAATAGATTTTTTGAAGCTTTTTATTCCTTTACCCAGTGCTCCGCCGATTTCAGATATCCTGCCTGCCCCGAAGATCAGAATAACTATGATTAGGATAACAATAAGTTCTGGAAATCCGAGGCCAAACATATTTTAAGGCTATCATTTTATTAAAAGAATAATCAACTATTTTTTTTAAATCAGGCTATGAAAAGAAGGATTCACAATATCAGCCCAAAAGTTTGTTGCTCATGAACAAGTTGGAACAAACTAATGGAGAAATTGTTTTTGCTATCATCAACGACCTCTTAGTTCTTTTCCACATTCCTTATGTGTTTGTAGCGCATAAAGTTTTGCCTGGGCGCAACGTGCGGTGGCCGATTTTGCCTTTATTTAAGTTGACTGCAACATTATTTTGTTCTATTAATATTCAATGGCGTTATTGGAGATAAGAACATATCCGGATCCGGTTCTCAGAAAGGTTGCCAAGCCAATCGATGATATTAATGATGATATTATTAAGCTTGCAGAAGATATGATAGAGACTATGCGTCTTTTTCGTGGTGCAGGTTTGGCGGCAAACCAAGTGGGCGTGCCGATCAGGATGATTGTGCTCGAACCAGAGTCTGACAAAAAAGATAGAGGTAACAAAAAAAGCGATGCGCTTATTTTAATTAACCCAGTGATTGTAAAAAGCGAAGAAGAAGAGATTGCAGAAGAGGGGTGTCTCAGTCTTCCAAAGTTCTATGAATATATAAAAAGGGCAAAGAAGGTGTCTGTCAAAGGGCTTTCGACCGCTAATATTCCTTTTGAGATGGAATGCGATGGCCACATGGCAAGGGCGTTTCAGCATGAAATTGACCACCTCAACGGAGTTCTTTTTATTGATTACTTAAGCCCTATTAAAAGAAATTTATTCAAGAAAAAATACGTTAAAAAAGACAGATGAACGTTATCTTTTTTGGTTCTTCAAGCTTTTCGGTACTACCGCTGAAATCTATATCTCAAAGCGTCTCGGCAGTTGTTACAAAGAAGGCTAAACCAAAGGGTAGGGGGTATGTTTTTGAAGACAACGAAGTCAAAAAGGCGGCTTATGAGCTTAACCTGCCCATAATAGAGATTGAATCCTTCAGGGATGAAGCCTCTATCCTTATAAGAGAATATAAACCCGATTTGTTTGTTGTAGCGTCATTTGGTATTATAATCCCACGCTGGGTGCTTGATATTCCGTCGATGGGGGCAATAAATATTCATCCTTCGCTGCTTCCCAAGTACAGAGGGCCATCTCCGATTCAGTGGGCGCTTTTAAATCGTGATGAAAAAACAGGGATTACACTCATCAATATGAACGAAAAGATGGATGCCGGCAATATCGTTTACCAGGAAGACATCGATATTGACGGCGATGATGATTTTATAATACTTTCGGAAAGACTTTCAAGAAGGTCAGCGGAAATAATGCTGGATATGCTCAGCAAAATTGAGGTTGAAGGTATGCCTGAAGGCATTGAACAGCAACATGAAATTGCCACCTTCACGAAGATTATTACAAAAGAGATGGGCAAGATCGACTGGAATAAAACAGCAGCAGAGATTGCTGGACAGATAAAGGCTTTTGTACTCTGGCCGACAGCCTTTTCATTTTTTGATGATATGTTATTTAAGATATTTGATGGGAAAATATTTTATACTGACAGGAAAAAACTGCCAGGTACGATACTTGAAGTTATAAAAGATGGCATCGTTGTTCAATCATCTGACAGGGCTATTCTTGTAAAAGAAGTACAGTTGCAAAATAAAAAACGGATGAGGGCATTCGATTTTGCCAATGGATATAGGGGTTTGGTTGGAAAGATATTGAAATAAAATGCAATATTGTGCTTTTTTAGTTGACAGAAAAAGGTTTAGCTTTTATTATCAATAACAGGTTGTTTGGTATGTTTTTTGCAGAAATTTAGAGGTATCATGAAAAACATCTTCGCATTTTTTGTTTTAATGTCGTTGTTTCTTATAAATGGATGTGCTTCGACCGGTAATGTTGGTATCGGAGAGGTGCAGCCGCATGATGGTCAAATTGCCACCAAGGACGATGTCGGTTCGTATTCAACAGAGACAAAAAATCGAATCACAGCGAAGAGATCGAATAGGTCATTAAAGGGTTCAGATAGCAAAACAGAAGGAATAACGGAATCGATTGAAGACGATGATATTGCAACGCTTATAGAGCATGACTATTATAAGGAATTTGATATACCCATTGTTTTTAATGACGCAGTAAAATATTTCATTCAATATTTCACCACGGAAAAAAGAAAGGTTTTTGGAAACTGGCTGAAAAGGTCCCGTTACTATATACCATTAATGAAAGAAATCTTGAAGGAGCAAGGATTGCCTGAGGACCTTGTGTATCTTGCGATGATAGAAAGTGGTTTTAACCCGAAGGCATACTCGCCGGCAAAAGCATGCGGTCCTTGGCAATTTATCTATGAGACTGGAGGAAGATACGGCCTAAAGGTTAATTATTGGATAGACGAGAGGAGGGACCCAGAAAAGTCGACAGTAGCCGCAACTAAGTATTTGAAAGATCTTTTTAACCAGTTTGGTTGCTGGTATCTTGCCGCAGCCGGATATAATTCTGGTGAAAAGAGGGTAGAAAGGGCTGTTGAAAAACATGGCACGAATGATTTTTGGGAAATTGTGAAATATAACACGCTTCCGAGGGAAACAAGGGAATATATACCTAAACTTATCGCTGCTGCAATCATAGCAAAAGACCCAGAAAGATATGGGTTTGGGTCTATTGTTTATGATGAACCGATAAGATTTAGCCTTATTAAGGTTCCTGCTGGCTCTCCACTTGTTGCAATTGCAAGATCTGCGTCAATAGACCTGGCTGCCTTGAGACAGACAAATCCGGAGATTTTAAGAGGGATAACACCTCCTGATATGGATAATTATGAGGTCAAACTCCCTTACAATATAGACAAAAACAGGTTTAGCGATAACCTTGAAAACTTGTTGAGCGATAGCAGGAGGGTAAAGGGTTTTATAACATATAAGGTAAAAAAAAGGGATACTTTGGCAGGCATACTCAAGAGATTTAAGATAAGTTATGAAGAAATGCAGCTTGTAAATCATCCCGAGGAAGAACTAAAAATTAAATCCGGCATGGTTGTAAGTATACCAAGGTTTAAGGGTCAGTCAATGGCTGAAGCAACATTGCTCGCGCAGAAACCAAGTCAACCCATAAAGGATGCAGAGAAGAAATCGTCACCAAAAAAAGTTGTAAAACTTGACGATAGAACGAAAACAAATAATCAGGCAAAACATGACAAACAAAATAACCAGGTTAGCCGAAAAAAATCGGAAACGATTGAAGCAAAGACATATCACATTGTACAAAAAGGCGAAACCCTATCTTCAATATCGAATAAATATGGAATAGACATTTCAAGACTCAGGGCAAGTAACAATCTCAAAAATGACAAGGTTTATCCTAAAATGAAGCTTAATCTTGCAAGTTATACGACAAAAAAACCAAGATCTATGTCAAAGATTCACATTGTACAAAAAGGCGAAACCCTATCTTCAATATCGAATAAATATGGAATAGACATTTCAAGACTCAGGGCAAGTAACAATCTCAAAAATGACAAGGTTTATCCTAAAATGAAGCTTAAAATTGTCGGGATTGAGGGGTAGTGCATTATCCTTATATTTGGGCATTTGGGCATTGAAGGTTGGTATTTACAAACTCATTATGATTTCTCGCTGAATTGTTATTGACTTTTTTTACTGCTGCTATATTTTTTGCTTTATTGAAGGGGAGTAGTTTTAGCGGCACATTCGTCAATACGCCCGTACAACACGGCCGATGTGTCGGTTAGTTTAAGCTAACAAGTGAGACCTTCACCATACAATCGTCATGGTGAAGGTCTTTTTTTTAATACATTGTGTTTTAAAAAGGGAGAAGAATGGATAATTTTTACTGTCATACAGAAAAGATCGAAAACGTTATGAAGCAATTTAGTTCTTGTCCTAATGGCATAAAGGATGAAGAAGCGAGGAAAAGGCTTTATGAACATGGTCAAAACGTATTAATTGAAAAGAAAAAGAAGACACCATTGATGATGTTTCTTGATCAGTTCAAGGATTTTATGATTCTCATTTTGATGGGGGCAGCTTTCGTTTCAGGCTTTATAGGCGAGTTATCAGATACCTTAGCCATTATTGTAATTGTTGTGATTAATGCGATAATCGGTTTTGTGCAGGAATACAGGGCTGAGAAGGCAATGGATGCCCTAAAAAAGATGGCGGCATATACTGCAACGGTTATAAGGGACGGTATTCATTCAACTATAGCTGCCTCTGAGCTTGTTCCAGGTGACATTGTAGTGCTGGAGGCTGGTCGTATCGTGCCAGCGGACATAAGGCTCATCGAGTCAGTTGACCTTAAGGTTGAGGAGGCTGCCCTAACAGGGGAATCCATATCAATAGAAAAACACGCTGATAAGCTGAACGATGAATCATTGCCGATCGGAGATAGAAAAAATATGGTATTCAAGGGAACAATTGTCTCTTATGGGCGTGGATTGGGCATTGTTGTGGCTACCGGCATGAAAACTGAACTCGGAAAAATTGCAACGATGCTTCAGGGCGAGGAAGAAGTAAAGACACCTTTACAGAGAAGGCTGATTACATTTGGCAAAAAACTTGCCATAGCTGTCCTTGTGATATGTGCGATAATCTTTGGTTTTGGGGTATTACGTGGTGAACCAATACTATTAATGCTGCTTACAGCAATATCCCTTGCTGTTGCGGCTATACCGGAGGCGTTGCCGGCAGTTGTAACGATATCCCTCGCACTTGGCGCAAAAAAACTTGTAAAGCTCAATGCGCTAATCAGAAAGTTACCGGCCGTTGAAACGCTCGGCTCTGTGACATATATCTGTTCAGACAAGACCGGAACGCTTACGTTTAATAAAATGACGGTTGAACAGATATTTATTGAAAATACCTTATTACCGTTATCGGGCATACAAAAAGAAACCTTTTCAGAATTCTCAAAAGAACTTCTAATACTGGCATTTGCATTGAACAATGATGCACAGACCGATGCAGAAGGTAATGTAATGGGCGATCCAACAGAGACAGCCCTGTATGACGTTGCAATACGTTACGGCTACGAAAAGAGGGCGCTTGAAAGTAAATATCCAAGAATATCAGAGATTCCCTTTGACTCTGAGAGAAAATGCATGACAACCTTTCACAAGTGGGGCGAAGGGTATATATCGTTTACAAAGGGTGCTATCGATGTTTTGCTTGATAGGTCTGTTAATATCCGGACAACAAACGGTTTCGAAGATATAGATATCGAAAGATTTCAATATGTTAATGAACAGATGGCTACGGAGGGGTTGAGGGTTTTGTGCCTGGCATACAGAAGATGGGATACAATACCAAATGATTTCAGCCCAAAAAATGTAGAGAAAGAACTTACCGTTTTAGGTCTTGTTGGCATGATGGATCCCCCAAGAGAAGAGGCAAAAGAGGCTGTGTTTATGTGTAAACAGGCTGGAATAACGCCGGTTATGATAACTGGTGACCACCAGCTAACAGCAACAACTATAGCAAAAAGGCTTGGAATAATCGAAGGTGACACTGATGCAATTTTAACAGGAAAGGAACTATACGCACTTTCGTTAGAGGAATTTGAAAATAGGGTTGAAAAAATAAAAATCTATGCGAGGGTTGCACCAGAACAAAAATTGAAGATTGTAAAGGCTTTACAGGATAAGGGGCATTTTGTTGCAATGACCGGTGATGGTGTTAACGATGCGCCGGCATTAAAAAGATCTGATATCGGTGTTGCCATGGGTATCACAGGGACCGATGTTTCAAAAGAGGCTGCCCACATGATCCTTCTCGATGATAATTTTGCTACAATAGTCAAGGCGGTTAAAGAGGGCAGAAAGATATATGACAACATCAGAAAATTCATTAAATATCTGTTGACGACAAATTCAGGGGAGTTGTGGACCCTCTTTCTCGCCCCGGTTCTTGGTTTGCCTATACCGCTGCTACCAATTCATATACTGTGGATAAACCTTGTGACAGACGGTCTGCCAGCACTTGCACTTTCAGTTGAACCAGCAGAGGGGGATGTTATGAATAGACCACCAAGAAAACCGAAAGAGAGCATATTTGCTCACGGATTGGGGCTCCATGCCATATGGGTTGGTCTTTTGATGGGTATCGTCGTTCTTTTGATCCAGGTCTTGTCCATCAAAACAGGTAATACCAATTGGCAGACAATGGTATTCACTGTGCTTTGTCTGACACAGCTTGGACACGTACTTGCCGTAAGGTCTGAAAGGGTGTCACTTTTCAAGATGGGTTTACTTTCAAACAAGTATCTCTTTGGTGCCGTTGGGTTAACATTTGCCTTGCAGATGGCAACGATCTATCTACCTTCTCTCAACAAGATATTCAAGACAGAGCCACTGTCGTATAGCGAGTTGGTGTTAACGCTTATCCTCTCTTCGGTTGTATTTTTTGCAGTAGAGATTGAGAAATTGATAAAAAGGCGGGCGAAAAAAGATATTGTAAACCTGCAATCTAAATATGTTTAATGAAAAAGCATGTATTAGATGTATTTTTCAAAGGAAGTTATATTTTTAATACAAGGTTTATCATGTCGCCACGCGAAAACCCCATTGAATGAAAAAATTGAAGCAAATCCCAGTCGTTCCAGTTTACAAGGGTATATATTGTGTCCACGTTGTACTGCTTCAGGTTTGATATGACTGCGTTTGCGAGAACCTTTGCAATACCTCTGTTCTGATAATCGGGGTCTATGCCTATAGTATCTATCCACCCAATGTTGTTCGGTACCTTGAATGTCCAACCACTCACTTCGCCAAGAATAAATCCGATTACCTTGTCATCGATTTCTGATACAAGAGAGGCATCTGGTGGTCTTGTTTCTGCCTGTTTTACAATCTTGGTAAACCAGTAATCCCTCCTTGTTTCGCCAAGGATTTTTGTGTCTATCTCTACAATAGCGTCTAAATCATCTTTGGTAAGTTGTCTTATAGTGAGTTTATCATAGAAGTTGCCCATCTTAACCTCATTATGTTAAATGTATTAGGATTGTGAATATATTAACATATTAACGGTTCTTAATCAAACATCTCTCGCCCTGATAGTCAATTATTATAATTTTGTTATCAGGTATGGCCTCGTGTAGTCTCATCAAGCGTTTTGTTTTTAGGACTGTAAACACCCTTTTTTCTGATTTTAATAATTTCAAAAACTCTTGTTCGTCGATAAATATACCTTTTGCATCATTGTATTTTGAGCCCATCTCGAGTTCGCCCTTGTAGGCGGCAATGATAATAGGCCTGGCTGTGTAAAATCTGAGTGTTTGATCGTATGTCCCATAGTTGATGAGCAAATCGTCGGATCGGATATCATTATTTATAGTTTTGGCAAGCCCTTTTGTTGTATTGAGAGAATCGATTGTTTTGATATTGGTAGTCAGAAGCAAAGATACAAAGATTAATGAGAAAAATGCAAATAAATAAAAAACAGAGTTGTAATAAATAGACTTGCGAAATAAAAAGAAACAAGTAAACATGATGGACAACAGCGAGATGCAAAAAACAAAGGTCTTTAAATTTTGAAAAACATCGATAGATTCTTTTGAAATCTGTGACAATATTTCTATTGAAGCGTTGTGCCAGTAGGTCAAAGGTGTTAGTGAAAAAACCAAAAAGATAAATGCATAGATAAAAATTTCGAGCTTTTTTTGAATAATGCGACCCCAGATATTGTCGAAAAAACAGCCAAGAACCATTGCCAAAGCGGGGAATATGGGCAGTATATATGGAGGGAGCTTGGATTTGGAGATGCTGAAAAATAAAAAGACAATGCCACTCCATACAATTAAGAGCCTTATTTCGCTTTTCTTCCATAGGGCTATTATGCTTCGCGGTATGAATATTGACCAAGGGAACATACCCCCTAAAAGAACGGGGAAAAAATAAAACAAAGAGCCGGTGCGCTTGTGTTTTGAAGTCAAAAATCGCAAGAAATGCTGATCGATAACAAAAAAATAGAAAAACTCACTTTCCTTTATAGATATCGTTGTAAACCAAGGCAGGACTACTATACCAAATATAACCACGCCTTTTGTTATCCGAATCTCTTTCAGGAAGGCTAATCTTTTTTCAATTATTAAAAAGATGAAGATAGTTATAAAAAACAGAATAATTGCGACGATGCCTTTGGTAAGAGTGGCTAAAGCGAGAAAAACATAGAAAAGGTAAATAAAAAAGGCTTTTCTTTCCTTATAAAATCCTAAAAAACATAAAAGTGAGGCAAAAAGCCACAATGTAAAGAACATGTCAGTTGTAACAATGCGTGCCATAGAAAAAAACCCAAAAGAAAAGGCGAGTATTGTTGCTGAAAGGATAGCGGTTCGTTCGTTGAACCAGCGTCTTGATGTGAAATAAAGGACAAGGGTGCACAAAAATGCAGATAGTGCGTTAACAAACCTGAATGACCACTCGTTGATTCCGAAAAGCTTATACGATGCAGCTACTGCCCAGTAAAAAAGGGGTGGTTTTTCAAAATATCTTACATGGTTTAGATGCGGAACGATATAGTTATTCAGCTCTAACATTTCTCTTGGAATTTCCGCATATCTTCCCTCGTCGGGTTCTTTTAATGCGTAATCTCCAATGCCATAAAAAAACAGGATATATGAAAAACTGAGAACTATGATTAAATGTATGATTAAAAGTTGTTTTTTATCCACAGGGCGCAAGCACCTTAAATATCTTTTTCGTATAATAAAAAGACCATCGGGGTTTCTCCGATTTTCTTTTCAAAAATTGTTTTAACATTTACAAGGGTGTCTGATAATTCCTTATGATCCCTTTTTCTTGAGAGTATATAGAATTTTTCCATATTTACCAACTTTTTCAGTTCAACGGTGTTGTGTTCATCTATATGTATGGCATGTTTTCCAATGTAATAGACATACACACCTCTCATGCTGCCATAATAGACCCAAGGGGTGCCGTCTCTTATCAGGGGTTTTACCATATCGGCAAGTACCCTGGGTGATTTGTATGCATTTAATTTTTTATATATAGAAATATTTGAGATTGTAAAAATTGTGACGATTGCACATATGATAACTGGAAAAACATAAGATTTTCTGTTCAATTTCAAAAAAATACAGATCAAAACAGATAGTGTTATCAGAACAGTTCCAATGATTATTCGTTCTACGGTAAACTCAGGGTATATGTTGGTTTTGAATAAGCAGAGAAATGCGCCGGAAGAAAAAAATAATATTGAAAGCCCCAAAAACATAAGTGAGTTATACTTATGTTCGGGCTTTAAAAACGCTAAAGATGTTAAAATGGCTATAGGGGGGAGTACGGGCAGCATATATTTGCTTATCTTGCCTGACGATAGGGAAAAGAAGACAAACATCCACAATAACCATAATATGAAAAAACCTGTTTTCCGGTCTTCTTTGATGCGTTTAACCCCCATATAGATACCAAATGGTATGAAAACACTCCACGGAAAATAGTCCAGAGGCAGTGTTGTAAAGTAATAGTATATGGGTCTTTTATGGCTCCATGCGTCAAAGAATCTTACGAGGTTTTGCCTTATGATGTTCTCATAAAGATATGGAAATCTTTCCATATAGTACACCGCAAAGTACCATGGTAGAATTACAACAATAAAGATTGCTATCCCAAAAAAAAAGTCCCTAAGGCTTATTACCCTGTAATTCCTTTCTATTATCAAAAATAATATTATAATGGGTAGTATGAGGATTACAGAAAGTGGCCCTTTGGTCATAAAGCCAAATGCCATAAGCAAAACGAAGATGAAAAAATAACGTTTCTTGTCTGTATTATAAAACCAAAAAAAGGACAACAGGCTACAAGATATGAAAACCGAAAAGATCATGTCAACCTGAAGATATCTTGCCTGCCAGTAGTAAAGTGGTGTACTCATCAGGATAAAAGACGACAAGGTAGCTATGTTAATGCCAAAAAACCTGTGTATAGTGATTAGAAAAAAAACGATTCCAACAATAGCAAAAACGGCTGTTGAGAAACGCATTGATACTTCGTCTTTAAAGAAGAACAGGGCATTTTTGGAGAGGTAGGTAATATAGTAAAACAATGGAGGTTTTTCTCCATATGGTGTTCCATTAAGATGGGGTACAATGTGGTTATCTTTCAGTTCGGTTACGATCTCTGCAAAATCACCCTCGTCTGGTGCCCAGAAGTCTCTTGCACCGAGATTACACAGAAATAACAATGCACACATTATGCATACAGTTGGTAGTAATATTTTCATCAGATTTTGGTATCTATCCAGTCTATCTATATAAAAAAGGGTAGACTATAAGCCGGGTTCTGTTCCCTATCTGTGAAGGGATTGTAACCATTTCTCTAGGATTCAGATTGCCCTGAATCTCTTGCGGCCTACCCGGGTTAAAGGATGGGCAATCCTCGCTGCCACAAAAGGCAGCCCCCTTTTTGGCCTTGCATCGGATGGGGTTTGCAAAGCCCCCGTGTCGCCACGGGGCTGGTGAGCTCTTACCTCGCCTTTTCACCCTTATCCCGCTTTCACAGGACGGTATATTTTCTGTTGCACTTTCCTTAGGATTACTCCCAGTCCTTGTTATGGACCATCCTGCCCTTTGATGCCCGGACTTTCCTCCCCTCCCATGGGGGCGGTTACACGTCTACCCTTGTTTTTAATTGCCTTTTTTGCATACATATCTGCTAATTTGTTTTCTGTTCTCGGTATATATTTTATGTCAAAATACCTAAAATGTTTAATAATATTTTTTGCCTTTTCGACATATTTTTTCAGTTGGAGATTTTTTATTTTGTATTTACCCTGTATCTGGTAAGCAACGAGTTGTGAATCTGTATAAATATAAACATCATCTACAGACAATGCCTCTGCCTTTTGCAATGCAAGCAGGAGCGCAGTGTACTCAGCCATGTTGTTTGTCATATGTCCAATGTAGATACTCTCAGCCATTATCTTGTTTTCTTCATCTTTGATAACGATACCTGCCCCAGCCTCTCCTGGGTTGCCAGAAGATGCTCCATCGATGTATATATGCCATTCCATCTATCGTTATTCTGGGTCTTCCTGAAAGAAAAAGATTCTGTTGCAGCTTGGACATAATATCAGTTGTATGTTTTTTGTTGCCTCAATGAAAAGCTGTGGCGGGATATTCATAAAGCAACCGAGACAAACACCATTTTTTAAGTTTACAACTGCGGTGCCACCTCTTTTTTCTATTAATGTGGTATAGGTTGTCCTCAAATTACTATTTACAACGCTTAGAAGATTATCTCTTTCTTCTTTAAGTTTTTTTACATCCTTGCCTATTGTGTCGACTTCTTTCAAGAGTTTATCTCTATTCTGATCAAATTCTTTTTCTTTTTTCTTTAGTTGAGCTGATAAATTTGTAAAATCGTTCTTTAGTTCTTCTATTTTTTCCATCAAGATTAGAATGTCTTCTTCTATGTTGTCATTTGTTGATTTTACAGTCTCTATCTCTTTAAGTAAGGCTTGATATTCTTTGTTTGTCTTAACTTCGTATAGTTTAGATTCGTATTTTTTTATCTTGTCTTTATCTGTTTCAAGTTCTTTTTCCTTTTTCCTTCTTTCCTTTTCAAGTTCATCAATAACCTCTTTTTCTGAGGATATATTGTTTTTTAATGTCTCGATCTCCTGTTCCATCGCGGCTATCATCTTTGGAGCTGAAATCAATCTCTTCTCTTTTTCAAATATTTGTGTGTCTAATTTTTGGGCTTCATAAACCATTTTAAGTTCCTGCTCCAATTTTATCCCTCCAAAAATAAAAGGGGGTGTACCTTTGGCACACCCCCAAACTTAATGATATTTTATTTCCAATGTTTTCATGAATAATATTTTTGGGCCCACCTGGGTTCGAACCAGGGGCCTACCGGTTATGAGCCGGTGGCTCTTCCAGCTGAGCTATGGGCCCTTTTTATTAGAATAACCGATACCGATATTCATTGTCAAGGGCATGAAGGATTAGTTGAAAAAAAAAGTTTTTTATGGGTATTGGATATTTATCTTTGAAATGTCCGCACTGCATAGATATAGATATGGATTGTGATTTGATTGTTAATCAAATGTTTTATATGAAAATATTCATTAATCACTGAAATTTAATATTTTCTTTTGAATTTATCTTTTTTTATTTATAAAATGATTTGCAGGCATCTTTAATAAGACCATTAAAGGAGGGGTATATTTATGGTGGACACAAAAATAACAAAAGAAGAGTTAATTGAGAAAGCAAAAAAACCGGCAAAAGATGCAATGAAGATGCACCCTTTCTACAGAGGAAAGATTGAAGTGGTGCCTAAGTGTGTTATCAGGGATATCAGGGATTTTGCAATATGGTATACCCCGGGTGTAGCAGAGCCTTGTATGGATATATTCCGGGATCAAGAGAAGGTGTTTCAGCACACAAACAAGGCAAACATGGTGGGAATTGTAACGGATGGCACGAGGGTGCTTGGTTTGGGAAATATCGGCCCGATGGCAGGGTTGCCTGTGATGGAAGGAAAGGCATTACTGTTCAAATATCTTGGAGGAGTTGATGCATTCCCCATCTGTCTTGATACAAAGGACCCGGATGAAATTATTAAGACGGTTAAGATAATATCGCCGTCTTTTGGTGGTATAAATCTTGAGGATATCGAGAATCCAAAATGTTTTTATGTGCTCGACAGGCTGAGAAAAGAGGCTAATATACCAGTTTGGCATGATGACCAACAGGGAACAGCGGCAGTTACCCTTGCAGGGTTGATTAATGCGCTTAAAGTTGTGAAAAAGAAGATTGAGGATGTAAAAATTACAATGATTGGCATAGGTGCTGCAAATGTTTGTATTACAAAGATGATCATAAAAGCGGGCGCTGATCCGAAAAGATTTATTGTCGTTGACAGCAAAGGCATTTTGAGCAGGAAGAGAGATGATATAAAGCCGACACATAAAGAAAAACTTGAATTTTGCAACATGACCAACGCTGAAAACAGGGACGGTGGTATAGAAGAGGCAATTAAAGGTCAGGACGTTGTTATTGCGCTTTCTAAGCCTGGGCCTGATACGATACGAAAAGAATGGATAAGCCAAATGGCAGATAACGCTATTGTATTTGTCTGTGCAAATCCAATACCAGAGATATGGCCATGGGAGGCAAAAGATGCAGGCGCAAGGGTAGTTGCAACTGGCAGAAGCGATTTTCCGAATCAGGTGAACAATTCTGTTGGCTTTCCTGCAATTTTCAGGGGTACACTGGATGTTATGGCACGCACCATTACGGATGAGATGTGTATAGCAGCCGCATATGAGCTTGCAAAGTGTGCCGAAGATAAGGGTTTGCATGAAGATTATCTGCTTCCCACAATGGATGAATGGGAGGTATTTCCGAGAGAAGCGGTAGCAGTAGCAAAAAAGGCGATGGAGCAGGGTGTTGCAAGATTGAAATTCACAGACAAAGAACTGTTTCAGATGGCGGAAACAAAAATAAAGAGGGCAAGAGAAGAAGTGGCTATTCTAATGGATAAAGGTATCATTGAACCTTATACGGAACAGTGATAAGATGTGATAAAGCATCATCATATTGATTGGACGTTGGAGTTTAGAAACAAATCATAAACAGAAGAAGTTTGATCGTTTGAGTTATGATATTTGGATGTGTTTAGGATTCGTGGATTAGGATATACTTGAACCAAGCATATAATCAAATGTGGGGTGTGTTATGAGAGAAATAGATGTAAATGAAATAATTTCAGTTGTTGAGAAATTGTTTGTTGATGCGAATTACAATCTTTCTCAGAATGTTTTAGATATGTTGAAAAAGGCGTCAGAAAAAGAAGATTCTCCTGTTGGCAAAGATGTAATAAACGAGTTGATCGCTAATGCAAATCTTGCAAGAGAAGAACAGATTCCTATATGTCAGGATACGGGACTTGCCGTGACGTTTATTGAAATAGGTCAAGACGTTCACATCACAGGTGGCCTGCTAACCGAGGCAATAACCGAAGGTGTAAGAAGGGGTTATAAAAACGGATATCTAAGGAAATCATGCTGTCACCCGTTTACAAGGAAAAACACAGGGGATAACACGCCCCCGATCATTCATACGAAAATTGTTCAAGGAGATCGATTAAAGATCATTGCTCTGCCGAAAGGCGGCGGGAGCGAGAACTATGGTGAGGTTAGAATGCTTGTTCCTTCGCAGGGTAAAGATGGCGTAAAATCGTTTGTACTCGACATGGTCAACAAAGGGGGTCCGAACCCTTGCCCTCCGATTATTGTTGGCGTCGGCATTGGAGGTAACTTTGAATCATCTGCTCTGTTATCAAAAGAGGCATTGATGGTTCCCCTTGGTACAAGAAATGAAGACCCAGATATCGCTGTGCTCGAACTGGAGCTTATCGACGAAATAAATAAGACCGGAATTGGTCCACAGGGATATGGAGGTACAGTTACAACCCTTGATGTTCATGTAAAGATGCTACCATGCCATATTGCATCACTTCCTGTTGCTGTTAATATCCAGTGTCATGCGCACAGGATCAAGGAAGTGATAATCTGACTCGAAATGCGCAGGTGTGGGTGCGCTATAGATATAAAACGAGGTGAATTATGGAAATCAAAAGGATCAAAACTCCTCTGGAAGACTATGTTATTGAAGGGTTAAGGGCGGGGGAAAAGGTGTTTTTAAGTGGTTACATATTTACCGCAAGGGATGCAGCACATAAAAGATTTATAGATGCCCTCGAAAAGGGAGAAGAACTTCCTCTCGATATAAAAGGTCAAGTGATTTATTATTGTGGGCCGTCTCCTGCACCTCCTGGCAGGGTGATAGGAGCGTGTGGACCTACTACGAGTTCGAGGATGGATGCCTATTCCCCGAAAATGCTTTCTTTAGGGTTAAAGGGTATGATAGGAAAAGGTAAAAGGTCTCAGATTGTAAGAGATGCAATAAAAACACACAAGGCTGTATATTTTGGAGCAACCGGTGGAGCTGGAGCCCTTTTATCCAAGAGTGTGGTTTCTTCAAGGGCGATAGCCTATGAAGACCTTGGTCCAGAAGCGGTTGTAAGGCTTGAAGTAAAGGATATGCCCTTGTTTGTTATAAATGACATTTATGGGAATGACCTTTATGAAGAGGGCAAGAGACATTATAGAAAATAAAACCCCATATTTTATTTTGACATTTTAGGACAAATATTTTAAAAGAAAAAAAATAAAAAGAGGTCAGGATGGGAGAGATACGCATTGGTATCGTTGGCGTTGGTAATTGTGCGAGTTCGCTGATACAGGGTATTAGTTATTATTCAAAAAAGAAGGACGAAGTAATTGGCCTAATGCACTATGAAATATGTGGCTATACGCCCAAAAACATAAAGGTGGTAGCTGCCTTCGATGTTGACAGAAGAAAGGTAGGAAGACCGGTAGAGGAGGCGATATTTGCTAACCCAAACTGTACCAAGACAATTGAAAAAGATGTACCTGCTTCAGATGTTTTAGTCTCAATGGGGCATGTTCTTGATGGTATTTCTCCACATATGAAAAATTATCCAGAGAATAGGACATTCGTTCTAGCAGATAAAGAACCGGAAGATGTGATTTCAGTGCTTAAAGAGAAAAACGTTGAAATATTGGTCAACTATTTGCCCGTTGGTTCAGAAGAGGCATCACGTTTTTATGCAAATTGCTGCCTGGAAAGCGGTGTTAGCCTTATAAACTGTATTCCAGTTTTTATAGCTTCTGATAAGGAATGGATTAAAAGGTTTGAAGAAAAGAATATTCCAATAGTGGGTGATGATGTTAAATCACAGATCGGTGCCACGATTATCCATAGATCGCTCGTAAAGTTATTTGATGACAGGGGTGTTAAGATTGACAGGACATATCAATTGAATACCGGAGGAAACACTGATTTTCTGAATATGCTCAATAGAGATAGGCTTGTTTCAAAGAAAATTTCAAAAACTGAGGCTGTTCAATCGTCGTTAAACATGCCCATGTTATCTGAGGATATTCATATAGGGCCGTCTGATTATGTACCCTGGCAAAACGACAATAAGGTATGTTTTATAAGAATAGAGGGCAGAATCTTTGGCGATGTGCCGATAAATCTTGAACTTAGACTTTCTGTAGAGGATTCTCCAAATAGTGCGGGCTGTATGATTGATGCCATAAGGTGCTGCAAAGTTGCAAGAGATAGGGAGATAGGCGGGGCGTTGGAATCTATATCAGCCTACACAATGAAACATCCCTTTAACCAGTTTCCTGACAACGAAGCAAGAGAAATGGTTGAGGCTTTCATAAGAGGCGAAAGGGAAAGATAGGCATCGCATGTGATTAGTGCAAAGATAGGCCATGCCCTTGACCCCTTTATCCTGAAGATTTACACCTTCTTTTTTAAAGGCTCAAAACTAAATCCAAACATATTTACCATTTGTGGTTTATTGTTTGGTATTGTTACATCTTTTCTTATAGCATTTAATCATTTGGTTGCTGCAGCCGTGTTCCTTTTTTTTACCGGTTTTTTTGATCTGATGGATGGTGCGATAGCAAGAAGCACCAACAATGTTACGATATTTGGTGGTTTTTTAGATTCTGTTCTGGATAGATACACTGACCTTTTTCTGATGCTCGGGGTTTTTGTCTACTTTTTGTTTTCCAAAGACACCTTCTATATGGTTGTAACCTTTTTCGCCACAATAGGTATCGCGATTATTCCTTATGTCAAGGCGAGGGCTGAGGCATCTTCAGTGAAATGCAATACAGGCGTGTTGGAAAGGCCGGAACGTTTGGTTCTGCTGTTTATTGGTTTGCTTTTTAACGTTTTACCGTATATTGTTTTAATACTTGCCGTATTAACTCATGTCACTGTTATTCAGAGGATGCTTTTTGTAAGAAAGGCATTGATATCGAACCAATGACTGTTTTATGTTGTCGAGATATTGTAAATCTCTTCTTTAAGCAAGTCTTTGGCAATTTCTTTCGGGATGTTGTTTCTTATGACGACACCTTTTGAAAAAAGAACTGCCTTGCTTGCACCGAACGCAATGCCTATGTCTGCCTCTTTTGCTTCTCCTGGCCCGTTTACTTCGCACCCCATAATGGCAACGTTCAGATGTCCTTCAAAGTGGCCGGTTTCTTTTTCGAAATCCTCTACAATCTCCATCAGATTTGTCTTGCATCTGCCGCATGTGGGACAGGATATGATGTTGATACCCCGTTTTCTTAGTCCCATGCTTCTCAAAATATGATAGGCTGCTACCACTTCGAGTACTGGATTGCCTGTCAATGAAACCCTTATGGTGTCGCCGATGCCTTCATATAATAGGATGCCGATCCCGATGGAGGATTTAATCACACCCGAAAAAACAGGACCAGCCTCAGTAATGCCGATATGTAGTGGATAATCGGATCGGTCTGAAAATTTTTTATATGCCTCAACTGTTTGGAAAATGTCAGAGGCCTTGAGGGATACCTTTAGTTCAGTCCACCCTATATCTTCAAAAAGCTTTACGTAATATAATGCGCTTTCAACCATTGCATCTGCATTTGGTTTACCATATTTTTTAAGAATCTTTTTTTCAACAGAGCCTACGTTGAAACCTATGCGCAACGGGGTTTTTGTTTCCCTTGCAATATTTCCTATCTCCTTAACCTTTCTGACATTGTTTATAGTGCCCGGGTTTATTCTTATAGCGTCAATGCCAGATTCCATAGCCTTAAGAGCGATTTTATGGTTAAAGTGGATATCTCCAATTAAGGGTACGCCGATTTCTTTTTTGAAAAAAGGTATTATTTTACAGGAATCCTCATATGGTAAAGCCATCCTGATAAGTTCGCATCCAACCTTTTTCAGTTCTGTTGCCTGAATTAATGTTTTCTGGATGTTTTCAGGATCTGTTTTAAGCATCGATTGGACTGCAATGGGGCTATCTCCACCGATTGAAATGTTGCCAATTTTAATTTTTTTTGTTTTTCTTTTTTCCATTTTTAATATTTCTGGATCAAACAGTTTCTGTTTTGTTTCAAGTTAAAATATTATTTTTCTGTATGCAGTTCATTTTATACCCTGTACATTATGATTGTCAATGCGAGAATGCTTGGAAAAACGTTATTTTCCTTTGCTTATTTATTTCAATTGTATGAGTATGGGATTGTATTGTAGATTTTTGACAAATATGTTTAATAAATATAAGAAAACAGATGAAAAATTTGTATTCATAACGAAGATCAGAGAGATGAATGGTAAACGAACTGTCCGACCTTAAACTGAAAATCAAAGAACTTGAAAAATCAAAAGCAGAGCTAATGCGTTTTGAAAAGGCTTTACGAGAAAGTAAAGAAAGGTATAAGTCGCTTATAAAACAATCTTCGGAAGGGGTTTATATATTTGACCCGGGTACCAGAAAAATACTCGAGACAAACAACCAGTTTCTGAAGATGCTCGGTTATTCTGAAAAAGAATTGTTGAGTCTCACGATGTATGACTTTGTCAAAATGGATAGGCAAACAATAGACATGAATATTAAGAAGGTATCTCAGAAAAGAGAGTATCTGTCCGGTCTACGCCAATATAAAGCAAAAAATGGAGACCTTATCGATGTAGAGATAAGCTCTACGCTGATAAGCTACGCTGATTCGAAAGTTATAATGGTAAACGTTAGAGATGTTACAGAACGTATATCAACCGAAAAGGAGCTTAAAAAACAAGCCGAAAGACTAAAGGAACAGGCTGAATTGCTTGATATAGCTGACGATGCAATACTGGTAAGCGACATAGACGGACGAATCATGTTCTGGAATCGTGGTGCCGAGATTAGGTATGGTTGGACAAAAGAAGAGGCTATAGGTAGCGATGTCCATGAACTGCTTGGAACAGAATTTCCTGAACCGTTACAAAATATAAAGCAAAAGATTTTCAGCGAAGGACGCTGGAAGGGTGAGATTGTTCATAAAAGCAAAGATGGTAAAAGATTGACTGTTGACAGTCATTGGGTACTAAGGAAGGATGTAAATGGAAGTCCTATTGCTATTATGGAGATTGCCAATGATATAACAAAATATAAACAGACAGAGGAAGCGCTTAAAAAGGCAAAGGACAGCCTTGAAATAAGAGTGGCTGAACGAACAGCCGAATTGAGAGTGGCAAACGAAAGACTTGTCCTTGAACTGAACAGGAGAAAACTTATTGAAGAAATGCTTCGAAAGGGCGCGGAACGTTATAAAAACCTTTTCGAAAATTCGCCTCTGGGTATTTATCGTGTCAACCCGGATGGTCGGATACTTATGGCTAACCCTACTTTAGTGAGGATGCTTGGTTACAATTCATTTAAGGAGATTGCTGCGTCACCATTAAAAAAGGCGGACTATGAACCTACATATTTGAAGAAGAAAATAAAGAGGAAACTTGAAAAAAAGGAAAAGGTCAAAGGTTTTGAAGCAAAATGGAGACGTCGTGATGGAACCGTTATCTATGTCAGAGAAAATGCAAAGGCAATCCATGCTGCGGATGGAACGGTTATCTATTACGAAGGTACCGTTGAAGATATGAGTGAGCAAAAGAAGGTAGAAGAAAAATTGGAATCTTACCAAAGACAACTGCGCTCTTTGGCTTCAGACCTCTCGCTTGCTGAAGAAAGGGAAAGGCGCCACATTGCCACAATACTTCATGATCAGATCGGCCAAATACTTGCTGTTTCTAAAATCAAACTTGGAGCGCTCATTAATATTTCAAAGGATGATAATCTACTGCGTGATCTTAAAGAGTTGCGAAGCTATTTAGAGCAGGCCATTCTTCATACAAGATCGCTGACTTTTGAATTAAGCCCTCCAATTTTATATGAACTGGGACTCGAGGCTGCGCTGGAATGGCTTGCAGAACAGATGCATGAGCAGCATGGTATTCAGTATGAGTTTGAGAATGATAACCAGCATAAGCCGTTAAGCGATGAGGTGCGTGTTTTTCTTTTTACCGCTGTTCGTGAATTGCTTGTAAATGTTGCAAAACATGCAAATGCTCAAAAGGTCAAGGTAACTGTTAGAAGGTTTGGGGACAATATTTCAATTCATGTTGCTGATGATGGGATTGGTTTTAGTGTTTCAAGTTTGAACTCTTATATGAACAAAAATAAAGGGTTTGGTCTTTTTAGTATAAAGGAAAGATTGAGTCATTTGGGAGGACAGATGGAAATACGTGCACAGAGGGGACGTTCATCAAGGATTTGCCTTCTGGCACCGCTTAAAATTTAAACAGAGGGAGAAAAATGGGTATAAAAATAATTTTGGCTGACGACCATAAAATTATCAGAGAGGGTTTAAGGGCTTTACTTGAAAAGGAACCCGATATGGAGGTTGTCGGTGAGGCAAATGATGGTATCGCAACTGTAAGGTTGACCAAAAACCTTAACCCAGATATTGTTATTATGGATATTGGTATGCCGGACATGAACGGTATTGAAGCTACGCGCCAGATTATTTCTGAAACAAAGGGGGTTAAAGTTATAGCGCTTTCGATGCACTCCGACAGGCGATTTGTTCTACAGATGTTGAAGGCGGGGGCTTCTGGTTATCTTTTGAAAGACAGTGCCTTTGAGGAACTCGCGTTGGCGATCAAGACTGTAATGTTAGGGCAACCATACCTTAGCCCAAAAATTACAGATGTAGTAATAAAAGAATACATAATCTCTATGCCAAAGAATGAAGAAACGGTTTTCACGAAGATTACGGCAAGGGAAAGGGAGGTCCTTCAACTCATTGCAGAAGGAAAATCTACAAAACAGATAGCCTCTTTTCTTAATGTAAGTGTAAAAACCATAGAAACCCATCGTCAACAGATCATGGAAAAATTGAATATCCATAGTATAGCAGAGCTTACAAAATATGCTATAAGAGAAGGTATCGCCTCTCTATGAATAACCCTTAGACTAATATTTTTCTACAAACAAATTCATACTAATAGAACATTAAAATAGGGGATTCCCTTATTGTCTATTAAGCCCTCGTTATCTTAATATTATCATCGGTAAACGAAACGAATGAAATAGAAGATATTTGAAGATGAGGATATAAGCACAGGAGGCATAGTATGGATTTAGTTAATTTTTTAAACTGGAATTTTATTGGTTCCCTTTTCAGCATTATATTAATAAATCTTGTTCTTTCAGGTGATAATGCCGTTGTTATTGCAATGGCAGTTAAAAAATTACCTCCCGCAGAGAAAAGGAAAGGTATTATTCTGGGAACTGGTGCGGCAATACTTTTAAGAATCGTTCTTACATTTTTTGCCGCTCAGTTGCTTAATATAGGGTTTGTTAAACTTTTTGGCGGTCTTCTGATTATATGGATTGCCATCAAATTATTCATAGATGGGGCACCGGAAGATGAGCACAAGAAAACAGCGACGAACCTCAAGCAGGCAATAGTAACAATATTGATAGCAGACCTTACAATGAGCCTTGACAATATCCTTGCTGTAGCAGGTGCCTCACAGGGTAATATGTCCCTTTTGATTTTTGGTTTAGGTCTCAGCATACCATTTTTAGTTTTCATAAGTAATTTTCTTGCAAAATTAATGGACAGGTTCCCAATTATAACATATATAGGGGCTGCAATTCTTGGAAAGGTAGGCGGAGAGATGATAATTACAGACCCATATATTGTTAAATTAATTAAAAACCCAAGCCATCTGACTGACTATATTATCCAGTTTGTCTTTGCAATAGCCGTTATAATAGCAGGTAAGTGCTGGCTTAGGATAAAAATGAAAAGTAGCATTAAGGGTGGTGCGTTAAAACCAGTTTTATCTTATGAGAATGAGGTTGTAGATCCATTTAATTTAAAAAACTGGGATATAAGTTAAATGTCATATGTTACAAAATTTGAGGTATTTTGGAATGGATCGAAAAAATAACCGAATTGTTTTAGCTTTACTCTATATGTTATTTTGTGAAATATTTTTCTTGACAATAATTTTTTTTGATTATAACTTAAGCCATTCAAGACAATGTATTAGGGAGGCGTATTTATGATGGATAGATGGACCTTCGGTTTGACCATGCTTATTGTAGGTATGGGTGGAACAATATTAACCCTCATGCTCTTCAGTTTGATTATGGCAGGTATGAAAAAGATTTTTCCGTATGAAAAAGAGGAGAAATAGGGAGGGAATATAAATGGTTGATGCAATATTGGGTGGTTTAACTGGACTTATAGCGGGCGTTTCTGCTTTGCACTGGTCAAATTTGGTAATGATTGCAATTGGTGCAATACTGATATATCTGGGTGTAAAAAAAGACTTTGAGCCATTGCTACTTGTTCCAATTGGCTTCGGGTGTATTCTGGTGAATATTCCCCTCGCAGGCCTTATGGAAGATGAAGGTTTTTTAAGGACTATATACAACATGGGTATTCAGAACGAATTATTCCCTCTTCTTATTTTCGTCGGCATCGGGGCCATGACGGATTTCAGACCTGTCCTCGAAAATCCATATACATTTTTGTTGGGTGCAGCAGGGCAATTCGGTATCTTCCTGACGCTAATAATTTCCCTTGCCCTTGGTTTTCCATACAACGAAGCTGTTACCATCGGTATTATAGGTGCATGTGACGGACCTACCGTAATTTATGTGGCGTCCAAGTATGCGAAAGAATTGCTCGGGCCATGCTCGGTTGCAGCATACTCGTATATGTCTTTGGTCCCTCTGCTTCAGCCTCCAATCATGAAGATGCTTACCACGAGGAAAGAACGTGAAACGGTAATGAAGACGCACAAAAAGACGGTTTCCGATACCACAGCACTTCTTTTTCCTATAGTTATTACAATTATCGGCGGATTGATTGCCCCAATGGGTCTGCCACTTCTTGCAACGATTATGCTTGGCAATTTCATGAAAGAGTCAGGCGCTGTAGCAAGACTGACAAAGGTATCTGAAAATGAAATCGCAAATGCAGTTACCTTATTTCTTGGACTGGCAATCGGTGGTACAATGAATGGTGAAGTGTTTGTGAAGCCGCAGACCATTCTTATCCTTTGCCTGGGCCTTCTCGCAATATGTCTCGATACAGTCTTTGGCGTACTCTTCGGAAAGGTACTCTACTATGTAACAGGCGGAAAGGTTAATCCTCTTATCGGCGCAGCCGGTATTTCAGCATTTCCTATGTCTGCGCGTGTTGTCCAGAAGGAAGGTCAGAAATACAATAAAAAAAATTATCTCCTCATGCATGCTATGGGCGCCAATGCTGGTGGTCAGGTAGGCTCTGTTATGGCTGCAGCGGTTATGCTCTCCGTACTTAAAGCCATGGGGGTTATCTAAAATATTTTATATCAGTGTCGGGCGGGTTATTTTAAACCGCCCGTTTTACTTTTATAAACAATATAAAAGCAGGGGGTTTAAGAGATGGATTTTTTCCAGATTGCATCGTGCGTCATTTTTCTTGTCAGCATTATTCTTGTCATTACAGGCTGGATAGACAGTGTCATAGCGGCCCTGCTTGGCATTCTCTTCATGGTCTTTTTCGGGATATATTCCGATGTAGATGCCTTCAAAATTGTCGATTGGAACGTAATCTTTATTTTGTTAAGCATATGGATTATATCCGGGTATTTTGGAAGGTCAGGCGTCCCTGATTTCCTGTCTGCATTAATGCTTAAATTGTCCAAGGGTAATGTAGCATTTTTTGTCACTGCTATCGGCATGATTGCAGGGTTGGTTTCCATGCTTATCGACAATGTTGTTGTGGTTATTATGTTTGCGCCTGTTATATTTCATGCCTGCAGGAAGTTTGGTTTTCCTGCATTTGCACCCGTACTATTTGTCGGTTTGTGTTCAAACTTTATGGGAACAGCAATGCTTCTTGGCGATTTACCGCCTCAGATGCTCCATAGTGTTTCAGGGATTGAATTTTGGGGGTTTATCTGGCATTCTGGAAGGCCGTCATCGTTATTTGTCCTTTTTATTTCCTATGTTTTTACATGTGCCTATTTTTACTGGTACTTTTCACGAAAATATAAAGGTTTCAGAATGGATGTTACAACGATAACAGAAAAGCCGCTTGACCATATCAAAGACAAACCTTTTGCAATCGTATCCTGTGGAGTTTTCATTTTAACAATTCTTGCCATGGCCTTCAGACCTATATTCGGGTATCACCTTGGTTTTATTGCCATGTGGGGCGCAATAGCGCTTATCTTATTCTTTGAAACGTTCGGTAAGCACTTCACCGTTGAAACTCCGGATGTTGAACATATACTGTCAGAGCTGGATTGGAGGGCAATAGGATTCTACGTTGCACTCTTTGCCCTTGTTGGAGGCCTTGAACATTCAGGTGTAATCAAAATGATATCGAACGCCATGACCCCGATTATTAAAGAAAGTCTTGTTGTCGGAAGCACGCTGCTATACTGGGTAACAGCGCCTATTGTAGGCATTGTCGAACATGACGCTTACATATTGACAATGCTTTATGTTATCCGTGACCTTGCAAAAGAGACGGGCCTGAATCCATGGCCTTTGTACTGGATGTTATTATGGGCTGGTACACTTGGAAGCAATCTTACGATAGCCGGAGCTCCGGCGCTTTTTGTAGCTAAAAACCTTGGTGAAAAAGAGGACCAGAGAACTGTGCCATTAAAGGAATTTCTCGGTATTTCAGTGCCATACGTTCTTATCTCACTTGTTTGTTGTTACATCCCGGCTATGCTTATCTGGGTCCTGCCGTTTTCTAAATAGGAGGAAAAATGGCTGTCTTAACGGTATCGCGTGCATACGGTAGTGGCGGAAAGGAAATAGGAAAAAAAATCGCCGAAGATATGGGCTATCGATATATCGACAGGGGTCAAATTCTTGCAGATATGAAGACTGTAGGAGATAAGTGGGAGGAGTTGGCCAAATATTATGACGAGAATAACCCCAATATGTGGGAAAGATTCAAATGGTCTTACAGGGGTTATGTTGCTTTAACACAATACCATATCCTAAGCTATGCGCTTGCCGGCAATGCCGTAATTATGGGAAGAGGCGGTAGTTTTCTTCTCAAGGGTATCCCTTATGTGCTCAGAATACGTACAGAGGCGCCTTTGGTAAACAGAATGGACAGGGTGATGAAATGGGAAGATATCAACAGTGAAAATGCCCAATGGCTGATAGAAAAGGCTGACAAAGAAATGGCAGGCGCTGTTTATTTAACTTACGGATTTGCATGGAATGATCCTGAACAGTATGACCTTGTTTTTGATACTTCCATAAAATCATATGAGGAAATAATTTCTATCGTTGTTGAAAGGTTAAAACAAAAAGACTTGCTTGATACCGAAGAATCGAGGAAGGTGCTTGAACTGAGGTTGCTTGCCGCTAAAATAAAGGCAGAGATTGTGATAAATAGCAAACTACATGTGTCATCATTTGACGTGAAGCTGAAAGAAGAGGGTCTTGTTAAATATGGTCTGATAGTTAAGGGCATAGCCCATATGACAGAGGATATTTCTACCATTAAAACAAGGGTAATAGAAATGTCAGGGGGTGTTCCTGTTGAATTTGATCTGAAGTACAGGATGCATCCGAGGTTTGGAGGTGTCAAGTTTCAATAAATTTGTTTTTCCTATAGTTCTATCCTTGTTACAACTCCATGTAGTTTGTTTGATGGCAGGTCATGGAACTGGACGAATGGAGGTGCGAGCCTTTTCAGTATGGAAAATATCTTCCAGAAGAAATGGTGTGTAATGATCTCCTCAAGACCATAAAAGATACCTTTTTCAGTGATACCTGCATCTTTGAGTATTTTCTCGATGTTTACCACCTCCATATATCCCATCTGAATTTCGAATACACGTAAGCCTTCGGCGAGATTTTCTTTAAAAAGTCCGTTGACCCCAAAAGGCTTATCTGAAGTTGAAATAGAAACAATAATGTTGTCTTCATAAATGATATTGTTCATAAACATTGTGTGAACTATATAAGACGGAATCTTGCTCACGTCTCGGGCAAAAAATAACGCTGTACCTTTTATTTTGTTTAATTCCCTGTATAATTGGTTATAACTTTCAAGAAAAACATCTATTTTTAATGGACGGATTGACCTGTGGAGTTTTCTTTGACCTGCAGTGTATATCATTATTATGCTTAACGGGATAGCCGCAATCACAAGCGACCAGTATCCGCCATGTGGGAGTTTATAAGTGGTTGAGATAAGAAAGGCCAAATCCACAAAGGTTACTGCAACGGCAATAAAAGTTTTTAAATATTGATGACGTGCATGAAATATCATGGTCATGAAAATTCCGGTCAATGTCATTGTGCCTGTCACCGCAAGACCATATGCTGCAGCCAACCTATGTGATTCCTTAAACAGAAAAATAATGAAGAGTACTGAAATGAGCAGGAACCAGTTAACAAAACCAATATAAATCTGTGACCTCAACTCTGTTGAAGTATATTCGACTTTGAACATGGGCATTAATCGCGTGTTTATGCCCTGATACACGACTGAAAACATGCCGCTTATCATGGCTTGTGAGGCAATAATCGTGGCGATAATGCTCAAAATAAGAAATGGCACATACAGAAATGTGGATTGGCTGAACACCATATTGAAAAGTACATTCCAACTTCCAGAAGGGTGCTTTATAACATATGCCCCCTGGCCTAAATAGTGCAATAAAAGAGCTATAAACACTAAACACCAAGCCCTTATTATTGGTTTACGTCCAAGATGACCCATATCGGCATAAAGCGCCTCACCTCCAGTTGCGCACAGGATGACCTCTGATAGTACAAAAAAACCAGTCAAACCATTTTGATAAAGAAATTTGATTGCATAATATGGGTTGATGGCCATCAAAACAGATGGGACATGTATGATGGATATGATGCCCGAAATCGAGAGTGCAAAAAACCAAACAAGCATTAATGGTCCAAAGGCGCCTGCTACTTTTTCAGTTCCCTTTTTTTGAAATATAAAAAGTAGAAATGCAATAATACTTGCTATAATGATCAACGTTATCTGTTTTGTTTCTTTAAAGCCCGGGATGAGCTGGATGCCCTCGACGGCGCTGAGAATACTTATTGCAGGGGTAATGACACCGTCACCCACCAATAGTGAAATACCTATAAAAGTCAGGATGGTTATAAACACTGCAGGTCTGCTTTTCTTTAGATATGGCAAAAGTATATTTCTGAGCACTATTGTCCCGCCTTCTCCTTTTTCGCCAAGACTCATGGCGAGCCAACCGTATTCAACCGAGACAAGGATTATAAGTGTCCAGACTATAAGTGAAAGTACCCCCATTACATTTTCGTATGTTGGTTTTAAAAGGATTAAGATTACCGTTAGGGTATAAATCGGGCTTGTCCCGAGATCTCCGAAAACAAGACCAAGTGATTTGATAACCCCTTTTACATCATGTATGACCTGCTCTATTTTTGACAAGTGTTCAATAGAGTCTGATTGATTCGTTTTCAATGCTTTATATTAACCTTTATGGGGAGCAAATTCAACTTTTCATGCTTGGTATGACCCAATGATTTTATAAAAACCCTAAAAGATTTTTGAGATTAACTGCAAACTAATTTATAGAAAAGGGTATTATGGAAAAACTGACGAAAGATTGGCCTTGATACGACCTATGTGTTTATTGACAGGAAAAGTTGACTTTGTATGGCTTTTTGACAAAACGGGTTTCACAAGAGACGATTTGTTTAGCATGGAGCTACAGATTTAGCAAAAAAAATCGTTGGAAGCAGTTTCATCAAGATGATTGAATTATTGGAGATTTTATTATTAAAAACTCCCTGAATGTATTCTATTATTCATGTTTTTTATTGATTCAAGCTCATTTCATCGAGGATTTTAACTATGTCGAATCCCCAGAGTTTGCTTTCTTTTTTAAAAAACATACCAGGTTGTAGTCTTATTACGCTTCCAGATTTGGTTATTATATCTGAGATATTGGTTACAACCCAAGACCCATCTGGTTTTTTCTCGAAATCATTAATCGTAATTTTTGAAGTCTCGTCCGTCTTAATCCTCCAGACTATTTACTCATAATGTTTTTAATTAAAAAAATAACTTCTTTTTCAAAAGTCAAGAGAAGTCAATTATTCTTAAAAAAACAGTGATATGACTTTTTTGTATTCATGATTTTGAAAACGTTTTTCTTTTTTTATTGACAAAAAAATAACAAGGTATTAATAAGAACGTAGTGTTTTAATAAGGGGGTTGTTTGAGGGGTATATCTATATCTCTTAGGATCTATAAAAAATTTTCGTAAAAGCTAAGGGAGGAACACATGAAACGTTTCTCGGGAATTGTTGTGTGTATTTTTGTGCTGGGTCTTTTTACGTCTCATTTATTGGCACAGGATGTTTTGAAATTAGGCATTCCACTGCCGCTCACCGGAACAAATGCAAAATTTGGAGAAATTGAAAAAAAATCTTATGAAATTGCCATGGAAGAAATAAATGCAAAGGGTGGTATCAAGGGGAAAAGGGTTGTGTTAGAATTTGAAGATTCCCAGGGTAAACCTGAGATATCAAGGTCAATTGTAGAGCGATTGATTGATGTGAAAAAACAACCTGTTATATTCGGAGAATATAGTTCTTCCAGTTCTAAGGCTGTTGCAGCAGTGGCGGAAGAAAGGAAAGTTCCTTATTTGGTTGTCACAGGTGCGACCGATGATATTACACAACAGAAATACAAATATGTATTCCGTATGAATCCAACTAATGCATACTATGCGACAGGCTTTATGTCCTTTCTCAAAGAAGTGGTTAAGCCTAAAACAATTGCAATACTTTATGAAAGTTCAGACTTTGGTACATCAGGCGCCGAGGATATGGTAAAACAGGCACAGAAGGCCGGTATGAAGGTTCTCGTGAAAGAACAGTATGAAAAGGGTGCTGTCGATTTTAAACCTATTTTATCTAAAGTAAAAGCTGCAAGGCCTGATGTTATTTATATGGTTTCCTATGTTATGGATGCTGCGCTTCTAATGAGACAAATTAAGGAGTTGAGAATAGATGCAAACCTTTACGCAGGTGGTGCAGCAGGTTTTGCCATTCCTGAATTTATTCAGAACGCTAAAGAAGCCTCAGATCTTGTTGTGACGGCTACCCTGTGGAGTCCACAAGTTGCTTATCCTGGTGCGAGAGAATATGCAGAGAAATATAAAAAATTGTTCAAAAATTATCCCTCTTATCATGGTGCCGAGGCTTATTCTGCACTTTATCTTATCAAAGACGTGCTTGAAAGGGCTAAATCATGGAAATCCGACGATATAAGGACTGCATTTAAGGCAACCAACATGATGACGGCATTCGGTCCTGTTAAATTTGAGGACAAAGAGGGTTACACAAACCAGAATTTCATGGATACGCTTGTCATGCAGGTTATTAGCGGAAAGCACGAGACTATCTGGCCTGCAAAATATGCAAGCACAAAATACGTATATCCCATACCTAAATGGAGAGACAGAAAGTAGATGGCATAAAAAGGGGGGTTAATGGCCCAGCTTGAACTGTTTTTGCAAACCCTGATATCAGGTTTTTTGTTGGGAGGACTGTATGCCTTAATTGCGCTCGGCATGGCTCTCATTATGGGTGTTATGAGGGTGATAAACCTTGCCCATGGGGATTTTATGATGATTGCCATGTATATCGCATACTGGATGTTCACATTATTCGGAATAGACCCTTATATATCAGTTTTTATTGCGGCTCCTGCGCTGTTTTTGTTCGGACTCTTTATACAAAAATACCTTTTGACGCCGGTTATGAAGGTAGAATCCATTTTACCGCACAACCAGGTCATTCTTACTGTTGGATTGGCTATGGTTTTCTCTAATCTGGCAACCGTTTTATTTACTGGGAACTATCGTTCTACGCCGGTAAATTATGCCTCAAGCGCATGGTATTTGACTGATTACTGGAAGAATTCCCCGATAGAGTTATCACTCTCCATGCCCTGGACAATATCTTTTATAATTGCAGCCATTATTACAGTTGGATTATGGATATTTCTAACAAAGACAGACACAGGCAAATCCATCAGGGCAACATCGCAGGATCTTGATGCTGCATTGTTGATGGGCGTAAATGTAAACTGGGTAAGGATGGTAACGCTTGGCATCGGCTTGGTGCTTGTTGCATGTGCCGGATGTTTGTTTTTACCTATTTATTATTTATATCCTGCTCTAGGGAAACAATTTACAAATGTAGGTTTTGTGATTGCAGTTATCGGCGGTATGGGTTCGACAGATGGTGCGCTTATCGGTGGATTAATCCTCGGTATATTCGAATCTCTGACGGCTACCTACATAGGAATGGGTTGGGCGCCTGCCGGAAGATTTGCAATATTTGTTGCTGCCCTTGTATTCTTGCCTGGGGGCGTAGCTTCAATTATAAAAAAATGGAGATTGGGAAAATGAAAAAGTTCCTGCCTCTCATTATCTTTGCAATATTATGTTTTGTACCGTTTGTAGGGTTGAGTACGTATGTTATGCATATCCTTATACTTGTTTTGATGTGGTCGGTAATCGGTATGGCCTGGAATGTCCTCGGCGGATATACTGGACAGGTGTCATTTGGGCATGCTGCCTTTTTTGGGTTTGGTGCATACACTGGAGGTATACTCTACCATCACCTTGGAATATCTGCATGGTGGGGACTGCCAGCATGCGTGGTGATACTTACAGCTTTATCACTTGTAATTGGCTATATATGTCTTCGACTGAGGGGTGCCTATTTTGCCCTTGCCACCCTTGCGCTCGGAGAGGTTTGCAGGGTTGCAGCAGAAAATCTTGTTGAGTTTACCCAGGGCAACATGGGTATAATGCTAAGAGAAAGAACATGGGTTGATAAGACATGGTATTTTTATGTCATATTGATTATTGCTGCGAGTACCTATATGCTGATAAAACTGGTCATGGAATCAAAACTTGGTTATTATTTTGTGGCCATCAGAGAGGATCAGGATGCCGCTGAATCTCTCGGGATCAATACAACCTTTTATAAAACAATCTCGCTTTGTTTAAGTGGTGTGCTTACGGGCGTAGCGGGTGCGTTCTATATGAATTATATGGGCTATATAGATCCAGCCACGGTATTCCCTTTATCGGAGGTATCGATTGCAGTTGTCATGGTAGTGATGGTTGGGGGTGCTGCCACATTTTGGGGGCCAATTGTAGGGGCATTGATCATGGTTTTTCTTGCTGAGGTTATTCGATCTTTGCCGCATATTGGCGCTGCGCATCAAACAATTTTTGGAATTATCCTTATTCTTATCATCATGTTTCTTCCGAATGGCGTAGTCGGAGATTTTGGTAAGCTGTTAAAGCCATTCGTTGGAAGAAGGACATCGTCATGACTCTCATTGAGGTAAAAAACGTCTCCAAGCAATTCGGAGGGCTTGCTGCGCTTACCGACGTTTCATTTGTATTAAATAAAGGCGAAATACTTGGTCTTATCGGACCAAATGGTGCCGGCAAAACAACGATGTTCAATATTGTCAACGGATTTTATCCACCGTCCAAGGGCGATGTCTTTTTAAAAGGGCAGAGGGTATCCCACTTGAAGCCGCATACTTTGTGCAAACTGGGAGTTGCAAGGACATTCCAGGTTGTCAGACCGCTTCAACGAATGACAACGCTCGATAATGTAATTACATCCGCCTTTATCAGGACAAAAAGCAAATCTCATGCAGAGGAAATTGCAATTGAGATACTTAAATTTACAGGACTTTACGATGATAGAATGGTTATATCGAAAGGTCTCCCGCTCGGCAAACGAAAAAGGCTTGAGATCGCTCGTGCCCTTGCCACTCATCCCGAGATTTTATTGCTTGATGAATCGTTTGCAGGTTTAAACCCAACAGAGATTAACGATCAGATACAGATCGTGAAAAAGATAAGAACAGAAAAAGAGATAACCATTTTGATAATTGAACACCATATGAAGGTTATTATGTCTATTTCAGATAGAATAGTTGTACTTAATTATGGACAGAAGATAGCAGAAGGTACACCCGCAGAGATTGGACATAATCCAATAGTTATTGAGGCATATCTGGGAGAAGAACACAGTGCTTGAGATAAAGCATATTGATGTTTTTTACGGTGATGTCCAGGTGTTATGGGACATCTCTTTTGAGGTTAAAACGGGAGAGATCGTAGCCCTTATTGGTGCCAATGGAGCAGGAAAATCAACAACCTTAAAGACGATTTCGGGCATATTGCGACCTAAAAAAGGGGAAATACGTTTTAATGACGTCCCTTTACATAAGCTTGAGCCATATAAACTTATAGAGACAGGTATTGTGCACGTTCCTGAGGCAAGAAGGCTTTTTGTGGAAATGTCCGTTGAAGAAAACCTTGATATGGGTTCTTTAAAAGGAGAGGCAAAAAAGGAACGTGAGATAACAAAACAGCTTGTGTTTGATTTATTTCCGAGGCTTCTTGAGCGAAGAAGACAGCTTGCAGGTACACTTAGCGGGGGAGAGCAGCAAATGCTTGCGGTTGGAAGGGGGCTCATGTCAAAACCAAAGCTCCAGATGTTTGATGAACCTTCACTTGGTCTTTCACCTATCCTTGTACGTGATATATTCAATGTAATTAAAAGGATTAAAGACGAGGGTGTTACGGTTTTAATTGTTGAGCAGAATGTAAAACAAACCCTCGCGATAGCCGATAGGGCATACGTGCTTGAGAATGGAAGGATAGTACTTCAAGGGACAGGCGAATCGCTACTTAACAACGAACATGTTAAAACTGCCTATCTTGGCGTTTAACAACGTTTGATCTGGTTGATGATCTTTTTGAGTTTTGTTCGGTCTGTCGTTGAAAATTGTTTATCCTTATAATAAATTTTTTCAAATTCTTTCACGAATCTGTGGGCATGTTCCGATATTTTTATTTGCTCAATATTAAGCACAAATTCCTCCAGCCCCTGTGATGCCAATTTCTTGTAGCCGTGTTTTTCCATTGTCCTTAGGAATGAGATGAGAAGTTTGTTTTCAAATGAGTTGTCAAGTTTTGAGATAGAATAAACCGCAAATACTAACCCTGCAATGATGATAACGATGATAAGAGATTTTGTAATATTGTCTTTGTTTATGGATGTTTTAAAAGATGGTTTTTTTATGTTTGACCTTAGAGATTGAATAATAAAGAACTGTTTTTCGAAATTATAGTTTATAACAGTAGCGTACCAATAATAGTTTATGGTATCCAACAAAACACTCAATCTGAAAAAGACATCTCCTTTCATTAGTGGTGCAAAATGGTCAATGATTCCCGGCGTTGGGTCTATACGAACCCAGCCTTTTTGATGGATATATGCCTCGACCCATACGTGGGCATTTTTTTGAGGCACCAGATAATAACCTCCCAAATCATTATAATATCCACCCTTGTATCCGCCAACTACCCTCGATGGTATACCTGCAACCCGAAGCATAACTGCAAATGCAGAAGCGAAATATTCGCAATTACCAAATTTAGTAAAAAAAAGAAAATCTTCGAGCGGATTGCTTGTGACGGGTAAATTTTCAATGGAGTATTTATATGTGCCAGCATTTAAAAATGTGTAAATTGATTGGATGTTTTGAGTCTTGTTTTTATAGACTGCTATGTTTTTTACGAGTTTTATAATTTCAGGAGATAAATCGGTAGGTAACTGGAGGTATTTATCATTATCTATTTTAGTTTCATCGATTGTGTCGGTAATGATTGAAACAGCCTCGTACCTGATTCTTTTATCGATATTACCCATCGAAGCGATAGTGAAATCATCATATTTTCTTGTATCCCTTTGGACTACATTGATTGGCTTATCGAGCGCAAAAAGATATCTGTTTTCATATGGTTCGAGATAGATAATCTGTCTAATGCCTTTCCCTTTCAATAGGCCGGGGGATGAGACTGGAGCCGCTTCCTTTTTTGAACTTTTCCATGAGTTATCACTGAAATAATCAAGGACAACGCCACGCCAATACAGACTGTTATCGTCTATCTTTTCCATATTTACCCTTAATATTGCGCTCGAATCTTCTTGAATACTCGATACGACACCAAGCCTGACATTGTCTGTAAATCCCGTTTTAGCCTTGTCAGTTCTATTCATGAAATTGAAGATTGGGTATTGTGTCCTGGGTAGTATCATAAACATAAGGATGGACAGGGGTATTGCCACCATGGGTATATACATCGATTTAAGAATGATTTTGATAATGATTTGTTTTGTAAAAGTGAGGTTCGAATCTTGTGAATAATAGGTAAGTAGGACGATCGATGCAGTCAATAGAAAAACAAGGATAAGCAGGTAAACTATGAAGGTAATATCAAGAGAAAGAAGACCGAGACCGGCAAGCAAAAACAGGGTTATCGCATAAATCTGCATATAATCCCTGAATTTTTTGTTTTCCATAAATTTGATTGCAAGCAGAATCAGCAATGCCTCTAAAATCTGTGTTACAAGATCTTCAAGCTTGAAACGGTGGATAGAAAACAGTATAACGAGCAACGATAGTATGTTCAGCAGCCATCTCGGAAAATAAAAGGTTTTTTTGTATTCGAAATACAGAGAAAACACAAAAAGCGCTAAAAACATAATGCTGAAAGATGTATTGATATGCATGAATATGGATAAAAATCCCAATATACCAACAAGATAGGTGATGATTTTGACGATTGTCTCGATATTGATTGCAACATCTGGGAGAGGGTATTCTATGTTATTTGTTTTTTTCATAAAACGCCAACCCTTTAAGCATACCCATCTTGTGGTTCCTTGAATTTCCTGGCTCGAACATTTTGTCTTTTATCTTCAATCCCACTGGTGAATTTTTTTTCAATAGTTGGACAATTGAATACGAAATGCATGATATCTTTTCTTCAATGTCTTTTATGGCTATTTTGTCAAAATCTATGATTATTGGTTGATATAAAAGCGATGAAAGTTCTTTTGTTTTAAGAGCGCCTGTTTTTGCAGTAGCCTTCCAGTTTATATATTTTAAAGGGTCGCCGTATACATATTCCCTTATGGAAACTATATCAGATTCGAAGCCTGCTTTATCAGAGGTTTTCTCACCCCTTAGCAACCTTTCTTTCTCATAAAGCGATATAAGTTCGCATTTTTTTAATTCTGGAAACGCAATGCAGTCAAATGTGTCTTCGATATGTCTGAACCTTGTGAAAAAATTGAATGGAAACACGGAGCTTATGTAAATATCCCTTATGGTGTGCTGACCTCTCTTGGGAATGATAATATTTATGTATTTTGTAATTTCGCTTTTTGCATCTGCATATGGGAATAGGACAGAATGGCCTGCTATATGAAGCCTTAAAAGAAAAATAGGAAGAAGACGTTTTTTGTTCTTAATGATTATTTTTACGGGGAAACTGGTGTTTGCATAAATCTCCTGAGGAAACTCGATAAAAACATAAATCTTCGACAGATTATTTTTACCGAAATAACCGGATATCCCCATAAAACCAAGAAGTGCTGAGACGATAAGGTATATAAGATTATTCCCGGTATTAACAGCGGAAATACCCAAAAATATTGTAAGAAGGATATAAAGAAGACCTGCCTTTGTAATCTTTATTACACCGGGTTTTTTTACGCTGGGGCTGATATTGTGTCTATTAAAGATTTTATAATCTCCTTTTTGTCGAGTGCTTCATACTCTTCTTTGAATAGAACACGGTGTGGTATTGTATGAACTGATAGTTCTTTTATATCTTCAGGGATAACAAAATCTCTACCATGGAAAAATGCGTTTGTTTTGGCCGTGTTTATAAGCGCCAGGGCACCACGCGTTGAAAGTCCTGCTGTAAAATATTGGTTTGACCTTGTCGCCTCTATGATGGAAAGGGTATAGTCGAGAATCTTATCGGAGACATAAACATTTGTCTTAATATCATTCTGGAGTTGCGCAACTTCTTCCTTGTTCATAATAGGCTCGATAGTATAAAGTTCTTCTCTTTTGCTTCCGAGCTTCAGTATGTCTTTTTCTGCTGAGCGCGAGGGATATCCAATGCTTATCTTCATCATGAATCTATCGAGCTGAGATTCTGGCAGAGGAAATGTTCCGAATTGTTCGACGGGGTTCTGGGTCGCAATAACAGAAAAAAGGCGCGGTAGTTTATAGGTTTTTCCCTCTATTGTTACCTGTTTTTCACCCATAGCCTCAAGAAGTGCACTCTGTGTTTTTGGTGTTGCCCTGTTTATCTCATCGCAAAGCACAATGTTGTTGAAAATTGGTCCTGGGTGAAATTCGAACTCTCCAGCACTCTTGTTATAAATAGATAGCCCTGTGATATCTGTTGGAAGCAGATCGCTTGTACATTGGATTCTACCAAATGTGAGCCCAAGGGCTTTTGCTACACCTATTACAAGGGTTGTCTTTCCAAGTCCTGGTAAGTCCTCAATCAAAAGATGACCCCTTGAAAAAAAGGATATAAGGGAGAGTCTCAGCGCAGTATCCTTTCCTTGTAGGTATTTTGAAAGGGATGTTATTATATGTTCAATTTTATTATTGTTTATTTCCATTTTTATAAGCCATGCTGCCTTTTTTTAAACGCCATCGGCCATCAACCCTATTCTACCACATTTTCTTGCGAAAATATAAGGTCTTTAAAATCTCGGTAATACGTGTGTTTACAGTTTTTATATAATATTTTCATAAAGGAAAAATATCTTTTGCTTGAAAAAGAACGTTTATAAACGACATATAATTAAGCTGCATTTATTTGACAAAGATATTAGTTATGATATTCAATTATATACATGTCAGCCGTTCCTGAGTTTCCTTTCTTTAAGACCATTGAGTTAGATGACCGCGGGGTATTTGAGAATATCTTAAAGGCATATATGCCTGATGCATCAGAGTGGACTTTTACCAACCTATTTATCTGGCGTTCTCACTACAATTATTCGTGGTCTTTGCACAAGGATTGGCTTATTGTTACAGGTACAGATGAAAAGGGCACGACATATGCGATGCAACCGGTTGGCCCTGCCTCGAGGGTGAAAGTAGTATCGATGCTTTTTGAGTGGTTGAAGGAAGAAATAAAGGCAGATTCGCCACGCATTGAAAGGGCGGATGGAAGACTTGTGAAAGAACTCGATGGGGTAGGGTTTGTTTCCATTGTAGAGGAAAGGAACCATTTTGATTATGTTTATCTTCGTGATGATCTTGCAAAACTCGGAGGAAACAAATACCGTTCAAAGAGAAACCGGATCAATCAATTTTTGAAAACCCATTCTTATAAATATGAAAGTCTAAAAATGGTTCATATTTCGGAATGTCTTGAGGTTCAAGAAAAATGGTGCCAGAAGAGAAGGTGTGGGGAAGATTTAAACCTTATCGGCGAATGGGATGCTGTTCGTGAAGTGCTCGCACATTTTGACGGACTTGGATTGAAAGGGGCGGTTATCCTGATTGGAGGCAAGGTTGTGGCTTTTACGGTGGGGGAACTTTTAAATAGAGATACCGCTGTGATTCACATCGAGAAGGCAGACCCTGACATTACAGGATTATTTCAATTGATAAACCAACAGTTCTGTGCGAAGTCATTGGACGGCATAAAATACATAAATCGCGAACAAGATCTTGGTTTACCTGGTCTAAGGGAGGCAAAACTTTCCTATTTCTCTGATCATTTTGTGAAAAAGTATTCTGTCATCCTCAAAGTATGACAATTCTTTTTATATACTCGGCTATCTCCTCCGGGTCATCCATGACCCTGAATATATTTAAGTCCTCTTTTGAAATTTTGTTTTCAGATAGAAGCGTCTGATTGATCCATTCAATAAGTCCTTTCCAATATGATGAGCCCACAAGGATTACGGGGAATGGTTTCACTTTTTTTGTCTGTATAAGTGTCATTGCCTCAAAACATTCATCAAGCGTGCCGTACCCACCCGGCATAATGATATAGGCTACCGCATATTTAATGAACATGACCTTTCTGACAAAAAAATAACGGTAGCTGAGTCGAACATTTGAATATGGATTTGGTTTTTGCTCGAATGGAAGTTCGATATTAATGCCTACGGATTTAACGCCTGCCTCTTTTGCGCCTTTGTTTGCAGCCTCCATTACGCCGCCGCCGCCTCCGGTTATAATGTTAAAGCCGTTTTTTGCTATTGTTTTCGACAGTTTAAGAGTTTTATCATAGAGAGGGTCATTCTTTTTGCATCTTGCACTCCCAAATATGCTTACCGCAGGGTGAATTTCTGACAGGCTTTCAAACCCCGTAACAAATTCTGCCAGGATGTGGAATAGACGCCATGTATCCTTCAGTGTGAATTCATCGATTACATATTGTTTTTCCATTTATTACTCCTTTTTTGCCTTGAGATTTTGCATATTCACATATAATATTAAAGCATTTAAAGGCTGCGGTGAAAAGCAAAAAGTTAAAGGTGAAAAAAGATTAATAAATCAGTATATAAAGCCGTCTTTATATAAACTTTTAACCCTAACGAAAACCATTATGGGAGAAATATTTATCGGAACAAGCGGATTTTCTTTTGGCGACTGGATTGGTGAAATCTATCCGTCCGGTATAAAAAGACAGGATATGCTTCCTTATTACGAGAAAAACCTGGGGTTTGACGCTTTAGAAGTAAACTATACCTACTACTCGATGCCGATGAAAAAAACCATGGAATCACTATCGAGAAGAACATCGCATGGGTTTTCTTTCGTCGTAAAGGCATTTAAGGGTATTACACATGAAAAAGGCAATAACATCGAGGAGCAATGCAGAAGATTCAAAGATGGGATTAGTCCACTCGGCGATAGTTTGAAGGCATTGCTTTTCCAATTCCCATACAGTTTTCTTCCGAACGGAAGCAATATAGACTATTTAAGGCGGATAAGACAAGAGTTCAGTGATTTCGAATCAGTGGTGGAATTTAGAAACAGCAAATGGTTCAAAGATGAATACACAGAACTTCTCAAGTCATTGACCCTTGGGTATTGTATTGTGGATGAGCCAAAGATAAAAGGGTTGCTGCCGTTTAACCCTATACTTACTTCAGATACAGGTTATTTCCGTTTTCATGGAAGGAACAGTGCCTGGTTCAGGGAGCCTGTGGATGTACGTTACAACTACCTATATTCTGAAGGGGAACTCAAGGAGTTTATTGCACCTGTTCGTGAAATTGCGTCACAGGCAAAAACGACATTTGTTTTCTTTAATAATTGCCATCTTGGCAAGGCAGTTAAAAATGCATTAATGCTAAAGGAAATGCTAAAGCAATAAGGGTTGATGTGCCGACAAGTTAGAGTAGAATCTTTTTATGAATTAACACCTACAGGGGATTTCAACAGTGTCAGGTATAAAAAGTGTGGTTACATGGGCAGGATTAGGATATACTTGATGTTGAACAACAACGCATCACAGGCGTTGAGGTTTTAATACGGAATGTTGAACATTTTTGAAATATTGTAGGAGGTAAGGATTATGAACAACGCAATATTTAGGGAATATGACATCAGAGGTAATGTAGAGAGGGATTTGACAGATGATGTTGTTAAAGATATAGCAAGGGCGTTTGGCACTTATATGGTGGAACGAGGGAAAAAGAATGCATCAATTTCAAGGGATTGCAGGCTTAGCTCAGACCACTTAAGGGATGTCGTCATAGAAGGTATGGTTGAAAGCGGGCTTGATGTGATTGATATTGGCGTAAAACCTACCCCGCTTTTTTATTATTCTTTGTTCAACCTTGATGTTGATGGCGGTATCATGATAACGGGAAGCCATAATCCTGGGGATCAGAATGGTTTTAAAGTGGCTTTTGGCAAGGCAACGCTGTTTGGTGAAGAGATACAGTATATTCGAAAGGTTATTGAGGAAAAAAGATTTGTCAGTGGAAAAGGTTCTGTAAAGGAATATACCACAATTGTAGCTGATTATTATAATTTTTTGAGGAATAACATAAAGTTAAATAAAAAACTTAAAGTAGTACTTGATGCTGGAAACGGCACTGGCGGAGTGGTCGCATTACCCATAATGAAAGAAATGGGTCAGGATGTTACAGGCTTATACTGTGATATGGATGGGCGCTTTCCTAACCATCACCCTGACCCGACAGTCGAAAAAAATATAGCTGTTTTAAAACAGACTGTGCTCGAGACACAGGCGGATATTGGGGTGGGATATGACGGTGATGCCGATAGAATAGGCGTTATAGACAACGAAGGCAATATCATATGGGGAGATTATCTCATGGTAATTTTTGCAAGGGATATCTTGAAAACACACAAAGGGGCTACAATTGTATCTGAGGTTAAGTGTTCGAAAAACCTCTATGAAGAAATTGAAAAAAATGGTGGAAAACCTATTATGTGGAAGGCAGGACACTCACTTATAAAACAGAAGATGAAAGAAACCGGTGCGCTTCTTGGAGGCGAGATGAGCGGTCACATATTTTTTGCTGATAAGTTTTTTGGTTATGATGATGCAATTTATGCCTCTCTACGTCTTCTTGAGATTATGGGGAACAACAATAAACCACTTTCAGAATATCTCAAAGACCTTCCAAAGTTATATTCTACGCCGGAAATCAGAATCGACTGCCCTGATAACGTTAAATTTCAGGTGGTAAAAAGACTGACCGAATACTACAAATCCAAATACAAGGTAATAGATATAGATGGTGTCAGGGCTGTATTCAATGATGGATGGGGCTTGGTAAGACCCTCAAATACAGGACCCATCCTTGTTCTACGATTTGAAGCTGAAAGCGAAGATGCACTCGAAAGGATTCAGAAAATGGTGACAAAAGACCTTACCGATATAATGAAGGAGCACGTATAGACAATTAATCGTTATGAATTTAGATTAAGAATTGGATTCAGTATAAAAGCAGCGGTAATATTCTGAAAGTTTTGTTCTTAATTCTCCATTATTTGACTATCTATTATGTTGACTATTCCTGGAAATATCTCAAAACCAGCCCGTTATGCAGGCATTGAAACGAATCGGGTTATGAAGGACCCGGAATCGGTTCATATCCGATTTGCACTCTGCTATCCGGATATATATGAAGTTGGGATGTCATATTATGGATATTTTCTTCTTTATGAGATTGCCAACACGCTGGATAGGGTATGGTGTGAAAGGTGTTTTGCGCCGTGGGATGATATGGATAATTATCTGAAAAAGAATAATCATCCTCTCGTTACACTTGAGTCAAAAACGCCACTTAACAGGATGGATATTGTCGGGTTTTCTCTCTCGTATGAACTGAATATTACAAATGTAATCAATATGCTCAAGCTTGGAGGAATAAAGGTAAAATCAGAAGAAAGGTCAGAGGGACCGATAATAATAGGTGGCGGCCCCTTAATGCTTAACCCGAAACCATTTGAAGGGTTTTTTGATCTTATAGTGGTTGGTGAGGCTGATGAGGTGATTGTGCGCATCCTTGAAATGATGAAGCAGCTTAAAGGCCAAGATAGATTTGAAACGATTCGTGAATTGTCTAATCTGGACGGCGTTTATTCTCCTCTTTTCGGTACGAAAAGTGTGCGACGTTTATATATAACAGATTTAAATAGCTCATACCATGCTGTGGCCCCCCCTATACCGGTTGTGGGTAGTATCCACAACAGATTAAATATCGAAATATCGAGAGGCTGTGGCAACGGTTGCAGGTTTTGTCTTGCAGGTTTTGGATACAGGCCATACAGGGAAAGGTCGCTGGAAAGATTAAAAGAGATTATTGACTGCGCAATAAAAAACACAGGGTATGAAGAATTATCATTTCTATCGTTGAGTTCTGGTGACTACAGTTTTCTTTCCGATGCAATTTCATATGTGAAAGACAGGCATAAAGGTGTTTCTATTTCTCTGCCATCGCTTAAAATAGGAAGCATCAATGAGAATGACATAGATGCGATAGGGGCAATAGCAAGGACAGGCTTTACATTTGCCCTTGAGACGGCATCAACGGATATTCGTTGCAGGATTAACAAGAACATCGATGTGGATGCGTTGTTTTCACAGCTTCCTGTCATGAAAAAAAGTGGTTGGAAAACGCTTAAGCTGTATCTTATGGTTGGATTCCCATGGGAGACAGAAGAAGACCTAAACATCATAGACGATATCATAAAGGTTTTCGATAAATCTGGGATAAATGTGAATCTTGCCCTTTCTCCATTTATACCAAAGCCACATACACCATTTCAGTGGTTACCTATGGAGGACAAAGACATACTGAGAGAAAAGATGCTCAGCATCAGAGGTATTTTAAAGAAAAGATCTGTAAAGGTTAAATATAGGGACGTTGAAACAAGCCTCATTGAAGGAATCATTTCAAGAGGAGACGGTATGTTGATGCAGCTTTTTGAGCATCTTTCCGATAAGGATACAAGACTTGAGGCATGGAGCGAATTTTTTAAACCTCAGCTATACCATGATTGGTTTCTTGAAAACGACATAGATATACAAAAATATCTTAAAAAAAGAGATACAGACAAACCCCTGCCATGGGATTTTATAGACATCGGTATTGATAATAAATTTTTAGTAAATGAATTAGATAAGGCTGAAAGGTCTGAGATTACGGGTAATTGCTATGAAGGATGTGCGAGTTGCGGGATAGGGTGCGATAAAAGCAGTTACGAGTTACGGGTTGCGGGTTACGAGTTAAAATCTGGACAGCGGGAACCGGAAGGCCAGGATTCGAAATTAGCAATTTTTCGAAAGATTACATTTCGTTATGCAAAATATGCGGATGCAAGATACATTGGGCATATTGATACTATGAATATTTTGTTGAGGGCGATAAGGTCGTGTGGCATTCGGCTTAAGATGCACGGCAGGTATCACCCTCTACCCAAGATTGCATTGTCAGATGCGCTGCCTGTAGGCATAGAGAGCTTTTGTGAGCTAATGGAAATGGAAACAGGTGATATAAATACCAATATTGAAAATGTTGCAAAAGATATAAATGCAAGACTGCCTATTGGCATAAAAATCCAAGAGGTTGTTGTAGGAAATTTAAAAGATATGTTAAAAGAAAATCTTTATATTCTTATATCTCAAAACGACTGTGAAATTGAGGGGTTAAAAATATGGAGGGTACACGGCAATAAACGTTTTTACACCTGGGATGGGAAAGGCATTAAAAATTTATGGAAATTGGGTCTATTCCAAAGAATAATAAAGATAGAGGACAGGAAAATCATATGGCATCAGAATTGATAATTAATGTGACTTTTAACGAAATCAGAATGGCTTTTCTTGAAAATAGCATCCCGGTTGAGTTTTTCATCGAGAGAAAGAACGATAAGAATATTGTTGGCAACATTTATAAGGGCAGGGTTGTAAGGATAGTGCCCGGTATGGATGCCGCCTTTATAGATGTGGGACTGGAAAAGTCCGCATTTCTGTATGTAGGTGATATTCTTCTGGACAAGTCAATGTATGAAGAATACGAAGATGCAGAGTTTGTTCCGCAATTGGAGATAGTGGAGAGGATTGAGGGGGTTCTTGAGGAGGGTCAGGAGATAATTGTTCAGGTTTCGAGAGAGCCGATTGGACAAAAGGGAACACGCGTTACATCAAAGATTACCCTGCCCGGCAGATTGCTTGTTCTTATGCCGTCCACACAACATATAGGTGTTTCGAGAAGGATTGAGCAGGAAGAGGAGAGAAAGAGGCTTGCTGCTGTATTAAAAAATCTTTGTCCGAAGGGATTTGGTCTTATAGCGAGAACTGCTTCCGAGGGTAAACTTGAGGAAGAGTTGACAAGCGACCTCGGTTTTCTCCAAAGGGTATGGGAGAGTATTCATAATAAGGCAAAACACGTCAGGGCGCCGTCCATCCTGCACCAAGACCTTGGTATGATTTTGCGCGTTATAAGGGATTTGCATTCCCATAATCTTAAAAAGATTGTGGTTGATAATGAATCGGTGTATTTGAAGATAAAAGAGTTTTTAAAGGAATACCTGCCTGAAAAGGGATGCGAGGCAATCTACTTTAACGAGAAAGATCCTATTTTTGAGGCCTTTGGTATAGAGATAGATATTGCCAAACTTACTCAGAAAAAGATCTGGCTTAAGTCAGGCGGCTATATTGTTTTTGATTATACAGAGGCACTAACTGTGATCGATGTCAATACAGGAAGATATCTTGGTAAAAAAGACCTCGAAGATACAATATTGAGGACAAACCTTGAAGCCGTTAAAGAGATAGCTTATCAGATAAGGTTAAGAAATATCGGTGGGATTATCGTGGTTGACTTTATTGACATGGAGCATAAGGAGTCAAAAGAGATGGTTTTTCAAACGCTTGTTGAGGCGCTTAAAAAAGACAGGATAAAGACGTTTGCTTATCCAATCAGTGAGATCGGACTTGTTCAGATAACGAGAAAAAGGACGCGACACAACATAGTGGATATGCTTACAGAGGTCTGTCCTAATTGTGATGGTGCTGGTTATACCAAATCACGTTATACCGTGTGCTATGAGGTATTAAGAGAGCTTCTTAGCTTCTGTAGAAAAGAAGAAGTAAAAAATGTGAACGTTTATTTGGCGCCTGAGGTGGCGAGTTTTATCTATGAAGAAGAAAAAGCTTCAATCGAGAACATTGAAAATACATACGAAACAAAGGTTAATATTATTGCAAAACCTGAATTTAGTATAAACAAGTATCATGTTGAAAAGGCAAGATAAAAAAGCATTAAGCCTTGAGATGGAATATCAAAAAAGAAGATCATGAAAACAATATTGCAAGATACGCGATACATGGCGCACGACAGAAAAAATGATAAACATCTCACTATTTTATCTCCAGCGAAGGTAAACCTTTTTCTGAAGGTTCTTTCAAAAAGACCGGATGGATATCATAATATAGTAAGCATAGTTGATCTTATATCGCTTTATGATGTGATATCTTTTGAGGAATCAAAAAACGACGAGATTACAATAAAAGACGACAAAGGCATATTGCCCGATGGTGATGCCAATACTATCTATAGGGCTATTATTATGCTCAGGGATAGATGTGATATTCAAAGGGGTGTAAAAGTATTTGTTGAAAAACATATCCCCGTTGGTGGAGGATTGGGTGGGCCGAGCAGCAACGCAGCCGCTGCACTGAACGGCCTTGTAAAATTTTGGGATATAAAAATAGAAGTTCATGAGCTTTTTGATATTGGGAAAAGAATAGGCGCAGATGTTCCTCTGTTTATTTACGGAAAGCCATGTGTGATGAGGGGCATTGGTGAAGAGATTGCCCCGATTGAATTGCCTTTATTTTGGTATGTTATAGTTTATCCGGATGTAATGATAAGTACGAAGGCTGTTTATGAAGGGCTAAAAATCGTGTTGACAAAAAAAGAAAATGATATTAGATTGCTACAGCATTTTTATTCTGTCCGCGATGTTGCAGGTCTGCTGGAGAACGATCTTGAGACAGTCGCAATTCCAATGTGCCCAAAAATTAAAGAAATAAAAGACAGAATGATACAGGCTGGGGCAATTGGCGCTTTGATGAGTGGAAGCGGCTCATCTGTTTTTGGTGTTTTCGAAAGCGAAGACGATGCAAAAAGGGCATCGTTGAATTTGGAAGGTATGGGCAGCATTTTTATTGTCCACAGTGTTAAATAAAGATTAAATACTATTATTTGGGGCGTCGTCAAGCGGTAAGACACAGGCCTTTGGAGCCTGCATTCGGAGGTTCGAATCCTCCCGCCCCAGAAAATTATTGGAGGCAACAGTTGGATAAACTCAGAATATTTTCAGGAAACGCTAACAGGGAGCTTGCGGAAAGGATGTGTAAATTTTTGAAGGTTGAACTTGGTAATGCTAAGGTAAGTAAATTCAGTGATGGCGAAATCCAGGTTGAGATTGAAGAAAGCGTAAGGGGTATGGATACATTTCTTGTCCAACCGACATGTCCTCCGGTGAGCCATAACCTAATGGAAGTTCTTGTCATGGTTGATGCATTAAAAAGGGCATCGGCTGCGAGGATTACAGTGGTGATTCCGTATTATGGTTATGCAAGACAGGATAGAAAGGTTGTCCCGAGAACGTCAATATCGGCAAGACTTGTGGCGAATTTGATTACTATAGCAGGGGCATCAAGGGTACTTGCTATGGACTTGCATGCCGGACAGATACAGGGTTTTTTCGATATCCCTGTCGATCATCTTTATGCGCTTCCCGTTCAACTCGAATACATAAGAGGAATCAATGGAGAGATTGTGGTTGTATCTCCGGATGCTGGCGGCGTAGAAAGGGCAAGGGAATTAGGTAAAAGGATGAATGCTTCGTTGGCTATTATTGACAAAAGAAGGGTAAAGGCGAATGTTTCAAAGGTGATGCATATCGTTGGAAAAGTGGAAAACAAGACAGCAATAATTCTTGACGATATGATCGATACTGGCGGCACAATCGTGCAGGCTGCAGATGCGATAATCAATAACGGCGCCAAGGCGGTATATGCGTGTTGTACACATCCGGTGCTTTCTGGCAATGCAGTTGAAAAGATTGCAAATTCTTCACTTACGGAGCTTATTGTTACGAATACGATACCTCTTTCCGAGGCGGCAAAGAAGGTTTCCAAAATAAAGGTACTTGATGTATCGCCGATACTTGGCGAGGCAATAAAAAGAATATATAGGGATGAGTCTGTTAGCTCGTTGTTTGTATAAGTGTTTATGACTATTTAATGAACTAAATGGAGGTTCTAAATGGAAGATTTTTTGGTTAAAGCAGAAGTAAGGAAGGGTAGGGGAAAATCTAATGCGAAAAGCTCCAGGAGAGCGGGTTTTATACCTTGTGTACTATACGGTAGGGGTGTTGAATCTCTTGGGATTACAATCTCTTCGAAAGATTGGCAGAGATTGCGCAAAAACATAAAGAGAAACAGTATTTTAAAGATGGAGTTGGATAACGACGGAAACATTGAACAACGACCGGTCATGATAAAGGATATTCAAAGGGGGATCGTCAAAAATGAAATCCTCCACATAGATTTTATACAGGTTTCAATGCAGAGGAAGATCGAGATAGAAGTACCCATTAGTCTTGTTGGCGAGGCCAAAGGGTTGATAAAAAATGGCATAGTAGATCAACACCTAAGAACCATTATGGTTGAATGTCTCCCCTCGGAAATACCGGAAAAAATCGACATCGATATTACTAATCTCGATATAGGTGATACTGTTCATGCAAGTGAAATCTCAATCCCCGGCGTTAAGGTCATTGAACGCCTCGATGTTGCAATAGTTACGGTGGTTCCGCCGCCAGTTGACGAGGAGAAGATTTCCGAGACCGAAACTGCTGAAGAAAAGAAGGAGGCATAAGCATCTCTTGTTTCTATTATGCGGTCTGGGGAACAAGGGTTTTGAATATTCCTATACAAGGCATAATATAGGCTATCTTGTTGTTGACAGGTATTCGGAACGGTTTAAGATTCCCCTGACAAAAAACAGATGTGGTTGTAAAACCGGGATCAATGACAATATCGTTCTTGCAAAACCGGATACATATATGAATCTTTCCGGTACCCCAGTATCTTTGCTTATGAGGAAGATGAACATATCTCCTGACGATTTTATTCTCATCCATGATGATCTCGATATGGATTTTGGGCGTATCAAGATAAAATGGAACGGAGGTCATGGAGGTCATAAGGGGGTAAGTTCGGTTGTAGATGCACTTCAAACGAATTTATTCCACAGACTTAAGATAGGTATTGGCAGAAGCCCTTTTATGACGCCAGAGGACTATGTTCTCTCGAGGTTTCAGCAAGATGATGTGGAAACCCTTAATGAATCTATTGATATAGCGGTGGAGGCGTTGCATGTCTTTGTATATGAAGGCAAGGCAAAGGCAATGAGCATGTATAACAGGGGCTGATATCAGATAAAATCACCTTCAGATAGGCCTTTTCTCGCTTCTTTTAAGATTCTTGTCGATGCAAGTTTTGCTAAGACAGTTATGTCCTCGAGCGGCAGATAATTTATAACAGACGAATCAAATAATATCTTCACTGAGGGTGGAAATTCTTCGCTACCCTCCCATAATATGAATGTGAGCGGAACTCTCGGAAATGCATAAAGCGTAAATGATGCGTCTCCGTAATCTTCCGGAATCGCACCAAGACCCTGTCCGGCATCTATAAATGCGTGCCTATCGTATCCAAATGCAACGACAAGTGGTTTTGCCGCCCTTTTTTCAAACACAGGCTGGTAGCCTCTGAGGCCAGGTATGTCTTCGTATGTTATCTTTTCTCCGCTAAGCGGTGAGCCAGATGCAGTATTGATATAATGAAGGATCATAATTTTGGTTACCAATGTAATATTTACCTGTTTTGAGCTTTTGAAAGAGAAACCCGGTACCTCAAAAGTTATGACCTCATCGAAGAATGGAACCGAAACTGTGTATTTCTCGGGTTCTACAATACAAGCGAGACCTGCATTGGTTAACCTTTTTTCGTAGTTTGACATGATTAGATCTTTACATGCATTTTCGAAAACCTTCTTGTATATCTTTTGCTTTTCAAGTAACAATTTATTCTCCGAGGATTTCTCTGACTTCTTTAATTTTTTGGGCATAGTTACCACTGTGAAAAATCTCTGTACCCATTACGACTATATTTGCCCCTGAGTCAACAGTCTTTTTTACGTTTGTTGCCTTAATACCCCCATCAACTTCAAGGTCTATTACGTTGCCGGTTTCCATGATCATCTTTTTTGCCTCCACAATCTTTTCATCCATTGCATCAATATACGATTGACCACCGAATCCCGGATTTACACTCATGATTAAAAGTAGATCTGCCTCTTTGATCGCATATTTGATGCTGTTTAGGGGCGTTGCAGGATTTAGCGTTATCCCTGCCTTTTTTCCGCTTGTTTTAATGACATCGAGGGTTCTCAATATATGTTTATCAGTTTCTATATGGATTGTTATGATATCTGCCCCGGCCTTGACGAAATCATCTACAAAAGCAGATGGATTTTCTATCATTAGATGAACATCCAGAGGTAGCGATGTAATCCTTTTTATATGCTCGACAAAAAGAGGACCTATTGTGATATTTGGAACAAAATGTCCATCCATCACATCAATATGTATCAGGTCTGCCCCTGCACTTTCAACCGCTTTAATCTCTTTTTCAAGTATCAAAAAATTACAAGACAGAATCGAGGGTGCAATCTTTGTTTTGAACATTTTATCCTCCAGTTAATACTTTTATTTCAATTTCTTTATCATTTTTGAATATCGTTCTTGGGGGAATAGATGCGATTATATTGATTTTAGCTGATATCTGCTCGTTCAATATATAATTGAGATTGTATTTTATGTTCTTGTTGTTCATCTCTTCGGTTAAATCACGTGTAGTCATGTCCTTTGTTTCTGGCATAATATAGTATTTGTTTTCTTCTGTTCCAACCAACAGAGTAACGCCTTTGCCCTTGATAACATCTTCCCCACCTTTTGGCATTTGGGCAATAACCTTGCCAGCCATTTGGTGAGGTGCGTATATTATTTTGGATATTTGAATATCTTTCTCTCTCAGAATTTCTTCAGCGTTTGCAATTGATTTACCTTCGAGCACTGGAAGCGGTATCAATTCAGGACCCTCCGAAACAATTACCATAACGGTCCTGCCTAAACGAGTCGATATATTTGCTTCAGGCTTTTGGACTGTAATATGGTTGAGAGGAACATCATTTCGTCGCTCATATCTTGATACTATTAGCGACAGACCGTTTTTTTCTAAAAGCCTTTTGGCTTCTTCTACTGTTTTTCCTCTGACATCGGGACAGATTACATTAGTCTGTCTTTTTAAAAGGATATTGATCGTTAAATATCCTGAAGATAAAAAAACGATTAAAAAGATCAGCATATAAAAAAACGGTTTCAAGAACCTCATAATTTTTTCAACTTTGCAATGAAAAACCCGTCCATTCCTGTTTCTTGCGGCAGGGATTGAAAATATTCCTTATTAAACAGAAAAGGGAGCGTGTTTTCAAGTGCAAACATCTTTCTTTTTTTAAAACTTTCAAGTACAAGATGCGTTTCTTCGGGTTCGAACGAGCATACGCTGTAAACGATGTATCCATTGGTTTTTAGGTTGTCCCATAGAGAGTCGATTAATTCCAGTTGATAATTTCCATAATCTATAATGTCTTTTTCCTTTCTATTCCATTTTATCTCTGGGTGCTTCCTGATGATGCCGAGAGAAGAACATGGTGCGTCGATGAGGATTTTGTCAAAGTATTCCTTTTTAAATGGATTTTGAAGCGCATCTCCAAGGATGCTTAATGTTCCATGACCTAAAGATTTTAATCTTTTTATGCTGTTATCCATAGAAATTACATTGGCATCCGGCGCAATTTCTTTGATGTGTAGTGTTTTTGTTCCACGGCCTGCGCATGCATCCAAGATCAAATCACCCTTTTTTGGATTGATTGCAAGAGTTGCAAGCTGTGATGTCTCATCTTGGATACTAACCAAACCTTTTTTGAATATTTGACATTTGAGTACGGGCATAAGTTTGTCAACATAAATTGCAAAATCTGAATAGACGCCTTTTCTTGTTCTGATACCATCTTCTTCCAATATTTTTGCTGCTTCGTCTCTACTAATCTTATTTGTATCGACTCGTATGGCAAATTCAGGTGTCTTGTTAAGTAAATCAAAAAGCCTTTCAGCAGATTCCCTGCCGAACCGATTGATCCACCTCTGTATGAGCCATTCGGGGAAAGAAAAAAAAGCGGCAAGATCTCGAATTTTGTGTTTTGAATGTCGAATCAAATAGAAGACATCCCGGTTGCTGACAAATCTTCGCAGTATTGCGTTTACGAATCGGGACTGATATATGCCAAATTCCTGTTTTGTGTATTCCACCGTTTCGTTAACTACATGATAAGATGCCTTTTTCATGAAAGAGATCTGATAAAGGCTTACCCAGAGGATATATCGTATATCATCCTTTATGCCTCTTTTTATCAGTTTGGAGACAATATGGTCAAGAAAACCTTTCCAACGAATTACCCCTGATGTAATTTCATAAATAAGCGATTTCTGACTATCTGAAAGCCTATATTCTTTAAAATAGTGGTCTAAGGTTTCATCAAGGAAAAAACCCTTTTCTACTTCTTTGATGATTTGCGCTGAGACAGACCTGAGGATGCCGCTGAACTTATCTTCTATAAGCCATATCCTCCAATCTTTTTATCCTTTCTTCCATTGGAGGATGTGTGCTAAAAAGTGCCATTACACCTTTTGCACTGAATGGATTTGCGATAAAAAGAGGTGCAGTTGATGGATTGGCATCGTTCATGGGATTCAGTGCGATACCGGCGCTTAATTTTTTTAGGGCGCCAGAAAGATGTAATGGGTTTCCGGACAGTCTTGCGCCTCCTTCGTCAGCGAGATATTCCCTTGATCTCGAGATGGCAAGTTGAATGAGCATGGCTGCAAACGCAGCAAAAATTGAAAAGATAATTACACTGAGGATATTTCCTCCACCATCATCGTCATCACTTCTTCCACCGCCGAAAAAGGCTGCAAATCTTGCCCAATTTGCAATCATGGTGATTGCGCCTGCAAGTGTTGCAGCAACCGTTTGTATAAGGATATCCCTATGTTTTATGTGTGATATTTCGTGTGCTATTACACCTTCGAGTTCATCTTTACTTAGAATACGTAAAATGCCTGTGGTCACTGCAACTACACCGTTTGAAGGATTACGACCCGTTGCAAATGCGTTAGGGCTGTCATTTTCGATTATATAGACCTTTGGCATTGGAATAGATGCCTTTTGAGAAAGGTTATAGACGATGCTGTATAGATGAGGGGCTTCGTTTTCTGATACGGGTTTCGCATGGTACATTGCAAGAACTATCTTGTCTGAAAACCAGTAACTGACGAGATTCATTATGAGCGCTATAAAAAACGCAATATAAGCGCCCGAGCTTCCACCTACAATGCTCCCCAAGGCGACAAGAATAATGGTCAAAAAAACCATTAAGAAAAATGTCTTTGTCTGATTCATCTTGAACCCCCGTTAAATTTGATATTAAATTATATATGTTTTTACATTTTGTCAACATACGTAAAATGCTGAAGTTGACCCTGCTATTATGGGAGTTATAATATAGAAAAATGATTAACCCTGATGGTTCGATAAAACAAAATACCGTTTCCAGTTCAAACCTATTGAAAATTGTTTATGCGTTTGTTTTTTCATCAATAATGGCAATAGTTTTGATTGCAACCATATTTTGTGTATATCCTGAGTCATTATTAGCGGGAGGCAAAACACTGATATTTTATGGGGATGATAACAAAAGGTTATGTGATTTCAGGATAGAGATTGCTGCTACGCCAATGGAACAAGAAAAAGGTCTCATGTTTAGAAAATCCCTCAAAAAAAATGCAGGCATGCTTTTTATATATGATGGCGATGAGATCAGGTTCTTTTGGATGAAAAATACTTTTATTCCACTTGATATAGTTTTTATAGACTCAAGGCTTAAGGTTACTGATATTTATCGTTCTGCAAAGCCAAACGATGAAACCACAATCCCATCGAGGACTCCGGCAAGATATGCACTTGAAATTAATGCAGGAATGGTTGACAGATGTCGTATCAGTATTGGCAATAAGATTGGTTTCAAGGGCTTTTAGGTATATTTCTGAATAAATACTTCTTCTTAAAAACATTTATCCGTTTTTTGGTTTTGTATTAA
>ERZ795058.578-NODE-578-length-56229-cov-8.528323_pt1 | contig 56229 bp, 45 predicted proteins | sample MGYA00375142_ERZ795058 | MGnify/ENA primary metagenome ERZ795058 (study PRJEB30187, sample SAMN05720210) | activated sludge metagenome | isolation source: anaerobic digester from wastewater treatment plant | place: Japan | collected 2015-04-20 ... | reverse complement strand
AGTGTCCACGATGTCCTGGCACTAAAATCCGTTAACGATGTCGTGGCACTCAACACGTAAACATCATAAATCGTGCATGGCCGCATGGGACTGTCATGATAATGACGGGGAGACTCCATAGACGAACGGTACTTCTTCTTCTGGCAGCCTTTTTCGTAATATCGTTTACGATAATGGCTTTCGATCACCACAAAGGCGGTTACGCTTCGTCCTGTCCGATTTGCAAAGCGAAGAGCCTATTCAGCAGTATCCAGCCCGCCATTTCTTTCTCCTTCCATCCGACAATTGCTTACCACCATATCCTGCAAAGCGTTTGCGTCATTTCCGCCTCCATAGGATTATCAACCCAGAACAGAGCCCCTCCTGCATAACATTTCCCCATCACGTTATTGTCCCTGGAACAGGACAGTTTTTCCCCGGGGCACGCCTCAGACCATCCCTTCCGCAGAATAGGGCACGAAAAGGCAGCATGCTCCGTTATAGGAGCACGCCGGGACCTTCACGAGCTTGTTTCCGGTAAGATGAAAGAGACGTGTCGAGGCATCTTCTCAGATGTTTCATTTCCCGGAAGCATTATGTGAAGAAATCGGAATAGTGGTCGGATGATGAACATCACCGGTAACGTATTTGGCATCGAGAAGGCAGGCCGAGCGGCAAAGGAAAAAAACCATGAAAGAATCCCTCCGCATTCTTATCTTGGAAGACAATCCCGCAGATGCAGAGATGTTAGAGTTTGAGCTGCGAGAAGCCGGTTTTGTCTTCACGTCAAAAGTCGTCAGCACTGAAAAGGAATATGCTGACGAGCTCAAAGACTTCTGTCCCGATCTCGTGCTCTCTGATTACGATCTTCTCCAGTACAATGGCACAAAGGCACTGACGGAGGCCAAATCAAGATGCCCGGATGTTCCCTTTGTTCTCGTGACCGGGGCCGCCGGCGAAGAGCGTGCAATAGAGATCCTAACCCAGGGAGCTGGAGATTACGTGTTGAAGAAAAGGCTTCAACAAAGGTTAGGCCCTGCAGTCCGGAGAGTGCTCGCTGAAGCGGAGGAGCGCAGGGCGCCAATAAGAAAAGCGGAGCAGGAACTTCAAAAGGCGAAAGGTGAGTTTGGACAGAAGATTGAGGAAATGAAACGGGAATTGAGGAGGGTTGAAGAGAAGTGTCGCCATCTCGTTGAGACGGCGCATGGCTGGTTTTGGGAAGTGGATAGCCATGTCAGATATTCATTCGTCGGTCCACAAGTTCAAGAAATACTGGGGTATGCGCCAGAGGAGCTTGTTGGCAAGAAACCGTTCGACCTGATGCCCGATGACGAAGCCACACATATTGAGCAAGTTTTTTCATTCATCGCCGCAAAACGTGAACCGTTTAAGAACTTGCGCAACATCAATCTACATAAAGAGGGGCACTTCATCGTTTTGTCGACCAACGGTGTCCCTTACTTCGACGAAAAAGAAGATCTCATGGGGTATCGCGGTATGAACCGTGTGATCACGGAATACGACCAACCGAGAAGAGCCTGAATGCGCACAAAGGTCTCCACAGCGCGCGAAAAACTGGTGATCCATGTCGGTGCAGGACAGTGATCTTGATGCGCTTGAAAGAGATTGAGTGACTGAAGAGAACTGAAGAGGAAGGAAAATCAAAGAAAAGGACAGGAGGAATAATCATGAATAAATCCGTTAAAGGGACGAAGACAGAGAGGAATCTCCTCACGGCTTTTGCAGGGGAATCGCAGGCCAGGAACCGCTACACTTTTTTCGCCAGTGTCGCACGAAAAGCCGGTTACGAGCAGATAGCCAACATCTTCACGGAAACGGCAGGCAATGAAAAGGAACACGCCGAAATCTTCTTTTCATACCTTGAGGGCGGCGACGCGGAAATCACGGCCACCTATCCGGCCGGGATTGTGGCCGACACCAGGACGAACCTGGAAGCTGCAGCCGCAGGAGAGAAGCTGGAATGGAGTGAAATATACGCCGACTTCGAGAAGATCGCCCGAGAAGAGGGATTCCCCGATATCGCAACGTCATTCAAGGAAATTGCCGAAGTAGAGGAATTCCACGAAAGGCGATACCGGAAGCTGGCACAGAACCTCGACACCGGCGAAGTATTCAGAAAGAAAAGCTCCGTGAAATGGCACTGCACAAACTGCGGTTATGTCCATGAAGGGACGGAAGCGCCAAGAACCTGTCCCGCCTGCAAACATGCCCAGTCTTACTATGAATTGCTGGCCGAAAACTACTGAGAGCCGCAATGGACATCGTATCAATATGAAAAGAGGAAATAGTGAATATGGCGGTACTCAGGAAATGGTCAAGGTGCGTGCGCCATATCGGCAATTGCCTGAAGGCTGATCCCGCCTATTGCAGAGACGTGGCTGGCGCCTTGGTACTGTTATCCATAAATACGGGACGATATCCGGTACCTGCATCGTCATTCCGGGCAACCCCGGCGAAAGCCGGGGGCGACCCGGAATCCAGAAAGATCCTGGATGCCGGCTTTCGCCGGCATGACGGAGGCCAAGCTTCATACGTTTGATACGTCACCGAATTTATGAATAGATGTACTTCGGTATCCCTTTGAGTGATCTGACTGCAAACGCATAGATACGCCAATACCCGATGACAGTCGATAACAATTACATTTACATTGGTATAATGGAAAGAATTTCATGCTCCGTTCCGTTATTACTCCGGCAAGTAAACATATCAATGATTGTCATGCCGGACTTGATAAGCCTGCTCCGGACTCGATCCGGGGGCATCCAGTCCTGTTCTGAATTCCCGCTGCAGTTTACCCTCGCGAAGGCGCGGGCGGGAATGACAGTATTGGCATCTTTTATTGCCGGAGTAATAACCATACCGGAGGGAAGTGTAGGCCGGCTGAACCAAACGCCGTTTCTTGCGAAGTGCGGGGTTTTTGAGGGTTTGAAGAAGTCGATCATCGCAAGCGGCCTCACTTGGTTCTCTGATAGCGGCCACCCTTAGAGCAAGGGGAACTGGTCTACAAAACCCGCCCTGTACGTCTCTCCATGAGCTTCAGACTTTTGCCAGGAGAGATGGCTTCTCCTGTCCCCAGCTACAATACCCGACGACAACGATTCTTTGCAGCGCGCATCGGGGCAAAAGAGCGAGATGGAGCCTGATGGCACAAGTCTCTTGCACGGTCTCCGTTCATCGGGTGAGGTTTGATAGAAAGTTCTTGACAACTAATTAGTCCTGCTGTAATGAATTAGGCAATCCTAATATTTTCAGCGAGGGGGAAGACTATGACAGCCGCCGATACCCTGACCGCCAGCCTGGAAGATTATCTGGAAGCCATCTTCCACATCATCGCCCGCAAGCAGGTCGCAAGACCCAGAGACATCGCCAAGCAATTGAAGGTCAGCTATCCCTCCGTAACGGGCGCCCTTCGTGCCCTGACCGACAAGGAACTGGTTCAGTACGCGCCATACGACGTCGTCACGCTGACCGCAAAAGGCAGAGCGGCAGCCGAAGATGTCGTCCGTCGTCATGAAGTGCTTCGCGATTTCTTCGTCAAGGTCCTGTCCGTCGACGAGGCGGAAGCCGACGATGCTGCCTGCCGGATGGAGCATTCCATACCCAAGGTCATCCTGGAGCGATTTACTCAATTTGCGGAATTTGTCGAGACCTGTCCCAGGGGCGGCGCGAAATGGATCGCGGGGTTCGGCTACTACTGCGATCACGGCGGTCTTCAGGAGAACTGCGAAAAGTGCATTTCCCTTGCACTTGAGGAAGTGCGAAACAGAAAACAGCGCGGAGGACAAAAAGCCGTGAAGACAACGAAGCTCGGAGATATGAAACCCGGACAGAAAGGCAAGGTTATGAAGATCAAGTCCCTCGGCGAATCGCACAGGCGGATCGTCGAAATGGGCGTGACGGCCGGCGCCGTCGTGGAGGTCGAACGCGTGGCTCCCTTGGGAGATCCCATCGATATCAAGGTGAAGGGGTACCACCTGTCCCTGCGGAAAGAAGACGCCGCGGGAATCGAGGTAGAAGCCCTGTAGGAGGACCCCGTCATGCCGTTGAGTATCGTAGAACCCGGGAAGAGAGTGCGAATCCTTTCGGTAAGTGCCGGTCGTGACCTGTCGGAGAGGCTGGCTTCCCTGGGGATCGTTCCAGGGACGGAGATCGAAGTGCTTCAAAACGTATCGCGCGGGCCGTTCATCGTTTCCGTAAAAGGCAGCCGCATCATGATGGGCCGCGGGATGGCCTGCAGGATCTTCGTCGCCTAATTTTTTTGCCGGTTAAGTTAGGTATTCCTAACATTATCAGGATCATTGAATAACGGCTCTCAACGTCAAACGAATCCGATGAAAGGAGTGCTGCTGATTGCATGAAAAGAACCATGACTGTTGCCCTGGCGGGTAACCCCAACGCGGGCAAGACCACGCTGTTTAACAACCTGACCGGATCGCGTCAGCATGTCGGCAATTATCCCGGCGTTACGGTGGAACGCAAGGAAGGCGTACGGAACCATGGCGATTACGAACTGCATATCGTCGATCTTCCCGGCATCTACAGCCTGACCGCCAATTCGGCCGAAGAGCGAATCGCACGGGATTTCATCATTCAGGAAAAACCCGATGTGGTCGTGGATATCGTCGATGCGTCGAATCTCGAAAGGAACCTGTATCTGGCGGTCCAGCTCCTGGAACTCGGCGCGCCGTTGGTCCTGGCCTTCAATATGAGCGACGAGGCCAAGGCCCGCGGTTACGAATTCGATCTGGAGAAACTCTCGCAATTCTTCCATGCCCCTATCGTCGAGACGGTCGGCCACAAGGGCCTGGGAACGGAATCGCTTTTGGAAGCGATCGTCTCCAGGGCAAACGATCCGACCGGGGTGCATGACAGGCCCTTGATCGACTACGGCCGGGAGATCGAGGAAGAGATCGGCCGGATCGGAAATCTGATCGAGAAAGAATCATTGCCGGAAGGGTACAGCAGGCGTTGGCTCGCCGTGAAGCTTCTCGAAGGCGATGGAGAGGTCAGGGCGCAGGTGGACTCGCCGGACATCCGGGCCCAGATTGAAGAAAGCGCCACCCGCATCGAAGGGATTCTGGGGGAACCTCCCGAGAGCGCCATCGCTGGGCGTCGTTACGGATTCATCTCAGGCGCATGCCAGGAAGCGGTGCGTTCCACCATCGAGATCCGCCACACCATATCGGACAGGATCGATTCGGTCGTCACCAGCCGGATCCTCGGCATACCGATCTTCCTGGGGCTGATGTATCTGGTCTTTCAGTTGACCTTCACGCTGGGCGATCCGCCCATGGAGTGGATCGAAAGCGGCTTCGCCTGGCTGGCCGACATGGTGAACAGCCGATGGCCGGAAGGCTCCGACAGCCTGCTGAAATCCCTCCTGGTGGACGGCCTCATCGGCGGCGTCGGCGGTGTTGTCGTATTCCTGCCGAATATTCTCCTCCTTTTCCTGGGCATCGCCATCCTGGAGGATTCCGGGTACATGGCGCGGGCGGCGTTCATCATGGACCGCCTGATGCACGCGATCGGCCTGCACGGCAAGAGCTTTATCCCCATGCTGATCGGGTTCGGATGCTCTGTTCCGGCGATCATGGCCACCCGGACGCTGGAAAACAGGCGCGACAGGATCGTCACCATGCTCGTGACACCGCTCATGAGTTGCGGCGCCAGGCTGCCGATCTACGCCCTCATCATCCCGGCATTCTTCCCGGCGACATGGCAGGCCCCCATGCTCTGGATCATCTATCTCATCGGCATCGGCCTCGCCGTCCTCTCGGCGAAAATCCTTCGCAGCATGATCCTGAAAGGGGAATCCGTGCCCTTCGTGATGGAGCTGCCCCCGTACCGTATGCCGACGCTCAGGAGCGTTCTGATCCACATGTGGGAACGCGGCTGGCTCTACCTGAAGAAGGCCGGGACCATCATTCTCAGTATTTCCATCGTCCTGTGGGCTCTGACGACGTTTCCTGGGCTGCCGGAAAGTGAAAAGGTCCGCTTCGAAAACGAACGGCAGGGCGTCCAGGCCCTCGACTTGGGAGACGACGAGAAGGAAGAGCGAATCGCCGTCATCGACAACGAGGAGGCGGAAACGGCCCTGCGCCGGAGCGCCGCGGGCCGAATCGGACGCATCCTCGAACCCCTGCTCAAACCGATGGGATTCGACTGGAAGATCGGGACCGCCCTGATCGGCGCCTTCGCCGCCAAGGAGGTCTTCGTTGCCCAGATGGGGATCGTCTACTCCGTGGGTGAAGCGGACGAGGAGTCAGAAACGCTCCGGGAGAAGCTCAAGAGCAACTACACGCCGCTGGTGGGCTTTTGCATCATGCTCTTCTGCCTGGTCAGCGCGCCGTGCATGGCAACGATCGCCATCACCCGGAGGGAAAGCGGTTCGTGGAAATGGGCGCTCTTTCAACTGGGCGGGTTGACCGCCCTGGCCTACGTGCTGACCGTGATCGTCTACCAGGCGGGGACGCGTCTGGGGATTGGAATCGGATAGGAGAATCTCATGTTCGAAACATTGTTGATCGGCGGAATTGTGGCTCTTGCCGTCGTACTGGGTGGAAGGTCCTTTTACAAGACGTTCAGGGGAGATGGAGCAAGGTGCAAATGCGGCCATGATTGCAGTGCCTGCAGCGACAGAGAGGGGCGTTTTCCAGGTTCGCCGAGCCGGAATCCGGCTGCATCTGTGGACGCCAAGCCGGGATGCCGCTGAGCAATGAAGCTGACGGTGGGAGGGATGTTCTATGTGTGTAGCTGTTATTGGAGGCATGACAAGGCTGAGGCGGGACTATGAGGAGAGGGCCGCTGCATACGGCGTCGACCTCAGAATATTCACGGTGTGGACGACCGGCATGGCGGATCGTTTGAAAAACGTGGATGCCATTCTCGTGTTCACGGGTAAAACGTCTCACAGCATCCGGGATGCGGCTGTGCGGATTGCAAAGACAAGGGATATCCCCGTGTTGATGATGCATTCTTGTGGAATCAGCAGCCTGCGCTCGTGCCTGGGAAGTCTTGTATCGGGACAACGCGGCGGAAACGACCGGATGTAACCGTGAATCCCGCCGCATCCGTTTGTGACACCGATAAGAACATGGATTTGATTTCAGGAGGAGAAAAACAAATGACAACAGATTATCGTAAAAGATTGCCCGTTCTTGCGGCATCGATGTTGGGGATGTTTCTGGTCTGGATGCTGACGTTTCCCTCCCTGTGCCAGGCGGCGCATCCTCTCTCGACGGATGACGCCGGGACGCTCGGAAAGGGCGTATTCCAGGTGGAAGTCGGCGGCGAAATCAGCCGCCACACCGTGGAAGAGGACGGCGTCAAGACGAGAGACGACGGCCGGAACCTTTCCCCCTCTCTCTCCTACGGCATCGCGGATACCGTGGATCTGATCGTGGGCTATCCCTACGTCTGGTCGAAGAGCGAGGAAGACGGCGCGACGATATCCAAGGAAGACGGCTTCTCGGACCTGTCGCTCGCAGTCAAGTGGCGCTTTCTCGAAAAGAACGGATTCAACCTTGCCCTGAAACCGGGCGTAACGTTGCCCACGGGGAATGAGGATAAGGGGCTCGGTTCCGGCCGCGAGACCTACAACATCGTTTTCATCGCAACCAAGGACATCGAACCGTTTGCCTTCCATTTCAACGCCGGCTATACCCGCAATGAGAACAAGCTCGACGAGAGGAAGGATCTTTGGGCGGCGTCTCTCGCTGGAGAGTTCAAGCTTGGCGAGGCTATAAAACTTGTCGGCGAAACCGGCCTGTCGCGGAATGCGGACCCCTCTTCCGAGACGAACCCGGCTTTTGCCGCCGCGGGGATCATCTATGCCCTCACGGAAAAGCTGGATATCGATATCGGCTACAAGGCCGGCCTCAACAAGGCGGAGACCGATCACACCTTCCTGGCGGGCATAACCGTCAAGTTCTGAACAGTCGCCTGGAGACACCACAAGAGAGCCCGGCACCGGCAAGCTCTGAGGAAGCCCATTCTCGCCGGTGCCGGGGACCGTTCATAAGAATGATGTGTAAAAGTTAGGAGCTTCCCGAACAGTCAGTCTTGTCTTCCTCTCGTGATAGCTATTTCAATCCGGTAATACTCCGGCCGTAGCCGTGCCTTTTCCGCGAAAATATCTTGATATTCCACATAATCTCATATACTTTCGAGCGACTGCCGGCGAAGCCGGGACCGTTTTCTTATCGGCGGTGACCATACGAAGGATGCATCCAAACTGTAATGAACGCTTCAATCACCATCCACGACGATTACCAGTTTGAACTGAAATTGAATTATCCGATTGTTCGGGGCCAGAAGGAGAACATCTATGAAATCGGTCTTTATTTCTTCCTGCCCGTCAATCTTGGTATAAATTCGGTATCCTATGCCAAACAGCAGTTTTACTCGGATCTTCAAACATACATTCGCGTTAAAACTCCTGCAATACCGCTGAAGTGCATAGCCGAGGGGAGTGCCAGTCCTTTGGCAAGACTTCGTCAAGTTTTCGAGGCCATTGCGCAAGAACCTTCAAAGAAACCCGCGCATTATGAAAGTCAGCTAAAATTATTTTGCTGCATTCTGAAAAGTGCCATGCGCGATTTCGGTGCATACCTCCACGAAACACGAATCGCCGAGGATCGAGAGCGCCTGATTAATGATTATGTCAAATCCGTGCGGCAAATTGCCATCGGATATCGCGATCTCAGGGCCATTATCCAGATTCCCGGCTTTGAAAAACGCATGTTCGAAAAATATCTGTTTGGTGACGAATACATAAGCCTTCTCATAGAAGACTCGACCTATCATCTGCTTGAAAGATTATTGAGCTCAGGAACTGGAGTGAGCCAGCAGGTCCATACGGAGTTGTTGGCAGTTATTGATGGGGAGGTCCAATACCGCCGCAAACGCGAATATCCGTCGATACCTGAGGAACGGAACGATAACGAAACCCTGGTATTCCGCAGAAGTGTCCTCAAAAAGTATATGAGCACCGTTCTATTCCTTGACACCGAGATCGAAAAGGGCGGATTCGTAGTCGAGCAGACGCTCTTCGGAATCGCCGCAGCTGCGGCCATGTTCTTTGCGACCGCTATAGCCTTCATCTCGCAATCGGTTTACGGCAATCTCTCGCTTCCGTTTTTCATCGTCCTTGTCGTGAGCTACATATTCAAGGATCGGATAAAGGATCTTCTCCGCTTTTACCTTTCGCGTAAGATGACACGCTTTATTTTCGATCATAAGACGAAGATTTATAACGCTGTCCAGAATATTGTCGGCCTCTGCAGGGAAAGCTTCGAGTTCATCAGGCGCGAAAAGCTTGCACCTGAGATTAAAGATTTGCGGAGCTCGGACCATATTACCGAGATCGAAAATGGATGGGTAGGTGAACGCGTAATGCTATACCGAAGGCTCACCAATCTGTATCCTGACTGGGCCGGCAGCATCTTTTCAGAATATGAAATAGATGCCGTGCACGACATTATGCGGTTCAACATACAAGACTTTCTCAGGAAAATGGATGATCCCAGTAAAGAACTCTTTATGATGGACGATGAAGGTTATCACCGCATAAGAGGCACGAGAGTTTACCACCTGAACCTTATCATCAAGCTGGTCGACAGTCATCGTATCTCGTATGGTCGATATAGAATTGTCTTTAATCGGCAGGGGATCAAGCGTATTGAAAAAGTTCGCACGATATAATGATGACCATCTCAATCGTCACAGAACCTATATTCCGGGGAGAGCCTATATCCATTCTTTATGTCGCATGTCGTGGATTTTCCGGTCACGAATCTGGTCGGGAATCGATGGGTCTTGAGGATTTTTGACCTGGTAAGATCCCCAATAAATGGCGGAATAAGGGCTTACCGAACGGACGCTCTCCTTGCCTGAATCGGTCAAGGGATTTCGGGATGGATTTCCAGGATGTCCAGAAACATGTTCCGGAACTGATCGAAATATTCGGCTCCCTTTTGCGGCGCCGATGACGGCAGCTCCAATGTGAGCGTGTGAACCTTCCTCTCCATCCCGGCATAGTTGCCGAGCGATCCAGGAAAGACCTGGTATCTGCGAAAAGGCAATCCGTTTCTTCTGCTCACCTTCTTCATCCAGATCACGATGGAATCGAGATCGGACGACGGGCCGTCGTAGTCGTAGCAGCCTAGCGGAGAATGGATGCTGACAATATGAGTGGGTTTGAAACGGTTTATAAGGGCAATCTGGAACTTCGTTTCGTTTTCACTCGCTGCATAGGGACCTGAATAGTACCGGTTCTTCCTGCTCTTCTTCCAATCTTTTGTTGGGAAGTTTCTGTTGACGTCCACTCCCGCACCGTTCGTTCTCCTTTGAGGTTTCGAGAAAAAACCATCGGGATTGACGAGGGGCGCCACGACGATCGTATTGTCGCGATGCGCCGCCGGGTTCGTCTGGAGGAATTGCGCCAGACGGAACAGGATGTAGACGGGTGGATTCTCATCTCCGTGGACGCCAGCCAGAAAGAGCACAATCCGGCCCGGGTTGTTTCCGAAGGTCGCAAAAACCAGCGGTCTATTGCCTTGGGATTTTCGGTGATACTCCCAATCGATTCCGCCGACACCCAGGTCGGTCCATCCGCAGGAATCAAAACGACGTTTCAGATCGGACGTGAATTTCTGAAATTCCTCGGAGTCCTTGCCGACCGCCCCGAAGACCGCTCCATCACAAACAAAGAAATAACAAAGGACAAAGAAGCTTCCGGCAACCAGCAGCGCCTTATGCGTGGACAAGATCCGGAGAAACGTCTGTGTCATTCCTCGTAGGAATTCCCATCTGGCTTCCATTCGGAATGATGGCTTTGTCTGTCTTTGAACGTGTCCGATAAGAGGTGAAGTCGTCATAAGAGGAAAGATACCCAGAGTACCGCCAGTGCGATACGATAGACTCCGAAGGGAACAAATGTATGGATCTGGATGAACCGGAGAAGGAATTTGATGCTTAGAAGGGCGACAACGAAAGAGACGACGAAACCGACGGCCAGGAACCCCACCTGGTCGAGAGAAAACTGCGAGGCGTTCTTCAGGAGATCGTAACCCGTTGCCGCGACCATGGTCGGCACGGCCAGGAGAAAGGAGAATTCGACGATGGCCTTGCGCCTCAGGCCGAGGACAAGACCTCCGACGATGGTGGAGGCCGAACGCGATACGCCGGGAATCACGGCGAGCGCCTGAAACAGGCCGATAATCAAGGCCTGCCTGTAAGACATGTCTTCCGTTCTCGCCACGGCATCGTTCTTCTCGTGATGCGTGTGCTCGAAAATGATCAGGAAAAGACCGCCGGCAGCGAGTGCCCAGAGGACGATGGATGACGATCCCAGGAGATAAGATTTTATGATCTTGTAAAGCGTCAAACCAATCAGACCTGTCGGCAGGAAGGCTATGGCAACACGTTTCATGACCGCGGGATTTACAAGCAAGTCACGCCAGTACAGGACGACGACGGACAGGATCGCTCCTACCTGGATGGCAATTTCAAAACTCTTCAGGAAATCGGAGTGCTTGAGTCCCAGCAGTTGGGAGGTCAGAATCAGATGGCCCGTGGAGGAGATGGGCAGGAACTCCGAAATGCCTTCCACAATTCCCAGGATCGCGGCGGTCGATAAGTCCATGGAGCCTTTTTCTTGATTTTTGATCGTATGTCAATGATAAATGCAAGAAGATTCCTTCCCGGCAGTATCAGACATAAAAATTCTCTTGCTATCGTGTATGCGAGCATCAAGTCATTGAAATTGATAGTTAAATCTAAAATTTTATGGATCGAAAACCGAGTTTATACCTGTCAATATATTATAATTTAGCTCTGATCGACTATTTCTGGAAAGCCATCTATTCTATGATTCCAAGTCTTATTACTCCGGCAACCAAAGATGCCAATACTGTCATTCCCGCCCCCGCCTTCGCGAGGGTAAACTGCAGCGGGAATCCAGAACAGGACTGGATGCCCCCGGATCGAGTCCGGGGCAGGCTTATCAAGTCCGGCATGACAACCATTGATATGTTTACTTGCCGGAGTAATAAACAAGGAGGACCAGCTATGAAAACGGAACTGCTAACCCCGCAGAACTCTGCCGTCATCTTCATCGATTTTCAGCCCCAGATGGTATTCGGTGTTGCCAGCATCGATCGCCAAACGCTCTTCAATAATGTCACGCTCCTCGCCAAGGCGGCAAAAATCTTCAAGGTGCCGACCATTCTCACCACGGTGGAGTCCAAGGGCTTCTCCGGCAACATGTGGCCGCAACTCCTCGACCTCTTTCCCGGCCAGGAGCCGATCGAACGGAGCTCCATGAACTCCTGGGAAGACGAGAAATTCGTTGCGGCGGTGAAATCTGCAGGAAGGAAGAAATTGATCATGACGGCACTCTGGACGGAGGTCTGCCTTGCCTTTCCAGCCTTGGAAGCGATTAAAGCAGACTATGAAGTCTATGCGGTGGAAGATGCATCAGGAGGGACAAGCGTTACTGCCCACAACGCCGCGATGCGGCGCATTGAGCAGGCCGGTGCGGTTCCAATGACGGCTCTTCAGGTTCTCCTCGAGTACCAGCGTGACTGGGCGCGCAAGGAGACATACGATGCTGTCATCGAGGCAGTGAAGGAACATTGCGGCGCCTACGGCCAGGGGGTGGAATACGCTTATACCATGGTGCATGGCGCACCTCCCAGCCGGAAAGGATAGGAAGACGGACACGATGGAGAGCCCGGCGGATCAAACCGGCCCATTGACGGTAGTCGTCACCTGGCGGGTTCGGAAGGGATGTGAAAGGGAGTTCGAGACGTGGCGTCACGAGATTGCAGAGGCTGCCCTCGGATTCCCCGGCCACATGGGAGTCAATGTGATCCTTCCCAGCGGCACCGAGCGGGAGTATGTGGTGATCTTCCGCTTCGATACATACGAACACCTGCGTGCCTGGCAGGAGTCGGACACCCGTCGGGAACTGTTGAAAAAGGCGGAAACGTTCAAGGAGACACCTCCATCATACCGTCTGGAGAGCGGCCTGGAGTACTGGTTTGCGCCGCCGAGAGCGCCGGCATCCCCTCCACGCTGGAAGATGGCTCTTGTCACCGTCGCGGGTGTTTGGCCTACCAGTCTGCTGGTGCCGTGGCTGTTAGAGCCATTAATCAAGGGGCTGCCTTCAGCCCTGCAAGCCCTCCTGGTAGCTGTTGGCATAGTCATCCTGCTCACATGGGCGATCATGCCGGCGCTGGTAAGAATCCTCAAGCACTGGCTGTAATCGCCGGATAAGGAGGTAACCGAAGATGAACGCGCCTGAACTGCTTTTGTATAATGGCAAAATCACGACTCTCGACGATGCCCATCCTCGGGTTTCGGCCATTGCCATAACCGGTGGGCGTATATCGGCCACGGGCGGGGGAGAGCTTGCCGGAACCGCCGACGACAAAACGCGGCGGATCGACCTTCATGGGCGACGAGTCGTTCCCGGTCTCAACGATTCGCATATGCATGTAATCCGTGGCGGTCTCAGCTACAACATCGAGCTCCGCTGGGAGGGCGTCCCCTCGCTCGCCGACGGTCTACGGATGCTGAAAGAGCAGGCTAAGCGCACCCCTCCCGGTCAATGGGTCCGGGTCATCGGCGGCTGGAGCGAATTCCAGTTCGCCGAGCGCCGCATGCCCACCATCGAGGAAATCAACGCCGTCTCTCCCGACACGCCGGTCTTCGTTCTGCACCTCTATTGCCGGGGGATATTGAACAAGGCCGCGCTCAGGGCCTGCGGCTATACAAGAGACACTCCGAATCCGCCCTCCGGTGAAATCCAGCGCGACGCAAGCGGCGATCCCACCGGGCTGCTGATTGCCCGTCCCAACGCGGGCATTCTTTACGCCACGGTCGGCAAGCAACCCAAGCTGCCGCCCGAGCATCAGATGAATTCTTCGCGCCACTTCATGCGCGAGTTGAATCGTCTTGGCCTCACCAGCCTCGTGGACGCAGGCGGCGGATCGCACATCTATCCGGATGACTATGCGATCATCGAGGAACTGCACAGGCGCGGAGAAATGACCGTGCGCATGGCCTACAACATCTTCACGCAAAAGCCCAAAGAGGAAAGAGACGATTTTCTTCGTTGCATGAAGCTGACCACGCCCGGCGAGGGCGACGATTTCTATCGCTGTAACGGTGCCGGAGAGATGCTGGTGTATTCGGCTGCGGATTTCGAAGATTTTCTGGAACCCCGGCCCGACCTTCCCCCCGGCCTGGAGAAGGACCTGAAAGAAGTCGTTTCGCTGTTGACCGCCAATAAATGGCCGTTCCGCCTTCACGCAACCTATGACGAAAGCATCTCTCGCATGTTGAACGTGTTCGAAGCGGTGAATCGTGAAATTCCCTTCAAGGAAACGAAGTGGTTTTTCGATCACTGCGAAACCATATCCGACCGCAGCCTCGAACGCGTCAAAGCGTTGGGAGGCGGCATTGCCATCCAGGACCGTATGGCCTTTCAGGGCGAATACTTCCTGGAGCGTTATGGGGAGCAGGCGGCACAGCGGACTCCTCCGATTCGAAAAATGCTTGAGCTTGGTATTCCTGTTGGAGCGGGCACCGATGCAACACGCGTGGCCAGCTATAACCCTTGGCTTTCGCTTTACTGGCTCGTTGCGGGGAAAACCATCGGCGGTGCTGCGTTGTATACCGAAGCAAACCGTCTGGGCCGGGAGGAAGCGTTGAAGCTCTATACCCAGGGCAGCAGTTGGTTTTCAGGTGAAAGCGGCAAGAAGGGGGCCATCGCTGCCGGTCAACTGGCGGATCTCGCAGCACTCACGGAAGATTACTTCTCAGTGCCGGAAGAGAAAATCAAAGAGATTGAATCGGTTCTTACCATCGTTGGCGGAAAGATCGTTTACGGAGCTAAGGAATTTCAGAACCTCGACCCGGCTCCCTTGCCTGTGTTGCCGGAATGGTCGCCCGTAAAGGCATACGGGGGGTATGGGGCGCCATTGGATGTTCGCAAAGCTGCCCGCACCGGCGTGCCGGTCCCCCAGCACCAGCATTCCGCGGAGTGCCGCTCTTGCGGCCATGACCACGCTGCCCATGAATTCCGGATGGGCATCAAAGCTGCGGCTCCGCCTTATTACAGTGGGTTCTGGGGCCTGGGCTGCGATTGCTTCGCCTTCTGATTCCGATTCCAAATCAAAGCGCTATCATCGTTGGCTTCGTTGTCGGCTCCTCGACGTACGTCACTGTACGCCTGCGTCGCCTCCTCCTCGCCGCCTTGATATCATCTTAGATTTGAAATCGGAATGAATCAGCGTGCCGGTCTTGAGCAAGAAAAGCGCGCAACGGCCGGGGCTCGAATCCCCCGTCCTTTCTCGACCGACCATCTATTTCCTGACTTTGTTGATGTCGGTGAAAGTGATCGCCACGCCGTCGATTACATTCTCCACCGTCCGGTACGGCATGATCCTCATCAGGTAGGAAGTCCCGTTGTCCCTGGTGTGGACCTCCGCCTCGAAGAAGTTCAGCGTCTTCAAGACCTGCTTGGAGTCCTCCACGATTCGGCTATAGTCGAGATTGGTGACGATATGGCTGATCGGGCGTCCGATGTCCGACGGGATCAGGTTGATCACTTTTGTCGCCTCGGAGGTGAAGCGCTTCAGCCGCAGGTCGCCATCGAGGAAGACGATGCCGATGTTGGTGCTGTCGAGGAGATTGCGCATGTCGTTTTCCGCCCGCGAAAGCTGCTCGATCTTCAACTGGAGCTCGGAATTGACCGTCGCCAGCTCTTCGTTGACGGATTGCATCTCCTCTTTCGAGGTCTCCAGTTCCTCATTGGTGCTCTGCAATTCCTCGTTCGTGCTCTGCAGCTCCTCGTTGGCCGACTTGAGTTCCTCGTTGGAGGCTTGCAGCTCCTCGATCGTCGCCTGGAGGCTTTCCCGGGTGTATTTCAGGTCCCTCTCCAGTTCGGTGATGCGCCGCCTGCTCTGGGTCTGCTTCGAACCGCCCTTTTTCTTCGAGACCTCTTCCGGCTCCGGGACCTCGGCGACGTCTTCGAAGATCACGAGCATCAACTCCTTGACCGTGTCGGTGTCGGGGACGGGAACGACTCGCAGATTGATCGACTGGAATTCCCCGTTCGTCCTGACGCGGAGATTGCGGTACACGACCTGAGTCCTGTGAAGGCTGACGTTGTGGATGGCCGCACGAAGCTCCATCTGCAGCCCCTCCCGCGCCATACCGATCACGTTCATCACGGCGGTCCCGGGCGCGGGTTCCAGGTATTTGCCCGTCCGTCCCTGGACGTGCAGGATGTCCCCCTTGGCATTGACGAGCACGGAGGGGGGCATGAAATTCTCCAGGACCTTCCGGGCCAGCTCGCTCGGCATGATCTCCTTGGGCTTGGTTTCCGCGACGGCTTCCTTCCCGCCGCGCTCGACGGTCCAGGGAAGCGCTCCTAGGGCGGGGGGATGGAGCGCCAGGGTTTCCTTTCGGCGGTAAAACTTCCACCTCTTGTCGTATACCGTAAAGAGGTCGGCGTGGCTGCCGATCGATTCGGACGAACCGAGGAAGAGAACCCCGCCCGGCTTCAAGCTGTAATGGAAGAGGGGAATGATGCGGTTCTGAAGTTCCGCGTCGAAGTAAATCAGGAGATTCCGGCAGCTCACCAGATCAAGCTTGGTGAACGGGGCGTCCCGGATCACGTTCTGCAGGGCGAAGACCACGCTCTCCCTCAACTCCTTCTTGATCCGGAAGCCGTCTTCTTCCTTGACAAAGAAACGCCTCAGCCGCTCGGCGCTGACATCGATGGCGATGTTGCTCGGGTAGAAGCCGGTTCGCGCCACATTGATCGTATCCTCGTCGATATCGGTCCCGAAGATCTGGACCTTGTAGTCCCGGTTCATCTCGTCCATGTATTCCCGAAGGACAATCGCAATCGAATAGACCTCTTCCCCCGTCGCGCATCCCGGGACCCAGATACGAACCTGGTAGTCGGATGACTTGTCCTGCAGGAAGGCCGGAAAGACCTTCTCCTTCAGTGCCGTATAGGCTTCCGGGTCGCGGAAGAAGTTTGTGACGCTGATCAGGAGCTCCTTGAAAAGAAGGGAGATCTCTTCCGGATGTTCCTGCAGGTAACGGTGGTAGACCTCGGCGTCGTTCGTCTCGTGAACATACATCCGCCGTTCGATTCGGCGCTGGATCGTGCTCTTTTTGTAGAGCGCGAAATCGTGTCCTGTCTTGGCCCGGACGACCGACAGGATCTTCTGGTAAACGAGGGGGAGTCCCCTGACCTCTTCCGGTTTCGGCCTATGCCGGGAATGCGAGACCTTCAGGTAATTGATCAACTGCTCCGGCATCCTTTCGACCGGAAGGACATAATCGACCAGCCCGGTGGCAATCGCACTCCGGGGCATCCCCATGTAGCGGGCCGAATCCTCGCTCTGAACCATCGACATCCCGCCTGCTTCCCGGATCGAGCTCAGGCCGATGCTGCCGTCCGTTCCCGTCCCGGACAGAATGATGCAGACGGCCCGGTCTCCTTGGTTTTCGGCCAGAGACCGGAAGAAGAAGTCGATGGGCATCCGGAAACCGCGAACTTCCACCGGCTCCGAAAGAAAGAGTCGACCGTAATGGAGCGAGAGGTATTTGTTGGGAGGAATCACATAGACGTGATCGGGCTTGATTTTCGTTTCGTCCTTGGCCTGTTCGACCGGCATTTTCGTATAACGGCCGATCAGCTCGACGAGCATGCTGGAGTGGCTCGGATCGAGATGCGACACCACGACGAAGGCGATGCCCTGGTCGGGAGGCATTTTCTGAAAGAAGACCTCGAAAGCCTCGAGCCCGCCCGCAGAGGCCCCGATCCCGACAATCGGAAAGTTGTCCGTTTCTATGGCCGGCCCCTCGGGAGCGGCGGCGAGGCTGGCCGCCTTTTTCCGACTGGTCTTGGGGGCGCTTTGCTTGGAATTTTTCCGGGGCGGTTTCTTCGCAGCCACAACCATCCGCTCCTTGGGTGTTTGAAATTTCTTCTTCATTCTTCCGTTTCGCTCTCCATCTTTTTCCGGGGGGATCCCTCGTGGGGGAGCGTAAAATAGAATGTTGCCCCTTCGCCTTCAGCCCCGTCCGCCCAGATCCTGCCGCCGTGCCTCTCCAGGATTCTGCGCACGATGGCGAGCCCGATTCCGGTTCCCTCGTATTCGACTCCGTGCAGCCGCTGGAAGATCCCGAACATCTTGCCGTAATAATCCATGTTGAATCCGACCCCGTTGTCCTTGACAAAGTAGAGGTTCTGGGCGCCGACGCGTCCTCCCACCTTGATCTGCGGTTTGTTGCAGTCCCGGCTGAACTTGACGGCGTTGGACAGGAGGTTGAAGAAAACCTGCCGAATCAGGTCGGGGTCCCCGTAAGCGGGAGGTATTTTCCCCAGTTCGAATTTCGGGTTGATCTTGTTTTCGTCCATCAGTTCCCGGACCACGTCGGCCGCCAGACACTCCATGTCGACCGGCACCAGGCGCAGTTCTCTCCTCTTCAGCCGCGAGAGGTCGAGCAGGGCGTCCGTCAGCCGTCCCATCTTCCCTGCGTTGTCCCGGATCACCCGGAACTTGCGCAGGAGCTCGCCTTCAAGCTCCTTTCCGAATTCCTTCTCGATCATCCGGGCAAAACCCTGGATCGCCCGGATCGGGCTCCTCAGGTCGTGGGAAACGGAATAGGTGAACGCCTCCATTTCCTTGTTCGATTCCTCCAACTGGGCTGTCCTTTGCCAAACCCTCTCTTCCAGCATGTTCTTGCTTTGCAGCAGCGCCTCCCGGGCCTCAACCAGCTCGTTGATGTCCGATGCCGTGGAATTGAGGCACAGTCCTGCATCGCTCGCAATCTCGGGGACGATGCTTTCCATCCTCACGAAAAAGGGCACTTTGTGCCTCGGCTTCAACTTCAACTCGCAGACTTCCCTCTCCCTACTCTGGAAGGCCCGCTCGCGATGAATCCGGAATTCCTCGGCTGATTCCCGCGCCAGGAAGGAAATGAAGGGTTTGCCGGTCAGGAATCGGCGTTCGATCCCAAGGAGGGCGGCACCGGTCAGGTTCACTTCCCGGATGAGGCCGGCCCGGTCGAAGGTAAAATAGCCGATCGGGGCCAGGTCGTAGAGATTGGCGTACCGGGAGCGCGAGTCCTCCAACTCGAACTGAACCCGTTTCAGTTCTTCGTTCTGGATTTCGAGCTCGGTCTGGTGGACATTCAGTTCGAGGATCAGTTTCCGGAGTTCGTTGGAAGCGGCATCGGAGGAAGTTTTCCTATTCCGGGAAACGGTCTTTTCGGCCCGCCTGCGCAACTCCGACTTCCCCTGAGTGCCCGTCTTCCGCGGCATGGTTCGCCTCCCAACCCTTGCGCCAGCGTTGCCAGGAGCGTTCGTCTATTCAAAGACGAAAAGTAATTTAACACCATAATCTCTTCGGTGCAACCAATAATAGGAATCCCGGTAGGGTCATCAACAGACCCCTTCACGGCGTTCCGGAAATGCGTCCTGGCGAGGTTGATGTTCTTCCCTTCTTCGATCAAGGTTTGACCACCCCCGGCGACGTATGGGGCCGGGCTCGATGCCATTTTGATCTGTCATCTTGGTATGAAACGGCGGGAGGCGCGATTATCGATGATCGAATGATCGTCCTCTCCTATCACATAGCCAATGAACGACGCGATCTTGAGTATTTGGCGCACATCTTTTCATCCTTTCCCTGATAGATCCGTATCGCAACGTTCGTCTATAAAATAAAATTATGTGAAACTCTTCGTGCGATTCTCTTACAAACAAAAAGCATGACTACCAAGACAACAGTGTGCTAAGAAGTCCTATGCTCCGACACACGCCGGCCATGCAGTTGACACGGCATGCGACGGCGTCGAAGCAATCAATCTTCAACGGGGCAATCGGTACGATCCGATCGTCACTGATGCCGATATGCCAGGGGTTGACGGCTTACGGCTCTGCAGGTTCATAAAGAGGCGTTTCCCGGATAGCTGCATCACCGGCATGAGCGGCTCCCGGGGAGAGAAGGCCTTCAAGAACGCCGGAGCCGACGTGTGCCTATCCAAGCCTTTCAGTATTGACGACTTACGGAAAGCGGTTGAAAACTGCGGACATTTTGACTTCAGGGGTAGACGGATGGTCGGTGCTGAAAAAGCGGATCGCGTTCGGAGCGCAGAATATCATCCCCGTGTGGGTTGGTCGGATCAGGTTTTCAAAGTGGCTGCGTGCGAGCGGGAAAAATCATTCTCCATAGCTTCATCTATAGACGACCAGAGCCGCCGCCGAGCAAGGTTCTCCACCAGGTATCGTAAATGATTATCTCCAATTATGAATTGATCGAAAAAATAGCCGAAGCCCCGCAGACAACCGTTTTCAAGGCCCGCCACAAGAAGGATCCGGATCGCATCCTCATTCTCAAAGCCTTGAAGGCCAACCACCTCTCCGAATACAAGAAATCCCGATTCAAACAGAAAATCGAGCACCTCAGGGTATTGAACGATCCTTTGATCATCACACCCATTTCTTTCAATGACAGAGACGAGAGCGCCTTTATCATCCAGGACTACTTTGACGGGATATCCCTTGACAGATTCATGGCGGCGCGTTCCCACTTGCCTCTGCCCGATTTTTTCACCATCGCCACCGGTCTTGCCTCAGCCTTGGAAAAAGTCCATGAAGCCGGAATCATTCACGGTGGCATCAAACCGCACAATATCCTTGTCGAAGAGGGGACGCTCGCGGTCCGGTTGATCGACTTCATCAGCACGGTTGATGTGCGAGACGTCAGCCACTTCATTTATGACGGCTCCTATGTCCGGGATACGCTGGCCTATACCTCACCGGAACAGACCGGACGCATCAGCCACCGGGTGGTCTTTTCTTCCGACCTCTATTCGCTCGGGATTGTCTTCTATGAGATGCTGACGGGCATGCTGCCCTTCTCATCAACGGATCCCCTAGAATTGATCCATTCCCATCTGGCCGAGGAAGCCCCGCGGGCTCATGAATTGAACCCCGACATTCCTGCCGTCCTGAGCCTCGTTATCGCCAAGCTAATGCTCAAGGAGCCGGAGAAACGCTACCAGCACAGCCGGGGGCTTCTGGCTGATCTTACAAGATGCCGGGACGAATACGCCGCCACGGGATCGATTTGCGCTTTTCCCCTGGAGAGCTGTGTCTACTCACACAGGGTGAACTTTATCTCCAAGATGGTCGGACGCGACCGGGAGGCAGAGACCATCCTCCGAGAGTACGAAAAGGTTGCGGGGGGAGAGTTCCGCGCGCTCTTCATTTCCGGGTTATCCGGCATCGGCAAAACCCGTCTGATTCAGGAGCTGCAAAAGCCGATTGTGAGGCATCGAGGCTATTTCACTTCGGGTAAGTTCGATGTCTACCAAAAGAACATTCCGTACAGCTCTCTCCTTCAAGCGCTCCGGAACCTGATGCGGACGTTTCTCACGGAAAGCGACGAGCAGGTTGATGCCTGGAAGACCAAAATCTTGAAGGCTGTGGGCCGAAATGGGAAAGTCTTGACGGATGTTGTTCCGGAGCTGGAGGTGCTGATCGGTAAGCAGCCCGAAGTGAGTAAGCTTCCACCCGTTGAATCGCTCAACAGGTTCCATGATGTTTTTGACGGGTTCTTGGGCGCCCTGGCCAGCGAAGAAAACCCGTTGACTTTGTTCATCGACGACCTTCAGTGGTGCGATGTTGCCTCCTTCGATTTTCTGGCCAACATTTTTTCGAACTGCCGGAATCATCCCTACCTTTTCCTGCTGGGTGCCTACCGGCACAACGAGGTGGATTCGAGCCATCCGTTAACCAAGCTGGTCCGCACGGTTCTGGAAGGGGACCTACCCCTGCAGGAGATCAGACTGGGACCGCTGGCGACGGAGCACTGCCAGGAAATGGTATCCTACATTCTCGACACGCCCCTCCTGCAAACCAAGGCGCTGTCCGATTTCATCAGCTCCCTGACCGAGGGGAACCCGCTTTTTGTCAGCGAGAGCCTTTCCTATCTGCACAGCGAAGACCTTCTTTATCTGGATGCGGAACAACACTGGCGGTGGGACTTGGACAAGATCCGGATTTCCCGCATGCCGACCACCGTCGTCGCCCTTTTCAGCTCGAAGATTCGCAAGCACTCCCGGGAATTGATCACGCTGCTTGAGTACTGCGCCTGCATGGGAAACACCTTTTCACCATCGGAGTTATCGGCAATCACCGGGAGAACCCTTCGTGAGACCTTCGAGATGCTTAAACCCGCTCTCGGGCAAGGGTTGCTCGTCGAAAGCAAGAACCGTTTGCAGTTTATCCACGACAAGGTCCAGGAAGCGGTATTGTCCGGCATTCCGGCGGAACGCCGCCGCGCGATCCACAGACAGGTCGGCGATTATCTTTTGTCCGCGGTTCCCGAGGGCGCCGATTTCGAGAAACTCGACAATCTGTTTACCATAGCCTCCCATCTCAATCTGAGCCGGGAGAGGGACTCCGATGCAGTACATGCCTATTTTCTTTCGGACGTCAATTACCATGCCGGGAACAAGGCGCTGGATTCTTTGGCCACGGAAGCCGCAAACGAGTATTTCAGCCTGAGCCGGGAGTTACTTCCCGGTGACTGCTGGGAGGATGACCACTACGAGCGCACCTTCCGGATATTCCAGAAAGCGGCCAAGACGGAGCTGATGTGCGGCAATTACGGAAACTCCGAACAATTGCTCAACGACCTCCTCGATCATGCCAAGAGCGATCTGGACAAGGCGGAATGCCTTGCGGAGCAGACGACGTCGCTATCTTCCATCGGGAATTTTATCAAGGCCATCGAGACGGCCAACCGGGGGCTGGCCTATTTCAACAAATCGATCCCGGAGGACCCCCGTGAAGCGGACAAGAGACGCCATGCCTTGATGGCTGAAATCGACGCCAGGAACATCGACGTTTGGGAGACCATCCTGAACATGCCTTTTACGTCCGACCGTAAGAGCAAGATTGAACTCGCCTTCTACAGCGAACTCATTCCTGACCTGTACATGTCGGGTCTCGTGTCTCAGCTTTATCTGTCTGCGGCTCAGTCGACTCAGCATTGCCTGGCAGGAGGCATGGACGAGTCGGTGATCTATTCTTTCAGCATCATGGGGCTTCAACTCGGCGAGGAGGGACAGTTCTCGGCCGCATTCAAGTACGAAGACCTTGCTCGCGATCTGTCGGCCAAGTATCCGAATACCTTCGGCGCCACACGGGGCATGAACGGCATCGTCTGGTGCAACATGCATTCGAGAAGCCATCCCCGTGAGATTGCCGATTATTGCCTCAAGGCGATTCAATGCGGGAAAAACTGCGGTGATCTTTACAACGCCGGTCTTTCCTACGGACCCCTGATGTGGAACCTTCAGGTGCAGGGAGTGGATCTGTCCTCGATCGAGGATTATGCCGCCGAATGCCTGCAGTTTTCCCAGAGATACCATCTCTCCTTCTCCGTGGGCCTGGCCGAGGCGATGCAGGCCGGCTGGATCGATCCGATGAAGAAGGACAATGCGCCGGCAGTCGCTGAGGAGAAACTGAAGACCTGGGAGCGGAGCAACCACGTCGCCTCTGCCGGAAGTTATTACGTCCATCGTGCCCTGACCCATTATTATTTCGGCGAGCATGAAGAGGCCGACGATTGCCTTGCCCGGGTCCGGAAGTATCTTTCCGGTCTCACCGACAATGTCCTGAAGCGGCAGTGGCACATCTTCAGGGTATTGAATGCCCTCAAGATGTATGAAAGGGGCTTGGGCTTTGCGAGCAAAACGGAATTATTGGCCGAAATAGAACCACTGATCCGGAAAGTTGAGACCTGGGCCAATCTGGGACCATTGCTGAAGCCCTACCTCGCGTTTTTATACGCCGAGCTGGCCAGAGTAACCGGTGATTGTAAAGAGGCGAGAGGGCTTTTCCTCGATGCCATCGAGGCTGCGCATGAGCAGAATTATACCTTTCTCGAAGGGTATCTCCATGAATGCCTCGCGGAGTTGCTTTTCCAGGCCGGTCAGCGTGCCGTGGGGATCTATTTCGCCGAAGCGGCCCGCCTCTACCGCAAATGTCATGCAAAACGGAAAGAAATTAACCTCCTGGAAAGGCGTTCCGAATATTTCGATGAAGGAGAAAAGGCTTATGCTCAGGTAGAGCCTGATTCCTTCACCCTGCCCAATCTCGATGTCGTCTACCTGATGAAATCCTCCTTTGCCATTTCTGCCGAGATGGAACAGGAGGCCCTCATGAAGAAAATCATGAATGTGGTCATCGAGAGCTCGGGGGCGCAGGACGGCTATTTGCTCATTGAAGATCGGGGATTTCTGATCGTCCGCGCGGAGAGCCATGTCGCGGAAAAGCAGACCCCTTGCACCTTGGATCAGCGACTCGAAGACGCCCCTGGAATCTGCAAGGCCATCGTCCGCTATGTATTTCGGACCAGGGAGCGGGTAATCTTGGATGATGCCTGTCAGGAAGGGGCTTTCAAGGACAACCCGGAAGTCCAGGACAGACAGTTGCGGTCGGTTTTGTGTTTGCCCGTGATCAAGCAATCGCGGATGATAGGCGTTCTCTATCTGGAAAACCATCTTTTCAATTCGGCATTTACATCACAAAAAACCCAGATGACGGAATTGCTTACGTCACAGGCCGCTATCTCGCTGGAAAATGCCGGTCTGGTCAACAAAATGATCAAGGCCGAGGAGCAAATAAAAAGATCCCTGCGGGAAAAAGAAGTCCTTCTCAAGGAGGTCCACCATCGGGTCAAGAACAATCTCCAGATCGTCAGCAGCCTCCTCAGCCTTCAAACGCCTTACATCAAGGATGGGCAGGCCGCCGATCTTTTCAGGGAGAGTCAGAACCGGATATACTCCATGTCGCTGATCCATGAAAAGCTGTATCAGTCCGAATCGCTGGCACGGATCGATCTGGTGGAGTACATTAACAGCCTAACGGCCAATCTCTTCCTCTCGTACGGTGTCACGGAGAGGACGGTCAGAACGAAAATCGCTGTTGAGGACGTTGACCTCGACATCGACGCGGTCATTCCATGCGCCCTGATCATCAATGAACTGGTCTCGAACGCGCTGAAACACGCTTTCCCGGATTCGTGGCGGAATGCAGACGGTGCGGGCGAGATTTCCATCGATTTGCACAGGGACGCGTCCGGTCAGTTCGAATTGGCCGTGGGCGACAACGGCGTGGGGCTTCCTGGTGGATTCACCGTGGAAAGATGCGAATCCCTCGGATTGAAGTTGGTTGGCGTACTGGTCAAGCAACTCCGGGGCGCTTTTCGTCTGGAAGCCTGCTGTGGAACGAGATTCGCGATCACCTTTCAGCCGCGAAAATAACGGAGGAGACGGACACGATGCCTGACGCCAGGATTCTGATCGTCGAGGACGAGGGCATTCAAGCTCTTGACATGCAGAGACGATTGACCGCTCTGGGATACCCGGTCCCCGATATTGCTTCTTCAGGAGAAGAGGCGCTTCGGAAAGCGACAGAGGCGCGGCCCGATCTTGTGTTGATGGACATCATGCTGCCGGGAAGAATCGACGGCGTGGCAGCCGCCGAGTTGATCCGATCCCGCTTTGATGCGCCTGTCATCTACATCACCGCTTATGCCGACGAGGATACGCTGCATCGTGCCAAGATCACGGAACCCTATGGGTACATCGTCAAACCTTTCAAAGAACGGGAACTCCACATCGCCATCGATATGGCTCTGTACAAGAGCAGGATTGAGTCGAAATTAAAGGCCAGCGAAAGGTGGCTGGCGACAACCCTCAAGAGCATTGGCGATGCCACGGTTGCCACCGACGCGAACGGCCTCATTACCTTCATGAATGCCGTCGCCGAAGGCCTGATGGGGTGGACGAGCGAAGAGGTCCTCGGCAAGAAGCTGGTCGACGTCTTCACCATCATCAACCGCGATACGCGCCGGGCCGTGGAGAATCCGGTAACAAGGGTGTTGCGGGAAGGGGCGGTCGTAGGCTTGGCGAATCATACTCTGTTGATCTCCAGAAGCGGAAAGGAGATCCCCATCGATGACAGCGCCGCCCCGATCAAGGACGGCAAGGGAAACATGATCGGCGTCATCCTGGTTTTCCGCGATATTACGGAGCGCGATCGGGTCGAACGGGAACGCGAGCTGACATTTGAATTTCTTCAGCTCGTCAACAAGAGCGCCGGAACCGCCGATTTGGTCAGGTCGGCAACGTTCTTTTTCCAGGAGAAGTCGGGATGCGAGGCCGTGGGGATCCGTCTGCGCAATGGGGAAGATTTCCCGTACTTTGAGGCGCGCGGCTTTCCGAGGGAGTTCGTCCTTGCGGAGAATCAGCTCTGCCAAAGAGATGCTGCCGGCGCGCTTGTTCGAGACAGCGGGGGAAACCCGTTGATCGAATGCATGTGCGGAAACGTGATTTGCGGCCGATTCGATCCTGCAAAGCCTTTCTTCACGACGAAAGGCAGTTTTTGGACGAACAGCACGACCGACCTGCTGGCCGGGACCACCGAAGCGGACCGCCAGGGCCGCACGCGGAACCGCTGCAACGGAGAAGGATATGAATCAGTTGCGCTTTTCCCGCTATGCGTGGGAAGGGAAAGACTGGGACTGCTTCAGTTTAACGACCGGCGCCGCGGGGTCTTCCCGGCCGATGCCATTTCCCTGTGGGAAAGGATGACGGATTACCTTTCCATCGCCCTGTCAAGATTCCGTGCCGAGGAGGCGGCTCTCCGGGCTAAGGAAGAGTGGGAAAGGACCTTTAAAGCGATTCCCGACTTGATCGCGATCCTGGACAACGAACACCGGGTGGTCAAGGTGAATCAAGCGATGGCGGACCGCCTCGGTCTGGTGCCGGATCAATGTATCGGTGCCAAGTGTCATGAGGTCGTCCACAAGCTCCCCCGGCCGCCGGCATTTTGCCCGCATGCGATGACCTGCCAGGACGGCGAAGAGCATGTGGTCGAGGTGCATGAACCGAATCTTGGCGGAGACTTCCTGGTCAGCACGTCACCTCTTCGCGATGACAATGGGCAGCTCATCGGATCCATCCACGTCGCGCGAAACATCACCGAGCGAAAGAGAATGGAAGAGGAATTGTTAAAGAAATCCATGCACCTGGAGTCAGCAAACAAGGAACTGGAGTCATTCTCTTATTCCGTTTCGCACGATCTCCGGGCACCGCTGCGCGGCATCGACGGTTATGCCATGATGCTTTCCAAGAGTATCGGGGACAAGCTTGATGAAGATGCCAAGAGGAAGCTCCAGATCATCCGCGATCAGGTCGGGCTGATGGGACAATTGATCGACGGACTCCTGACTTTTTCCCGTCTCGGCCGCGCGGCCATGTCTCCCTGTCGACTGGATATGGGAGAATTGGCCAAGCAGGTTTGGATTGATTTGTGCCGAATCAATCCCGGTCGCCGCATGGAACTGCGGAACGGTTCAATGCCGGAGGTCTGTGGCGACCGCACGCTGATCCGGCAGGTTCTTTCAAATCTTCTGTCCAACGCCATCAAGTTTACCAAGGCCAGGAATACTGCCATAATCGAGATAGGCGGAAGCCGCCAGGGGGACGAATGTCAATATTATGTGAAGGACAACGGCATCGGCTTTGATATGAATTATTACAAGAAACTTTTCGGTGTCTTCCAGCGTTTGCACGGTGAAGAGGAGTTCGAAGGCACAGGCGTAGGACTCGCTATCGTGCAGCGTATTATCCACCGGCACGGCGGCCGGGTTTGGGGGGAAGGAAAAGTGAATGAAGGAGCCGCTTTTTATTTTACACTCCCAGGGACCTATCCGCAGGTACCCTCTTCAGATAGAATGACGGCTCCATGATGACGTGTCCAGCCTTTATGAGGCGCCCCGGCCTGACATAAGAAGGGCGCCATCCCCTTTTATCTCCGTTTCAGCGAAGCGCTGTCGATGCTGGGTCTCGCCGCGCCGCCCGTGCTGCCTTCGGTGCTTCACTCTGGGACGCTTTCTCCCGAAAATTAACTGATTCGAATACCAACCCTACGGCAACCTCTGTTCAATTTTTTACATCGGACGGATACGCACTTGCCGCGCCCATGACGCCTTTATAAGCATTTTCGAAGGTTAAGATCAGGTTTAGGTCAATTGATGTTACGAGCGTCTCGATTAAGATAGTGAAGGCGACTCCGTGATCGGCGCCCCAATATTATCGAAGAGGGATTAGAGACATGCATAATATCCTCAGGCAATTCATCGGCAAAAAGGTCCGGATCTACACGGGTTTCCGCTGTAGAATCGTATCTGGATGTAATCGAGGAAATTCAGGACAACTCAGGGGTTACACCACGATTCATGTGCTCGCAAAGCCGCAGTATACAGAAAAAATGCTCGGTTAGGCCGTTGGCCGGTTGGTATTTTGCGTGTGTCGATGACACTCTTGGAGGGTGGAAAGAGCATGGAAACGGACCGTATTAACAGCAGGAATGATCTGGACGTACTCACTCGGATATTGCACCTAGGGCTGGTTGTATTCGGGCTGCTTGCCCTGATAACCGGAAACTTCGCTGATGACTATAAGAAAGTCGGCGGTCTTGGCTTCATCACTCACGAATGGGTAGGAATCGGCGTTACCTTCTTTGTTTCCTTGCGACTGGGGTATGGCTTCTGGGGGCCGGTTCCTGCGCGCTTTTCGAGTTGGCTTCCATGCAACAAAGAGCGTCTGAAACTCGTTATGGAAGACATCGCAGGCCTCTTAAAATTTAGACTGCCGGACCGGCAACCACATCAAGGCTTGGCAGGGCTCGTAGAAATATCAGGGTTATTGCTCTTCTTTCTGCTGGCGATGAGTGGCGTCTTCCTGTTTTTTGCGATCGAACCGGGCTATCGAGCACGAGGCATGACTCATTTTGTCAAGGAGATCCATGAGCTGGGAGAAATCCTGCTTCCGCTCTTCTTCGTGGTTCATGGCGGTGCGGTTGCGCTACATGCAATGACCGGCGCTCATTTGTGGCGAAAGATGATCTTCTTGAGGAACCGTTGAGTCGCTGGGTGAAGTAGCCTCCATTTTGGACCAGGCACCTTTTGGAGTTGCTCCGGTTTCGTGGACACACTACAGGTTGAGAGTTTCGTCGACCCCCGTCTTCTCCTTTTACTGCCTGCAAATTTTAACATGGAATTTCATATAGATATTGGTATATTGTTTCCATCATCGTCCGAAGGAGGACAGGCAAGTGGAATTACCGGGAATCCTTGAAGCAAAGAGAAATGAGATTCTGATTCTGGCTTCGCGGCACGGTGCAAGAAACGTAAGGGTTTTCGGTTCCGTTGCAAGGGGTGAGGCGGGTCCGGAAAGCGATGTGGACTTTTTAGTTCAGATGGAGGAGGGGCGCAGCCTTCTGGATCTCAGTGCTCTGATCATGGAGCTTCAGGATCTGCTTGGTCGAAAAGTGGACGTTGTATCCGAGGGCGGCCTTTATTGGCTTTTACGGCGCAGGATTCTCAAGGAGGCCAAGCCGTTATGACGAAAGATCCTCGTGTTTACCTCGCCCAGATCCTCGAAAGAATCGAAAGAATCATCCACTTTACTTCGGCAGGTAAAGATGAGTTCTTCGCCAGCCCGTTGATTCAGGATGCCGTTATCCGAAATTTCGAAGTGATCGGCGAGGCAGCCAAGCGCATCCCTGACGAATACCGCACAAAGCATCCCTCTATTCCATGGAGAGCGCTTGCCGGGTTTCGCGATGTCCTCATTCATCAATACGAGGGGGTCAGCATTGTGGAAGTCTGGCAGATTATCGAGCAGGACCTTCCTGGCCTAAAAGTTTCGATATCCGCCGCTCTCCCGCCCCTTGAGCAGTTGGAGAAAGAGCTCGCCGGTGAAATCTCGAAGGATGACCGAGGATAACTCTTCCTGCTATGAAACTCCGCAGAAACCAACGCTCATTATTGCGGGCGAAAAGGAACTCGGTATAGAAATCGAAAGAGGAAAACGGGAATGTCCAAGATTGTCAAAAAATCGGATTCGAAATCGGAAAACGGAAAGAAAAAGAAGCCTGCAAACAAACGGAACGCGGATATCATTCCTCTCTCCACAATTCATTTTGAAGCCATGTTATCTGATGTCGCTGGAGGCGGCAAGCGCCGGGCCATAGATGAAGCGCAACAGGTCATGTATGATGCCTGGGAAGCGAAGACAAAAAAGAGCCGGATCGCCTTGGCGAAGAAGGCTCTGGCAATTTCTCCTGATTGCGCGGATGCCTATGTCTTGCTGGCCGAGGAGGGAGCAACCTCCGTTGAGGAGGCCCTCAGTTTTTATAAGCAGGGGATGCAGGCAGGCGAGAGGGCCATCGGTAAAAAGGCCTTCAGGGAAGATGTCGGCTACTTTTGGGGCCTCCTGGAGACCCGGCCTTATATGCGCGCCAGAGCCGGGTTGGCCGAATGTCTTCGATGGACAGGGAAGCTGGATAAAGCTGTGGAACATTACTGGGACATGCTCCGGCTCAATCCGAACGACAATCAGGGTATCCGCGATCTTCTAATGCCCTGCCTGATCGAAATGGGACGCGTTGAAGATGCTGAAAGGCTTTTCAAACAGTATGAAGAAGATGCAATGGCCGTCTGGATGTACTCCCGGGCGCTGCTCGATTTCTGCAAGCATGGCGCCTCGGCCTTATCTCAAAAGTCATTGAAGCAGGCCATTGAAGAGAACAAACATGTACCGGATTATCTGCTCGGCCGTAAAAAGGCTCCGAGTCGTCTTCCGGACCATTACGGATTTGGCGATGAGGCAGAAGCCGTCCTATATTCCAAATGGAATCAGGGCGCATGGCGCGCAATCCCCGGAGCGCTGGAATGGCTCGCGGCAATGCCCTGACATATCAGCTTGCCCCGCCCTTCTTCCGAAACCATCGTGGGTGAAGATCAGCCAGATCCGGACGCTGTCGGTGGAACGGATCGTAAGAGATCGGACAAGTCTCGCCGGATATCCTGGAACAGATCGTTGAAGGACTCAACGAAATCATAGGCGCTTGGAGTTGTTAATGGGGTTCCTTGCAGATCAATCGGACCGAAGCTGCCACCCATTCTTCATCTCGTCGGGATTGCCCGACCATCGGAGACCCTCGCGAGACCCTTTGATCTCTCCATCCCTTTTTCAGCTGGACCAGCAATTTCAAACCTTTTTCGATGGCCTCCTCCTTATGTCTTCACGCCGGATGCCTTGAGGGCGGATTCCATAAGTTCGTCATTGATGACGACGTTGATTCCTATATTTTCGAAAGAATGAATTGATGGAAAAAGGGGTGCGTTTATTGCGCGCTGATTGGATAAGCACCGAGCATGAACTAATTCTATGAAATCAAATGGAAAATCCGATATATCCAAGGTTGTTGAAAAACCATCGTTTACGCTTCAAATCCGGGCGTCATAGATAAGAAAGGCGCAATTCCGTGCAATGGCGCCTTTTTTTACCCGTGAAACCCTTCCTCTCTTCCTTGTTTTCCTGCCGCAGGCCGTGCAGATCATCTCCCCAAAAAAAACTTTGACACGGACATTTCGCCATGATAGAAGTGAGTGCGCGTTAACTGATAAAAAGCTGAGTGAACGACAGCTATTTTGTGAAACGGAGGGAGTCTCATGGGAGAAGCGGAAAAGCAACCACTGTCAAACACAGCCAGTGCGGAACTGTCTCAGGGCAAGAAATGGATCAACCGGATCATCGGGATCGCCGGCTTCCTGTTTCTGGTTTTCCTGATCTTCAAGATGGTTGCCAACAAGATGGGGTAGACGGATCCATTCCCCGTCACGGTGAAGGCTTCCGATCGGCAATAGGGGCCTGTCTTGGAACGGGCGGGTTTCTTTTCCCTTCCGGCTGAAGGGAACCGCGAGACCGCTACTTTGTCTTCATGAGGAAAGAACGGTACATCATCCATATGGATTCGTACCGGCTCAGGATGTTGAAGCTGCGGTTGCTGAGGGTCCAGATATTGACCATGCCCTGGATGACCCCGAACAACGTCAGGGCTGCCGTTTCCGGATTGACGTCGCGGCGGATCTCGCCGTCGCGGATACCGCTGGCGATCAGTTCACTGATCTCTTTGAGATATTTCTCAATGTTCTCCAACACACTCCGGTTCAGCTTCTTGTCGCCGAGGCTGATGATTTCGGCAATAACCTGGAAAGAGATGCCGCGCTTCTGTTCTACGGCGGATATCTGTTTCTTCAGGATCATATTCAGCTGTTCAAGGGCAGTGCCATTCGTCTCCCTGCTCTCGGATACGTAGGAGAGCAGCAGGTCACCGATATAGTCCGCCAGAAACGAGAGGATGCTGCTCTTGCTGGTGAAATGCCGGTAGATCGCAGCTTCCGAAATGCCTACCTCGTGGGCGATCCTTCTCACAGTTACATGTTCGCTTCCGTGTTTGAAGATCAGCTTCCTGGCGGCTTCGATGATCTGTTTCTGCCGGATCTGCGTGTTCTGGTATTTCTTGGCCATTTCTCTCTCCTCGAATTTTTCATAGGGGATCCCGCGCATCATCTTGCGGCAACCAGAATCAACGGGAATGCGGATGCCCATGTCAGGGGTTTGACCTCCATGTCCGCCCCGAATTTCTTCCGCAGCAGCTGTGCCTCCTCTTCATACCCATCCGCGTAATATAGGGTAAGACCGCGGAAGTTGGTCCTCGGCGCGAGATCGATTTTGCCGACCCTGTAGCCCAGGGCTGACAATCTTTTCGCCGCCTGTACGGCCGCGGCCATCTTGCCGTTTCCGCTCAGAACCTTCAATTGAATTGCCGGAGCGCTCCTTTCCTTTCCCTCGAGTCCTGCCCTTTCCCAGTTTTCCCTGCGAAGCCCACCCGCGGCTGACTTGGAGAGAACCGGTGTGGCGGCTTCCTCCTGCTTCTTGGTGGTGTCCCTGAGCGTTTCAGCCTGAAGACGGGCACGCGCGTCTTCTTTGGCAACCGATTCCTGCAGTTCCTGCAGTTGAGCTTTCTTCTGGGAGAGATCCGTCTTCAGGTCGGAAACCTCGGCATTGAGCCTCCGGATGGTGTTCTCACGTTCTGCCGAAACCTGTTTTTCCTTTTCGTACTGGCTCCTTGCCGTGTTGATTTCCTGAAGCAATTCCTGCCTGGAACTGGAAAACAGTCTCCTTTCTTCTTCGGAGCTGCCGTCAAAATGCTTCATTACCGTGCATCCCGGACAAAAAAGAATCAGCACCGCAATCGCCAGCCATCCTGTCTTTCGCATCGTGGTGGTCTCCTCTCGGGGAAGCGGAATGCTTTGAATCTCTCGCTTGGTGACGAAAAGACGTTCTTTTGTGGTGAGCTTCTTATAACTGATTGAAACGAAAAAGGAAAGAAAAAATCGCTGCCTGTCGACCTATTTTCTGCCGAGTGCCGAGAACAGCTCGCTCAAAGCTGGATGGGGGATGACCCACGATGCGAGCCTGTCGCGGTCCACCCGGCAGGCGACGGCCAGGCTCATCGACGCGATCAACTCGCCCGCCTGATCTCCGACAACCGTGACACCGATCAAACGGTCCTTGTGAAAGAGGGCTTTTGCAAAACCCTGCCCGGCCAGTTCCGTGCGGGCGAGGATCTGAGCCGCATACTCGGCCTTGACGACCTCCACGTCCTTCATTTTCCTTCTCGCTTCTCGTTCGGTCGGCCCCACGCGGGCGATGACGGGATGGGAATATACGACGGAGGGCACGGCTTCGTCCCCTTCCGGTTCCCGACCGTCTCCGTAGAGGGACCGGACCAGTTCCCGTCCTTGATGCGCGGCGCGGTGGGCAAGCATCATTCCCCCCGTCACATCGCCGACGGCGAAAATGGTCGGGATGTTGGTACGCAAACGGGAATCGACGAGAATCCCGGTCCGTTCGTAACGAAGCCCCATCCGGTCCAGCTCGCCCACGGCAAGGCGGGGCTTTCGTCCGGTGCAGATCAGGGCGACTTCCGCGGACAGGGAGATCGTTCGATCGCCCTGGCGCGCCGTCAGGGCGACGTGGTCTCCCGAGTCGGCCGCAGTTTCCAGTCGTGTCGAGAGTAGAACGCGGACGCCGATGCGGGTCAACTCCTGGGCAAGGAGCGTCGCCGCTTCCGCATCTTCGCAGGGGAGGAGCTGATCCATGAGCTCGATCAAGGTGACTTGCGATCCCAGTTCGGCGAGTAGGGTGGCGAACTCCACACCGATGACGCTCCCTCCGACGATCAGGACGATCTCGGGGATTCTGTCCATGGCGAGCAGGCCGTCGGATGTGACGATACGGTCGGAAAGCGTGATGCCGGGAAGGAGAAGGGGCTCGGAACCCCAGGCGATCACGATGTTTTCCGTCTGCAGTGCGAGGGCTGCGCCCCGGGGTGGTGTCCAGAGGACTTCACAGGGCGAGAGGATCTCGCCCCGTCCTTCCTTCATGTCGACGCCCGCCTCCTTGAGCGACTGCTGGACGCCGAGGGCCGAGATGCGGGTCATCTGAAGCTGGTGGCGCCGGATCGCGCCGAAATCGAAGGAGGCGTCGGCGCAGGAGATCCCCATCCGCTTGAGCTTCTTCAGGTCGGCGTAACGGCGGCTGCAGGCGAGAAGGGCCTTGGTGGGGATGCAGCCGCGGTGGGTGCAGGTTCCGCCCCAGCCGTCCATCTCGATGATGGCCGTCTTCCTGCCGGTTCTCGCCGCCGCCTCGGCCGCTGCATGCCCGCCCGGGCCGGCGCCCACAATGACGCAATCGAATTTTTCGGTCATCCTTCCGCTTCCGCCGTCTCTACCGTTGACGAAGCCATGCGCGCCGCGTGATAGGAGCTTCGGACCCTCGGCCCTGCCTCGATTCGCTGAAACCCCAGCGAGAGAGCGGCCCGCCGGATTTCGGCAAATTCATCCGGACTGTAGTATTTTGCGACGGGCCAGGCGTCGCGCGTCGGCTGCTGGTACTGCCCCACCGTAAGACAATCGCAGCGCACGGCGGCGAGATCGTCCAGGAGTTGACGGATGTCTTCCGGAGACTCGCCAAAGCCGACCATGAAACCCGACTTGGTGAGGATGCGTCCACCTCCTGCGGAGTGGCATCCTTTCTCGCGGACCTCCCGCAGAAGCGCCAGAGAGGATGCATAGCTGCCTTCCGGACGCAGGTCCCGGAACAGGCGGGGCACGACCTCCATGTTGTGGTTGATCACATCGGGGCCGGAGGCCAGGATGCGTTCCAGGGCCCCGGTCTTCTTCCGCAAGTCCGGGATCAGGACCTCCACGCGGCATCCGGAGATGTCGCGGCGGAGCCCTTCGACACAGCGGGCAAAAATCTCCGCCCCGCCGTCGGGAAGGTCGTCCCGGGTCACGGAGGTGATCACGGCGTACCGCAGGCCGATCCGCCGGACGGCCTCCACCAGGCGTTCCGGTTCGCCTGCATCCGGCGGACCGGGCGAGCCGTGGCCTACGTGGCAGTACCGGCAGTTCCTCGTGCAGATGTTCCCCAGGATCAGGAAGGTCGCCGTTCCCTCTTGGAAGCACTCGGCGATATTGGGGCAGAGCGCCTCACGGCAGACGGAATGAAGACCGAGGTTCCGCAGCGTCTCCCTGACATGGGCGAAGGCGCCGCCGCCCGACAGTGGGACCTTCAACCACGCCGGCTTTCTCGGCAGAGGGCGTCTCTGGGGGCAGGGGGTCGGATCGGACATGACGGCGTCATCCTATTTCTTTGCGGATTTGAGGATCTCCCGGAAGGCGCCCAGGGCGGTGTCGATGTCCGCCCGGTCGATGCCGGAATGGGTCACCATCCGGAATCGGCCAGCGTCCCTGGGAAGGATCCGGATGCCCCGCTGTTTCAGCCGCTCGAGCAGTTCCTCATGGGAAATGACGGCCGGGTCCGCGGCAATGTAGAGGATATTCGTCGTCACGCTGTCCGCGTCGATCGCCAGGCCGGGAATGTCGGCCAGCCCTTCGGCAAGCCTCCGCGCGTTCCGGTGATCCTCCTCAATGCGGTCGGTCATCCGCGTCAGCGCCACGATGCCCGCCGCGGCGATGATGCCCGCCTGGCGCATCCCGCCGCCCAGCATCTTGCGGATTTTGCGCGCCCGGTCGATGAAGTCCTGCGAACCGCAGACGATCGAACCCACGGGGGCGGATAACCCCTTCGAAAGGCACACGTTCACGGAATCGGCGAGGCGGGTCAGGCGTTGGACGTCGACCTTGAGCGCCACGGCGGCGTTGAAGATCCGTGCACCGTCCAGGTGCAGAAACAGTCGGTGACTGCGCGCGACAGTCTCGACCTCGTCGAGGTAGGACGGTTTCAAGGCGGCGCCGGCGCAGACATTGTGCGTGTTTTCCAGGCAGAGAAGCCTGGTGCGCGGGTAGTGGATGTTCTCGGCGCGAATGGCGGCCAGAACATCGGGGATCCGCATCGTGCCGTCGGGCTGGTTCGGGACGACGTGGGGAACGACGCCGCCGAGAGCGGAAATGCCGCCGACCTCGTTGAGGAAAATGTGCGACCGGTCCCCCAGAATCGCCTCGTCGCCGCGGCCGCAGTGCGTCAGGACGCTGACGAGGTTTCCCATCGTGCCGCTGGCGACCAGGAGGGCCGCTTCCTTTCCCAAGATCCCGGCCGCAAGCCCTTCGAGACGCCGGACGGTGGGGTCCTCCCCGTAGACGTCGTCGCCCAGTTCCGCGCGGAAGATCGCTTCCCGCATCTCGTCGGTGGGCAGCGTCACGGTATCGCTTCTGAGGTCGATGATCTTCACGTCTCCTCCGCAGGCATTCCCCGGCGGCGACGCCCGCTACAGCCGGCAGACATCCGGCTTGCGGGCCGCCAGGACCTCATCCAGTCTCTTCACGGGAGTCGTCAGCGGGGCCGATTTGACGAGCTCCGGTTTTTCCTTCGCCTCCCTGGCGATGCAGACCATGGCGTCGCAGAAGGCGTCCAGGGTCTCCTTGCTTTCCGTTTCGTTCGGTTCGATCATGATCGCCTCGGGCACGATCATCGGGAAGTAGATCGTCGGAGGATGGTAGCCGTAATCCAGAAGCCGTTTGGCGATGTCCGTCGTATGCACGCCGCTTTCCCGGACCTGCCTGCTCCCCGAAAATACGCACTCGTGCATGCAGGTGCGGTCGTAGGCGATATCGTAGTGGGGCTTCAGGCGCTCCTTGATGTAGTTGGCGTTGAGAACGGCGTTTTCCGTTGCGCGCCGGAGCCCCGGCGCCCCCAGCGACCGGATGTACGCGTAGGCCTTGACCATGACGTTGAAATTTCCGTAGAAGGCCTTCACGCGTCCGATGCTGTCCGGACTGTCCGCCTGCGGGGCATACCGGTCCCCCTCCTTCACGATCCGGGGGACGGGAAGGTAGGGGACAAGGGCGGGGGCAACGCCGACGGGGCCGCTTCCCGGCCCGCCGCACCCGTGGGGCGTCGAGAAGGTCTTGTGCAGGTTCAGCTGGATGACGTCGAAACCGAGGTCCCCGGGGCGGGTTTTTCCCAGAAAGGCATTGGCATTGGCGCCGTCGCAATAGAGAAGTCCGCCCTTGCCGTGAATCACGGCGGCCACGGTCTCGATGTTGCGTTCGAACAGGCCCAGCGTATTGGGATTGGTCAGCATCAGCCCCGCCGTCTCTTCGGTCATGACGTCGCGGAGATGGTCGATGTCCACACCGCCCTCGCGGTTGGAACGGACCGTGACGATGGAATAGCCGCAGAGTGCGCCGGAGGCGGGATTGGTGCCATGGGCGGCGTCGGGGATCAGGATCTTCGTCCGCTTTTCCCCCTTCTTTTCGAAGTGCCGCTTGATCATCATGACCCCTGTCAGCTCGCCGTGCGCGCCCGCCGCCGGCTGCAGAGTGAAATCGGCCATCCCGAAAATTTCGGACAGGTATCGGCGCAGCTCGTACATCAGCCGGAGCGACCCCTGGGAAAAGGCTGCCGAGGCGTACGGATGCAGGGAAGTGAATCCGGGAAGCCTCGCGACGTCTTCGTTGATCTTGGGGTTGTACTTCATCGTGCAGGAGCCCAGCGGATAGAAGCCCAGGTCAACGCCGAAATTCCGCCGCGAGAGGTTGACATAGTGCCGGACGAGGTCCACTTCCGCCACTTCGGGAAGATCCACATCGTCCCGGAGGTATTCCGGGCCGATCAACGAGGAGAGTTCGACCTCGGGTACGTCGCTGGCGGGAAGATTGCTCGCCTGTCGTCCGGGCCGGCTTTTTTCGAAAATCAGTTCCATGCCTCTTCTCCCAAGTTCTTTTTCCGGCCGATTCCGCCGGGTCTCTTCCGTCCGGGTACGTAACACCGCGACGGCGTTTCTGCAATCCCTTTGTGGCTCCGTTGTACCGATGCGGAACTCGACTCCGCTGAATCCCCCGCGCCGCCGGACCGCGACGGCGCGGAGCGGTTATCCCGGCCGTCCCGGACCGGCCACACGATGGAACACGACCGCCGCCACAAGGTACAAGGCCAGCGCGAGAAGCGCTACGGTCCGGAGTCCGGAGACGCTGGCAAGCAATACCGAGCCCGTGCTGCCCAGAACGGAGCAGAATCCGTTGACGCCCCACGCCCAGGGGGTCAGGGACGATTGGCGCGCGGAAAGGATCTCCAGCCCTGTCGGGAACGGCACGCCGAGGCCGAATCCCAGCGGCGCCAGCAGCAGGACGCTGGCGCTCATCCGGGCCGCGAAGGGCCACTGCCCGAAGTGACCTGCCACGGTTTCATCGGCAGCCAGCAGGACCGCCGTCCACAGGAGGATCCAGAGCGTGGACAGCGCCGACTTCGCCGCTGGGGTGACGGAGGAAATCCTCCCGGCTGCGAGACTGCCCGCCCCGGAGCTTACGAGAAGCGTTCCGATGACGACGGCGGCGGAAAAGACCGGATCGCCGAGATGACGGATGAACCGCTGCAGGAGCGAAACCTCCAGGAACATATAGGCGCCGCCGAGCGCGCCGAAATAGAGCGCGACGGGAAGAAGCCCCCGTGTGCCCAGCCGCAGGAGGGGCAGCGGGAGCAGCATCAGCACCAGGGCCATCAGCAGCAGGATGCCGAAGGCGAGCCAGACCAGCAGGTACCCCACGTCCATCAGGACGACGATCATGCGGTCGCGGGACTGGGTGTAGAGCTTGAGCAGGGAAATCCTGAACGTATCGGAAAAGAACGGCCGGTCGTCGGTCGCCGGGCGGATGTCGAAGGGGTAATCCGCATAGAAGACCTTCCGCTGCCCGGAAAGGAGGGCCAGGGCGGCTTCGTGATAGGACTCCCGCTCCAGGCGGTTGATGCGGTTCAGGTCTGCGGGAACGATGCCCGGGCAATAGCTGATGTCGAACAGGCGGGCGGCGCAGAAGGCGCGGACGGATTGCACGTCTCCGGCCGAAAAGACGCCCTTCCTGACGAGGAACGTCACGTTCTGCCAGCTGCGCAGAACGATCAGCGAGGACGAGGCCTGCGAGCCGCTCCATTCCTCGAAGGCCTCGATCAGCGTGGCCATCAGTTTGAGTTCTTCCCGCGGCGGATTCTTCACCCAGCACGAGAGGCTGAGCAGTCCTCCGGGTTTCAGGCGCCGCAGGCACGCCGTGAGGCCTTCCTTCGTGTACAGATAATTCTCGCCCAGGGCGTGCACGCCGGACGAGGAGATGCCCGGAGACTCCGAAAGACCGACCTGGATCAGGTCGAAAGCCGGCCCCGCGGTTTCCAGATAGGACCTTCCTTCCCTCTCGACGGCATGAACCTGCCTCCGGTCATAGATCCCCCCGCTGTAGGGCCCGTATTCGTTCCTCATGAGGCGGAGCAGACGGCCGTTCATCTCGATGACCGTGACGCCGGCCGCTCCATGAAAAAGAGCGTTGAGAATTTCCGTTCCGGCGCCGCCTCCCACGACCAGGACATGGGGGGCTTTTGTGAAGAGGTAGGCGGTCGACACGGTCCGCCAATCGAGAAAACGCACCGTACTCAGTTCCCCGGAGAAGCGCTGTATGGCGCCGACGGTATTGCCGTCCAGGAACAATCCCTTTTGTTCCGGCAAGGGGAAAGGGCAGTTCAGCGCCAGATCGGGAAGGTAATGGTAGGCGGGGCTGCCGACGACGGTCAGGAGTCCCAGGGGGCCGAAACGTTCGGCTTCTTTTTGCGCCGCCGCGAGTCGCTGGGCCTGGGCAATGTCCTTGAAGGGGCTCTGTGCCGGCGGTACGGTCCGGAACCAGAAACCGTACAGGAGGTACAGCAGGATCAGGGCGATGGCGGAGACCGCCCTTGTCCGGCCCGTCGCAGACGCGAAGAGGCCGGCCCCGCAGGACGCGAGCGAGAGGACGAGCAGAATCTCGCGGGGACCGAGAACATAGAAGGCCGGCAGAATCAGGAGACATCCGAGTCCCGACCCGGCGAGATTTGCGAAGTAGAGCCGGAAAATCGATCCGGGCTGCGCCGTCATCAGGCAAAGGCCGATTCCCGACGCGCCGAGAAAGAACGGAAGGCTCAACAGAAGGTAGAGCGCTCCGAAACGGAGAATTTCCGATCCCTGCCACAGGATCATGAGAGGGTTGAAGGCGAGCCCGTGGGCCAGCAGGTAGTTCAGCCACAGGGCCGGTCCCAGAAGCAGGGTGCTCGCGAGGAGAAATTCCGGCGTACGGCGCGAGAGACGGCGGCGGAAGAAGACGAGGAACGTGCCGCTGGCGCCGAACCCGATCATGGCGACGCTGATGATCAGATAGGCGAAATGGGACCAGTACTGGATGGACAGCAGCCGGATCAGGAGAATCTGGTAGGCGATCAGGATTGCGGAGACGGAGGCGATCCAGGCCTGAAGACCGAAGGATGCGGGAGGAGGCATCATGGCGACGGGTTCCCGCCCGTAAGCGGTACAAAGCGTACGGCCATGAGGTTCTCCGTGGAGATTCCGCCGCCGGAATCTTTGGAGACCAGCACCAGGCTCTGGACCGCAAAGGGTCCTCCGACGGGGATCACCATCCGTCCGCCTTGGCGGAGTTGGGCGACGAGCGGCGGGGGGATGTGTCCCGCCGCCGCCGTGACGATGATGGCGTCGAAGGGGGCGTGCTGCGGCCAGCCGTGGTACCCGTCGCCTTTGGCGACGCGGACATTTCCGTAGCCCATCTCCTTCAGGCGGACGCCGGCCGAGGCCGCGAGGGCCGGCACGATTTCCATCGTAAAAACCTCCCGGACGAGCGCGGCGAGGATGGCCGCCTGATAGCCGGACCCTGTTCCGATTTCGAGGACGCGGTGGTCTTTCCGGGGGCGGAGGATCTCGGTCATGAAGGCGACGATGTACGGCTGGGAGATCGTCTGCCCGTGGCCGATGGGCAGGGGCGTATCGTCGTAGGCGCGGGAGACGAGATCGGGCGGGACGAACCGGTGCCGGGGCGTCGCCCGCAGGGCGGCAAGGACTTCGGGATCGCGAACGCCGCGCGCGGCAATCTGCAGCGTCACCATGGCTTCACGGGCCGCGGCGAAATCCGCGTCCGTCCGATCGGACGCGGCCGGACTTGCCGCCGGGGAAAGGAGACCGGCGAGCAGGACCGCCGCCGTCAGCACCCCGAGGGACGTTCCTCTTTTCCCATCGATCGACCGCGGCATTTGTTCGCCTCCGGCCATGAGATGCCGGGTGCCCGACGGTCCTTACGCGACGATCGAAAGCACCCGCTCGATATCTTCCCTGCGCATCGTTTCCGTCGCGCACAGAAGGAGAGCGTTCTTCAGTTCCGGGTAGTCCCGCGACAGGACGAGTCCTCCTACGATGCCGTGGTCTTCGAGTTTTCGGTTGACCGCCGCCGGATCCGGACAATGGAGAACGAATTCATTGTAGAAGGAGCCGGTGAAAGCCGCGTTCCATCCGGGAAGTGAAAGAAGGCGCTGCTGCAGGTAGTGGGCCTTTCTCAGGTTCAGCTCCGCCAGCTTCCTGAGGTTCTTGCCGAGGCAGGCAAGGTAGACGGCGGCCGCCAGTGCGCACAGGGCCTCGTTGGAACAGATATTCGATGTCGCCTTTTCACGACGAATGTGCTGCTCGCGGGTCTGCAGGGTCAGGGCGAAGGCCCGGCTCCCCTCCTTGTCGACGGTCGCGCCCGACAGCCGTCCCGGGATCTTCCGGAGAAATGCCTCGGTGCTTGCGAAAATGCCGAGGTAGGGACCGCCGAAGTTCAGCGGATTGCCGAAAGCCTGTCCCTCGCCGACGACGAAGTCCGCCCCCAGTTCTCCCGCCGGCTTCAGGATGCCCAGCGAGGTCGCGTCGGTGAAACCGGCCACCAGCAGGGAGCCTGCGTCATGGGCGATGGAGGCGAGAAGGGCGACTTCCTCGACCACGCCGAAAAAATTGGGGCTCTGGACGAGAACGGCCGCCGTTGAATCGCCGACGGCCTCGCGGAGGGCGCCGGCGTCCGTCTGCCCGGTGGGTCCGAAGGGGGTCTCGGCAAGGTCATAGCCGTTCGCCCAGCAGTACGTGCGCAGGACCTGCCGGTATTCGGGGTGAACGGAACGGGCGATGACGATCCGGCCCCGGCCTGATGTCCTTGCGGCCAGCACGGCGGCTTCCGCCATGGCCGTGGCGCCGTCGTACATGGAGGCGTTGGCGACCCTCGTTCCCGTGAGTTTCGCGATCATCGTCTGGTATTCGTAGATCGCCTGCAGGATCCCCTGGCTGATCTCCGCCTGATAGGGGGTATAGGCCGTGTAGAACTCGGAACGGCCGATGATGTGGCCGACGACGGCCGGAATGTAGTGACTGTAGGCACCGGCGCCCGTGAGGGTGAGCGAGGGGGGGCGATTCTCTTCCGCCATGCCGCTCATCAGGCTGCAGACTTCCTGTTCCGACAGGGCCGGCGGCAGGTCGAGCAGGCGTTTCAGACGGAATTTTTCGGGGATATCGGCGAACAACTCTTCCAGCGAGTCGATGCCGATCGTGCCCATCATCCGCTTCTGATCGTCCGTGCTGTGAGGAACATAATCCATGGTCAAATTCTCCCTGCCGGTTCACGCGACGGGCGCGGGCGGGACAACCGCCGCCGCGGTCGGCGAAAGCGGAACCGGAACCCTCGCGCGGTCAGTGCCTCTCGGCGGCGGCAACGGCACCGTAAGCGGCGGCGTCCATGAGATTCCCGAATTCCGCCGGATTGTCCACCTTGACTTTCGCGATCCACCCTTCCCCGAATGCATCCTGGTTGATCAGGTCGGGCTGTTCCTCCAGTTTCTTGTTCACCGCGATGATCTCGCCGCTGATCGGGGCATAAACATCGGACACCGATTTCACCGACTCGACGACCGCCATCGGTTCACCCTGCTTCACCTTCCTGCCCGGCGCGGGCAACTCCACGAAAACGATGTCGGTCAGCATTTCCTGCGCATGGTCGGTGATGCCGACGGTCGCCGTTGCGTCTTCGTTGTCCTTCGCCCATTCATGATCCTTCGAGTATTTCCTGTCGGTGGGGTTCTCTTTCGCCATGATTCGTTTCCCGGACTCCTTTTCCCTATTTCCCCCTCCTGTAAAAGGGGAGTTTCACCACGTTCGCTCTGACCCTGTTGCTCCGGATCAGGATATCGATCGCCGTTCCCGGCGCGGCGAGCGAAGGCGGCACGAAGGCCATGCCGATCGCCTTGCCCAGGGTCGGGGCAAAGCTGCCGGAAGTGACTTCGCCGATGGCCCGATCCCCTGCGAGCACTTTGTATCCGGCCCGGGCGATTCCCCGTTCGGTCATCTCGAATCCGACCAGTTTGCGCTGTACCCCGGATTCCTTCTGCCTGCGCAGGGCCGGAGCGCCGATGAAATCCTTTTCGAGATCCGTCACCCAGCCGTAGACGACCTCCAGGGGGGTGATGGTCTCGTTCAATTCGTGCCCGTAGAGCATCATGCCCGCTTCCAGCCGCAGCGTGTCCCGGGCGCCCAGACCGACGGGCTTCATCCCGAAGGGGCCGCCTGCCGCGAGCAGGCTGTCCCAGAGGGCGAAGATCCGGTCGGCGGCGGCGTAGATCTCGAAACCGTCCTCGCCTGTATAGCCGCTTCGCGAAACGATGGCGGAAACGCCGGCGACGGCCGTCCGGAATGCAAAAAAATACGGCAGGGATGCGAGGTCGGCGGGAACCAGCGGCTGGAGGATCTCCCGGGACCGCGGGCCCTGAAGATCGAGCTTGCCGGTCCGGTCGCTGATGTCCTCGATCGCGACGTCGGAAAATCCCCCTGCTTCCCGCTGTTTCCGGATCCAGGCGAGGTCTTTTTCTCTCGTCCCCGCGTTGGTGACGACCATGTAGGACGTCTCCTGCAGCCGGTACACGGTCACGTCGTCGAGGATGCCGCCCCTCTCGTTCGTCATCACGCTGAGTTTGATCTGGCCGACAGCCTGCTTCGACAGGTCGCGGCTCATGACGTGCTGCAGGAGGTCGAAAGCCCGCGGTCCGCGGACTTCGAACTCACCCATGTGGCAGATGTCGAAGAGGCCCGCCTGCCCCCTCGTCGCCTGATGTTCGTCGATGACATTCGTGTACTGGACCGGCATCGCCCAACCGCTGAAGTCGACGATCTTGGCCCCAAGACGCAGGTGATTTTCGTAGAGAGGCGTTTTTTGCATCGGACAACTCGTGCTTCCTTAGAACAGGTATTTCACCAGCAGCGACAGCGCCGCCAGGACGAGGATCAGCAGGGCCACGAGGTGTCTCTTGGGGATGCTGCGGGATCCGAGGATCAGGATGCCGCAGTCTCCACAGGAACTCCATCCCTGTCCGACCCCGCGGCCGCAGCGCGGACAACGGGGATTCGTCTCTTCGGAAGCGGCCGCTTTTCTGCCGACGTTTCTCTTCAACTCCTTGTGAATGTCGTAGCGCCAGCCGCAGTCCTGCTCCGGACATTTTCCCTGGAGGGGCATATCGTCCGTCCACATAAAACTTTTTCCGCACCGAGGGCAAGAGATTTTCAGCATGACCCCTTCCGATCTGCGGGCCGCAGCGAGCCCGGTGCCATGAGACCCGAAGCGGGTCGCCCTTCAACAGGCCTGCTCGGCGGTCCGTGCTTTCTTCCTCCTGCTCCACTGATAGAGGAAACCCAGGGTAAGCATGATGAGGCCGATGATATCCGTGAGAGTTCCGGGATCGATGAGCATCAAACCGGCCGTAGCGCACCAGATGCGCTCCCACCACACCATCCGGGCAAAGATGAATCCGATCATGGCGACGCCGACGCCCAGCATGCCGCACGAGGCGGTGATGAGATTCTGCAGGAGCAGCAGGGGAGTCGTGCCGATCAGCACCATGGCCGGATTGTAAACGAAGATATAGGGGACGATGAAGGCCCCGATGGCAAGCTTCGTCGCTTCCACGCCCGTCCAGAAGGGGTCGGATTTCGCAATTCCCGACCCGGCATAAGCAGCCAACGCGACGGGCGGCGTGATGTCTGCCACGATTCCGAAGTAGAAGACAAAGAGGTGCGCGGCCAGTAGAGGCACGCCCAGCATCACCAGGGCCGGTGCGGCAATCGTCGAGGTAATGACGTAGTTGGCCGTCGTCGGCGCCCCCATGCCCAGGATAATGGAGGCGATCATGGTGAAGAACAGCGTGAGGATCAGGTGTCCTCCTGCCAGCTCCACCAGTCCGTTGGCCATTTTCAAGCCGAGGCCCGTGAGCGTTACGACGCCGACGATGATGCCCGCCGTGGCACAGGCGATGGCGACACCCAGGGCCCCCCGTGCGCCCGCCTCCAAGGCGTTGACGATGTCGACCGGGCCCATCCGTGTTGCCTTGCGGACCATCCCCGCGATCACCGAAAGCCCCAGTCCCACGAGTGCGGCCATGGTGGGCGTATAGCCTTCCATCAGGACGTAGATAATGGCGATCAGCGGAACGAAGAGGTGTCCCCTTTCCCGAAGGACCCGCCCGAACTTGGGAAGCTGCTCACGGCTCATACCCTTCAGGCCGCAGCGCTTGGCCTCGAAGTGGACTTCGATGAAGATGCCGAGAAAGTACAGGCAGGCAGGGATGGCGGCGGCCTTGGCGATTTCGATGTAGGGGGTGTTCGTAAATTCCGCCATCAGGAAGGCGGCCGCACCCATGATCGGCGGCATGATCTGTCCCCCCGTCGATGCCGACGCCTCCACGGCGGCGGCGAACTCGGGCCGGTAGCCGAGCTTCTTCATCATGGGGATCGTAAAGCTTCCGGAACCCACCGTATTCGCCACGGAACTTCCTGAGATGGTCCCTTCGAGGGCGCTTGTGATGACAGCCACCTTCGCCGGCCCGCCGGAGGCCCAGCCGGCAATGGCGTCGGCGATGTCGATGAAGAGCTTGCCGATGCCCGTCTTTTCCAGGAAAGCTCCGAAGAGGATGAAGAGGAAGATGAAGGTCGCCGATACGCCCAGCGGAATGCCCAGGATTCCCTCCGTCGTGAAGTACATGTGCGATACGATCCGCTCGATGGAATAGCCGCGATGCGCCAGGAAGCCGGGGAAATAGGGTCCTAGGTAGGAATACAGGAGGAAGGTTCCGGCAATGCAGACGATGGGCAGTCCCACGACGCGGCGCGCCGCCTCCAGCGTGAGGAGGACGCCGAAGAAACCGACGATGTAGTCGATCCGCGTGTATTCGCCGCCGGCTTCCATGATGCGCGTGTAATTGAGCGCCATGTACAATCCGACGAAAACGGCGAAGACGGCAAAAAGATAATTGTACCATCGCAGTTTGTTCGAAATTTTCTTCGTTGACAACGGGTACAGGAGATATACGAGGGCAAAGGCAAAGGAAAGATGGATGGACCGCTGCAACTGTGCCGCCAGCAGGCCGAACAAGCCGGTGTAGATGTGAAAACAGGAGAAGGCGACTGCAATCCAGTAGACGAGCCAATGATCGAAGCCGGTCAGCTTTCGGAAAGTCGATTCCTTGTCGACCTTCTTCAAAATGGCTTCGAGCTCCTCCTGCGACACTTCCTGATCGATGTCCTTCCGGGATATGGGGGGTTTTTCATTCTGCGGCGCAATCTCTTTTTCGTTCACCATATGCACCCCTCTCTGAGGATTTTGTACAGGGATTGTTTCTCCACGGAAAAATTCAATGCCGTTCCCGGTTCGGCTATGGCGGCCAGGGCGATGACGCGATCCTTTATATGCAAGGCGTGTTCAGCTACGCGGCCTACGAAGATCGTCACATCCGACACCGGGCGGTCCACGGTGTATTCGAGCCAGCCGTCGGATCCGACGCGAAGAGGATGCTCCGCGGTTGCGACCTCGGGGATACCGGCGCCGAAGGAATCGAAGCGCGACTTCACGATCCGCATGCCCTCCGGCTCGATCCTCAACGTGTCGTAGACGGGGCGGCGATTGACCGAATGCACGTAGGAGATGACGAATTCCTCTCCCTGCGTGACGCTGGCGCAAAACCTGGTCTCGCCGGTCTTGTCGCAACTTACGACCAAAACAGTCCGCCATGGAATGAAAAAGGCGGCGGAAACCACCACCGCCAACAAAGCGGGAATGACGATCCCCAATGTCCTGCGCATTCGCTCACAAAAGAAAAGGACGGGCGGGAGTGCCCGCCCGTCCTTCGTTCACGGACTTACAGGAGTCCTTTCTCTTTGTAATACTTCACCGCACCCGGGTGGAAGGGGATGGAAACGCCAGTCGACGCCTTCTTCACGTTCAACTCCTTGCCTTTGGCGTGAGCGGTAGCAAGTTCACTCTGATTGTCGAAGAGTGCCTTCACCAGATTGTAGGCGACGTCTTCCTTCACTTCCGTGTTCACGATCAGGACGGCGTTCACGGCTACGGTCTTCACGTCCTTCGTGATCCCCTTATAGGTGTTGGCAGGGATGGTGAAGGGGCTCAGGAAGGGGTATTTCTTCACAAGCTGCTTCGCCTTGTCGTCGGAAACGTTGATGATTTTCACGCTGTGCTGTGCGCCGATATCCATGATCGCCGCGTTGGGAATACCCGCGACGACGATGAAGGCGTCGATGTGCTTGTCTTTGAACTGTTCCGCGCTTTCGGCGAAGGAAAGGTACTGGGCCTTCACGTCTTCCTTCTTCAGTCCGTAGATGTCGCAGAGCTGACGGAAATTGGCCTCGGTGCCGCTGCCGGGAGCACCGACGCCGATCTTCATCCCTTTGAGATCATCGAAGCTGTCGGCCTTGCTGTCGCCGCGGACGACGACCTGAATGACTTCAGGATACAGAACGGCCAGTGCGGCCATCTTCGTGAGTTTCTCTTTGAAGGCCTCCTTGGCGTTGTAGGCGAAGTCGATCGTATCGCTCTGGACGATGGCGAGTTCCGCTTCCTTCTTGTTGACGAGACGGACGTTTTCCGCGGAGGCGCCCGTCGCCTGAGCCGTCACGTTCATCCCGGCAATCTTGGAGTTCCAGATCTTGGCCATGGCGCCGCCGAAGGGATAATACGTACCCGCGGTTCCCCCCGTTGCCAGGACCATCTTGACGTCGGCCGCGAGGGCCGTTGACGCCAAACCGACTGCGAACAGACACGCCAGAAGTACAACCACTGCCCTTTTCATAACGATCCTCCTTTGTCCTGTAGGTGTGAAAAAAATGACCGTTCAAGGAATCGAACTATAAACAGGCCCTCGGCCTGATGTCAAGCGGCATTCGGCCGCCGAAATCGGGATCCACGGCCGCAGAGCGGATAATTTTTATTTCAAATTTAATTTAATTAAATTTACTCATTGACAAAATGTGTAGGATTGTTTACATTCGCCTCTCCAAAATCTCATGGGCATCGGGCAAGGAAAAAGCAATCCGTCCATGTCGCCAGGGGGCATCCAACCGGAGGCGCGGTCGGCGCGCGAGGATGCCGTTGGACTCATCGATAGAGACCTGCCAGATTTTTAGAAACAGTTAAAAACCATTCCATGCGGATCAAGGATCCGACTGAAGGCCGTAGGCGCTGAAGGGGGGTAAGACCGGAAGCAGGCAAGAGCTTCCCGGGACCGCTCGTCTCAAGAGAGCTTCCAATCCTATGGATTGGTCCATAGGGCTCGAAGTGCGGCTGGGCAGAATCGGAATGGTCGTCTCGTCGGGAGACGCACATTTTTCGCCGAAAGATCCTGAATCCAGTCATGTTTGATCCAAAGGAGGGAATTATGAAGAGAGTGAGGGGGATTGTCTGTGCGGTTCTTTTCGGGATCGGTTTGTGTTTCTCAAGCGTGGGCACCGCTTCGGCCGCGTATCCGGAGCGGGCAATTGAGATTCTCGTTCCCTTCGGCGTCGGCGGCGGAAGCGACACGGCCGCGCGCGCAGTCGTCGAAGGCATGAAGCTGAAGGAGAAGTATCCCCTGGTCATCAACAACATGCCCGGCGGCGGGGCGACGAAAGGCATGCTGTATGTATCGCAGCAACCGGCTGACGGCTACACGGTGCTCGCCGTTACGACGTCTCATCTGATCGACGCCGTTAAACCGAAGACGCGGGCGCACATCCTGCGCGATTTCGACCCCCTCATGAGGATCCAGTGGGATACCTCGGCGGTCTCCATTGCCGGGGATTCGAAGTTCAAGACGCTGGCGGATCTGGTGGACTATGGGAAGAAGAATCCGAAGATGCTGAAGTTCGCCGGCACGTCGCCGGGCGGCTGGTCCGAGATTCAGACGGTGGCCTTTTTCAAGAAGTGTGGCGTGGACGTGACATTTGTCCCATTTGATTCGGGCGCGGAGATCAAGGCGGCGATCATCGGCGGCCACATCACCGGTGCCGTGGAGGAACTGGCGGAGACACTGCCCCTGATCAGGGCGGGGAAACTCAAGGCGCTGGCCGTCATCATGGACAAGCGTCATCCGGCTCTTCCTGACGTCCCTTCGAGCCTGGAGCTGAAGATCGACTACACGCACGGCCTGATGAGGGCTTGGGCGGTCAAGAAAGGAACGCCGTCCGACCGCCAGAAGTTTCTGCACGACTGGATCAAGAAGGCCCTGGATACACCGATGTACAAGAAGTTCGTGGAAGACAACCATCTCTATGCGCGGCCCGGTTACCTGGGGCCCGAAGAGACGAGGAAGTATTGGGAGGACGAAGTCAAATTCTTCGGCGATGTCCTCAAGGATCTGGGATACGTGAAGTAAATCGGTTGCCGGGTAAGATTGGGGTTGTGCGGAGAAGCGCTTCTCCGCACAACCCGTTTGCCGTGCAGGGGGTACTATGAAAAAGGGTGAGATCGCAACGGGCGCGTTCTGCGTCGCCTTTTTTTCATTCATGCTGATTCAGGGATTCGATCTTCTTGAAACGAGGCGGTCCGGTGAGGTGGGAAGCGGTTTCTGGCCTGTGATGTCCCTGATCGCCTGCCTCGGGTTCAGCATTGCCTGGCTCGTCATGACCGTCGTCGAATCGAGAAAGACCCGGGTAGAACCCACCGCGGCGCCGACAAGAGAGGAGGCGGCCGGGGCATGGGTTCGGCGCAGAACCGTCGGACTGAGCATTCTCTGTCTTTTCCTCTACATTGTGGTCATGCCCTGGATCGGATTCGTCCTTTCGACCTTTCTCTTCGTTTTTGCCTTTGCGGTGTCGCTCGGCGAAAGGAGAAAATTGGTTCTCTCCGTCTCGCCCTTTCTCGTGACGGCGATGGTCGTCGCCGTATTCGCGAAATTCATCACGATCCCCTTTCCCCGGGGCGTGGGAGTCTTTGCCGCGTTCAGCCGGCTCTTCTATCAGTAATTCCATCATCCGATGAGGTAATCCGATATGATCGATCATTACCTTCAGGCGTTTGCAACGGTTCTGCTGCCCCAGAACATCCTGGCCATGTGCCTGGGCGGCCTCTGGGGCCTGCTCGCAGGCGCTCTCCCCGGCATCAGCACCTCCATGGGAATCGTCCTTCTCCTCTCCTTCACGTACTCTCTCTCGCCGATGACGGCATTCTGCCTGCTGGTCGCCGCCTACTGCGGCGGCATCACGGGCGGTTCCATCACGTCGATCCTGTTCGGGATTCCCGGCGAACCTTCGTCGGTGCCTACGGTGATCGAAGGGCATTCCCTGGCCAAACAGGGTCGCGCCGCCTATGCCCTGTGGACATTTCTGATCTGTTCCATCTACGGAGGAATCTTCAGCGTCATCGTGATGATGGTGGCGACCCCCCTGATAGCGGGATTCGCCCTGCAGTTCGGTCCCCCGGAGTTTTTTGCCCTGACGGTGCTGGGATTGAGTGTGGTTTCCAGCCTGTCGGGAAAATCGATGGTCAAGGGCTTTCTCTCCTGCTTCTTCGGCCTTTTCCTGGCGACGATCGGAACGGACGGCATCACGGGCGGGGAGCGATTTACCTTCGATACGACGATCCTTTTGGGAGGGATCAGCTTCGTCGTCGCCATGGTGGGGCTTCTCGCCGTTTCGGAAATCTTCATCGAGGCGGAAGAACCTTTCAAGGAATACAAGGGTTCGGTGGGGTACAAGAGCATGCGGGACGAGATGCCGCCTTTTTCCCTTTTCAAGAGCCAGTGGGCGAATCTGATCCGCTCCCCCATCATCGGGACGGTCGTCGGGGCCCTCCCGGGCGCCGGGGCTACGATCGCAGCCTTCCTGGCTTACGGGACGACGGCGAGGCTTTCGAAGAATCCGGAGAAGTTCGGGAAGGGCGCCATCGACGGCCTGATGTCCTCCGAGTGCGCAAACAACGCCTCGACGGGAGGTTCCATGACGATCCTTCTGTCCCTGGGACTGCCCGGCAGCAACACGACGGCGATGATGATCGCCGCCTTCATGATCCACGGGATGCAGCCGGGTCCTCTGCTCCTGACAACACGGCCCGACATCATCTACGGAATCTTCGTGGCCATGCTGCTTTCGAACCTCTTCCTGCTGGTACTGACGGCCTTCGTCGGGATACGGATGTTTCTTGAATTGAACCGTCTTCCCTATTCCATTTTCTCGGCCGTGATCATGATCCTTTGTGTCGTCGGCGCCTTCGGCTTGGCCAACAGTACGGACGACTTGTACCTCATGTTCGTTTTCGGCGTCGTCGGATATGTGATGATGAAGTTCGATATCCCCGTGGCGCCGGCGATCCTGGCGCTCGTCCTGGGTGACATGGCGGAACTGGCCCTGCGCAGGTCGCTGCTCCTGTCGATGGGCGATCCCACGATCCTCATCAGCCGGCCCATCAGCATCATTCTGTTGCTGGGTGCGGTTATTTCCATCGTCTATCCCCTGATCAAGAAGCCAAAGATCCTGCAGGGGGCATAGCGTAGCACGCGGAGAAGAGAACATGTCCGGGGAGACAAGGGCGCTGGCGGATTTTGCCTCCGGCCTGAAGTTCGAGGCGATCGACCGGCGCCTGGTCGACTGTTTCAAGAAATACCTGCTGGACGCCCATGCGGCCGAGCCGGATCGGGCGGAGTGCATCATCGACACCGTGGGCCGCCTGGAAAGGCTGTCGGATATCCGGGAACTCGCAGGCCTCCTCGCACGATGAGGGGACATCTGGCAGCAAAAAGAATAGGCAGGTTCTTTCCCGCCAGGATCTTCAACGGATTGAAAGAGCGCCGCACAGTGACGAAGCCCGGGGAGAACGTCTGTGGGGCAGTTCATAATAAAATATTTAATTAAATTCTTGACAAGGCACGACCGTTGTCTTATATAGCACGGGCGCCAAGTCGGAAGATATCCGGAAGGACGGAGCATTCTGTTGATTTCAGATGGTGTTTGGCAACCGAAAAGCGGATGAAGGGAGGAATGTTTTTTGGCTAAAGCGAAATATCACGCGATCATTGTAGGTGGCGGTTTGGCCGGATTGATGTCGGCGATCAAGATTGCCGAGGCCGGGTCGAATGTGTCGCTCTTTTCTCTTGTGGATGCGAAGCGCTCTCATTCCGTGTGCGCGCAGGGCGGCGTGAATGCGGCTGTGAATACGAAGGGCGAGGGAGATTCGCCGTGGATCCATTTTCAAGAGACCATCTACGGCGGCGATTTCCTCGCCAACCAGCCTCCTGTGCTGGGAATGTGCGAGGAGGGACCGAACCTGATCTACCTCCTCGACCGGATGGGCGTCATGTTCAACCGCACGCCGGAAGGGTTTCTCCAAGTGGAGATGCGCGGCGGCGGAACGAAATTCTCCCGCGGCCTCTTCGCCGGCGCCACGACGGGCCAGCAGATGCTCTACGCCCTGGACGAGCAGGTGCGCCGCTTCGAAGCCGCCGGGCTTGTCACACGGTATGAGGGCTGGGAGTTCATCTCCATCGTGAAGGACGATGCCGGTGTCTGCCGGGGCATCACGGCCATGAACCTGCGCGGCGACGCCACGGCACGGTCCTTTCCCGCCGACGTCGTCATCCTGGCGACCGGCGGTTGCGGGTCGCTCTTCGGCAAGGCGACGGCCTCGCACATCTGCAACGGCTCGGCGGCGAGCTCCGTGTACCAGCAGGGGGCGGTCTACGCCAACGGGGAATTCATCCAGGTCCATCCGACGGCCATCCCGGGCGACGACAAGTGCCGCCTGATGTCCGAGTCCCTGCGCGGCGGCGGGGGGCGGGTCTGGACCTATAAGGACGGAAAGAAGTGGTATTTCCTCGAAGAATGGTATCCGGCCTACAAGAATCTCGTTCCGCGGGACGTGGCAAGCCGCGCGATCCACAAGGTCTGCCGGGAAATGAAGCTGGGGATCGACGGCTCCGATATGGTGTATCTGGATGTCACCCACATTCCGGCGGCGGACCTGGACCGCCTCTTCGGTGGAGCGCTTGAGATCTACGAGAAATTCGCCGGCGAGGATCCGCGGAAAGTTCCCATGAAGGTCTTTCCGGCGGTCCATTACTCCATGGGCGGACTCTGGGTGGATTACAAGCAGATGACCAACATTCCGGGCCTCATGGCGATCGGCGAATGCGAATACCAGTATCATGGGGCCAACCGGCTGGGGGCCAATGCCCTTCTGTCCTGCCTGTATGCAGGCTTCATCAGCGGACCGATCGCCCTCGAGTATGCCAAGGGACTGGAGAAGAGGAGCGGCGACGTGGATCCCGGCGTCTTCGCGGCCGAGGCGAAGCGGCAGCAGGAGATCAATCAGAAGATCATGTCGCCCCGCGGCAAGGAGAACCCCTTCCAGATCCAGAGCGAACTGTCCGACTGGATGTGGGGAAACGTGACGGTCGTCCGTTACAACGACAAACTGAAGAAGACGGACGAGAAGATCCTGGAACTGCTGGACCGCTTCGAGAGGATGGACATTGCGGACGGGTCGGTCTGGGCCAATCAGTCGCTGTCACTGGCCAGGCAATTGTACAACATGCTGGTCCTGTCCCGGGTCATTACGCTGGGCGCGCTCAACCGGAACGAAAGCCGCGGCGTGCATTACAAGCCGGAGTTCCCCAAACGGGACGACGAAAACTGGCTGAAAACCACCAAGGCGCAGTGGTCTCCCGATGGGCCCGTCTTCAGTTACGAACCCGTCGACGTGTCCTTGTTCAAGCCGAGGGAGAGACGCTATGACAAAGAGTTCAAGGAGGAGAAAAAAGCCTTATGAAACACGGTGAATTCTATCTCAAGAGGCTCCATTCCCTGAGCGGGTTCTTCCTGCTGCTGTTTCTGTGTTTTCACTTTTTTGTGAATTCCTACGCCACGGTCGGAAACGGCGCTTTCAATACGGCCGCTTCATTCATGCACAACCTTCCGCATCTGACGTTCGTGGAAATTCTGATCCTGGGCGTTCCGATCGCCTTCCACGGGATTTACGGGCTGGTCATCTGGTATCGCGGGAAAGGCAACCTGACCCGATACGGCTACTTCCGGAACTGGATGTTCTTTCTGCAGAACATCTCGGGATGGGTGCTCCTGGTATTCCTGGTCCTCCACGTGTGGGGTACGAGAATCGCCAGCGCGATCGCGGGCGAGACCATCGATTTCCAGTGGATGGTGAATCACTTTGCCAATCCATGGTTCCTGGTCATCACGGCGCTGGGAATCCTGGCGGCGAGTTTTCATGCCGCCAACGGGCTGTGGGGTTTCCTGATCAACGCGGGCATTTCCACGGGGAAGAAGGCCCAGCAGGTCTTGGGCTGGGCGTGCGGCTTGGTTTTCGGCGTCGGTTTCCTGGGGTTTGTGCTGACGCTGGTTTCTTTTGTCCGATAGAGGTGGCAAGATGGCAAAAATGGTGGAAGTGAAAATCAAGAGACAGGCATCGACGAAAGACGCGCCGCGCTGGGAGACCTTCAACCTTCCTTACAAAGACGGCGGAAACGTGATCGCCCTCCTGATGGAGATCCGGAGAAATCCCGTCACGAGCGACGGGAAGCCGACGACGGCAGTGGTTTGGGATTGTTCGTGCCTCGAGGAGGTCTGCGGCGCCTGCAGCATGATCATCAACGGCCAGGTCCGGCAGTCCTGCAGCGCCCTTGTGGATGCCCTGACGCATCCTATCACGCTCGAACCCCTGTCGAAATTCCCGGTGATCAAGGACCTGATGGTGGACCGCATCGCCCTCTTTGAAAATCTGAAAAAAGTCAAGGCGTGGATCCCCATCGACGGCACCTATCCGGCGGGGCCCGGTCCCAGGATGCCCGAGCGTGACCGGTCTTGGGCCTACGATCTGTCCCGCTGCATGAGCTGCGGCTGCTGCATGGAGGCCTGCCCGAAATTCAACGACTGCTCTTCCTTCATGGGCGCCGCGATCATCGCCCAGGTGCGCCTGTTCAACACCCATCCCACGGGGGAAATGAACAAGGAAGAGCGTCTGGATGCCCTGATGGGTCCCGGAGGGGTCGCTGGCTGCTCCAACGCGCAGAACTGCGAAAAGGTCTGCCCGAAGAAGCTTCCGCTCGTGAAGTCCATCGCCGAGGTCAATCGGGCGATCAACATCCACGCGTTGAAAAGGCTTTTGTTCAACTGAGAACAATGGTGGTTGCACCGGCTGCCGATGATGCGTATTACGGCAAATATGCAGTAAAGGAGTAGGAACATGGGCAAGAATATCGTTGAGAAAGTGCTGCAAGCGCACCTGAGGGAAGGTGAGTATGTCCCCGGGAAGGGAATCGGAATCCGGATCGACCAGACGCTGGTGCAGGACGCGACCGGGACGATGGCTTTCCTGCAGTTCGAGGCGCTGGGGCTGTCCGAGGTGAAGACGGATCTGTCCGTCACCTATATTGACCACAACACGCAGCAGATCGGCTTCGAGAACAGCGACGACCATCTGTATCTGCAGGGCGCGTCAGCCCGGTTCGGCGCCGTGTATTCGCGGGCGGGGAACGGGATCTGCCATCAGGTCCATCTGGAGAGGTTCGGCAAGCCGGGAACGACGCTTCTGGGAGCCGACAGCCACACGACGACCGGCGGGGGCATCGGGCAGATCGCAATCGGTGCGGGCGGATTGG
>ERZ795058.571-NODE-571-length-56648-cov-7.422208_pt1 | contig 56648 bp, 41 predicted proteins | sample MGYA00375142_ERZ795058 | MGnify/ENA primary metagenome ERZ795058 (study PRJEB30187, sample SAMN05720210) | activated sludge metagenome | isolation source: anaerobic digester from wastewater treatment plant | place: Japan | collected 2015-04-20 ... | reverse complement strand
GAAGGCGAAGCTGTTGAAGGTGAACCAGTAGAAGGCGAAGCTGTTGAAGGTGAACCAGTAGAAGGTGAGATGCCTGTAGAAGGTGAACCAGTAGAAGGCGAACCCGTCGAAGGTGAAGTCGTAGAAGGTGAAGTCGTCGAAGGTGAAGTAGAACCTGTAGAAGGTGAAGTCGAAGGTGAAGTCGAAGGCGAACCTGTTGAAGGCGAAGCTGTCGAAGGCGAAGCTGTTGAAGGTGAACCCGTCGAAGGCGAAGCTGTTGAAGGTGAACCCGTCGAAGGCGAAGCTGTTGAAGGCGAAGCTGTAGAAGGCGAACCTGCAGAAGGCGAAGCTGTAGAAGGCGAACCTGCAGAAGGCGAAGCTGCAGAAGGCGAGCCTGTAGAAGGCGAGCCTGTAGAAGGAGAGCCTGTCGAAGGCGAACCCGTCGAAGGCGAAGTGGAACCTGTAGAAGGTGAAGCTGTCGAAGGCGAAGTGGAACCTGTAGAAGGTGAAGCTGTCGAAGGCGAAGCGCTTGAAGGAGAAAAAGATGACGACACTTCAGGCGGATGCTTTGGATGCCGATCAGGCGGCAAGGCAAACAAGAATCTTCTTCTTGATGACGTGAAGAAAGTGCTGGCTGATTTGCTGCTCATTTCTCTGAGTGCGCTTGTTTTGAGTGCCTACGCCTATACGAAGAGAAACTAGTTAACTGCCTGCTGTTTTGTGAAAAAACGGGTCCGCTCCGTGACTTCCCTTCCTGGGGAAACGGAGCGGATCTTTTTTCGGGCATCTGAAAAAATTAGGAGTGGGCGCCTGTAAAATCTTGACCGGACAGGAGATCTTGCCGAATAATAAGGACGTGTTGTAAACCATAAGAGATGGAGTGCAGTTCTTTTGAAGATTCTGATCGCACCTGATTCCTTTAAAGAGTGCCTGGATGTTTTCAGCGTGACAGACGCCATAGCCCGGGGGCTGCTGTCTGGCGGTGCTTCTTCTGAAGATATAATTCGTCGTCCTCTAGCTGATGGCGGCGAAGGATTGCTGCAGGTGCTGGTACATGCCGCTGGTGGATCTATTCATGAAAAGAGTGTTAGCGGACCGCTCGGCGAAAAAGTCAGAGCATCTTTCGCTTTGCTGTCAGACGGAAAAACTGCAGTGATCGAAATGGCACAGGCTGCCGGAATTCACCTGATCGATCCGGAAAAAAGAAATCCTCTTTTTACTACAACATACGGTGTCGGTGAATTAATGCGGAGCGCCCTGGACGCCGGTGCACGCAGGCTTATAGTCGGTCTCGGCGGCAGTGCCACCAATGACGGCGGTGCAGGAATGGCACAGGCGCTCGGTGTGTCCTTAAAAAATCATGAGGGAGAGGAGCTTTCTTGGGGCGGCGCTGCCCTGGCTTCTCTGGCTGTTATCGACTGTTCCCGGCTTGATCCGCGCCTGAAGAGCACGGAGGTCATAGGTGCCTGCGATGTGACGAGCCCGTTGTGCGGTGCAAGAGGGGCTTCCGTCGTATACGGCCCTCAGAAAGGTGCTGATGCCGAACAGGTTGCTGTGTTGGATGCAGCGCTCAGGCATTACGGGTTTCTGCTGGAAGCGGCCTGTCCGCCTTTTCACCCGATGCTTCCCGGTGCCGGAGCGGCGGGAGGACTTGGCGCCGGTCTTGCCGCGTTTGCCGGTGCGGCACTTCGTTCAGGGATAGACCTTGTATTATCCGCCTATGGAGATTTTGAAGAACACTGTGCTGATGCAGCTGCTATTATTTCCGGTGAAGGGCGTGTAGATGGGCAGTCCACTCAGGGCAAAGTGCTATCCGGTGTTGCAGGCGTTGCCCGCCGGCATGGTGTTCCTTTGTTTGTACTTGCCGGAAAAATAAGCGGTGATTTGCAGACACTGTACGATGCAGGAGTCACAGCCGTCTTTCCCATTGCGCCCTTCCCCATGGAAGAAAAAGAAGCGCTGCGCACAGCTGCCGCTCATTTGGAACAGACTGCCCGAAACCTGATGCGTACCGTGGCTGCACTGAAGAGGAAAAAACAGTGACTACTGTCGACTGGCGGCTTTACTGGCACAGCCTTCATTTCCTATCCTGGAGACAGATTGTCTTTCGTCTGTTTCGTCCTCTGCGTCGCGGCCGTGCACGATTTTCGCTTTTATGTCCCTTCCGGAAAGCATGGTTCGACCCTGTGTATCCGGATACATTGCGGACGCTGCTTTCCACTGCTGCCGAAAAAGGGGCGACAGAACGCATTTCACTGGATGCCCTTCGTAAATTTCAGTTTCATTATTTGAACCGTACTTTTCAAGAGGACGAAGTGCTTCTCTGGCAGCGGCAGGACCTTCCGAAACTCTGGCTGTATCACCTTCACGGTTTTCGGGGAGCGCGGGAATTTTCCATGGCTCCGCTGCTGACGCCGCATCTGGGAGACCGTGACCGGGTACTTGTCTGGATGCACAACTGGATAAGACACAATCCGCCCGGCAGGGGAGTAGGATGGGACGGCTGGCCCCTTTCAGAGCGTCTGATTTCCTGGCCGGTCCTCCTGGCTGTTTATCACATCAAAGATAAGGATATCATTCAATCCTACGCACAGCAGGCACGTTGGCTTTACCATACAGCGGAACATGATCTGCAGGGAAATCATCTGCTGAAAAATGCCCTGGCTCTGACGCTTGCCGGGAGTCTGCTGGAAGACAGCCGTATCTGCCGGTACGGAACGGCGCTGCTGAAGGCAGAGTTGGAAAAGCAAATCCTTCCGGACGGCGGGCATGTTGAGCGAAGTCTTCTCTATCATAATGAACTTCTGTGGGACAGCCTGATCGTTCTGAGCCTGCTGCAAGAAGCACCTTCTTTTCTTGTTTCCGCCATCAGGAAAATGGCTTCCTTTACAAGGGTGCTCTGCCATCCTGACGGCGACATACCGCTCTTCGGAGATGCCTCGCTGAATGAGTCTCCCCTTCCTCAGGTGTTGTGTGCCTGTGCGGACGTTTTAACGGACACTGCCTGCACTGTCGATATACAGCGTACCGACTGCAGTCTCGCCTGCCCGGCTTCCGGTTATTTTCTGCTCGGTGACTTTTGTGCCGGGTCTGTCATGATTGTAAAAACAGCGGCGCCTTCTCCTGCTCATCAGGCTGCGCACAGTCACGGGGATATGCTCTCCTACGAGTTAAGCCTGAGCGGTAAGCGCATTATCGTGGACACCGGAACGCACGGCTACGCCGAGAGTCCTTACCGTGCCCATTGCAGGAGCACTTCGGCGCACAATGTTCTGACTCCCGAAGGCAGAGAGCAGGCGGAACATTGGTCGAACTTTCGTATGGCACGGCGTGCTGAGGCACTTCCTGCATCATTACAAAAAACGGAAAAAGGCTGCCGCTTCGCGGGAGCGGTAAAGTACTATCAGGGCGGGGTATATCACCGTCGAATAGAATTTGATGCCCAATCCGTATGCTGGGAAATATGCGACTATTTGAGCCCGGACTGCCTTGACGGTTCGCCGATATCGCATATTCATTTTCATCCTGCCTGCACAGTGCACTGGCACGAGCCCGACCGTGAGCTGCTGATTATTCGTGACAAAGTGCGTGTTTTGCTAACGATCCGAAATATAGAATATATAGAATCTTCACAATTGGAGATGTGTTCCTATTTTCCGAAATTCGGAGTAATGCAATCCGGCACCGTTCTGACCCTCCTGGGCCGTCCTGGCGAGGCTGGCTCCCGGGCTTATCAGATTCGATGGCTGCCAAACCTTGAGAGTTAAAAGCAGACTCTTGTGAACACCTGTCTTTTATCTTTTCATAAAACACAGAAAGAATAAAATTCACGAGAATAATCTATTTCACGGGATTCATAGTCTGCTTGCCAGTTTTCTTTTGAGCAGAGGAATAAAAGTTGTTTTTTCTGCTCCAAGTTTGGTACAACTAAACAAATAAATATGGAGAAGAAGACGAGATTCCGAAAAAGGTTCTTTTAAAAATGCGCAATGGTCGGTTTTTAGTCAGTAACTATTTCCATGATAAATAAGAAACTTATGGATTTGAAATAGGACATAAAATATGATGATAATAAGGGCAATCAGTAGATAGCTTTCTGCTGATTATTTGAATTGGGCGTTAACAGAGTGTGATCTGTTACAGGTTGCGATTTCATATGTGCATGGGTCGCAATCCCGGCTTGCACCATGTGGTTGTACAGCCGGCATACTGTTCACTAAGGCTTAACAAGAAGGAGAAGCCAAATGGTCGAAAAGAAAGCCTCTGAGAAAAAAGCCCCTGCCAAGAAAGCGGCCGTGAAGAAAGCGGCTGCAAAGCCTGCGGCAAAAGTTGCAGAAAAAGCTGCGGCGAAGCCAGCCGCGAAACCTGCAGTCAAGAAAGCAGCCGCAAAGCCTGCAGCAAAACCGGCAGTCAAGAAAGCAGCCGCGAAACCGGCAGCAAAACCGGCAGCAAAACCGGTAGTCAAGAAAGCAGCCGCGAAACCGGCAGCAAAACCGGCAGTCAAGAAAGCAGCCGCGAAACCGGCAGCGAAGCCCGCAGCCAAGAAAGCAGTCGTGAAAAAAGCGCCGGCGAAAAAATAGCCATGTAGATGCAGTGCCAAAAGCACGGCGTCGAACCTGATTGTTATAAGCGCCCCTTCTCATCCTTTAAAAAAGAATCGGAAGAGGCGCTATTTTTTTTTAACGATCCGACCGGCTTATAATCGCAGCAATTTCAGACCTGTTTTTAAAATGGAAATCCAGCATGCAGCCACACGATTATTTGATGTCCGCTCTTTCGCGCGCTGTTGCCGATGCACAGGCCCCCGGTGCCGTTGCCTGTGTGGGTGAAAACGGCCGGACTATTTTTAAAGGGGCAACCGGCTTCCGTGCGCTCGTTCCTGAAAAAGAACGTGCCGACACGGAAACGATTTATGATCTGGCATCATTGACAAAAGTGATTGCCACTACGACCAGTGTGCTCCTGTTGCGTGAACAAGCCCAGCTGGATCTGGATGATGCTCTCTACCGTTATCTTCCTCTGGCAAATCTGGATAAAGTGTCGATCCGCCAGGTCCTGACGCATACGGCCGGGCTGGTGAGCTGGAAAGCATTTTACACAGAGCTCAGCGGACCGCTCGCTTACACGGACGCTATCGCCCGTCTGGCGGCATCCCGGGATCAGCGGGGCACCCGGGTATATTCTGATCTCGGCTTTATCCTGCTGACCCGTGTCATTGAAGAAATCACTCATGAGTCTTTTGATGTGTTTTGTCGTGAACAGATTTTTCAACCGCTGAAAATGGTGAACACGTTTTTTAAACCGGCACCGTCTTTCAAAGAACGTTGCGCTCCTACGGAAAAGTGTTCCTGGAGAAAGCGGCTGATCCGCGGAGAAGTGCATGATCAGAACGCCTTTGCTATGGGCGGTGTTTCCGGGCATGCCGGGCTGTTCAGTACGGCGGCCGATCTGGAATTGTTTTGTCAGGCGCTGCTCTCCGGAAAAATTCTGTCTGAAGCAACGCTTACAGATATCACACGGGAGGGTCAGGTGCCCGGTTATCCCTGGCAGGGTCTGGGATGGTGGATTGATCCCTGGACCAGTGGTGCCAATGGATATCTTCCGTCCCGAACGGCCTTCGGGCATACAGGCTGGACAGGTACGAGTATGTGGATGGACAGAAGCACAGGAGTATATGCGGTGCTCCTGAGCAATACCTGTCATCCTGATGTGTCCCACAGAAACAATGGTGCGCTGCGCCGTACGTTTTATTCAAAAGTCGCTTCTCTTTTTTATAAAAACAGTGCGAATGCGCATACGGGCCTTGATGCCCTTGTTCGCAATGATTTCGAAGAGATCAAAGGAAAACGGCTGGGCGTTTTAACCAACAGCGCCGCTCAGGATCAGACAGGCCGTTCTGCCGCGCTGGTGCTCGGGCAGTCCGGGGCGGCGACCGTGATGCGCTTTTTCAGCCCTGAGCACGGCTTTCAGGGCGAAGCGGAAGCGGGCGAGGCTGTCGGCTCGAAAAAGGACGGGACTGTTCCTGTCATCAGTCTCTATGGAGGTAAAAGTGCTCCTGATCGGAAAGACCTGCAGGGGATCGATTTGTTTGTGGTGGATCTGCCGGATATTGGCGCACGGTACTACACTTATATGGCGACCATGAAGGAATGCATGGCGAGCTGTGCGGAAGCGCAGATTCCTGTGCTCGTGCTGGACAGACCCAATCCGCTGGGCGGTCTTGTTCTTGAAGGAAAGCCTGCTGAAGAATTTGGTACGGCTGTGTGTTGTGCACCTGTTCCTGTACGGCATGGCATGACCCTGGGTGAGGTGGCACTCTTTTTTCAGGAGCAATTTTTTAAGGGGAAAAAACTGGAACTTCGCATTGTTAAGGCGGAAAACTGGTGGTATGATTTCACCCATCCTGAAAGCGCACTTCCCTGGACACCACCTTCGCCCAATATCCCGACTCCTGATACGGCGCTGCTTTATATTGGCACCTGCCTTTTTGAAGGCGTGAATATGAATGAAGGCAGAGGTACCGAAAGACCGTTCAGAATCTGTGGCGCGCCCTGGCTGAAGGCCGAAGAGGTGATTGCGGCGGTGGAGCCGTCGGCACTGGAAGGCTGCACATTGAAGCCGGCTCTTTATATTCCAAAGTCCATTCCGGGTAAGGCGGCGAATCCGGAATACAAGGATCAACTTTGCCACGGTATTGAATTCGAAATTACGGATCGACGCACTATCCGGCCTTTTGCCATGGTGACGGCAGTGCTCAGCGCAATTCATAAGCGGCATCCTGAGCTGCAATGGCGACCTTTCTTTGATGTGCTGGCAGGTGGGCCGTATCTGCGCACAGCCCTGCAGGGCGGGCTTCCCGTGAATGGGATTCTTGAGTCTATGCGCGAGAGTCTGGAAGACTTCTCCCTGCGGCGCCCGCGGCTGTATCAGACTTTGGAAGAGCGTGAAAGATTGTAGTGCTGCTGTATGGAGGGACCGTTGTCCTGTGTTGCATAGAGGTATTCGGCGAGTGCTCTGAACATCCAGGCAAGGCTCCAGCGTGGGTACAGGATTCGGGAGGCGAAAAACGGATAGAGCCGGTACCAGGGGGCACTGGTTGCCGCATCCCGCATGTGCTCATGTGTCCAGCGAAGGACAGCCAGAGCATCGTTCGCAGTGCCACGGAAGCGCTCGGCTAGAACAGAGGGACACAAAATGCCTTCCGCTGCAGCGTGAATATCTACCGGCCAGCGTCTTCCTTCCTCGAGCGGGCGGCCGACGGTGCTGAAGAGAGTCCTGTAAAATCGGTAGCCCCGACGGATGACGGCATCAAGCTCCGGCACAAGACCGGGTACCGCGCAATCGATGCCGTGCAGCGACCGTAAAACAAAACCCGTATGATGATTGTCCACATGCCGCATGAGCCGGGGTTCAAAGGGGTCACCGGGCTCCCGGACTCCGTAAGGCCAGGCGCCGTCTTCCCGCTGTGCTGCGAGGGAAAAATGAAGGGCAGGCAGAAGAGCTTCCGCTGTCCCTATTTCTTCCGAAAGGCGTGCGGTGTGCAGAATGTGCTCTATGGCAAGCAGATTGGCGTTATGGATGCGCCGTGTGTCACCGGGCGCATAGGCAAAGCAGAAGAAGGAGTCTTCTCCCGGTAGACGGGGCAGATCTTTTTGAAAAAAGACGGATATATTACGGGCTGTGTTCAGCCAGTGTTCTTCCCGGGTAATGTGAGCAGCCTGCAGAAAAGCCGCTCCGGCAATGGCGGACACCACCGTGACGGGTGTACGGGATGCAAGAGCCACTCCCTTTCCGGAGACCGGAAAAGGGTATCCCCATCCGATCCCGCCGCTTTCTGTCGGGCAGGCAAGGCTGCGCAGCAGTTCAAGGCAGTGTTTCGCTTTTTCAAGATGAATTCCGTCCCCGGTAATTTGAAAGAGCCGCAGGTGCCCCAGAGCAAAAAGCGCCGGTGTCTTCGGATTAAGGCTGCGGTCAATACGGAGCATGCGTCGCAGTACCGTCGGGAAGGCGTCGCCCAGAACAGTGGTAACTTTTCGAAGCCAGGGCCTCTGCTGTGCTTTTTTGAAAAGAGGATGCGCTTTGATGTCAAAAGGGTCAAAGCCGGGCGTGTCCGGCGCCTGCATCAGGGCGGACAGTTGAATGATCCATTCCTGAGCAATATGAATGTCACGGTTATTCACCAGCTGCAAAGGCATTTTACAAATTCTTTCCTTTACCGGCTGCCTGCATCAGCAGGGTGCGGAATGCCGGATACCAACGATCGACGGCGTAATGTCCGGCGACAAAAGTCCGGGCAGCCCGCCCCATGCTTTCGCGTGCCGAAGCATCGCTGATTAATTTTTCCAGAGCAGACTCCCATTCGTCGGGTGTGTCGGCAAGATACCCTGTTACGCCGTGCTGCACGATTTCACGATTCATACCGACAGGCGACAGAACAACAGGTGTCCCGACTCCCATATATTGCAGTGCCTTGAAGGCGCATTTGCCCCGCGCCCGCGGCGTATCTTCCAGAGGCATGAGACCGATATCCGCTACCTGCAGGATAGCAATTTCCCGATCTGTCCGCCAGATTTCATTTCGAACCGGCAGGTTCCCCTCATGGGCATAGGCTTTTCCCGAAGCGACAAAAAGTTCTATCGGATATTTGGCAGCGAGCCGTTCCAGTACAGGAACAATTGTGTCCAGATAGCCCAGATTGTCGCTCAGTCCGGTCCAGCCCAGCACCACAGGTTTGGTGCCGGGGGCAGTGTATTGCTTTTGCCCATGCAGTTCCATGTCAATGCAGGTGGGCACAATCAATGCAGGGCAGCCATGGGACTCCATATAGTCCCGGATGATCCCGTTGCCTGCCGCTGCGCAGCGGCAGTGCTTTGCCATAAAGGCAGCCCAGCCGAAATTTACGAACCGCAGAAAGGGACTGGAAACATAGGCGGGCCGCTCCCAGAGCGCATCATCCAGATCGACAACTGCCGGCGGATTGATTCGGAGGACGAGCCATTCCAGCAGAGGCGGACCGTAGGGAAAAAGAGGCCCACGAAAGAAGACCGCATCGGCGAAGAGCGCATGGCGCAACTGCAGCAGGCGGGTGAGCAGCACCAGCAGCAGATAGAAAAACTTTCCGGTACGCCCGCCAGATTCATAAAGTATTTCGCGCATGGAAACAGAAGCAGGAACACACACAGTGCAATGATGCCCTTCCGCTTCCAGAAGGCGGACGAAGGAGTCTACACGGTATCGTGTAGCAGCGATCTTCCGAGTTTCACAGGCATAAAACACAAACTTCATAAAGGGTATGATTCCGGAAAAGGGGTTGAAGCGGCGGGCGCAGCATCGGTTGCCCGGCCTCTGCATATTATGCCTGCCGTCGAAGCGGAGTGCAAACACAGCGTCGCAGGATTATCGGAAAATTAAAGAGCCTTTTTGCTGCCGCCGCCCCCCGTCGCAACGGCTTCTTTGCTGCAATGTATCTCTATTCATTATAATGGCTGGAGATTTACTTATGAATATTCGTGGTCAGAATCACAAGCAAGGAAAGATGTTTTAGTGCCGCGACGCATCAAAATTTACGCTGCCCCGCTGGCAGGTGTGGTGGAGATTGTAGCGCCTGTTTTTGCCGATGAGCGCGGTTTTTTTACAGAGGCCTATAACCGCGAACGCTGGGCGGAAGCGGGCTTTCATGAGCAGTTTGTTCAGGACAATCTGAGTCTTTCGGCTAAAGGGGTGCTTCGCGGAATGCACTATCAGCTGCACCCGTGGGGCATGGGGAAATTAATGCGGGTACTGACCGGTGCCGCCTTTGATGTACTGGTTGATCTGCGCTCCGGCTCCCCGACCTATGGGAAATGGATGGGCCGTCATCTGGAAGCTGCAGATCCGAGGTGGCTTTTTGCGCCGCCCGGTTTTGCCCACGGATTTCTTGCTCTTGAAGATGATACACGCATGTATTACAAATGCACTTCTTTTTACCGTCCGGAGGCTGAGCGTGCACTTCGGTACAATGACCCGGAACTCGGGATTGAATGGCCCGTATCTGTGACAAGCCTTTCTGAAAAAGATGCAGCGGCACCTTTATTCTGTGATGCGGAGACCAACTTTCATTATAGTGACGGTGCCTGACCGGCCGCTTTCATGCTTTTTGCTGTGTTTTCCGTTTTGAAATTTTCTGAAGTATTTGACAGGGAGAACGAAATAAATGAAACTGATGATTGCAGGCGGAGCCGGATACATAGGCTCTGTTTTGTCTCCCATGCTTCAGGCACGGGGGCATGACGTGGACGTGGTGGACCTATGCTGGTTCGGCAACCAGCTGCCATCGGATATACCTGTGACCCGCCGGGATTTGTTTACCGTGGTGCCCGAAGATCTCGAAGCATATGACCAGCTGATATTTCTTGCCGGATTGAGCAATGATCCCATGGCGGAATTTGATCCCGCCATGAACTTTATCCATAATGGCGCCCTGCCCGCTTATCTTGCATTCAGAGCAAAACAGGCGGGACTGTCCCGTTTTATTTATGCCTCCTCCTGTTCCGTGTACGGGTATACAGTCGACACGCTTTACGATGAAGAATCTCCGGCTGTTTGTGCCTATCCCTATGGCATTTCCAAACTCCTGGGAGAGCGCGGCGTGCTTCAGGAGCAGAGTGAACATTTTTCAGCCATTGCCCTGCGGCAGGGGACCGTAAACGGCTACAGCCCGAGAATGCGTTTTGATCTGATCGTGAACACCATGTTTAAAACGGCGGTGACCGAGAAAAAAATAAGAGTGAATCATCCGGATATCTGGCGTCCTCTGATTGATGTGCGGGACACGGCAGAAGCCTTTGTCCGGGCTGTCGAGGCGCCTGCTGAAGTCAGCGGTGTCTTTAATGTGGCATACGATAATTTTACGATAGGTGATGTGGCAAAAGCCGTTCGTAAGGAAGTGGAATCAATATACGGCATTCAGGTGGAAATAGAGATGAACCGCATAGCGGATCTGCGTAATTATAAAGTGTCCAGCGAAAAAGCACGTGCGCAGCTGGGCTTCAATCCGCGCTTCGGGATCGCGGAGATGGTGCAGTCTCTTGCCGGGCATCGGGATGCTTATGGCGATTTTACAAAACGGGAATTTTATAACATACAGGTGTTCAAGGCGCTTGCTGCAGACGCTTAGACGGAAATACTTTTGCAATAACCCATGAATAACTATTTCGAACATATGCTGGATCGTTATATCGGCAAAATCCTCTGCTTTCTTTTTTCGCAAGTGGAGAAAATACGCCGTGTTTTTCAAAAAAAAGGAGACAGCGCCGCTCCGGGCAAAATTCTTTTTGTAAAGCCCGTGGAACAGGGCGCCATTATCCTCGCCCTGCCTGCCCTGAAACGCGCTGTGGATGCAGTGGGCCGGGAAAATGTGTATTTTTTCTGTCTGCGTAAAAATAGAGTGATCCTGGATATTCTGGACGTGCTGCCCCGGGAAAATGTTTTCACTGTTGATGACCGTTCTCTGTTTTCCTTTGCGGCTGGACTGACTCACGCTGTCTTCCAGCTGCGCAGGCTGAAAATCGACACAGCGATTGACCTGGAGATTTTTGCCCGGATCTCCATTATCATAGCCTGGTTCAGCGGGGCGCGGCGAAGGGTGGGACTGCATCGTTTCAACAGTGAAGGGCCTTACCGCGGGAATCTGGTGACGCATAAGGTTCAATATAACCCGTATATCCACACTTCTCAGACCTTTGAAGTGCTCGTCTGTGCTGCTTTTGCCGATCCGGCGGACACGCCTCTTTTGAAAGAGCCGATACCGGAACTGTGGGAGGCACTTCCACAATTTCAGCCCGCCCCGGAGGACAGGGAAGAGGCGTTCCGGCTGCTTAAGACCCGTCTGCCCGGATGGACGGAAGAGACGGCTGCCAAGGATACGCTCATCCTCTTTAATCCGAAATGCCTGGACGAGCTGCCTGTTCGCAAATGGCCCGACAGTTCCTTTGTCGCATTGGGCAGAAAAATTTTGCAGTCCTATCCGGAAGCAACGATTCTTATTACAGGACTGGAAAACGAAAAAGCAGCCTGTGAAGCCATGGCACGGGAGATTGGCGACGGCGCCATCAGCCTTGCCGGTGTATTAAGCCTTCGCGGTCTCCTTGCGCTCATGACTGTGTGCCGCGTACTGGTTTCCACAGACAGCGGGCCCGCTCATTTTGCAGCGTTGACCGATCTTGCCGGAGTGATCCTTTTCGGCCCGGAAACACCTGATTTGTACAGCCCGCTCAGTTCGCGCATGAAATTAATTTACAGGCACCTGACGTGCAGCCCCTGCTTTTCCCCCATGAACTACAGGCTTTCTCCCTGTCGGAACAACCAGTGTGTTTTGCAGATTACCCCGGATCAGGTCTTTGATGCTGTCCGCGAAATACTGGAGGGATAAAAAGGAGGGCGCAGCCCCGTACGGAACTGCGCCCCGGAGAGTTACAGGGGAGGAGAGAGCTTACTTATGCGGCATCTTTAACCGGGCAGGCACTTCCGGCAGGGCAGCATGGCTTTGCGCCCGTGGAAGCGACGCACTTCTCGGAACATCCGCCCTTCGAAGAGGCTGTGCACTTGTCCTGGCAGGCTGATGAACAGGCATCAGCAGGGCATTTGCAGCTCTTGGCAGCCGCGCAGTTGTCAGCGCTTTTGCACGCATCAGCGGGGCATTCACATGCACCGGCAGGGCATTTGCAGGCATCAGCCACTTTGCAGGTACCTGCAGGGCATTCACATGCACCGGCAGGACATTTGCACTGATCGGCGCATTTGCAGGCATCGGCGGGACATTTGCAGTTGTCGCCGCAGCAACAGGCTTTGGCGTCGGCGGCTGCGGTAGGCAGCAGTGCCGGGCTCAGGGAAAGGGCAAGGAGGAAAAGGGGAAGCAGTATCAGTGTTTTCTTGGTCATGAGTATTTTCCTTTTGTTGAACTCAAGAGTAAACGAGAATTTTGGTGTTTGAAGTGAAAGAAATAACGATCGGGAAAAGTTCAGACACACAAAATCAACACAGGAAAACACAATGCAGGACATGGGGCGCTGAGGCTGTATGAACAGGGCGGGGGCTTTCAGAAACACCCGACACCATATGCGTAGACGGGTCAGCCACGGGCGGGCTGGTAATGGCTGTCAGATTGTTGATCTGGCTTTTGCGTGTCGCAGGAATGGTTGCGAGCCAGTTTGTTTCGGTGCTGCCATGCCCGCATGCGCATTGGGTGCCGGCAACGGGCCTGCCCTCATAATCGGTGTCTGCCGGCACAGAATCAGCAGACGGCATTTTGCTGTCACAGCAGGATCCGCCGGTGTGCTCGGGCGTTGCTTCCGGAGCGTGGCAGTTGTGAACAGTTTCTGTGCAATGGAGGCAGTCTTCCGCACAGGCGCACCACAGCATGGAAGCATAGGGCAGTAGCGCACTGGTACAGGCGATCAAAAAGACCAATGTACGCTTCGCAACCATCTTTTACATCCTTCTTTGTTCTACTGCTCTGTAGGGAGTATACCACAGGTTTCGGCAAAAGTCAAGTAAGCCGACCTTTTTACTCTGTATTAGAAAAACCGGACAGGAGGCACAGCAGAAAAAGAATAAATGACCCCCACTATTCAGCGCAATCAGGGGGCCTGCCCGGGGGCCTGCAGGCGTAGATTCAGCTCTTTTAATGCTTCAAGCTGATAAGAACGGGCATTGGAAGAAGTGACATTGCAGGATTTTTCCTGATAGGGAAAATCGTAAACCCAGAGGGCGGCAAGGGGCACCCCGCTGGTTTCAATGGCTTTTAAGAGCTGATAGAAATTTTCTTGTGCCCCTTCGGCGCCGGATCTTTCTTCGAGACTGGCCGCGCCGAACTCTCCCACAAACACCGCTTTTCCTGCAGGGGCAGCTGTGGCGATGAGTGTGGCAAGATGATGCTCATAGGAGCAGAAAGGAAGATTGAAATAACCGCTTGTCTGCGCTTCGGGATAAAGATGGACGGAGATAAGCTTAAAAGGCTCGGGGTGACTGCGCAGCAGCTCTCTGCAGTACTGCGCCGTTGTGTCGCGTTTCCAGGAGTTTTCGATGCGCTGGTGGTACTGGGAAGGTCGGAGGATGGAGTGCCCCGAAGTCAGGAGGCGGTGAGGATCCAGCGGGCTGACAGTGTCTGCGAAAAGCTGCATTGCCGCCAGGATATCAGCGCTTGAGATTGCATCTGCCATAGTCCGCTCAGAGGGGGTGCCTCTTGATGGTGCCCGCATGGGCAGGTGATCCGCCGCATTGGGCAAATCAGCCGCGAGATTGTATTCGTTGCCGACTTCCCAAGCCCAAATGGACGGGCGGGAAGCATAACGCGTCACCAGATCGGTGAGGTAGGTGCGCATGAAATCAGCCGTTTTGCTGTGCGGATTTCCAATCTGATTTACAGGCTCGCCCACTGTATCCGGCACGCCGGCATAAAACCAGAACACGCTGGGAATGAGCCCGATACCGGCTTTTTCAGCCGCTTCCACAACACCATCAAGCCGTGCAAAGTACCCTTCCTTGTCCTCCAGATACTGCTTCCATTCGGCAGGGAAAAAACCGCCACACATAAAGCGGACAAAAGGAATATGAAAAGCGGCGAGTTCCTGAAAGGAGGCGGTATAGGAAGTGTCTTCGGGGTTGTCCAGAGTGCGCCGGAATGCGGAGAAAAAATTTACACCGACACCTCGCCAGGGCTTTCCGTCAAGGGTTACAATACCGTCCTCATTAACGGCAAGCCGAACCACGTCCCGGGCAGTTTCAGCTGCTGCCGGATCCGGCAGGCCCCCCGCCAGCAGCAGGACAGTCGCTATAAGACACATCTTACCTGTGCGCTTCATCGAATCATACATAAGAGCTGCTTTCAGCGGGCTTTATTTTTGCAGAGCAAAAGAGTCATACACGGAACCGTCGGCAGTATACGCATTCATGGTCAGTGTATGCGCTGATACAGTGAAAGCCTGGCAGGTGGCGATGCCGTCTTTTTTGAAAACAGCGGCGTAGTCCGGCGCCGGATCTCCCTGTTCTCTTCCGTTCACAGCGACTGAAACCAGATAAACCGTACCGTTGCCGGGGCTTTCTACAGGCTTTTCTCCAGCCATGGGAAAAGTTCTCAAATAGTAATGCACATGCCCTGAGAGCACAATGTCCACATGGTACTTATCGAAAAGAGCACCCCAGAGGCTGCGAATTTCAGGGTAGTCCTCGTCGGGTGCGTAGGGAGGGAAATGGAACTGAACCACTTTCCAGGGGGCCTTCGAGTGACTGAGTGTTTCTTCTAGCCACGCAGACTGACCCGAAATCGTGTCGGTGGAATCGACAGAAATCAGCTGCAGCAGCCCTCCGTATTCGAGGCTGTAGCTTTGGCCCCGGTGCAGCCCGGCAGGGCCATTGTCCGGCAGGCGAAACAGAGTGCGGTACAAGGTGGATCCGAGACCGTCGATCGTGTCATGGTTGCCGATAGCGGGTACCAGTGGCAGTGTGGTAATAAAATCGCTATACAGCGTGAAAAGCCGTTCCCAATCGTCGCGATGCTGTCCCGTACCGATCAGATCTCCGGAAATAGCGAGAAAGGCGGCATCGGGATGGCGGCGGTGCGCCTGCTCGATCAGCGGGACGCTGTCAGGCCTTGAGTGGTTGTCGCTCACCCAAAGAAAAGAAAACTGATTCGAAGCGTCCGGTGCTGTCCTGAAAGAAGCAGCTGCTTTGTCCGGAAGCAGGTCTGCCGTTCCAGGTGCGTATTCATAAAGAGTGTCCGGTTCCAGCCCGACAACTTCGGCGGTATGCCAGAGTACTTTGACATTATTCAGAATATTGCGGTCTTCCAGTTTTACAGCAGTGGCGGGTGTAAACGCCCACGCTTGTGCTTCTGTATCCTTCTGCTTGCGCACATAAACACCCGAATTTTCCACACCGGGGGCAGTGCGCCATTGGATTGCCTGAGTGGTTTTCGGCTCGCCGCTCCAGGTAAGTGTCAGCAGATCGGGCGTTTCTCCGGCGACGGACGGACTCTTGCGGAAAGCGCCGATAATTTCCGCTTCCCGGGCACGACCGCGGATAGTGGGCAGGAGAATTTGACCGTTCAACGCATCCGGCACCTCTGTGAGCACCAGTTCGTCCCAATCGGCATAGGTGAAAGAGCCGATGGCGAAAGAGAGCAGGGCGGGCGGTTCAGGGCAGATGTCCGTGACTGTAATCTGATCGCCCGGCTGCTTTGCGCCCACAGCGACAAAATAATGGGGTCTGTGCCGTTCAAAGCCGTTAATGCCCAGACCTACTTTCCCGGCTGGAAAAGATTTCTGCCAGACTTCGTAACTGTCCAATTCATTACGAACGATCAGATCAGTCTTCTGAAAGCCTTCTTCTGTCAGCCAGAAAGGTACGGTTTTCTGTTCAATATGCCGCACTACAGAAATGACAGCCGGCGCAGAAACGGAGAAAGTCCAATATTCGGTGGCAAGTACATGCCGTTCCTCGGCAGTCAGTGCTGCCAGCACGGTTTCGTGATCCAGTGCATCCAGAGCGGCTTCGTCTCTGCCTTCCCGGAGTCTTTCCGTTACCCGGGTCATGACTTCGGAGACAGCGTCAGTGTCAGCATAGCTGCAGGGCAGGAGGAGAAGAAAGGCGGCAAGAAGGGCAAGACAGCGGCAGGCAGGGGAGAAACAGACAGAACGGTACATGAGGCAGCTCCTTCACATGTGGCGATCCGACGCCTGGCGGAAGTGAAAGGGCGCCGGATGGAAAAGCAGGTCGGTATATTCAGCGGTTGAAAAGGCTGCGGGCAAAGGCTTCGCTGAAGGCTTTACCCGGCTCGTAACCGCGTTTCCATTCCCCGTCAATAATAAGAAAGGGAACACCCTGTTTTCCGGTTTTTTCTTCCAGTGTACGGGCGTGTTCCGGATCCTTCCGTATGTCACGGACTTCGTAGGCGATGCCTTCCTTATCCATCCACGCGCGTAAATGCTGACAGTCACTGCAAAAGTCAGCACTGTAGACAATAATTTTCTGCATAAGTGCGTTCCAGTTTTTTATTCGATCTGGGTCAGCCCGAAAGACATAACCGCTTCCGCCGCAACAGCATCATCTACCAGGGCGGTTGTTCGTATTTTGCAGGCATTGGGCCGATAATGCACCATATCCGCCTTAAGCAGCATTTGATCGCCCGGCAGCACGGTGTTTTTAAAACGGACATTTTCAACGCCCATGAGAAAAGCGACTTGCCCGTTGGGTTCGCCGTTATCTCCGAAAATCAGCACAGCCCCCATCTGCGCCATGGCCTCAATGATCAGTACGGCGGGCATGACCGGGATTTCAGGGCTGTGCCCCTGCAGAAAGGGTTCATTAACCGTCACATTTTTAATGCCTGTGGCACTGACCAGCGGGTCAAAACTCAGAATCTTGTCGACCAGAAGAAAAGGATAGCGATGCGGCAGTACTTTGCCGATTTTCTGGACTTCGAGCATTGCCGGCTGGCGCCGGGTCTGCTGTCTGTATGCACTGAGTTCACATTCAGGCCGTGTGCTGGCGAACACTTTCTGTATCTGCTTGGAAAAGAGGACGTTTTTCTCGTGCCCGCATTTTACTCCGATGATATGCCCTTTGAGCGGGGAGCCCAGCAGGTAGGTGTCACCGAGCAAATCAAGGATTTTATGGCGGACAAATTCATCCTGAAAATGAAGGGTTTCGTTCAGGATTCCGTCGTCACCGATAAGCACCGCACTTTCAAGACTGCCGCCCTGAATCAGCCCCGCCTCCTGCAGCATCTTCACTTCCCGGAGAAAACAGAAAGTCCGTGCAGGCGCAATTTCATTTTTGAAGGTCTCCTCATTGATGGTAAAGGAGGCATATTGCGTGCCGATGGCGGGGTGGTCGTAATCAATGGTCATACTGACCCTGAACTCCTCCGAGGGCAGGATGCTCAGCGTCACATCGTCTTTGCGGTAATAGATCGGGTGATCGACGGTAATGTAGCGCTTTTTTTTGTCGAGCTCCACAATGCCTGCAGAGAGAAGGGTGTCCATAACTGGCAGGGAACTGCCATCGCCATTGGGGATTTCATCGGCATCCACTTCAACGATGATGTTATCGATCCCGAGCCCCGCAAAGCATGCCATGGCATGTTCAATGGTATGAATCTTAACATCGCCGATGCCTATTGTGGTTCCCCGCGATACGTCCACAACATTATTGAGCAGCGCCGGAACAACCGGCTTTTCTTCCAGATCCACCCGGCAGAAAACAATTCCGCTGTCGGCGGGGGCGGGTTTGAAAGTAACCGTGGTCAGATTGCCGGTGTGCAACCCTATACCGTTGAAAGAGGCTGCCTTAGCAATTGTTTTTTGTTTCATTCTTTTTTTGTTCTTTCAATGCCTCGAGCTCTTTTTCGAGGGCGGCAATACGGCGAAGCATTTCCGGGGTTCTTCCCTGGGCTGCCATGATGCGCAGCTGCTGCCGGTGGTCGGTAGCAGGCATCCCGGAAACGATAGCGCCGGGCTCCACATTGCGCATGACACCGGCACGGGCTCCAACAGTGCAGCCGTCACCCAGGGTGATATGCCCTGCCATACCGGCATTGGCACCAACACGCACCTGATTGCCGATGACAGCACTGCCGGCAAAACCCGCCATTCCTGCCACGGCACAATGCTCACCCATAACGACATTGTGCCCTATTTGCACAAGATTGTCAATCTTGGTTCCCGTGCCGATCCTGGTGACACCGAAGGTGGCGCGGTCAATAGCGGTATTACTTCCTATTTCAACATCATCTCCGATAAAAACAGTCCCGATCTGCGGGATTTTATGCCAGACACCGCCCGCCGGGACGAAGCCGAAGCCATCGCTGCCGATGCAGGCACCGGCGTGGATGATGCAGTTTTTCCCGATTTCCGTACCTTCACGGATAACCACGTGAGGGTACATGCGTGTGTTTGCGCCTATGCGACAGTTTTCACCGATAAAGACATTTGCCACCAGAACAACGCCTTCCTCTATGCGGCTTCCGGCGGAAACAACGCAAAAAGGACCTATGTGCGCGCTTTCGTGCACCTCGGCATCGGCAGACACCGCACTTTGGGGGTGTATGCCCGGAGCCGGTTTTTCGACGACGGTCGCAAAGGCTTTGAGGACTGTAAAAAAAGCAAAATCAGGCTGCTCCACTTCGATGGTGGTGAGAGGCAGGCTGCCTGTTCCGCAGGGCACCAGGGCTGCACCTGCTTTTGATTCAGCAAGAAGGTGCACATGTTTGGTGTCGCGCGCAAAGGTGATTTGTCCGGCAGTGGCTTCTGCTATGCCATTGACCTGGTCGATAATAATATTCTCATCGCCCAGAACGGTGCCCTGTACCAGTGCTGCTATCTCTTTTACACGCATCTGCATAGCGCAAGATAAACTCCCGTGGAGGGGGAACAGGATTCACAGACTTTTTCTGTGAGACCCGTGTGCCCTGATAAAACAGCAAAGCGCTTCGACTATCGAAGCGCCGCCGATTTTCACTATCCGTATTGCCTGAGATCCCGAATTTCAGTTTTGTCCGGGATTATTTTTTATTGATGATTTGCAGCACCCTGGAAGTAAGGTCAATAGTGGCGCTGTGAAACAGAACTGTTGCCCGGGGACCTTTCGAAGCATTCAGAATCAGGTGATAGCCTTCGTCTTCCGCCACTTTTGCGACGACGCGGTCGATATCGTCAACCACTTCTTTCAGCACCCGCTCTTCCTGAGTGTCAATAAGGCGTTGACGGCGATCCAGTTCGGAGCGGTACTGGGCAAAATCAGATTCGATCTGGGAACGCTTTTCGAAGCGCTGATCGTCCGTCATCGTCTGACGCTGGGCTTCAAAGTCTTCCTTTGCCTTTTCGATCCGTTTGGACATGGCGTCTATTTCTGTCTGCAGGCGATCCACTTCCTGCTGCAGCTCATCGTATTTAGCTTTGCGTTTATTGGATTCGTTGACCAGCGTGGACATGTCAACCACTCCGATTTTATAACTGCCTTCGCCGCCTGTCTGGGCGAAAGCAACAGATACAAAAGCCCCCGATGCAACCAGCAGCGTTGCCATTGCAATAGAGATGATGCCTGTCCGCCGGATGAAACCAAATGTCATACTCACTATTCTTTCCCTTCAGTAATGGCACTTTCGCCTTCAGATTGTTTTGTACGGGTCAAAAGGATGGCACACGCTTGTAAGCACATGTAATAGCAGTATATCATGATCGATCAAAAGTGTTCAATGCCTGTGCCATTAATTGCAGCCTGCTCTTTATCATATCCGAAAAAGATGGCGCAAAGCACTGCCGTTGGAAAAAAGGGGAGGCAACAGGTCATAATGAATGTACTCCCGTCCCGATGCAGCAAGTATTCAGCAGGTGCCCGTTCATGATCACCACCGCATGCCATTACTGTGGATTAACAATTCTCGTTCCTGAGTCCATGGCAGGACGTGAGGGAAGATGCCTGAACTGCGGCGAAGCCATCCGAGTTCCCCGTACTGCCCAGCAGCCACATCAGTCTCATACTGAGTTTGCTGCGGGCGATGTAGTGAATGAGCGGTACAGGATCCAGAAATTTATCGGCAAAGGCGGCATGGGCGTGGTGTATCTGGCAGATGACACGCTGGTGAAAGAATCTGTAGCCCTGAAGTTTCTGCGCCCTGATCTGCTTCAGACCGCCCGGGCGAAGCGCCTTTTTCTTCAGGAAGCGCAAATTGCGAGGCGTTTGCGTCATGAGCACATTATTGCGGTTCATGACATCAGCGCCACGGCGGCAGGTATTCTTTTTTTCACAATGGAATTTGCGGAAGGGAAGGCGATCCGTACACTGCTGATGGAGCAGCGCCAGCAGCGCAAGTATCTGCCTGTCCGGCTGGTGCACACCATAGCCCTTCAGGTGCTGAGTGCCCTATCCTATGCCCATCGCCTTGTAGTTCACCGCGATATCAAACCGGAAAATATACAGCTTCTGCCCAATGAGCGCATAAAAGTGCTGGACTTCGGGCTTGCGATAGCGGTTGAAGAGGAAGAAACGCTTTTGACAGCCAGCCGGTCAAAAAGCAAAATCATGGGCACCCTCGCCTATGCTGCTCCGGAGCAGCTGTTCCACACACCGGTGGATGCCCGTACGGATTTATATGCGCTGGGGCTTGTGCTGCGTGAACTCCTCTCCCTCAAAACACCGATAGAACTGCCGCCGGAAGAGCCGCTGGTGAGGGATGATGTGCCTCCTGACTACCTGTCGGTCATCAACAAAGCTGTCCGGAAGGATAAAAATGACCGGTGGCAGTCTGCTGCCGAGTTCAGCAATGCGCTGCAGGCATCCTTCGATCAGTCCTTTTTTATCGTGACTTCTGAACATGTTCCGGCGGCGAGCAGTGCAGTACCGACCCGTGAAGGCATGGTCCTTCTGGAAGGGGGTCGTTTTCTTATGGGCAGCAATCTGGTGCCGGAATGCGCTCCTGAGCGGGAAGTGGAGGTCGCTCCTTTCTGGATGGACATTTATCCTGTTACCGTAAAGGAATATGCCCGTTTTATAGAAGAAACAGGCGCGGAAAAGCCGGCTTTCTGGAGTAATCCGCAGTTTAACGGTGATGATCAGCCTGTCGTGGGCGCTACCTGGGAAGAAGCGAGAGCATTCGCACGCTGGGCGGGAAAAGAACTTCCCACGGAGGCGCAATGGGAGTTTGCCGCACGGGGAACGGAAAACAGAAAATACCCCTGGGGCAGCCTTCGCCCCGAGCCCTCCCGATGCAACTTCAACAGATATCTGGGCATGCCGAGCATTGTATCCATGCATGAAGAAGGCAGAACACCGCAGGGGATTTTTGACTTGGCGGGCAATGTTTACGAATGGACCCGCGATCCCTGGCGCCCCTATTGCGCCCGTCCGGACAGCGCCGAAGCTGCAGAAGTACGTCCCAGAAAAGCCATTAGAGGCGGATGTTATGAGTCTGCTGCGGCAGAAATGACTACGAGTTGGCGCAAAGGCGAGTTTCATAATGTCCGGCTGGCTACTTTAGGTTTTCGCTGCGTGATACCGCTGTAGCTGTAGTCGGTTTTCCCTGATTTTCTTCCTTTTATGACGCTTTCTTTCGGAGAGGGAAATAAACGCCGGGGGCTTTCGTGTTACACGGGGGACGTGAAAGAAGGGCGGTAGTGCGTGCCAAATCAGAAGACGGGCGTTTGCACGCTCTTTTGAATTTTCGGGAGAGTGGTCAAGTGCGGAAAAAGAATTTCGTTACTGTTTTCAGTCTTGGGGTATGCCTGCTTTGCATCCCCGTGCTGACCAGCTTTCTGGATCGTAAAGCACCCGATCCGGTACATGCTTTCAAAGTGCATGTGAATGAGGGGCGGGTTGTCCTGACGTGGATAAACCCGGCCGGAAATGACTGGGCGGGAGTGTTGGTCTGCCGTAAAGCCGGGGAGCCTCCCAAAGAGCCCCTGGACGGTTTTGTGCTTGTTTCCGGTGCCGTTGACCGTGCGGAAGATGTCGAAGTGACCGGAGGTGAGACGTATTACTATGCGGTATGGACCTATGATGTGTTAGGGAATTTCTCTCTGGCTGTCCGGGGCTTTGCTTCTCTGCCGTCCGGTGTCCGACAGCGCATGGTTGAAGGGGAGCGCACTGTGTCCCCTCTTACGGATACGGTGCTGATGCAAAAGAGCGGGAGGCTGTCGGCTATTTCCGCCGGGACAGTGCAGTGCGCAGTACTATCGGCTGACAGCGTAAAGAGCGCTGCCGGTGTGTAAACCTTTCTTCAGCGGGCTGCCCGGGTATCCACTGCGTCAGTCCGGGCATGAAGCGAACCGGATTTTATGATACTCCTTTCTTTTTCTGCGGAGGGCGTACTGCTCTATCCCAGAAATTAACCGCTGCTGCTCCTGTAATTGTGTGTTTGTTTCATGCTATAATCCGCATCGTTCAGGACACGTATTTTAAAGATGCCAGCAGATCTTCAGGGTCAGGTATATATAAATGTGGAGTAGATTTACCGAAAGAGCCAAACATGTTATCGCGACAGCCCGGGAGGAAGCGGTACGTCTCGGCTGTGAGTATGTGCGAACCGAGCATATCCTGCTTGGTCTGTGCAAGGAGCGGGAAGGGATAGCCGCCCGGGCTCTGAAAAACCTCGACATCGATATTGACATGATGGAAGAGGAAATTGTGCGGCTCACTTTTTCCAGTGCCAACGCCACGCCTAGTGAAGAAATCACTTTTACACCGCGCGCCAAAAGGGTTCTGGAACTGGCAACCACGGAAGCCCATCGTGTGAGCCACAATTACGTCGGGACGGAGCACCTGCTTCTCGGTCTGCTTCAGGAAGGCGAGGGACTTGCCGCAAAGATTTTTGAAGATCTGAAAGTGGATACCAAGCGCCTGCAGGAAGAGATCTTTCGCCTCATGAGTACCCAGGTTCGTCCTGAAATGCAGCAGGCGCAGGCTCCCGCCAAATCACAAACGGCCGCACTCGATGCTTTCAGTCGCGATCTCACCCAGATGGCGCGGGACAACAAGCTGGATCCTGTCATTGGCCGTGAAGATGAAATCGAAAGAGTGATTCAAGTGCTGAGCCGCCGCACAAAAAATAATCCCGTGCTGATCGGCGAGGCAGGTGTGGGCAAAACAGCCATTGTCGAAGGGCTGGCGCAGGCCATAGTAAGCGGTGATGTTCCGGAGCTGCTGCTCAACCGGCGTGTTCTGGCGCTTGATCTTGCTGGCATGATAGCGGGCACCAAATACCGCGGACAATTTGAAGAACGTATGAAAGCCGTGATGCGGGAAATTCGCAAAGCGGACAATATTATCCTTTTCATTGACGAACTTCACACGCTTGTGGGTGCGGGTGCGGCTGAAGGGGCGGTGGATGCGGCGAATATGCTGAAACCGGCGTTGTCCCGGGGGGAAATTCAATGCGTGGGTGCCACCACCATGGATGAGCACCGCAAATATATCGAAAAAGACTCGGCACTGGCACGCCGATTCCAAACCATTCTGGTTAACGCGCCGACCGTTACGGAGACAATAGAAATTATCAAAGGGCTCCGGGATAAATACGAGGCACACCACCGGGTTCGTTTTACCGATGAAGCCATTATTGCGGCGGCGCAGCTGTCAAATCAGTATATTACTGACCGTTCTCTGCCAGACAAAGCTGTTGATGTGATTGACGAAGCAGGCAGCCGTGCCCGTCTTCAGCTCACCACGCGCCCTGCTTCATTAAAGCAGATCAGCGTGGACATAGAGCAGGCGACCCAGGAAAAGGAAGCCGCCATCAGCAATCAGGAGTATGAAAAAGCGGCGGCGCTTCGGGATCGTGAGCGTACGCTCATTGCGCGGCTGGAATCGGAAAAGCGCCTGTGGGAACAGAAGCGGGATTCCACTGATATGGAAGTTACCGCAGAAGACATTGCCTTTGTTGTTTCCAAGTGGACAGGTGTTCCGCTGACCAAACTGGAAGAAAAAGAATCAGCGCGCCTGCTGCGTATGCGCGATGAACTGCATAAAACAGTAGTCGGCCAGAATGAAGCCATCGATGCGATTACCCGCGCCATTCAGCGCTCCCGTGCTGGTTTGCGTGGTCGCACACGTCCGGTAGGGTCTTTTCTGATGCTCGGCCCTACAGGCGTAGGAAAAACACTGCTGGGTAAAGCGCTTGCCGAGTTTTTATTCGGCAATCAGGAAGCACTGATTACGGTGGACATGTCCGAATTCATGGAAAAGTTTTCCGTGTCACGCCTGATCGGTGCGCCTCCCGGGTATGTCGGTTATGATCAGGGGGGGCAATTGACGGAGCAGGTGCGCCGCCGCCCTTATTCTGTGGTGCTTTTTGATGAAATTGAAAAAGCGCACCCCGATATTTTCAATGCGCTGCTTCAGGTGCTGGAAGAAGGGCATTTAACAGACAGTGCCGGAAGAAAAGTTGATTTTCGCAACACAGTCATCATGATGACTTCCAATATAGGCGCGCGCCGTATCGGCAAAAACACCTCTCTGGGCTTTTACCGGGACACAGCCGATGAAAATTATGAACGGATGAAAGAGCGGGTCATGGAAGAGGTGCAGAAAATCTTCAACCCGGAATTTCTGAACCGTATTGATGAAGTGCTGGTGTTCCACCGTCTTGGGCATGAGGAATTGCTTGAAATTGTGGACTTGCAGGTGAATGAAATTGTTGCCCGGGTTGCGGAGCAGTCCATCTGCCTTGAAGTGACGCCGGAAGCCCGTGAATTTCTGTTGCGTATGGGCAGCAATGAAGAATACGGCGCCCGTCCGCTGCGTCGTGCGATCCAGCAATATGTGGAAGATCCCCTGGCGGAAATGTTATTAAAAGGGAATTTAAGTCCGGATACGGCTATTGTCATGCGTCCTTCCGATGAAGGGAACGCATTGGTACCTGAGGCCATGGCTGAAACCACGGGAGGTATGCTCTCTTGAATACGAAGTCTTTGTTTACACCGCTTGCGGTCCTTCTGTTGATCTCCGGCATGGTTTGCGTCGGCATTGCCGGCGCACAGGAAGGGGAAGCACGGATCATCCGGGATATCAGCTTTGACGGGCTGCTGCGCATCAGCGATGCTGCCGCCCGTGCACAGCTGGAAACGCAGGTCGGTGCCGCTTATGATGCCGGTGCAGTTGCCCGCGACATCAAGCGCCTCATGGATCTTGGGTTTTTTGATGCCGTCGACGCAAAAGTCGAAGAGGCGGGCGGTGAGATAATCCTTACCTATGCCGTCGTCGAAAAAAGGCTGATTGACCAGATCCTTATTGTCGGCAACAGAAAGATTAAAAGCCGCGTCATCCGCGCAGCCCTGACGATGCGTGAGGGTGGTTCTTTTGAGCCGGAAATGTTCGAAAATGAACGGCAGGCGGTGCTTGATCTCTATAAGGGAAAAGGATTTGCGAATACGACTGTTGACGTAACGGCGGAGAATATCGGACCCTCCCGTGTGCGCCTTGTGTACACCATCGGCGAAGGCAAAAAAGCACGGATTAAAAGCATTACCTTTGTCGGCAATGATCATATGAAAACCAAGCGACTGCGTAAGGTCATGAAAACCAAGCAGGCGCGGTGGTTTTTCAGCAGCCGTTATGACGAAGACAAATTTGCGGCGGATCTGACCAATATCACCGATGCCTATGGTGAACTTGGTTTTCTGGAAGCCAAAGTTGCCTCCACAGATATGGAATATTCCAATAACGGCAAGCGCATTGATATAACGATGTATCTGGAGGAAGGCCCTCAGTACTCCATGAACTCTCTGGATATAGCCCGTAATATTGTTTATGACGACGAGGATCTGCTGGATGTCGTCAAAGTGCATCCGGGCGATGTGCACAATAAAGTGCAAGTTTCCAAAGACGTTGCAGCAATCCAGCAGGGCTATCAGGACAGCGGCTATATTGATGCGGTCGTGACCCCTCAGATTACGCTGGACCGGGAAAACAAAACGACGAATGTTGTTTACCATGTGGAAGAAGGTAATCTGAAATATCTGCGTGAAATCAAGATCACCGGCAATGACATCACCAAAGACGAGGTGATCCGCCGCCAGATGCTGCTCATCCCCGGCGAACGCTACGATGGCGCAGCGGTCACCGAAAGTGAAAACCGCATTCAGAACACACGCTTCTTTGATAAAGTACGCATTACCTTTGATGAGACCGACGACGAATTGTTTACGGATCTGCGTGTGAATGTTGAAGAAGGCAAAACCGGCGTTTTCAATTTCGGCGCCGGATACAGTACGGAAGACAGGCTGGGCGTCTATACGGAAATGCGGCTCAGCAATTTCGACCTTTTCAACTGGCCGCGTTTTTCAGGTGCCGGTCAGGTACTTCGGCTGCGCACCCAAATCGGTGAACGGCGCAATGAATACAGCATCAGCTTCACCGAACCCGAATTTCTGGGGTATCCGGTGTCTTTCGGTGTGGATCTGTTTGACGAATCCTATGAAGTGCGCGGTGCCGCACGATACAAAGAAGAGATCCGGGGCGGTCAGCTGCGGCTGGGCAAATCCCTTTCCCCCTATGTCTTCGCCCAGTCTATCTGGCGGTTCCAGGAAACGGATCTGAGCCAGTTCTCCCGGTGGGTGCATCCGGAAATCAGAAAGCAGGAAGGACGTTCCACGACCATTGCCAACCGCTGGCAGATCGAGCGCAATACGCTGGATTCCAATTTTGATCCTACCCGCGGTTCCGTCCATGTGCTGGCGGCAGAAATCGCCGGTTTCGGCGGAGACCATAATTTCCTGCGTTTCGAGCAGGATTCCACCTGGTACCGTGCGCTGGGCGAAAAAGAAAAGATCGTCCTGTCATTGCGCGCCCGTCACGGTATTATGACCACCTACGGAAGTTCCGATTACATTCCCCTGCAGGAGCGTTTTTATGCCGGCGGTACGACGACTGTGCGCGGCTACAGAAACCGGGACATCGGGCCGAAAGTTCGTGAGTACCGGTGGTGGGGCGATCATTTCGCCGTGGGCGGTGATACACGCTTTGTTTACAATGCGGAAGTCAAATACCGTGTTACCGACATTTTCAGGCTTTACGGCTTTGCCGATGCGGGTGCCGTATGGGCGGATGCGGGTGACATCGATTTCGGCGACTTTAACTACAGCGTCGGTGCCGGTGTCGGCTTCAACGTGCCTATGTTCGGGCCCATTCGCGTAGACTACGGCTATCCCCTCAACCCCAACAAAAATCAGAGCAGCAGCGGGCGCCTTCATATGTCCACGGGGTTCCGCTTCTGAGTTTCGGGAGTGCGCCGCCTGTCGGTGCACGCCACAGACTGTATGCAGGGCAGCGTTTCGGCGCTGCCCTGTTTCTTTTTTGGAAACCGGTCAGTTGCCGGGGATATGAAGCGTTTCGCCGATGCGTATCACGTCGCTGTTTTTGTTGTTGTACTGCCGGATTGTTTCCGTTGTAGTTCCGTATCGCACAGCAAGTTTGGAAAGAGTATCTCCCGCAGCAACTTTGTGCTGAATTATGGTTTCCTGTCCGGAACCGGGCTGCCGGGGCGTTTGGGTTGCGACGGCTGTGGCTGCTTCGGGCTGGATGTCGACGGGGAAAATACGGGAGGAAAACCTGTCAAGCCGCTTCCTGCTCTGACGCAGCATATCAAGGAACTGAGGATCGTTTTCCGCTTCAAGCGCAATGGTGCGGACGATTTTGCGCAGGAGAGCGGGGTTGTGCTCGCAGATAATTACAGCATCACAGCCGGCACGGAGCGACCGGACAACCAGATCTTCCAGAGCGCCTTTTACTGCTTTCATATTCATGTCATCGGTCATAATAAAGCCATCGTAGCCCCAGTGTTCTCGCAGGATACCGGTCACCATGGCACGGGAAAGGGTCGCAGGAGTATCAGGAAATTCCGGATCCAGTGCAGGACAGGCGATATGCCCCACAAGCACAGCAGGCACGGTTGCGTCAACGGCATTTTTAAAGGGGAGAAGCGTATCTTCCAATGCCTGTCCCGTTAGGTTCAGGTGTGCCAGCTGGACATGTGAATCTTCAATGGCGGCGCCATGACCGGGAAAATGTTTCACCACAGGCAGCAGCCCTTCCTGAAGGATCCCGTCCATGAAGCGTTTTCCAAAGAGCCAGGCGATTTCCGGATCGTCCGAAAACGCCCTGTCGCCGATGGCACGGCTGCCCGGCACTTTCAGATCCAGGACCGGCGCAATCACTACTTCAATACCGCGCTCCCGGGCGGCGCGGGCATAGGCAATGGCTGTGTCGCGGATCTTGCCTTCGCTCCCTTCAGCGCCAAGAGACGAGGCAGAGGGCGCATTGTCCAGACGCAGCCGGTTCACTCTGCCCCCTTCCTGATCCACATAAATTAAGGGAAGGGCCCCTGAGAAGGCCTTGCCGCTGACAGTCCTTTTAATGGCAGCAACGAGATTTAAAGTCTGCTGGCGGTTGCTGATATTGTTCCCGAGGAGAAGCACGCCGCCTGGCTGAATCTCTTTCAACAAGTCCCGATCCTGCGCTAAAAGCGTTTTTCCCGGCAGCGCAATGATGAGGCTGTGCCCCGGGATGATTTTCTGAGCCTGAGCAGCGCCACATGTAATGGATTGCAGGAGGAAAAGAGTAATGGCTGTCTGGATAAAAACTTTCAATGCTGCGCTCCATGGTTCAGGGAAGATGGGGGAAATGCGGACTCCATCGAAAAATACCCGGACATCATAGCCCCTGTGCCCGGTGCCGTTCCAGTACCAGGAGACGAAAAGCCCGAAGGGGCGGCATAAAAAGAAAACTCAGGAATATCAGGGCATTTCAGCCAGGCGGTTTTTTGCAAACTCAAAATACGCCGGAACGATTTCGAAACCGATGTAATCCCGTCCGGATTCACGGCTGATGACAGCCACCTGTCTGGAACCCAAAAACGGATCGAGCACCAGATCCCCCGGCTCCGATGTATAGGCGAGGATTTTCCGGATCAGCTCGCCCGGGAGTTTGGTTGGCGTCTTCATGTCACCGTGCCAGTATTCCCGCTGGATAGTCCAGACGTCCTCCAGATCCGCATAACGCTTGCTTCTGCCTGTCGCTGTCCGGTCATCAGAACTGAACCGGGCATTGTGAAAAAATTTGCGTTGCTTGTTGTCTTTACAGAGATAAAGGCAATGGTAGTGGGAGGTCACAAAACGGTATTTGCAGACCACACCGAACTGATATTTCCAGATAAGATGGTTTACTGTAATCAGATTGAGTGCATCGGCAGTCACCAGAATATCTTTCAGATTATTCCAGCCGGAAAAGATAAAAGCCGCGCCTGACTCTTTGAGGACGCGGCGTATTTGTGTCATCCAGTTCCGTGTAAAGTCGGGATAATCGACTGTTTTTACTTCCTGATACCCGCCCAGAACCAGATGAGGGTGGCGCTTGTAATTGTCTCTCAGCGGTGTGAAATCAATGGCAAAGGGAGGATCCGTAATCACCAGATCAACAGACTCGTCAGGCAGCCGCTTCAGACCGGTAAGACAGTCCTCATTGTAAATCTGATTACGTTCCCATCCACTGTGCATGTATGGCTTTCATGATTCAGTTGCCGGGATTTTCAATAGGCACCCAGCAGTAAGGCTCTTCTTTGGTTTCATCATAACGATAATACCCGCCCTTTTTCCAGATGAAGAGGATCTGCACCGCATGCTTCATTTCTCGGGTGCCCTTCTGCCATTGGGAAATATAGCTCAGCGCTTCGTTTTGCGAAAAATGTCCGTCATTATCAGTGTCGGCAGGATGGCGTGGCTCCGGCTCTCCTTCGACTTCCGCCTCTGTCTCAACCCTGCCACGGAACTGGATGTCGTCAATATTCCATCCAGGATAAGTTTGAGAATAATCGGTAGGCCCCATAACCCATCTTACCCGGACATTGGGCTGCCCGTCCGCAACAGCGGAGAGGTTATATTCGCATTCAACCCATTCTGTATCCAGCACTTCATCCCGGGCTGGATTCTTCCAGACAGTGATCCAGGTGTAACCGTTGTTACTGACTTCAACGGCTGCTTCGTCGTACTGTCCCTCTTCAACGCCCAGCCAGCGCATAAAACGGAGGGTCACGCCGGATGCCCGGGAAAAGTCCAGGGATGGTGTTGTCAGACTCCGCCGGGGAAGATCACTTTCATAATCGCCCTTAAGGTTGTAGCCGTATACATACTGCCCGGTATAAGCCCGTGATGGATCGCGGTTATAGGAGCCCAGTCCCGCAGGGCGACCGAATGCCCATCCGGTATCAGCGCTCCAGCCGGGGTTGCTGTCCAGCGGAAAGTTGTAAATGACCGGCGGCGTTAATGTGAGTGCCGCCGGCACAGACTGTACGGAAGCACTGCTCTGATTGGTCACGAAAATCGTTCCGCTATAGTTTCCGGGCTGCAGATTGACTGTGTCGAGTGCAAGTGTCAGAGAGAGGGTGACAGAAGTGCCGGGGGCGATGGTGCCTTGGTTGGCGGAGAGCTTCAACCAGGTGGGCGCTGTTGCGCTCCAGGAGAAGGGCGCAGTTCCTTTGTTTTCCAGGAGCAATGTGTTCTGAGCCGATGCGATGCTGCTGCTGCTGCCTGCCTCTGCGGAAAAAGAGAGATCCCGGGGAGAGACGCTCAGATCATCACCGTAGATCACCCAGCTGGCGCTGGAGCCGATCAGGTCGACGCCGTATTCCATATAGCCGTAGCCGCCCATTCCCCAGCCTGTTCCCCAGGAGTTTTGGACGAGCCAGGCGCCCTTGGAATCATCCCAGCCGATAATGATGACGGCATGATCCGGGACATTCCACGCCTTCTCGTCTTTTTTGTCGTTATAAACGCCGCCGGTATAGGCAATGAGGGACTTGGAGATTTTGAGATAGGTACCGAGGGGGCCGTATTGATACAGCGCCGCTTTGATATCCTCTACCGGGGCGATATTCAAAAAAGTGCCAAGCTGGCTATAACTTTTGATCCAATACTTGTGCGGATAGGGACATTTGCATGGGCTGTCCCATCCGGTATAGGGACAATCCTTTTCCAGAACAGCGCCGGAGCTGCCGCAGTCATCCTTTTTGTCTTTGAAATAGCCCAACTGCATGAAACCGCCCGTGGAACAGGTATGAGCCAGGATTTCTGAGTTGCAGCTGATCAGCCACTGTTCCGAGAGGTCGACGACTGTGTCGTCATGAATTTTAATAGCCCATTCCAGCACTTCTGTTGTGGCAAATGCCCAGCAGGATCCGCAGCTCCCCTGATCTTTCACAGGCGGCAGGGGCCTTGAGACATGGTCGCGCCAGTCAAAGCGGGAAGGGAGTCCCGCTTTGTTCAGCAGCGCCGGATCCATCTGGTGTTCTTCTTCTTCCCGCAAGGCTTCTTCAGTAAAACGGACGTTGCCCAGTTGTTCCAGAGGCCGCTGAGATGCTTCCGTCAGCCCGACAGAGAAAGTCCAGCCTTTTTCCTTGCCCTGCTGCTGCAGGTCTGCAATATCTTCGGGTGTCAGTTGACCGAACGCGAAGTGACTTACGCTGATGTATAGAAAAAGCACATAGAGTACGTGGTATTTGCTTAAGGTCGTTGTTTTTTTAGAAATAGCGGGCATGATTCACTCCTATTTTATGCCCCTTGGGTACTTTCTACATGGTATCATAAACTAAGAAATGAATCAACACTTCGCAAAGCGCAAAAATCAATAAAACGTCAATGCGAACTTAGGAGACACCAGGATTTCGGCGCGAATCATTCAGACGGACAGCGCATCCAGTTCTAATTCGAAAAGGAGATCGTCCCGGCAGATATCGGTGTGTGCCAGCAAGGCGGGGAAGGGAGAGATTCCGCGGGCAGCGAGACATTTCTGAAACAGAGGGGCATCGGCAGGATCTGTGAAATAGGCTATTGCCCGGGATACCTGTGACCAGTTCATATCACGGGAGCGCAGAATGGCCTGCACCACACAAAGGGTGAGATGAATCTGCCGCTCCATGTCGCCGAAGTGTATGCTCTTACCTCCCGGTTCAATGCTTGCAGTACCGGAGATGAGGAGGCGCCGCACAGAAGGGGAACTGAGTTCTACGGCGCGACTGAAAGCGCTTCCGTATTCGATGGAAGGGCATTGCAGCGGGGAGGGAACCATGGCCGGGGGAGAGAAGCCGTCCGGTGTGTCAACGGCAAGCAGCCCTGCAGTAAGCGCTGCTCCGGCGCCGTTTCGGCAACCGATCCCTGTGCTTGCCGGAACGAGCTGATCAAAAATTCCGCGCTTTTCGAAAAAAGCAGTTCTCACGCGGTTGAAATCATCGTACCATTGCAGCATTTCGCTGTTGTAAAACCAGGTGCGAATTACCTGGGAGAATTGCATTCCTGCCTGAGCGAGCGCTTCTTCCATAGCGTGGAACACGCTTTCCGTCTGCTCTGTCCTGCCGGCACCAATGTTTTGAGGCAGCAGCCCGGTGAGCCTGCACCATCGCCGTCCGTCGAGCGTGTACTGCATTCCCGCCGCCTGTCCGTTGAGATAAACAGGTTCTGCTGCGATTCCGGACACCGCCCAGACCTGAAAGCCCTGCAGTGAGCTGCTGTGATCCTTCCTTCCTTCGAGCCACATGACGGGGCAGCACCGGGACTGGAGCGCCTCGTCCCATCGCGTGCGATTCTCAACAGGCACGCCGAAAACTTCTGCGGACAGCGGAACGGCATTCAGCGCATACAGCGTCTGAGCCAGTGCCTGTACGTTTTTTTGAAAATGATCCGGTGCACCGGTTTGCGCCGTGATAAAATATTCCTGATATTCCTTATGCCTGATGGCTGAAATCTGTAAATCGTTTTCAATATATCTGGTTAAAGTCACGAAACTCTCCCTGCTATGAAAAGCGGTCTGCCTGAGGAAAAGAAAACGCTTTTCCCGTGCGTTTACAGCGATTCCACATAGCTGATCAGATCAGCAAGTTCTTCCTCATTCAGGGATGAGGTTTTGCCGTGCCGGTCTCCGCTGTTATGAATGGTAAAAAGTTCATGGAGTGTTGCCGCCCGCCCGTCATGAAGATAGGGCGCCGTACGCCATACTTCAATGAGTGTCGGCGTATCAACAGATTTGCCTTCGTCCATGCCACGTGTGGTGCCAAGCGTATGCAGTTTCAAATCAGTGTATAAAGGAGCGGGGTGGCATTCAGCGCAGTGTGCCTGTTTAAACAGTATCTCACCGCGCTGTGCTGAAGGACTCAGTGCGCCTTTTTCCAGCCTGGGTGACGGCACCGGTGTCAGTGCTTTCAGATACGCATCGATGGCTTCAGCGTCTTCTTCGGGCCGGACGGCAAACTGGATGAATTTAATGCCTGCCCGGACAGCCACTTCCGCTTTTGCCCGAACGCCCAGACTCATGACCGGCGGAGTCTGATGACTGAGCAGCATGCTTCTCGTGTTCTTGGGATTGCCGATGCCGTCGTTCAGAAGATCCCAGTTCAAACCGTCCACACGCGCATCGGGATGACAGCTGACGCAGCTCTGCCACTGCTGGAAGCAAAGTGCCGCATCATGAAAATTAATTTCCCCTTTCCTTTCTTCAGTCAGTGTCTGAGCGCCGTCGGTCAGAAGAATTTCGCGAATCTCCGGCGTTCCTGATTTGTGAAGGGGAACGCAGGCGATGCTGCCGCTGAAATAGTTGGCGATGACGGCAGTATCATCCGACAGCCACAGGGCACGAGGGCCATTGCCGGGCAATTTGATTCGGGTGCGCAGATCAACCAGAAAAGAAAGATTGTTCGGTGTATCGCTGCCCTCTTTGTCGCTCAGGCTGCCCAGCTTTGCATGGAGCTTATCCCGGTCGATGACGCTTATTTCGTGGGTGCCTGCATGGGTGACCACCAGGCATTTCCCGTCGGGCGTGCAACTGAGTCCCCAGGGATTGGAGGCTCCGGCGTCCACGTCATCCAGCAGAACGGTATTGATCAGTTTTTTCTCCGCCACCGACAGAATACTCAGTGCATTGGTATTCATCCAGCCCCGCTCCAGCTGGGTTGTAGGCAAGTGATACCGCGCAAGAATATGACTGACATAAACATAATTGCCGTCGGGAGAGACGCAGATGCCCCGCAGACTTGAACTGCCGTTGAGAAGGAACACTTCAGCGGCGGTCTCCTGCAACATCGTGTCAATGATGGAAATACGGGCTGCCGCATAATCGCCGTCCGACGAGCCCTTCGGAATCAGGTTTGCCACAAAAAGCAGCGAGCCGTCCGGGGTCAGTGCGGCAGCAACCGGTTCACGTACGGCATTGATACGGCTGAGGACAGTTTTTTCCGCCGTGTCCACCACAGCGATATCATCGTTAAAGCGACAGGCCACATAGGCGCGCGTACCGTCCGGGCTGATGCATATGCTTTCCGGAGTGTGTCCGATCCTGAAAGTCTCCGTCACTTCGGTAAAGGGCTCGTGAATGATGAAAAGCGCGCCTTCCGGATCGGCTCCGGCAGCGTATAAGATCTTTTCATCAGGCGACAGGGCGAGCGCAGAGGGGGGCTGCGGCAGGGGAATGCGGTTCAAGACTGCACCGCTGGACAGGTCGACCTGTGCAATGGTGCCGGCGGTCTTTTCAGCAACAAAAAGTATTGTGCCGCTTTTTCCTGCAACCACCGCTGTCGGTGACGGCGGCACTGCGGCATTTCCGAAAAGGGCAGCAGGCATAAGAAAAAGAAGCGCTGCTGTCAGTTGAAGGGCTCTTGTCATTCCTTTTGTGAAGGTGCAGCTAAGAATGGTTTTCATAAGGTTCCTTTCTTAACGAATGATAGCATTTCCGGGCGCAGACTTTCTTCTCTGTAACATTTGTCTGTTTACCTTTGTACGGTATATTACCACGCTTTGCCTGTGCGTAAAAACCCGGTGAAATGTACCTTCCGGAGATTTGGTTTAACAATTTGTTTTTTAAATAAGCAATGTGTTATAGTCCCAAGTTGTGCAACCGAAATGCGTTTTCAGCAGTCAAAGACGCAGAGGCGGGGGATATGTTTCGCAGCGCCTTTTTGTGTAGCATGTGTTTTTATCTGATTTTCGCACGCAAAAGAAAAATACGGGTGATTATGATTTGGAGAAGTAATAACTGATGAGCCAGACCTCGCTTTTTGACTTACAGGGAAAAATCGCTGTTGTAACCGGCGGTGGTGGTGTTTTAGGCGGTGCAATTGCTGAGGGGCTGGCAGCGGCCGGTGCAACGGTGGCGGTGTGCGATCTTCTTCCTGATATGGCAGATGCCTGTGCCTCCCGTATCCGTCAATCCGGCGGTACAGCCCGTGGCTATGCTCTGAATGTTTTTAACAGTGCTACCATAGTGCGCTGCAGTGATGAAGTGCTGACGGAGTTTGGCGGCGTTGATATTCTTGTCAATGCCGTGGGCGGCAATATGAAAGGTGCTACCACCGCCCCGGAGCAATCTTTCTTTGATATTTCCGCCGAGGCGCTTAACAAAGTGATTGATCTGAATCTCGTTGGCGGTACGATTCTTCCCTCGCAGATTTTTGGAAAGTCAATGATCGCCAATCCGGGCGGCGGTTCCATAATCAATATTTCGTCCATGAATGCATTTCGTCCTCTGACGCGTATTCCCGGTTACAGTGCTGCCAAAGCGGCGGTCAGCAATTTCACCCAGTGGCTTGCCGTACACCTGGCGCAGGAGTACAATGCCGCCCTTCGTGTCAATGCCATAGCCCCGGGCTTTTTTCTGACGGAGCAGAACCGCTTTCTCCTGACGGATAAGGACAGCGGCGGGCTTACCGATCGCGGAAGAACAATTCTAGAGCATACACCGCTGGGGCGTTTCGGCAGCCCGGGAGACCTTATCGGTGCCGCCGTGTGGCTTGCCGGGGATGCTTCCCGGTTTGTCACGGGCATTGTACTGCCTGTGGACGGCGGGTTTTCAGCCTTTTCCGGTGTGTAAGTTTGCTTATGCGGCCCATTGAAAGGTGCGGCGTTTTTTCTATAAAGGAGTAGATGAATCCATGACAGATGCTGTTGCTCATTTAAAAAACCATGAGCCTTCCCATGAGTTTCTGATAGCCATCGACAGTGACGGCTGCGCTTTTGACACCATGGAAATCAAGCACAAAGAATGCTTTATTCCCAATATCATCAAACACTGGAAATTGCAGCCCGTGTCGAAATTTGCCCGTGCGGCTGCGGAGTTTGTCAATCTTTATTCCAAGTGGCGCGGTGCCAACCGATTCCCTGCCCTGATTAAAACCTTTGATCTGCTGGCGGACTGGGATGCTGTACAGGCGCGCGCCATATCGCTGCCCGCTATCCCGAACCTGCGCAAATGGGTCGAAGAGGAAACAAAACTGGGGAATCCGGCACTTCAGGCCTGGTGTGACGCACACAGCGAGGAAGAGGCGCCGGATATGCATATTGCCCTGCGCTGGAGCCTCGAGGTAAACCGCAGCGTCACCGATATCGTGCAGGGAGGCTTGCCGCCTTTCCCCTTTGTGCGCACGTGTCTGGATGATGCTGTTTCCAAAGCCGATATTATGGTGTGCTCCCAGACACCCGGTGAAGCACTGATCCGGGAATGGGAAGAGCAGGGACTGGACAAATACGTCTTTTGTATTAATGGGCAGGAAGTTGGCACCAAATCTGAGCATATTTTTCATGCATCCGAGGGAAGATATGACAGCAGAAAAGTGTTAATGATAGGAGATGCTTTTGGTGATCTGAAAGCTGCCCGGGCAAATAATGCTCTGTTTTTCCCGATTAATCCAGGTGACGAAGAAAAGTCCTGGGAGCGTCTGCATCTGGAAGGTTTACCGCGTTTTTTCAGCGGAACCTTTGCCGGTGACTACGAAGCGGCTCTGCTTGCTGAATTCGAAGCCTACCTGCCCGAGATGCCGCCCTGGAAAAAAGCATAAAGGTGTTTTTCTTTTGAAGAGGGAGTGTTGCAGTCATAAAAATTGTCGGCATTTCGTATGCTGAATATGCATAGAACATAGTCTGATACCTTTGGTACATCCCTGGAAGAAGAAAAATGGAAGACATGGAAGCCCTCGCAAGAATCCCCAGTAAAACACTGTCCAGCCACATGGCGAGTGTCTTAAGCAGACGTATTATTGACGGAGAATACAAAGAAGGGGAAAAACTGCCTACCGAACGCCAGCTCTCGGAAGAATTTGGAGTAAACCGCCACGCCATCCGGGAAGCGATCAAGCGTATTGAAGCTTTGGGACTGGTGCAGATCCGGCACGGATCCGGCATTTACGCCCAAAAGCTGAATATGACCGCAGGTATTGAAATTTTCAACACGCTGCTTACGGATAACGACGGCAGCTTGAATATCGGGTTTCTGAAGGATGTACTGGAGTTTCGCCGCCACTATCTGATGAATCTGACGCTGCTTGCGCTGCGTCGCCGTAAGCCGCGCGAGCTCGGAAAAATTTGCAGGATCATCGATAATATCCTTTTTAATCGCGGGAAAAAAGGCTCCCAGGATGAAAGTGCCGACAACTACGCACTTTTTCAGGCCATCGTTCTTGCCTCACACAACCATGTCTATTACCTGATGTACATTACGTTGAGTCAGGTGATCCAGCGTCTGCCCATGATTCTGGAAACCTCCTTCCCCCCCTTCTCCTTTACGGAAGATGACCTCAGAAAAATGAGGCATGCCTTCGAGTTCTCCAACGAACAGGAAGCAAAAGAGGTGCTTGAGTCCTATCTGCAGTTTGTCGAGCGCCTTCTCAAACCTTATCTGGGAGATGAAAAGGCAAAAGAAGATTGACCTGCAGCCGAGTTACTGCGGCGTCATCCGGCCTTTCGCTGAAAACTCCGGCGCCCGGTTTTTCCGGTGCCCCCGTCTGTGTCTGTCTCTCCTGATACCTCAAGTTGCCGCAACGGGAAGGTTGCGGGTATCATGTGCACAACTATCATATCCGCCTCCGTGCGGTTCAGGAGAAATACATGCGCATTCTGGTTACCGGCGGCGCCGGCTTTATCGGCTCACATCTGTGCGAGTCTCTGATTCAGAAGCAACATGATGTCTTTGTGCTTGACGATCTGAGCACGGGCCGTTTCGAAAACATTGAGCACCTGAAAGAGATAACCTGTGTCATTGATTCCACGCTGAATCAGGATGTGGTCAGGGATCTGGTGAAAGAGGTGGATGTGGTCTACCATCTCGCTGCTACCGTCGGTGTGCAGTTGGTCGTTAATCAGCCCATCCGGACCATTGTCAATAATATCCGCGGCACGGAAACCATCCTGGAAGAAACCTGCCGCTACCGACGCCGTCTTCTCATTACCTCAACAAGCGAAGTCTACGGCAAAGGCGCCCGTGCTGTTTTTCACGAAGACGATGACCGGGTGATCGGCGCAACGCATCTTCACCGCTGGTGCTATGCCGCTTCCAAAGAAATCGATGAATTTCTTGCCCTGGCTTACTGGCGCGAAAAACGGCATCCTGTTGTTCTTGTACGGCTTTTCAACACGGTCGGCCCCCGCCAGACCGGACGCTACGGCATGGTCATTCCGACCTTTGCCCGCCAGGCGCTGCTTGGCGAAGACCTTACGGTGTACGGTGACGGAAAGCAGACACGCTGCTTTGCGGCGGTGCAGGACGTTGTCCCTGCCATGGTTAAACTGATGGAATCAGAATCAATTTGCGGGGAAGTATTTAATATAGGGAATAACGAAGCCGTTTCCATGGAGGATCTGGCGCAGCGGATTATCGAACGTACCGGCAGTTCCTCTTCCATTCGCTATGTGCCTTATGATCAGGCGTACGGTCCGGGGTACGAAGATATGCGCCATCGCGAGCCATGCCTGAATAAAATACACGCAGCTATCGGATACAGACCGGCGGTCTCTCTGAATGAAATTCTGGATGCTGTGATCGCGGATACACGGCGTAGGCTGCATCAGGATGTCTGATCGGGGGCAGGGGCTGCTCTCTGCACGCACGCAGATCAGCGGGCACGGCGGTTATCGATAATGATGCCGCCTTTCTGGGGTTGGTCTTTTTTGCGCAGCTGCGCCAGCGTTTCGAAATATTCCTGCGCCGAACGCCTGGAAGAAGTCGCATTGCCTGTGATGTAAATCATGAGATCGAGACCGTTTTTCTCTGCCCCCCCCGGAAGATCGGCAGAAGTGGCAGAGAGCGGTGCCAGATCTTTCTCAATGCGCGATTTCCAGTAGTGCTGCAGATGCTCTCCCAGTGCGGTCGCTTTATCCTCGTCAACGATGCAGAAAAAATGACCATTTCCGAAATGACCTGCATGAAAGAGCGAGGCAGCTGTTTTTTCTCTGCAGCGATCAAGAACCTTTGTAAAGTAAACAAGCAGTTTGTCCCGGGTCGAGTCGCTTTCTTTTCGCGCAAATTCTGCCAGGCCCGTAATTTCAATGTACAGCGCGGAAAATTTATGTTTTAAAGCAATGGCCCGCTGCAGTTCTGCACGGATCTTTTTCTGACCGCTTAAGCCGGTGAGTGTGTCTTTCAGCGGATGATTCTTTACCTCTGTGAGATGATGCTTCACAAGAGTTAAAAGCGCTGCTGGATTGAAAGGTTTCGGAAGGAAACCGTCTATACCCTGCGCCAGCGCATGACGCACCTCGTCTTCTTCGCACATGGTGGACGTGAGAATGATGGGGAGCATGTGAAGGTCTTCGTGAGCGCGTATCCTCCGTGCAATTTCAAAGCCGCAGACATCGGGCAGCATCACTTCTGAAATCAGCAGATCAGGCGCATGTTTTTCTGCAAGCGGCAGTGCCTGGGCACCGAAGCGGGTGTAGATATAGGAGTGCCCGCCTTTTTTCAAATGAAGCCCTACGAAACTGCCGTATTGTTCATCCTGATCTATGCAAAGGACAGTAGCCACTGTGAGAAACTCCCTGCAGAAAAAAAATGGTTTACCCGCCTGTCGAAGCCCTTTTAAAAATTTGATGTGCTCTGTGTATATTCCAATTCTACCATAAATGCAGCCAAATTATGTAGTAACCGGAAAATTTATTTATTAATAATAATAATAAATAGTAGCACATTTGCCTTGTAAAAACAAGAGGTTTTTATCAGTTTCTGCTTGACACGGGAAAAAGTTATGTTATACTATAAAAGATGTTAAATCTGTTGAAGATGGACAAAGAAGAGCGTTGTGCGGTCTTCGGCGAGACGATACGGAATGACTATTCGGGATATGTCCTATTTATATCATTTTTAAGGAGCTTTAAGATGACGTTCAGATCAATGCGCCCCAAACATTCTCTTGCTTTTTTATCCGCAGTTCTGCTTCTTTTATCCCTGCTTTTTGCCCCGAATGCGCTGGCTGTCAAGCGTATTCTTCTTGTGGGTGACAGCTGGGCGCAGTGGCCCTGGAAAATGAATTCCTTTCAAACGGTGCTGAATAGCAATTTTGGTGCCGGTGTTTACGAGGTGGAAGGAACGTATACCGCTCTGGGCGGCACAACAGCCAACAGCTGGGCAACCAACGCGGTGCCTCCGGAAGACACATTTCCCTCCCCGCCGGGGTACAGCAATATGCCCTCCCTCGACCGTATCACCTGGTCTTTAAACAAGTGGCCTACTATCGACATTATCCATTTGTCCATTTCAGGCAATGACATGTGGGCGTGGCGTGCGGACTGGACGCCCGCGCAAACACAGGCGCTGTACGATACCATTCGCAATGATGTGCAGGCCGTGGTGAATTGGATTCGCACCAATCATCCCCATGTAAAAATTCTTTTGTGTGGTTATGACTATCTGAACATTACGGAAACCTGCACCTACGGCATGCAGGAATTCAGCTGGGGCTCCGCAATACTGGCGAATACGCTGGGATTTACAGTAGGGGACTTCAACCAGAACAGGGCGAACAACCATCAGATCAATCTTTTTTTCGCCGGGCTTGGGCCCCGTCTGGTATCTCTGGCGCAAGGTATTAATCGGCTGGAGTATGTTCAGAACTGGGGAAACATCCAATGGCGCGTCGGCTACAAGAATTCTGCAGGTCAGATCTGGGGCGCACATACGGTTCCCTTCCCGGGCATGGCACCGGATTACAATCCCATGCCCGGTGGCGATGTAAGCTGGGGCACTCCTTCCTTTTACATGAACAAAACAGACGGCAATCAGCGGGATGCGATTCATCTCAGCAACGATGGATACAAACTGCTTTTTGATAATTGCCTTATGCAGTACTACGCCGGGTGGCTTACCGATACAACAGGTCCTGCAGTTGCCTCCATTACACGCAACCAGCCGTCTCCGACAGCATTGAGCCAGGTGTCCTTCACGGTTCTTTTCAATGAGGCGGTGCGCGGTGTCACAGTGGCGGATTTTGTCCTTGCGGGAACTGCAACGTCTGGTGCGGTGATTACAGGAATCGCAGGGGCAGAAGATACCAATGCCCGGGTTGTCACCGTCGATATTTCGGGAGCGCCTAACGGAACGCTTCGGCTTGATTTGATTGACGAAGGACGCATTTTTGACAAATACTTAAATGAGCTGGGCGGGGACGGTGTCGGCAATGGAAATTTCAATGGAGGCGAAAGCTATCTCATTGACCGGGGTGATCCTGTACCGGTGATTACGGCAGATATTCCTGAACCCTCTCTTCTGGATACAGTGCCTTTCACGGTGAAATTCAACAAGGCGGTTACCGGATTCGTAGCTTCTGACATCGCTCTGCAGGTTAAGTCAGGCGCAGGGACAGCACAGGTTGTCAATTTTGCGGGCAGCGGTGATCAGTATTCCTTTGGTGTGATGGTAACCCGCTCTGAGCCGATTACGGTCGGAATCTCCGTTCCTGCCGGTGTGTGCCAGGATGCGTCTAACAGACCGAATCTGGCAGGGCAATATACGGATGGTGCTGACAATGCCTATGCCTTTAATTATGTTTCAGGACCTGTTGCGCCGGGCGATCTCTATGTCAGCGACGGCTCTCTGGGAGAGCTGGTGCTTACTTCCGGCATGGCGCTGAGCATTAACACGGGCTCGACGCCGCCCGGATTTCAGATCAATGGCGGCGCTCCCGTTTTCGGGCAGGTCTTTTCCGCAACCAATGGTGATGTTGCCAAATTTAATTTCTCCCGGGTCGTTGTGCCCGCCGGGGTTACCGTTTCAGTAACGGGCAATCGCCCGCTTGTTCTGGCGGCTTCCGGCGATATGTACTGGGATTCAGCCATTGATGTTTCCGGTACTGTGCCCGGTCGTGCCGGTGGCGGGACAGGTGGTTCCGGCGGCGCTGGCGGTGCAGGTGTATCCGGCGGCGCTGGCGGCAGTTCGGCAAACGGCGGCGCAGTTGCTGCAGGTGGTGTAGGCAGCCCAAGTCCCAGCACAGACTACGGTAATGGACTAGGTGTTGGAGCGACCGGTACAGCGGGCAAGCCGGGAGGAGGAGGCGCAAACGGTGCGGTCGGAGCAGCAGGCAAGGCCGGTGCTGCCGGCAACGCCGGGACGACTGGCTTCGGCAGTCAGGGTTCCGGCGGTTCTGTAGGAACGCCCGGATCGGCAGGCAATCCTGTAGCCCAGAATAATGGTGGTTCCGCTGGCCCCGGCGGTGCTCCCGGTGGTGGTGGCGGACCCTGGCGTTATGGTAATGAAGGACAGCCTGCAGATGCAGGGTGGGGCGTTGCTGCAACCGGTACCGGTGGCAATGCGGTTGCAGGACAGAGCGGAGGTAATGGCGGCGGTGGTAATGCCGGTGGTAATGCCGCATTAACGATCGCTGCAGACGCGCTGCTTCTGGCTGCAGGCAATGGCGGCGGTGGCGGTGGCGGCGGCGGAAGTGGTGCCGGCGGCCAGGGCGGCGGTCAGGGCGGCGGCGGTGCCTCAGGCGGCGCAGGCGGCGGCGGCGGTCTCGCCTGGACAACTTACATTGCCCAGTGCAACCCAGCCGTTGACGGCAAAGGTGGTGCTGGCGGCAACGGCGGTGCTGGCGGTGCTGGCGGCGCAGGTGGTACGGGCGGCGCATCCCAGACTGGCGGCACAGGCGGTGCCGGTGGTGCCGGGGGCGGTGCTGTTGTTCTGGCGGCACGCGGTCTTCTTTCTTTCGGCGGTGCCGTAGATATTTCTTCCGGCGCCCCTGCTTCAGGCAGTGCAGGGAAATCAGCGCAGGCCGGTACTCCAGGCACTGATCCCGGCAACAATGGCGCCGGCGGTGCCCCGGGCAATGGCGGTCTCACGGGTACCTGGTGGCTGAGTTTTTACGGCTGCCATGTCAACTATGTCAACGGCGGTACGGGCGGTGCTGGCGGTGCTGGAGCACGGGGCGGTGTTGGCGGTGTTGGTGGTACAAGCGGTGCATCAGGCGGCGGCGGCACAGGCGGACTGGGTACTCCAGGTGTGGTCAAACTGCACGGCTCCGTAGTGCTGGCAGGCGCTGGCACAGTGCTCTGCCAAAATCACACCGGCGGAACCGATGCCGGACTGCGCGGCCGCGCTACCATTATCAGCAATCTGGCAGCACCTGCTGCTCCCGCATTTACGGACGACTTTTTCCTCGGTCAGACAACCAATAACGGCTGGCTCCGTTCATCCGCTCCCTATGCGCCGGCGCTGCAGATTCCGCTTCTTCCGCAGTTGGAAGGCGGGCTTGCGACCGGCGGCTTTGTGCTTCCGGGCTTCTGGAATGAATCCGCATATCAGGCGGCACATACCGGAATTCCCCGACTGGAGCTGGTTGCTTTGAGAGGCGGTGCATCGCCCTTTTTGGATTTCGACCAGATTTTTATTGTCAATAACGGCATTGATGAGGTAACGGATGTTACCCTTTTTGTCTCCGGCAATCCTTATGCGCTGGGTGCGCTTCCGGCGGGCGCTGTATGGACGACTACGGTTCCATCGGGAGCGGTGCTTGTTCTTTCATCCAGTCTGGAAATCAACTTTGCCGAATCGGATCGCTTTGCTTATACGGGGCAGGCAGTGCAGCTGAGTGCTGCTACGGAAGGCGGAGTTGCGCCTTTCACCTGGACCTGGAAAAAAGACGGTACTGTTGTGCAGACCGGGGGTGCAGACACCTATGAAATAGCTTCCTTGAGTCTATCTGATGCCGGCGTCTATACCGTAGAAGTTGAAGACGCGCTGAACCAGACGGCGGTAACCCTGCAGGGCTGCAGAGTGCACGCCGCTGCTCCGCTCAGCGTGGTGCAGGCGCCTGTGTCTGCCACTGTTCCTGACGGAGGAAACCACGTCTTCACGGTCGAAGTGTCAGGCGGGCACGGAACGCTGCTGTATGACTGGAGAAAAGGCGGTGTTTCGCTTGGAGCGCCCAGCCGTGCGTGGCTATCTCTTGACGCTGTGGACGCCACTTATGCGGGTGCTTATGATGTGGTGGTCAGTGACAGTGTCGGCGTGGCACCGGAAGGGCTGGTTACCACCCCTGTGCCTGCTGCAGATCTGTCGATCTCCTATACGCTTACAGTGACAGAGCCTGACGATGTGACGCTTTATGAAGATGCGGCGCAGGCTGTGTTTGAAGTGACGGCGAGCGGTGGCGTTCCTCCCTACAATTATGTGTGGCAGCGCAACGGATCAGCCCTTGCGCCGGCAGAGCAGCCGAATAGCGGGCAGCTGGTTTTGAATGCCCCCTTGAACAGTAAAGCCGGCGCCTATCGCTGCGTGGTGACAGACAGTGCATTGCCGCCCGATTCCGAAACCTCTGCGGCAGGGCAGCTGCGTGTGTACCCGCGGCTTGCCTTTACAAAACAACCGCAGGGCGGAACCTTCCTGGTCAATACAACGCTGACCCTGCAGGCACAAGTCAGCGGCGGCATTCTGCCGTACACCTTTGTCTGGAGAAAAGACGGCGCCGCATTGCCTGTGGCGCTGCAGCCTCAAAGCGGTACGCTGGTCATACCTTCGCTGCAGTATACCGATGCAGGCAGCTATGATGTGGTTGTTTATGACAGCGTTACGGAGATGCTTGTTTCTGCAGGTGCCCTGGTCGACGTGGTGGATTCAATGCCACTGACCTTCATCCGACAGCCGGAAAGCGGTACGGTTTCAGCAGGGCAGCCCTTCTTCTTTGAAGTGGAGGCAGCCGGCGGATCGGGTGCACTGACCTACCAGTGGTATTTCAGTAATGGCGTTGCGCCTTATGCACCTGTCGGTACGAACGCTGCGAGACTGGATATAGCGCAGGCAGGACGGCAGCATTCGGGCAGTTATTACGTCGAAGTGCGTGATGCTTCGGATAGTATCAACTCCATTCCTGCCACGCTTTTTGTTTCTCTTACGATTACTTCCCAACCGCAGGGCGGCTCTGTGGCGGAGGGCGGTACGTTTACCCTTTCCGTTCAGGCAGGCGGCGGTGCCGGTACGCTCAACTACCAATGGAAACGTGAGGCGCTGGACAAATCCGCCGTTCCTGTTGGGACGAATGATCCGGTGTACCAGATTCTGAATGCATCTGCTGAGGATGAAGGGCGTTACTGGGTGGAAATCAGCGACAGCGATACGACGATAACCAGTGGCAGCGTGGAAGTGCTGGTGGTGACAGCAGCTGTGCCTGCGTACAGTTATGCCCTTCTGGCGGTTCTGGTGCTTTTCATTGCGCTGTTGGGCAGTAGGGCATTCCTGCGCCCTAACCGTATATAGTCTGTTTTGCGCCGGGCAGTTTGGCACGAGTCAGGCTGCCCGGCTTTTTCTTTTGAGGGCGCTATGGTTCCGGAAGTTTCCGATGCTCCGCAGGAAAAAATGCTTGTATTTTTTTCGGCGGTATAGTATAGTTTTCGGGTAGGAATTCATGGTCGCCCGCAAAAGCAGCTTTTCCGCTGAGGATGTCTTTGCTGCGGGAATAGGTTTCTGTTGTGGATGGCAGTGGTATCATAAAAAGAGTTACAGAGTGAGGAAAACTTAATGAAAAAGAAACTGGTTATTGCTGTCGTTTTATTAGGTGCCTGCGGGGCGCTGGCGCTGCCTCTGCTGAATCTTGTGATTCCGCTGCCCGCCAGCCGTCTTGCCACGCTGAAGGCAGCCGACCCGGTGACAGCGGCGGCGCTTCAAGTACTCGAGAAAAAGTGTGTGCATTGCCATACGAGCGAAGTGCAGCTTCCCTGGTACGGTGTGCTTCCTGTTGCGCGGCAGATCATGGAGCATGACATGTACAGCGGAATGAAACACAGCGATTTTCTGCGTGTTTTCTTCCCGGAAACACCGAAGCCGGTTGATGAAGTAACGCTGTCCAAGATTGAGTACACGACCCTTGCGGGGTCCATGCCCCCGCCGCCTTATCTGCTTATGCACTGGAATCACCGCATGAGCGAACAGGACAATGCAGCACTTCTGGCGTGGATCGATAAAGTGCGAAAAGAGAACCACCTTCTCGCCGGTAATGATCCGGCATCCATGGTTAAAGGGCTGCAGCCGCTGCCCGAATCGGTGGACACCAATCCGGCAAAAGTCGCTCTGGGCGAAAAACTGTTCCACGACGTACGCCTGTCTAAAGACGATACCATTTCCTGTGCGTCCTGCCATGCTCTTGATCTCGGCGGTACCGATCAGAAGAAATTCTCGCCCGGTGTCGATGGTGCCATGGGTGATATCAATTCGCCCACTGTCTACAACTCCGTGTTTCAGTTTGCCCAGTTTTGGGATGGCCGTGCGACGGATCTGGCCGATCAGGCGGATGGGCCGGTGAATAATCCCGTGGAGATGGCTTCGAACTGGGATCAGGTTATCGGTAAGCTGACGCAGGATGATGTTTTCACAGAAGAATTTCTGGCTGTGTACCCAGACGGTTACAGCAAAGCAAATTTCACCGACGCAATCGCCGAATATGAAAAGACACTGCTGACTCCGGCTCCCTTTGATGCTTTCCTCAAAGGAGATGCTTCAGCCTTGTCCGCTGAGCAGAAAGCAGGCTTTCAGCATTTTCAGGACTTAGGCTGCTATACCTGCCACAATGGAGTGATTCTCGGCGGAAAATCCTATGAGCCCATGGGGCTGCGCCGTGATTACTTTCGGGATCGGGGCAACGTTGTCAAACCGGATTACGGACGCTTCAATCACACCGGTGATGAATTTGACCGTTTCCGTCTGAAAACTCCCACGCTGCGCAATATCGCTGTTTCGTTCCCGTACTTCCATGATGGCTCTGCTAATACGCTTGAAGAAGCGGTGGAAACCATGGTGAAATACCAGGTCGGCAAAAAACCGCAGGCAAGCCAGACCGCGGAAATCACGGCATTTCTGCATTCACTTACAGGTGCCTATCAGGGAAAAATGCTGCAGTAGCACACGACCGTTTCAGATGATGCGTTGTTGCAGGAAGCCCGGGAGTCTTCTGTTGAAGGGCTTTCTGCCTTTTTTTGACAAGGCAGGGAACAGTCCTGTTCTTTGTGAAGAAAGAAATACACGGATTCTCCGATAATCAGGAGAAAGAGTTGTGATGAAGCAACGATGTACTATTTATGACATTGCACACAAGTCCGGCGTTTCCACCAAGACTGTCAGCAAGGTAATCAATAACCTGCCCGGCGTCAAGGAAAGCACGCGCCAGAAGGTGTGGCAAATTGTCCGGGAGACCGGATACTATCCGCATCATGGTGCACGAAGCCTGCGCGGGCAGGTGCGCAATTGTGTGGGTGTAACGCTCGCACCGCCTCTGCATCAGGTGCCGCTGAGCGAAGACTTTCTGCTCTGGCTTTTTGCAAAATTATCTGAGGTATTTGCTTCCCGGGGTGCTTATTTAAGTTTTGATCTGGCGCCACGGTCTCAGGAAATCCTGGGCAGTGATTACGGGCGCGGTGTGTGGGAGCAGGTATATGATGCCTGCCTGATTGTAGGTCCTCTTCCGGTACAGGACAGTGTGCTTCAGCGTATTCATATGTCCGGGATCCCTTACCTGGCACTCGGCCAGACCGATGCTTTTCCCGAAGGCAGCTGCGCCTCTGTGAATTTTTATGAGGGCGCATTGCAGAGCACCCGCTTTCTTCTGGAGCGGGGACACAAACGCATTGCGCTGCTGACCACCTATGAAGGATATCAGGCTGGCGTTGACCGGATCCGGGGCTACCGTGATGCGCTGGCAGAAAAAAATATTCCCTTTAATCCGTCGCTGGTTGCTTACGGTGATCCGGCATCCGGTAATTTGGAAGAAGAGCTGACGGCACTTCTGTCACAGCCCGGTGTGACGGCGCTCATTGAGTCGACAGCTTTCGAGGATGGTGAGCTGATACGGTCAGCGGCAGAAAAAAGCGGGCATGGCGCCGGGGATTCACTTGCCTGTGTTGTATGGACCTATAGCCGTGACGAGGCGGTGCTGCCCGAGGCGACAGCCCATTTATGGCTGCCGGTCCTGGAATGCTCTGTGGAAGGTATTCATGAACTGGCGTTGTGGATGGAAGGCGCCCGAAGCGGACCCATACAGGTGCTGCACAGCCCGGTTCTTAGTGATGCGCCGCGCCCCCGTGCCATGTCCAAGCCCACACGCATCGGAGAGCGGCTTGGTTTTCACGTGAAAAATATCCGGAAGCGTCCGTGATTCCGGCACTGTTCAGACCGCATGGCCGGGCTGTCATCACCTTGGATCAGTTAGTTTTACTTCTTGTAAATGGACACTTCATCGCCCACGCGCAGCACGTGGCTTTCCTTCCAATTGTTCCACTTGAACAGGTCATTCACGGTCACGCCATAATGACGGGCGATACTGGTAGGGTTTTGCCCTGCGGTGACTTTATGCACCAGTTTCTGCTCAGCCGCTGCCTGTGAAAGCGTGAGGTCTTTGCCGCGATCCCGTCCGACAGCAGCGTCTGCGGTCGTTTTAATGGAAAGGCTCTGACCGACGCGCAGGACTGATTTGGTGGTCAGCTTATTCCAGGCAAGCAGGTCTTCCAGAGGTACATTGTGTTTTTTAGCAATGCTTCCGGCTGTTTCTCCTTTGGCGACTTTATGCGTTATCTCTTTGGGTGCCGGTGCCTTCGGTTTTTCAGCGGCTGCAGTGGCAGCAGCGGGTGAGGAGACCTGTCCGGAAACAATCAGTTTGTCTCCTGCCCGAATGATGGAATTTCCGTTGAGATTGTTCCAGGCAAGGAGATCTTTTAACGGTATATCGTAGAGCTCTGCGATGATGGCAGGGTATTCTCCGGCCTTAACCAGATGAAATTGTTCATTGGCGCGGGCGGCAGGCTGCACAGCAGCCTGTTTGCCTTCCCCGACTTTCAGAACCTGCCCGATCTGAACCACTTTACTGGCGGGAATATTATTCCATTTCTGCAGCTGCGCCATGGGTACTTTATGCGCCTGCGCGATTTTACTCAGCGTGTCGCCTTTTTTGACGGTGTATTGAATATCGACCGTTTTTTCTGCCGGTGCCGCTTTGGCAGCAGGCGGGGCAGAGGCGACGGCCGTTGTTTTTTCAGGGGCAGCCTGGGGAGATGAAGTGCCGGAGTCCGCCCTAGCTGCAGCCGCTGCGCCCGGAATATGCAGGGTCTGGTTGGCTTTCAGGGAGTGAGCGGACTTCATTTTATTCGCCTTCATCAGCGCAGATTCGCTGACCCCGTAGTGCCGGGCAATCTGGGAAACGCTTTCACCCCGTTTGACACGGTGTGTTGTACCGCCGGCATGGGCAAGTACAGGCGCGGCAGGTGCAGGCACGGGACCGGGCTTGATGGTGCTTAAAGCGGCAAGAATCTCTTCATGCCTGTCGCCGGGTACGGTCAGGTGATACTGACCGGTTCCCGGTGTCACTTCACGAAGCAGCTCCGGATTCAGTGCGGCTAAAGTGCCTTTGGATATGCCGGTGGCTTCTTCCAGTGCGGCGAGGCGGTAACATCCTGTTACAGGCACACGCCGGATATTCAGCGGCGGGTCGGTCGGTGAAGAAAAACCATACTGTTCCGGGCTGTTGGCGACAATGATATAGGCAAGGAGCCGGGGAAAGTACTTTTTTGACTCCTCTTTCATTTTATTGTTCGGCGAGTCGTTGTTCAGAAGCGCCCAGAAATCCCGTTCACCGCCGCACGCAGTGAGGGTGCGGTCCAGACCTCCTTCACCCATATTGTACGCCGTCACCGCCAGCGCCCAGTCGCCGTTAAAAAAGTTGTGCAGGTTTTTCAGGTAGCAAATGGCTGCTTCCGTAGAGCGATGCCAGTCAAAGCGCTCATCCACATACTGATCCATGTGCAGTGCGTAGTGGCGGGCAGTACCGCGCATGAACTGCCACATACCGCCTGCTCCGGCGGGAGAAATGACTTTTGTCTGAAACATGCTTTCAACCATGGCAAGCCAGACAAGCTCTTCGGGCAGTCCGGCATCCCTGAACATGTTTCTCAGATGGGGCATGTAAGAGGCGCTGCGGTTCAGTCCGCGCTGAAAGGTCGGAGCGTAGCTGTTCTGCAGTTCTTTAATCTCGGCAATAACCTGAGGCGGCAGAGGGGTCGGGATGATCAGATCGCTGTAAACTTCGGAACCGGACTTTCCGAGGCAGCTGCCCGATTCGTGATACAGATGGCTCTGGTTAAGGTGCGCTGTAAGGACGCGTTCAAAAAGTTCGCGAGATGCGTAGTTCAGAGAGGGATCAAGCTCCGCCTCATGAAGAAGCGAAAACATTTTCCGGTAGTGAGTGCGCGCTGTATCCTGATCTCCTTTTTCGTGGGCGATATTGCCCAGTTTCAGTTCTTCTTCCGCCTGGCGCAGCAAGTCGGACACAGCCGCAGGAAGACAGCTTTCCAGTTCGCTTACGTCGACTTCGCCCGGAGGGGCAGGGTCAAACTGAGCGATGCGACCGGGGGAATGGGCACAGCCTCCCAGCAGTATCAGCGCAAGAAAAAGCCCTGCCATCAGTCCTGTTTGTCTGTTTATTAAGCCCGCCATTCTTTGCTTAAAGCGTCTGACTGAAATATTCACTGAAGATCTTGCTCCTCTCGTTGCGTATCAGATGCAAGGCACAAATATACTTCTGATACGTTCAGATAAAGATCAATCATTTCCCCGGAAGCAGCAGACTCCGGTTTTTCCGGCGATTGAATAGATTATGATAGAAAACTGTACACAAGACATCCGTTCACATATTTCATAGTGTAAACTATATCTTGTGGTATGTCAAGCCATTTGCGCCAACATAAGGTGGTTTTCCATAAAGAAGGAAACTGCCGACACCTCAGAATGCCGGCAGTTTCGCTATAAAATCCGCTGCTTATGCCCAGGTAATCAGCCCGGTTTCGTGCTCGTGGATGAGATCAGGGTGGCTTGGCAGTACTCTGACGGAAATGCCCAGTGCGCCGGTGCGGTCGCATCGCGCACGCCCTTTGAAGAGATGCACGTCGCCATCCAGCGCTTTTACCCAGACCATCCGTTCCTTGGCGGCTGCTTCCAGCGCACCTTCCGGCTTCAGCGCACCGTGATAAATCTCAACTTTCACATCCTTTTCCGAAAGATTTCCGAGATGTATCTTCGCTGTCACTTCCAGTGTATCTCCGAAGTACAGATTTTCTGCATTGCCGTTTGCCACATCCAGAATCTGCACCTGAGGCCAGAAAGTCCGTACTTTTTGTTTCCATGCCGCGAGCTCATACACGGCTTTCCGTTCGTTCTGAAAGAGGCGGTGGCGCCGTCTGCAATTCGGGATGTAGAATCGGTCACCATATTCAAGAACCATACGATAGGTATTGAACATGGGTGCAATGGTACGGATGGCGTTTTTCATGCGCCCGATCCATTCCCGGGGAAGGTTATCCCGTCCGCGGTTATAGAACATGGGCACGACATCCTGCTCGAGGATCTCGTAAAGCGCCTCACTTTCAACGGTGTCCTGGTCTTCGAGGCTGTCGTAAATTTCTCCCTTGCCGATACTCCAGCCGTTTTCACCCAGTCCTTCCGCTTCGCACCACCATCCGTCGGGAATACTGATGTTCAAAGCGCCGTTTGCTGCCGCTTTCATGCCACTGGTTCCGCTCGCTTCGTTGGGGCGCAGGGGCGTATTGAGCCAGCAGTCAACGCCCTGCAGCATGTAGCGCGCTACATTCATGTCGTAATCCTCAATAAATACGATGTGAGAGCGCACCTGAGGATCGCGGGAAAAATGGATGATATGCCTGATGAGTTCTTTGGAGCTGGAATCCTGGGGATGTGCTTTTCCGGCGATAATCAGCTGAACCGGCCTCTCGGGATTGGTGAGAATCTTTTTCAGCCGCTCGGGGTTTTTAAACAGCAACGTCGCACGCTTATAGGTGGCAAAGCGCCGGGCGAAGCCGATGGTCAGCGTTTCTCCGTTCAGCAGTTCACCTGCTGTCCGGACTTCAGCGGCAGAAGCGCCTCTGTTGAGCATCTGTTTTTCGGCACGGCTTCGGGCAAAATCAACCAGCCGCTGGCATGCGCGTACATGGGTTTGAAAAAGTTCGGAATCAGGGATGGAATCCACCCGTTCCCATACAGACTGATCATGCGGCATGGCGAGCCAGTCCGGGCCAAGATAGCGGTCAAAGAGCAGCGCCAGATCGCGGGAGATCCAGGTGGGGATATGGACGCCGTTTGTTATGGAGGTAATGGGCAGTTCCTCTTCGGGAACGCCTTTCCATACAGGTGCCCACATTTTGCGTGCAACTTCCCCGTGCAGTGCACTGACGCCATTGGAGGCGGCGGAAAGCTTCAGAGCCAGAATGGTCATGCAGAACTTTTCCTTGCTGTCCGCAGGGTTCTCACGGCCCAGCGCCAGGAGTGTATCCATGGAAATGCCTGCAGCGGCACAGTAATCCCGGAAATAGGCATTGATCATGGCAGGGTCGAAAACGTCGTTTCCTGCCGGTACAGGGGTATGGGTTGTGAAGACGCTGCCCACCTTCACAACTTCCACCGCCTCATTGAAGGTGATCTGATCCCGTTCGATGAGGTCTTTGATCCGCTCCAGCATCATAAATGCGGCATGGCCCTCGTTGATATGGTAGGTGGTGGGATGCAGTCCCAGTGCTTTCAGGGCGATGACGCCGCCCATTCCCAGCATAATTTCCTGTTTGATGCGGGTGTCGTGATCGCCCCCGTATAATTGACCGGTGATGCTTCTGTCTGTGGGCGAGTTATCCTCGTGATCCGTATCAAGGAGATAAAGGGGAACTCTGCCTACCTGGCATTTCCAGAGGTAGGCTTTGACCATTCTTCCCGGATAGGGGACTTCGACTACCTGATGGCTTCCGGCGGCATCGCGCACGGCCTGAATGGGCATTGCGTAAAAATCGTTTTTGGGATACAGTTCCTGCTGCCAGCCGTCGGCGTTGAGATACTGCCGGAAGTAGCCCTCCCGGTATAAAAGCCCCAGACCCACCAGAGGAAGCCCCAGATCGCTTGCCGCTTTCAGGTGATCTCCGGCAAGGACGCCCAGACCGCCTGAGTAAATGGTGATGGATTCATGAAAACCGAATTCAGCCGATAAGTAGGCAACAAGCAGGTCTTCAGGCGCATCGCTGTGGCGGGAGCGCCACTCGCCCTCAGTCATATAGGCGTCCAGCTTGGTGGCGACTCTATCCAGATGGGCAAGGAAGCTGGCGCTTTCCGCCAGTTGCTCCAACCGTTCCTGACTGATTTCGCGCAGAAGTCTTTTGGGATTGTGTTCCACCTGTGTCCAGAGGTCGCGGTCCATGCGGAAAAACAGATCTACCGCATCGAGATTCCACGCCCACCAAAGATTGTCCGCAATATCGGAAAGGCGCTGCAGTGTCTCCGGCAGCCGGGGAGCAACAATGTATTTGATAATTTTAGGCATTGGTTAATTCCTGTCGGGTTATATCCTGTGGGGGTGGGAAGAAAATCCGGGGCCGGAAGATAAAGAAAAAGCCGACGCTTTCTCTGCAACATGGCGTTGCCGGTGCTTTATTTCCAGCCGCTGCGGGGGCGTGGGCGGAAAGCCTCACATGCGGGTATTATAGCATGTCAGACACAAAAAGCCGACCTTTTAGCGTTAAAGGTCGGCTTGGTATTTTCTATTGGGCTGGATCAGCCGTAATATTCGTTTTTCTTCTGGAAGCGGAAATCATAAAAAGCGCGGTAGACTGTGTACAGAAAGTCCTGGAACGCCATGGCTTTTCTGGCAGAAAGTTTCTTAATGTGTTTCATTATTCGTTCCTCCTGACGCTGTTGCTTATACATATTTGGATTGGCGAAAATCGTACCAGGCGCGCCAGAGCGTATTAAACAGGGTCAGAAAAGCATCGGCACGTCTGACAGTCATCTTCCGGATGTGTTTCATCGTAATAACTCCATTGCGATGCATTGCACATGCACGCTACTTATAGCATATTGCGCCTGCAAACACAAAATAATTCCGTTTACTTGTCATCTTCGGGAGGCTTCGGATCTGTGCCCGTGCCGGGATTTTGCGGATTTTTATTCTGGAAAAGCGGAAGGAACACTTTCAGAAGATCAATGATCAGCGTGATGACAACGTCCGGTGCCAGGCCTGCTGCCTGTTCCGGTTTGCTGCTGAGCGTGTAAATGTGTCTCATGGCTGGTTCCTCGTTTGCTCCGGGCGGATAGTGTTTACTCTTCAGTGGCAGGAGGTGTGGTGGTGGGCGCAGCCTTGATCGCTATCAGGGGCTGTACCAGTGGCACGAAAACCTGCGAGAAAAAGGAAAGGACAAAACAGAACCGGGCCTGCAGATCACTGGTGATATCAGTGCAAAGACCATCGGTTTGTGCTGGCCGGGGCAAGCGCCCCATTCTTCTTATGTGCTTCATTTTACTTCTCCAATTTCAGCATATCACTGTGTCAATGCTGTTATCATCGCACAGCGCCTATGGAATTTACAATTTACGGGTTTATAAAGATGCATGACCCACTGATAAACTAATTCCCGTATCAGCCGGAAAGTTCCCGTCGGCTATTTTTATTTCGGTTTTTAATCTTCAGCTTGTGCATCCGGCTTTAAGACTTCCTTGCCGTCAAAGAGACCCGCCAGGATGGCAAGAATCTGACCTGCCAGAACAATATAGGCGCCTGTAGATGTAGTGGCTGCCCGCTCGACAGGATTGCTCAATCGGATAATATGTTTCATAACCGGTCTCTCCATTTTCCGACGGCCAGCACATCCCGGCGGAATCGTCTGTTTTAATTCTATCTATTCTACCACCGGAATTTAAAAGGGTTACAGATGATATAAAGAAGGCAGAATGGTTACAGAAGCAGATTTTGTACCGCTTGCAGAGCCGCAACACATCGTCCCACGCCGCTGTTCACCGGAGCCGACCCTTTTTCTTCATAACGCTGGAACTGGACATGTCCGTCCATGTACAGGACATTGGAGCCGCCGGGTACATGGTTATAAAGATTGGGGTCAATGCCGATCATGTCGCCCATGATCCAAAGGGTGCTTTGCGCCATGGCGCTTGCGGCCGGATTGTTGATGTCGGTAATGAGAAAGCGCTCAATGCCCTCTCTCAGACGGTAGATCATATTGCCGGCGCCATTGCCCAGCCCGGGATCCACTTCCACATCCTTGTCCGCCATCCGGTCGTCCTGACTCAGGAGGAAGGGCATGAATGCCGCCAGTACACCATCGACCACCTGCTTCGGTGCGGGGCCGCTTACATTCAGGCCGGGGATAGGCACAGAGGCAAGATCGACGCTGGGATCGGTGGATCCTGCCTTGTCCAGCACCCAGCCCAGATAAAGATAACTGGCGTCTGCCAGATGGACACCCCGTTTTTTCTCCTGACATGCCACACCGATATCGGTCGTGCCTGTAACGGGGTTGATGACAGAGTCTGCAGTTTCGACAGCGTCAGAAGGGCAGACCAGAATCTTCGCATCGGTCAGGTATTCAGGGTAGAGAGACGGCAGATACATACCGGCGGCGACAACGCTGTTCGCACCGGAGAAGGGCATACCCGGCTGTTCACAAAATCGTGTCTGCACGGTTGCCAGGCAGACCTTCGGGTATTTATTTCCAGGTGACTCGCTGGAATACATTTTGTAAATGATGCCCCATTGTTTCAGATTGTTCTGGCAGCTGGACCTCCGCGCAGCCTCGCGGGCACGGGCGAGTGCGGGCAGGAGAATCGCTGCCAGGATGCCAATAATGGCAATTACAACAAGAAGCTCAATCAGGGTAAAGCCTTTTCTTTTCATAATGAAGACACTCCGAAAAAGATGATGGGTATAAATGCGGGCACTGCTCTTCAAGGAGACAAAAAAGCCCCCGGCAGTGCGAAATATTAAAAAAGTATACAGAACATCCGGAAAGGATATCCACTTTTAAACCAAACTGTACAGAAAGTACAGCGCAATAAGGCCTTTCAGCCGAAGAGATATGTAGTGCCTATGTTGG
>ERZ795058.562-NODE-562-length-57047-cov-9.445835_pt1 | contig 57047 bp, 53 predicted proteins | sample MGYA00375142_ERZ795058 | MGnify/ENA primary metagenome ERZ795058 (study PRJEB30187, sample SAMN05720210) | activated sludge metagenome | isolation source: anaerobic digester from wastewater treatment plant | place: Japan | collected 2015-04-20 ... | reverse complement strand
AGATGAACCGCAAGGCCCTCGAACTCGGCGCCGAACTGGTCAAGGACATCAAGGTGCAGTGAACAGGCAGAGATCGTAACCCCTGTCTGCCTGAAATGTTTCATTCAACGCCTTGAACGTTCCGTCGTCCCGTCGTTCCGGCGAAGGGGCGATGTCTGCAGCAGTCCGTGGCCGATCACTTCTAAAAAATATATTGATATTCGTGAGTTGACGATTATCCGCTTGGGCGACTGCTGATTGGCACGATTCTTCCAAGATCGATTTACGGAAAAAGTTGTTTGTCGCCTTGATCTCTAAGGAGGAATCGACGATGAAAAAGACTTTGCAGACCATCATGCTGGCGGCATTCGTCCTCCTGACAACCGCATCGTTCGGTTATGCGGAGTACGCGGCTGCCGGGTCTTCCGAGTTTCCCTATTTTCAGCTGGGATGCCTCGTCGTGGGCGGGTTGATCATCGTTTCGCTCAAGCACAAGTATACGAAACTGTACCTGAGCGAGGCGATCGGTTCTTTTGCGCTTTACACGCTTCTGGTCGCGTTGTTCACGTCGCCCGTCGTGGAGACCCTGAAGGCGCTCGTGAGTTGATCGGGCAATCCGCAGGTCCGCGGGAAAAGGACAAGACGACGCCCCCGGAGAACCCGGGGGTTTTTTTGCGGTGCTGCATACGGCCTGCAGAGGAAGAGGCTCAGGATTCCGGCGGGAAAAGACGTTCGAAGAGGGCCTGCCGCTTCTTGGGGTAGTAGAGCGCACCTTCGTAGTCGACAATCAGTCTGCCGTCCAGATGGTCAATCTCGTGCTGGACGATCCTCGCCAGAAAATCCGTGTAGCGCTTGTTGATTTTCTTGCCGCTGCGATCCAGCGCCCGCACTTTGATTTCGGGAAAACGGCCGATGTCGACCCGGATTTCCGGGCAGGAAAGGCATCCTTCGGACAGGACGGTCTTTTCCCCTCGTGCCTGGGTGATGCGCGGGTTGATCAGGACATCGTAATCCTCTTCATTTTTCGTCCATTCCGCCGAGTCGTCGAACCCCTTGTTGCGGAAGATGACGATGCGTCTGGAGATGCCGATCTGGGGCGCGGCAAGCCCCAGGGCGTCGTCTCTTTCCAGAAACGCATCGACAAGCGCCTTGATCTCCCCGAGGGAAGACCTGTCGAAAGGAATCACCGCCTCACGGCAGGGAGCCCTGAGAATTCGGCCCTCCTCTTTGTTGAGGCCTTTTTCATTCCAGAGTGTTAGAATCCTGTGTCCGGCCATTTGCCTGAGATCCTATTCTTGAATAGCCAAGGCTATACCACCGCCGGCGGTCTATTTCAAGGTACGAATCGATTGAACATTCTTGATAAATCGGCGAATCTCTGGTACGTAGCGATCCAGCGTGCTTTATCCCATGGAACGGCTCGAGACGCGGTTTTGCCTCTCCCCCGAAGTCCCCGCCCGACAGGAGATATCCGGGGTGCGCTCACGGCCGGATCGGTGTTTTCGCATTGATTCATCAATTGGTTGCACAAATCGCCCGCAACGCCTTCACGAAAGCCATGCGCTTTCCGGGCGACCTGCCGCTGCGTCTTCCCGAAAGGACGGCCGGGAAGCCGGCGCTTCTGTACATCCATATCCCCTTTTGCGAAAGACTGTGCCCTTATTGCTCCTTCCACCGTGTCGTCTTTTCGGAGACCCTCTGCAGGGACTATTTCCGCGCCCTGCGCAGGGAGATATCCCTGTACCGCGATCTGGGCTACGACTTCGGCGGAATTTATGTCGGCGGAGGCACCCCTACGGTGCTCATCGACGAACTCGAGCAGACGCTGGCGACGGCAAGGGATCACTTCGCCATCCGCGAGATCTCCGTGGAAACGAATCCCGATCACCTCACGCCGGAACGGCTGGAAGTCCTCAAGCGCGCCGGCGTCGATCGTCTGTCCGTGGGGGTCCAGAGCTTCGACGACGGCCTGCTGCGACAGATGGATCGTCTGGAAAAATACGGAAGGGGGGAGATCATCGCCGCCCGGCTGAAGGAGACGATGGGGCGTTTCGACACCCTCAACGCCGATATGATCTTCAATTTCCCCTCCCAGACCGAGGCGATGATCGAGCGGGACCTGGCGACGATCCTCGGCCTGGGGCTCGATCAGGTGACCTATTATCCGCTGATGGTGTCGGACATGACGAAAGAGAGGGTCCGTCAAACCTTCGGTGAGATCGACTGGGGAAAGGAGGCACGCCTCTATGGAATTGTTGCGCGCCGTCTCGCTTCCGCGTATCGCTTTTCGTCCGCCTGGTGCTTTTCCCGCCGCGAGGCCATGATCGACGAGTACATCGTCGCCTACGACGATTACGCCGGACTGGGAAGCGGATCGATCGGCTATCTCGGCGGGACCTGTTACGCCAACACCTTCGACATCCCCGCTTACATATCAATGCTCTCGCAGGACAGGCCGGTTCTCCCCCTCCTTGCCGTCCGCCCCTTTTCGGTCCGCGACCGCGTCCGCTACGAGTTCCTCATGCGGCTGTTCGGCATGGGCGTGGACATGACGGAGTTGGAAGGCAAGTTCGGCGGGTCCTGGCGCTACCTGTGGGGCGAGATCCTCGCATTCGGCGCGGCGGGCGCTCTTCGCTGCGAGAGACCGCACTTCCGGCTTACGGATCGCGGCCGTTATATCTGGGTGATCCTGATGCGGGAGTTCTTCACGGCAGTGAACAATTTCCGCCACTATTGCCGCGTGCGGGCCGGATATTGACTGCACACGGGGCGTCCAGCAACAGGCCCTTGACGGGCAGGAGAGAGAGGATCGGCTATGGCGGCACGCAAGGAAATGGAGGAAAGGCGGAAAGAATTGCTTCGCAATCTTCCGAAAATTGACGAAATTCTGCTGATCCTGCAGCGGAAGGAAGAAATCGTCGGATTTGCGCGGGAAATCGTCCGAGCGGCCTGCCGCGCCTCCGTGGACGCCCTGCGCGCCGAAATCCTCCGCGGCGGTGATCCCTCGTCGTTCCGCATTCCCACGATCGCGGAGACAGCCGAGGCCGTCGCGTTCCGGATCGAGGATATGCGGCGCCGCCGGCTTCGCAGGGTGATCAATGCCACGGGCATCATCATCCATACCAACCTCGGCCGTGCGCCTCTCTGCCGCGACGCCCTCGAACGGATTCAGGAGGTGGGGGAGGGCTATTCGAATCTCGAATTCGATCTGGCAGGCGGGCGGAGGGGGCTGCGCTACGACCACGTCGCGGATCTCCTCTGCAGCCTCACGGGGGCCGAGGATGCACTCGTCGTCAACAACAATGCGGCGGCGGTGCTTCTGGTCCTGAACACGCTGGCGAGGAACCACGAAGCCGTCGTGTCCCGCGGAGAGCTGATCGAGATCGGCGGTGAATTCCGCATTCCGGACGTCATGGAGCGAAGCGGGGCGCAGTTGCGGGAGGTGGGGACGACCAACCGCACCCATCTGAAGGATTACGAGGAGGCCTGCGGCGATCAGACCGCCCTCATCCTGAAGGTTCATACCAGCAATTACAGGATCGTCGGCTTCACGGAAGAGGTCGGCCTGGCCGATCTTGCCGGACTGGCGAAGAAGAGGGAGGTCCCCGTCATGAGCGATCTGGGCAGCGGCTGCCTCGTCGACCTCGCAGCGCACGATCTGGAACACGAACCCACCGTGCAGGAGGTGCTGGCCGAAGGCGCGGACGTCGTCACCTTCAGCGGCGACAAGCTGCTCGGCGGTCCCCAGGCCGGAGTGATCCTCGGCCGGAAGGATCTCCTGGAACGCATGAAGAAGAATCCCCTGACCCGGGCGCTCCGCATCGACAAGTTCACGCTTGCGGCGCTGGAGGCGACCCTGATTCAATATCTTCGGCCGGGCGAGGCGTGCGGGGAATTGCCCGTCCTGCGGGCGTTGACGGAACCGGCCGAAAGCGTGCTGCTCCGGGCGAAGAAACTGGCGCGGCGGCTGCGGAAGGCCTGCCCGCCGTCTCTGAGCTTTGCCGTGAGAAAGGGGACATCCCTGGCCGGCGGCGGGTCGCTGCCGACGCGGGAGATTCCTACATCACTCGTCACGGTTCGTTCCTCGGTCGCGGGGGCGAACGAACTGGAGAAACGGCTCCGCCGGCTGGAAGTGCCGATCGTGGCGCGCATTTCCGATGACGAACTGCTGCTGGATCTGCGAACGATTTCCGCGGAGGAATTCCCGGCGCTGATCCAAGGCTTCGTATCGATTTCCTCTCCGGGTGGCGCCGCACCCTCCGGCCGAAAGGGAAGGGATCCGGGTGGAAGGCAGGGCTGACAAGAGGGGCGGTGAGAACCTTACCGTAGGAGAGGAAGACGCCGGCCTGCGGCTGGATGTCTATCTGACCTGCCGGGACGCGGCCCTGTCCCGGTCGCAGGTCCAGAAATGGATTGAGAAGGGTCTCGTCGAAATCGACGGGGTGGTTTGCCGCCGTCCGGGCCGCAGGCTGAAGCCGGGGGAAGTCGTATCGTGCGACAGGCCCGAGCCGGTGCCCTACCGCCTTCTCCCCGAAGAAATCCCCCTGTCCGTCGTCTATGAGGACGGGGCGATCCTGGTCATCGACAAGCCGGCGGGGATGGTGGTCCATCCGGCCGCCGGGCATGGGACCGGGACACTGGTCCACGCCGTTCTCGCGCATTGCCGCGACCTCTCCGGAATCGGAGGGGAGCTGCGGCCGGGAATCGTGCACCGTCTCGACAAGGAAACGTCGGGCCTCCTGGTCGTCGCCAAATCGGACGAGGCGCACCAGCGGCTCGCCGAACAGTTCAAGAAGAGGCTGGTGAGGAAGGCCTATCAGGCGCTGGTGTTCGGTGACATGAGGGAGGAGACCGGCCGCATCGAAAAACCGGTCGGCCGTCATCCGTCGGACCGCAAGAAGATGTCGGCCCTCTCGCCGCGTGGGAAGCCGGCCGTTACCTCCTGGCGCGTGGCGGAACGTTTCGGAGGCGTGACGCTTCTCGACGTCAGGATCGAAACGGGGAGGACGCACCAGATCCGCGTGCACCTGACGTCCGTGGGACATCCGGTCGTCGGTGACAGGACCTACGGAAACCCCGGCAGGATCGGCACAATCCGCGATCCCCGTGTCCGGAAGATTCTCCAGCGCCTGGACCGGCAGGCCCTGCACGCCTGGCGCCTTGAATTTGCCCACCCTCTGAGCGGCACGCCTCTCCGGTTCTGTGCGCCGCTGCCGGAGGATATCGCGACCGTCTGTGAAGAACTGAGATGCTCGACTACATCGTAGAGGGACCGATCGGGTACTTCGTGGCGCCCGAGCTTGCCGCATACCCATTCGTCCGCCACGGCTTTCTGACAAAGCGCGGCGGCCTCGCCGACGGTCCGTTCAGCGGGCTCAATGTCAGCAGCCGCCTCGGAAACCGGGACTGCGTACGGCAGAACTGGGAACTGCTTGCAACGGCCTTGCGCATCCCCCTCTCCCGGTTTGTCCTCGCCAGACAGGTGCACGGAAACAAAGTCCTCGTCGTCGACGGTGATGCGCGGGTCGCGGCGGCCGGAGAAAACGGGGAATTCGACGCCCTGATTACGGATCGCCCGGGATTGGCCCTTGCGATCAGGACGGCGGACTGCGTGCCTGTATTCCTTCTGGATCCGTGCCGCCGCGTCATCGGCGTTGCCCATGCGGGGTGGAGGGGAACGGTCGCGAACATCGTGGGAGCGGTCGTCGATCGCATGAAGAGGCGTTATGGCAGCCGTCCGGGCGATCTGCTGGCTGCTGTCGGTCCCTCGATCGGTGCCTGCTGTTACCGGGTGGACCGACCGGTATACGAGGCGGTGCATTCGGAACGCCATCGAAGCGCCTGGTTCCGCAAGAACGGCGCCGGAAACTGGCTGTTCGATCTGCCGCTCGCGAATCGGATGCAGCTAGTGGAAGCGGGCGTTCCCGAAGAGGGGATCGTGACGGCGGAAACCTGTACAGGCTGCCGCGCCGATCTCTTCTTCTCCCACCGCCGGGACGGCGCCGACACGGGCCGGCAATTGAATTTCATGATCCTGGGGTAGGCGCTTTTCCGGGAAGGCGGCGGAAAATACAAAAAGCTTGACAGTTTACGATTTTTTGATATAGGAAGATTCAAACGAAGAAAGGCGCGCTGACTCCTTCCTATTGTAAGTGCATCATAAAACCCATTAAACAGCCTGGTGTTTTCACCCATTTCTTTATCAGGAACGATCTGTGTTTCTCCAGGGGATACAGGTGAACGATTAAGGTGCAATGGCGTTGTCGAGTCGTTGTCGTAGTTTTGCTGCAATCAGGATTCAAGAAAGGACGTGAGGCGGGGAAGGAACGTTTATGAACATCGAGGACATCAAAAGATTGCCCATCAGTGAACTTGCGAAGCTGGCCAAGGACCTTGAAGTGGCCGGCGCCGGAGGAATGAGGAGGCAGGATCTCATCTTTGCGATCCTGCAGGCCCAGGCGGAAAAGAACGGCATGATCGCCGGCTCGGGAGTGCTGGAAATTCTTCCCGACGGTTTCGGATTTCTGCGTGCCGTCGACTACAACTACCTGCCGAGCCCGGATGACATCTACATCTCCCCTTCGCAGATCCGGAGATTCAATCTGCGCACCGGCGACACGGTGTCGGGGGAGGTCCGTCCTCCGAAAGAAGGGGAGAAGTATTTCGCGCTCCTGAAAGTCGATTCCGTCAATTTCGAAAGCCCGGAATCCACCCGCGACAAGATCCTCTTCGACAACCTGACCCCCCTGTACCCCGAAGAAAAGCTGAAACTGGAATTCGATGCGGAAAATCTCTCCACCCGCGTCATGGACCTGTTCACGCCCATCGGGAAGGGCCAGAGGGCGCTGATCGTTTCTCCGCCGCGTGCAGGCAAGACGGTCCTGCTGCAGGACATCGCCCATGCCATCATGGCGAACCACCCCGAAGTGATCCTGATGGTACTGCTCATCGACGAGCGGCCGGAGGAGGTCACGGACATGCAGCGCAGCGTGAAGGGCGAGGTGATCTCCTCCACCTTCGATGAACCCGCAACGCGGCACGTCCAGGTGGCCGAAATGGTGATCGAGAAGGCCAAACGGCTTACGGAGCACAAGCGGGACGTCGTCATTCTTCTGGACAGCATCACCCGGCTGGCCCGGGCGTACAACACGGTCGTTCCCCCCAGCGGCAAGGTCCTCTCCGGCGGCGTGGATTCCAATGCCCTGCACAAGCCGAAGCGCTTCTTCGGCGCGGCCCGCAACATCGAGAACGGCGGAAGCCTCACGATCATCTCCACCGCGCTCATCGATACGGGAAGCCGGATGGATGAAGTCATTTTCGAAGAATTCAAGGGAACGGGCAACATGGAACTGCACCTGGACCGGCGGATTGCGGACCGCAGGGTCTTCCCGGCCTTCGACCTCATCCGTTCGGGGACGCGCAAGGAGGAGATGCTGATCCCGAAGCAGAATCTCAACCGCGTGTGGATTCTGCGCCGCCTGTTGCAGGAAATGAACCCCGTCGACGCGATGGAGTTCATCATCGACAAGATCCGCAAGTCGGAAACGAACCAGCAGTTCCTGGATTCGATGAACCAGTAGCGGGTGCAAAAGTCTCTTGCATTTCGCCGGGAAAATGGTATAAGCGCAGCCCCGTCGTTCTGCCATCGGGACAAGGGGGTAGAGATCCCGGGCGGACGATGAGGATGACAGAAGGAGCAAAACGAACATGAAAGAAGGCATTCATCCTGAATACCAGGAAACGACCATCACGTGCGTTTGCGGGAACGTCATTCAGACCCGGTCCACGAAGAAGGACATCAAGGTTGAAATCTGCTCGAAGTGCCACCCCTTCATGACGGGCAAGCAGAAGATCATGGATACGGCCGGTCGTGTGGAGCGGTTCAGAAAGAAGTACGCAAAGGAAGAAAAGAAGTAATTCGGCGATGTAAAGCCGCGGGATCTTTCAGAGGCTGCGCAGGATCGGGATCCGGCGCAGCCGGGCGCCTCCTGGATGCCCCGCCGTCTCTCTATCCGCAGATCTCTCCTTGTTTCCGCTCTTGATTTAAGAGATAATCCACCGCAACGGCTTGAGGGAAGGGCCTGCCTGTCTTTGCGGCGGGACCTCATGAAGACCGCCTTCTCAAAACGGAGGTTCTTCAGGCTTCGTCCGCATGAAAAAAACGATTCGTGATCATGGGAGCGCATGGAAGAGATATTTAAGAAGATCAAAGATATAGAGGATCGATACCGCGAGCTGGAGGGGTTTCTCAGCGACCAGAGCGTGATCGGCAAACCCGGCATCTATCAGAAGTATGCCAAGGAGCACTCGGATCTGGAAGCGCTTGTTCATACGTACCGGGAATACGAAAAGCTCTGCAACCGGATTGACGAGGATCAGGCGCTGCTTCGGGAAAACGATGAGGAACTCAAGGAGATCGTCAAGGAGGAACTGCCGGCGCTGAAGGACAGGCGCCAGGCCCTTGAGGAGCGCCTCCGCGTCCTGCTGACTCCGAGGGATCCGAACGACGACAAGAACGTCGTGATGGAAATCCGCGCCGGCGCCGGCGGCGATGAAGCGGGCCTCTTCGCGGGCGATCTGTTCCGGATGTATGCGCGGTATGCCGAGTCCAACGGATGGAAAGTGGAGATCATCAGCCACACGCCTTCGGGCGGCGTGGGCGGCTTCAAGGAAATCATCGCGCTTGTCGAAGGCCGGGGGGCCTACAGCAAACTGAAGTATGAAAGCGGCGTCCACCGCGTGCAGAGGGTCCCCGCGACCGAGGCCCAGGGCCGGATCCACACCTCCACGGTAACCGTGGCGATCCTCCCGGAGGCGCAGGACGTCGAGATCCACATCGATCCGAACGAGTTGCGCATCGACGTCTATCACTCGAGCGGCCACGGCGGGCAGAGCGTCAATACGACGGACTCCGCCGTCCGGATCACGCATCTTCCGACGGGGCTCGTCGTGACCTGTCAGGATGAGAAATCGCAGCTCAAGAACAAGGCCAAGGCGATGAAGGTGCTGCGGTCGCGCCTGCTGGATATGGAAGTGGCCAGACAGAACGACGCCATCTCGAAGACCAGGCGCAGCCAGGTGGGGAGCGGCGACCGGAGCGAGCGGATCCGCACCTACAACTTTCCCCAGGGGAGGATCACGGATCACCGCATCGGGCTGACCATTTACAGCCTGGAAAACTTTCTCGACGGGGACATCCAGGCGATGGTCGACGCTCTGAGCGCGCACTACCAGACGGAGAGCCTCAAGCAGTCGGTCAACTGACGGCACGATTTCCCCGCTGGCGGGGTCCATCATGAAGGTTCATCATCTCCTGAACGAAACGGCTTCGTCTCTTTCGCAGGCGGGATTTTCCTCCCCCGCACTGGACGCTGAAGTCCTCCTGATGGAGGTCCTTGGCGCGTCGAGAACCGACCTGTACCTCCGGGCAGAGAGGGAGGTCTCTCCGGAGGAGCAGCGCGCCTTCGGCGAGCTCGTCAAGCGGCGCCTCACCGGAGAACCCGTCGCCTATCTGTCCGGCCGGAGGGAATTCTGGTCTCTCGATCTCGAGGTCGGCCCGGCGGTCCTGGTGCCGCGGCCGGAGACGGAAATCCTCGTCGAGGAAGTCCTCCGGTTCGCCTCCGGGACGGAAGGCGGCACGCTGCGCATTGCAGATGTCGGGACCGGGAGCGGCGCAGTCGCCCTGGCCCTTGCCGGTGCCCTGGAGAGGGTGCAGATCGTTGCCACGGACGTTTCGCGCGAGGCCCTTGCCGTCGCTTCCCGGAATGCGCGCCGGCTCCGCGTTCAGGACAGGGTATCCTTCCTCGCCGGCGACCTGCTTGAACCGTTGTGCGGGAGCTTCGACTGCATCGTCTCCAATCCGCCCTATCTGTCTGAAGGAGAGTTTTCTTCCCTGATGAGGGACGTCCGCGAATTCGAGCCGCGGGAGGCACTCGTGGCCGGACGCGAGGGTACGGAGATGCACCGGCGGCTGATCGGAACGGCGCGAATGCACCTTCGCCGGGGCGGCCGCCTGTTCCTGGAAATCGGTCCCGACCAGAAAACGCAGGTCGAGGCGCTGTTTCTCGACGGCGGGTATTACGGGGATATCCGGTTCCGCAGGGATTACGGTGGCCTGTGGAGGGTGGCGTCCGCCGCGCATGTCTGAGGAGTCACATTTCCCCGCAGTCCTTGCGGAAGAGACAGGAGGAGTAGGGCATGGACAAGATGGTCATCCAGGGGGGGCGCAGGCTGAACGGCGAGGTCCGCATCAGCGGCGCGAAGAACGCCGCGCTGCCGATTCTGATGTCGTCGCTGCTGGCGGACGGCTGGAACATCTACCACAATATCCCGGATCTGCTGGACATCAAGACCGTCTGCAAACTCCTGGCGAACCTGGGCGCGCAAATCGAACCGGGATCCGTAACCCGTATCAACGCAGGGAATGCGATCCGCTGCGAAGCCCCCTATGACCTCGTCAAGACGATGCGGGCCTCTGTTCTCGTCCTGGGGCCGCTTGTGGCCCGGTTCGGGGAGGCCCGGGTATCGCTGCCCGGGGGCTGCGCGATCGGTGCGAGACCCGTGAATCTCCATATCAAGGCCCTGCAGGAGATGGGCGCAGAAGTGGAACTTCGGGACGGCTACGTACACGCCAAGGCAAAAAGGCTTCGGGGCGCGAAGATCTATTTCGACATCTCCACCGTGGGCGGAACGGAGAACATCCTGATGGCCGCCTGTCTCGCCGACGGGGTCACCGAAATCAAGAACGCCGCGCGCGAGCCGGAGGTCGTCAACCTGGCGGATGTCCTGGGCGCCATGGGAGCGAAGATCACCGGCGCCGGCACGGATGTCATCCGGGTGGAGGGGATTTCCAAGCTGCATCCTGCCGATGTGACGGTGATCCCGGATCGGATCGAGACGGGGACTTTTCTCATCGCCGCAGGCATCACCGGCGGCGACGTATCGATCCAGGGGTGCGAACCGTCCCATCTGGATGCCCTGATTGCCAAATTGCGTGAAGCGGGGATGGGCATCGATCCCATCCCGGGCGGACTGCGGGCCAGGGGGGGGGAGCGCCTTCGCAGCGTGGACGTCAAGACCCTGCCCTATCCGGGTTTCCCGACGGACCTGCAGGCCCAGGTCATGGTCCTCATGGCCCTCTCCGCGGGGTCCGGCACCGTCACGGAGACGGTCTTCGAAAACCGCTTCATGCACGTCGCGGAACTGACGAGAATGGGTGCCGATATCCAGGTGAAGGGCAATACCGCCGTCGTGCGGGGCGTTCCGAAGCTCCGGGGCGCGCCGGTCATGGCGACGGACCTGCGCGCCTCGGCCTCGCTGATCCTGGCGGGGCTGGCCGCCGAGGGGACCACCGAGCTGTCGCGGGTGTATCACATCGACCGGGGATATGAGCGGGTCGAAAAGAAGTTTTCGGCGCTGGGCGCGGACATCTCGCGGGTAAAGGGGTGACATGAAGCCGATCCGTACGGGCGATCCCGCCTTTGAAAGGCTGTTCGATCGCATCAGGAAAAGGGGAAAGGTCTTCGACGAAGAATTGCTGCGTACCGTGCAGGCGATCGTTCAGGACGTCGCCGCAAGGGGTGATGAGGCCCTCTTCGAATACACGGAGCGCTTCGACGGCTGCCGCCTGGATTCCCGGAGCGCGGTCGTCTCGCAGGAGGAATGGGACGAGGCTGCGGCCGGCGTGGCCGCTGAGGATGCCGCGGCGCTGCGTATCGCGGCGGACAGAATCGAGCGATTTCACCGCCACCAGGTTTCAGAGGGCTGGTTCTCCCGCGAGAAAGACGGTGTGGGGTGGGGGCAGCGGCTCCTGCCGCTGCAGCGGGTAGGCATCTATGCCCCGGGGGGGCTTGCGGTCTATCCGTCGACCGTGCTCATGGCGGCGATTCCAGCCCGTCTTGCCGGGGTGGAGGAAATCTATCTGGTTTCACCCAGCAAGGGCAGGGTGGTACAGCCGCTGATCGCCGCCGCCGCCCGCATCGCCGGTGTGACCGGGATCTTCAAGGTCGGAGGAGCCCAGGCGATTGCCGCCCTGGCCTTCGGGACCCGAACAGTGCCCGCCGTAGACAAGATCGTCGGTCCGGGTAACGCCTATGTGGCGGCAGCCAAGCGGCTCGTCTACGGGATCGTGGGCGTGGACATGGTCGCAGGTCCCAGTGAGATCTTGATCGTCTCGGACGGCCGTACACCCGCCGCCTGGATCGCGGCGGATCTGCTCGCCCAGGCGGAACATGACGAGACGGCCAGCGCCGTCCTGGTGACGCCGAATGAGACATTCGCCGGCGAAGTGGCCCTGGAGGTCGACAGGCAACTGGAGCATCTGCCGCGGAAAGCGATCGCGGTCCGCTCCCTGGAGGACTTCGGTGCGATCGTCATTGCCGAAAGTCTCGCTGACGCCATGGAAATGGCCAATCGCTTCTCCCCGGAGCACCTCGAATTGTGCCTCGAGGACCCCGAGAGTGTCCTCCCCCGCGTCCGTCATGCCGGCGCCGTTTTTCTCGGGTCCTACACACCCGAAGCCGTCGGAGACTATCTGGGGGGGCCCAATCATATCCTGCCGACGGGAGGGACGGCCCGATTCGCCTCCCCTCTGGGCGTTTATGATTTCGTGAGGAGGATGAGTGTCCTTTCCTTTTCCGCCGCAGCCCTTGCGGGATACGGCGGGCCCGCCGTCCGGCTGGCGGAGCGGGAGGGTCTGCAGGGACACGGCAGATCCATCGCCGTGAGAACGGAGGCGGAAAAGTGACGACCCGTGGAGGAAATGCCGGAAAAAATTCTTGACAAAACCAGGCCGTTGAATAAAACTTCCCCACCTGTTTCAGGGGTGGGCTGTCGCAGTATTTCCATGAGCGGGCGTAATTCAGTGGTAGAATGTCAGCTTCCCAAGCTGGACGTCGTGGGTTCGAGCCCCATCGCCCGCTCCATTTCATTCGACTAGCCAAATTTTGCTTGCAATTCCCCCCGATCCGTGTTACGGGCAACGTCATCTTCGTGGAGTTCCTGACGAGTGGGCTAAAGCCCACTTTTTTTTTCCGGAAGAAGACTGCAGAAAGGGTTGACGGGCGGACGCGAAACGTGACGGAACCGGGATCGGCTTACAAAGAGGAGATCTGGAAACTGGCGGAACCGGTGGCTGAATCCCTCGGGATGGAGGTCATCCAGATCGAGTGCGTCCGGATGAAAAGCCGGTGGATCGTGCGCGTGTATCTGGACAAGGACGGAGGCGTGACGCTCGACGACTGCTCCCGGCTCAGCGGACAACTGGGCGATGTTCTCGCCGCCCATGATCTGCCGCCGGGGCCCTATACGCTCGAAGTGTCGTCACCCGGGCCGGACCGGCCTTTGGGCAGGGACAAGGATTTTGTAACGTATATCGGGCAGCGAATCCGGATCCGGCTCCGCGACAAGCTGGAAGGGACGAGGCATTTCCGCGGAAAACTGGTCGATTTCATTGCGGACGGGGACCGCAAGGTCGTCGTGCTTGAGGTGGGGGACAGGAAAGTCCGTATCCCGCGGGAGTCCGTCTGGAAGGCGAACCTGGACGAAGACCAGGACGACGGCTCCCCGGACGCCCCGTGAGGGCGGCGAATCTTTGGACAGGAAACAGGGCACGGCGGGAAGAAAGAATCGAAAGGCGGGGCACTTGAAAGCAGGAGGAGTGTTTGCATGTATCCGGAGTTGAAGCGTCTGATCGAGCAGATGGGCAAAGATCGGGGAATCGATAAGCAGATCATCATTGAGGCGCTGGAAGCCGCCATGTTGACAGCGGCCCGTAAGAAGCTGGGCATGCAGGTGGATATCGAATCTCACTACAACGATGAAGCCGGTGAGATCGAGGTGTTCCAGTTCAAGAAGGTTGTGGAGAAAGTGATCGATCCCGAGATGCAGATCTCGATCGCGGAAGCGCGAAAGACTCTGGACGAAGAGGCGGAACTGGGAGACAGCCTCGGCATGAAGATCGACACCTCGACATTCGGCAGGATCGCCGTGCAAACCGCCAAACAGATCATCATCCAGAAGGTGAAGGATGCGGAGCGCGACAACATCTACGACGAGTACAAGGACCGCAAGGGTGAACTGGTGAACGGGTTCGTTCAGAGGTTCGAAGGCGGCAATATCATCGTCAATCTGGGGCGGGCGGAAGGCGTCGTTCCCATCTCCGAACAGATTCAGCGTGAGACCTACAAGCGGGGGGAGCGCATCCGCGCCTATCTTTTCGATGTGAAGAAAATCTCCAAGGGACCCCAGATCATCCTTTCCCGTTCCCACCCCGGTTTTCTGAAAGCGCTCTTCGAAATGGAGGTTCCGGAAATCTCCGAGGGGCTGATCGAGATTGTCAATGTGTCCCGCGAACCGGGGAAGCGGGCAAAGATCTCCGTACGGACGAAGGACAGGGACATCGATCCCGTCGGCGCCTGCGTAGGCATGCGGGGAGCGCGCGTGCAAAGTGTTGTCCAGGAGCTGAAAGGGGAAAAGATCGACATCGTTCCCTATTCCGACGACCAGGCGAAGTATGTCTGCTCGGCCCTCTCTCCGGCCAAGGTCAGCAAGGTCTTTATGGATGACGAGACCCGCGCGATGGAAGTGATTGTCCCCGACGACCAGCTGTCGCTGGCCATCGGGAAAAACGGCCAGAACGTCCGACTGGCGGCGCGTCTGACGGGGTGGAAGATCGACGTGAAGAGTGAAACGATGGCGTCGACGCAGGAGGACGAGGGCTACAAGTCGCTCATGAAGATTCCCGGTGTCGGGGAAAAGATGGCGGAAAAACTGTTTCGGGAAGGTCTGAAGAGTGTGGCCACGGTCGCCGCAGCCGATCCGGCCATGCTTTCGTCTCTGCCGGGAGTGGGAGAAAGGACGGCCGCGGTCTGGATTGAAGAAGCGGCCAAGATCATCGACCAGGAACTGAACGCGAAGAAAGAGTCGTAGTTGTCGGATCTTTTCGAAGCCGTGCGTTGCACGAAAGGGCGGGAGTCTCAGGGATGTCCAAGAAGAGAGTGTACGAACTGGCCAAAGAACTCGGCATGGAAAACAAGGACCTGATCGCGAGGCTCGAGCGGATCGGCATCGCAGTAAAGTCCCATTCGAGCACCCTGGAGGAACACGACATCGAGAGGATCCTTCAGGAGCTGAAGGCCGGCGAACCGGCGGGCGTGGAGGAGAAGAGGATCAAGTCCACCGTCATCCGCCGCAGGGCCGTCCGCCCGGCCGTGGAAGAGGTTCCCCCCGCACCCGAACCCCCTCCTGTCGAACCCGCCGCCGAAAAGGCCGGGGAAATGCCCGGCAGGGAAGCGCCGCGGAAGGAACCGGCGCCGGCAGTCGTTCCCAAGAAGAAAGCGGCAAAGGAAGAAGCCGCCGTGCCGCCGCCCGTCACGGCAAAGGAGCCGTCGGCGCCTGTCGCGGAGAAGGAAGAACCGCGTAGGAAGAAAGAAGAAGTTTCCGAACCGGGAGCCAAGGCCCCGCAGGAGGCGGGGGCACCCGCCCCCGCGCCGGCGCAGCCGGTCCCGGAAGCGAAGAAGCCCCTCCCCATCCGGGAAGCGCCCTCCCCGCCGACCGCCCCCGCAGCCGGACGCAAGCCTTCCGTGGAACCGAAAGCGCCGCCAAGGGCGCCCGAGCGGATGATCGTAAGCGCGCCCCCGCAGGCGGGAGCGGAAAAGGCGCAGCGGGCGGAAGCGGAAAAACCGAAAAAGAAAGGGAAGAAGCCGGTCGAAGTCCTGATGGCCGAACCCGTACCCGTAAGGAAGAAGTCGTTCATCAAGAAGGTCGCCGACCGAAGGGACAAGCGGGAAGACCTCGATCACGAGGAGCGGCCCAGCCGGTGGAGGGAAGAGAAGAAGACCACCGTCCTGAGAATGAAGAAACCGGTGATCACGGTTCCCAAGGCGATCAAGCGGAGGGTCAAGGTGGGCGAGGCAATTACCGTCGGAGATTTCGCGAAGAAAATGGGAGTCAAGGCCAGCGAGGTCATCAACAAACTAATCGTACTGGGCGTGATGGTGGGCATCAACCAGTCGATCGACCGGGAGACGGCAACCCTGATTGCCGGCGAGTTCGGTTACCAGATCGAACCCCTTGCGTCGGAAGGCTATGACGAGTCCCTTCTCCGGGTGGAGGCCCCCTCGACGAATCTGAAACCGAGGGCGCCGGTCGTTACCATCATGGGGCATGTCGACCACGGCAAGACGTCACTCCTGGACGCCATCCGGCAGACGAACGTCATGGAGGGGGAGGCCGGAGGCATCACGCAGGCCATCGGCGCCTACCATGTCCGCATCAAGGACCGGGACATCGTCTTTTTGGACACGCCCGGCCACGAAGCCTTCACCGCCATGAGAGCCCGCGGCGCCCAGGTGACCGACATCGTCGTGCTCGTCGTTGCGGCCGATGACGGGGTCATGGGGCAGACGGTCGAGGCCATCAACCATGCCCGCGAGGCCGAGGTTCCGATCATCGTCGCGATCAACAAGATCGACAAGCCCGGGGCCGATTCCGGCAAGGTGAAACAGGCGCTGACGGAATACGGTCTGGTCTCCGAGGAATGGGGAGGAGAAACCATTTTCTGCGAAGTCTCGGCCAAGAAGAAGACCGGCATCGAGGAGCTCCTGGAAATGATTCTCCTGCAGGCGGACATCATGGAGCTGAAGGCGGATCCCGACCGGCCCGCCCGCGGCGTCGTCATCGAGGCGAAGCTCGACAAGGGCCGGGGGCCCGTGGCGACGGTCCTGATCCAGGAGGGGACGCTGAAAGAAGGCGATGCCTTCGTGGCGAAGACCGAATCCGGCCGCGTCCGGGCGATGATCGACGATCAGGGCAGGCGCGTGCATGAGGCCGGACCGTCCATGCCGGTGGAGGTCATCGGTTTTTCCAGCGTTCCTCAGGCGAGTACCGAGTTCGTCTGCGTCGAAGACGAAAAGAAGGCGCGCAACATCTCGGAGTACTGGATCCGCAAGGAGCGGGAAAAGGAACTTGCCGCGACCTCGAAGATCACGCTGGAACAGCTGTATGAAAAGATCAAAGAGGGTTTCAAGGAGTTCAGCGTCGTTCTCAAGGCCGACGTTCAGGGGTCCCTGGAAGCCCTGACGGACGCGCTGAACAAGCTGAGTACGGCGGACGTCAAGCTCAAGATCATCCACAGTTCGACGGGTGCCATCACGGAAACGGATGTGATGCTCGCCTCGGCTTCCAACGCCATCATCATCGGTTTCAACGTCCGGCCCGACAGCCGCGTCGTGGAAATCGCCCAACAGGAGGGTGTGGAAGTCAAGCTGTACGACATCATCTACAATGCCATCGCGGATGTGCGCGCGGCGATGGAGGGTCTGCTGGAGCCGGAATGGAAGGAAGTCGTTCTCGGCCGCGCCGAAGTCCGGGAGGTGTTCCGGGTGCCCAAAGTCGGCGCGATCGCAGGCAGCTACGTGTCGGACGGCAAGATCGCAAAAAGCGCTTCCGTGAAGCTCGTGCGGGACGGAGTGGTGGTGTACGACGGCAAGATCGCCTCGCTGCGGCGGTTCAAGGACGACGCCCGGGAGGTGGCGGCAGGGCTGGAATGCGGCATCGGCATCGAGGGGTTCAACGATTTCAAGGTCGGCGACGTCCTGGAGGCATATCTCAAGGAGAAAGTCGCGAGGAAACTCGAGGACCGCAAGGACTGACGGACGGTCGAGGCCGCCGAGCTCCATGCAGCGGGGGACCGGATGGTTGTGGGCACGGGCATTGTCGAGCTGAGAATCCCGGAATGCGGGTCGCTGAAGGAAAAAAGGGGGATTCTCAGCCGCATCCTGAAAAGGGTGCAGAACAGCTTCAATGCCTCCGTCGCGGAGGTGGGGCAGAACGATCATCTCCGCCGGGCCGTCATCGGTTTTTCCGTTGTCGGGAACGACCGCCGCTACATCAACGGCAAGATGGATCACATCCTGAATTTCATCGAACGGCTGGAACTTGCCGAGGTCGTGGGGGCGAAGGTGGAGATTGTCAGCATCGAAAACGCCATGGGCGCCCCGTCCTACGAGGAAGGCAAGTATGACGACGTATAAGAGGAAGGACCGGTTGGCCGATCAGCTCAAGAAAGAAATTGCCGATATCCTCCTGCGCCAGGTCAAGGACCCGCGCGTCGGTTCCGTCACGATTACGGATGTGCAGGTCACGGACGATCTGCGGAATGCGAAGGTCTATTTCGTCGAGATGGGCCGGCAGGGATTCGATCCGCAGACCCTGGATGGTCTGCAGAACGCCCTGGGATTCATCAGACGGGAAGTCGGGAAGCGCCTTCAGATACGCAGGGTTCCCGAACTTCTGTTCAAGCAGGACGAATCCTTCGTTCATGGCGACAGGATCGAGCGCCTTCTCGCGGAAATCCGGAAGGAGGGAGAGGGCTGATGGAAGAGGTCCTGGATGCGCTGCGGCGCTTCGATCGCTTTCTTCTCACGTCGCATGAACGGCTCGACGGCGACGCCGTGGGTTCGGAACTCGCCCTTTGCCGGATTCTGCGTGCGGCGGGGAAGCAGGCCGACGTCTACAATCAGGATCCGACGCCGGCCAACTATCGTTTTCTGCCCGGCGCCGAGGAGATCCTGAATGTCCTCCCGCCCGTCGAGCGGTACGAAGCCGCCGTTATCCTGGACTGCAGTGATCTGGAGCGTGTCGGCAGGGAGTCGCAGCGGATCGGTTCGATCCCCCGTCTGATCAATATCGACCACCATGTGTCCAACGGGGGGTTCTGCGAGCGAACGTGGATCGAGCCTGACGCGAGCTCCACGGGGGAATTGATCTTTCGTCTGGCGGAACGCGGAGGGTTTGCGTTGAGCCCGGAGACGGCCGATTGCCTTTATACGGCCGTTCTCACCGACACCGGCGGATTCCGTTACGGCAATACAAGGACGGAGACCCTGCGGGCGGCATCGGTCCTGGTGGGCTGCGGGGCCTCCCCCCAGGCGATCTCGGAGAACGTCTACGAGAGCTACCCCGCGGAAAGATTCCGGCTGCTGGGGATCGCCCTGAGGAGCCTCTCCTTCGATCTCGGCGGAAAGGTCGGTTCCCTGGTCGTGACGCTGGATGCCATGGCTGCCGCGGGCGCCATACCGGAGATGACCGAGAACTTCGTGGATCTGCCTCGCTCGGTGAAGGGGGTGGTCGTTTCCATCCTGTTCAGCGAACTGGCGCCGAACCGTTTCAAAGTCAGCCTGCGCTCCAAGGGGTCGTTCAACGTGGAGCGGGTCGCGGCGGCCTTCCGGGGCGGCGGCCACGTCAATGCCGCGGCCTGCAGGATCGAGGGCGATCTGGAAGCGGTGCGGCGACGCGTGCTGGATGCGATCCGGGAGGCGGGGTTATGACCAGCGGCGTGATGGTCGTCGACAAGCCGGCCGGCCGGACATCGCACCAGACGGTGACGGAAGTGCGGAGGGCGCTCGGCGTTTCCAGGGCCGGGCATACGGGCACGCTGGATCCACTGGCCACGGGGGTTCTCCCTGTCTGCCTGAACGAGGCGACGAAACTCGTGCAGTTCCTCTCTGCGGACTGGAAAGAGTATCGCGCCACGCTGCTCCTGGGCGTAGAGACGGACACGCTGGACACGGAAGGCAGGGTCACGGCCCGGGTCGAGCCGCACGTCGGCGAAGCCGATATCGCCGAAGTCCTGGGAGGCTTCGTCGGACGTGTGGTTCAGACGCCGCCCCTGATCTCGGCCGTCAAGGTCCGCGGCAGGCCCCTCTACGCGTGGACGAGGAAGGGCGTGGCGGTCGAACCGGAACCGAGGACCGTTGAAATTGCATCGCTGGAGATCGAACGCTTCGATCTTCCGCACGTGACGTTCAAGGTCCGCTGTTCCAAGGGCACCTATGTCCGTTCCCTTTGTGCGGATGCGGGCCGCCTCCTGGGATGCGGGGGATGCCTCGCGGAACTGAGAAGGACACGCAGCGGAAATTTCGATGAAACACGGGCCCTTTCCCTGCACGCCGTGGGCGAAGTCGGCCGGCAGGGCGGGTGGGGCGCCGCCGTCATCTCCATGGTGGACGCCCTTCCGGATCTGGCCCGGATCCAGATCTCTGCGGAAGATGAGAGGAAGGCACGCGAAGGCCGGCATCCGTCGGCCGGCATGATCGGCCGCTATCATCTTCCTTTTCTTGCAGCAGGAGATGTGATAATGTTCGTCACAATGGACAAACGCCTGATCGCCATTGGGAAAATGCTGGCTTCCTCTGCACAGGTGTTGTCCATGGAGGAGAACCGGCAGGCTGTGGAAATCCTGCGGGTGTTCAATGAAAATTGAGCGAGGGACTGGATCGTCAGTCGATTCCTCGGAAGCCATCCAAAGATTCTAGGTAGGGAGGAAAGAAGGCCGTGTTAGATTCTGAGAAAAGAAAAGGGATTATCTCAAGTTATCAGGCGCACGAAAAAGATACGGGATCGCCGGAAGTCCAGATCGCCCTGCTCAGCGCGAGGATCGAATATCTGACGGAGCACTTCAAGGCCCACAAGAAAGACCATCATTCGCGACGCGGTCTCCTGAAGCTGGTCGGGCACAGAAGACGCCTGCTGGATTACCTGAAGAACAAGGACATGGACCGTTACAAGAGCGTGATCACCCGCCTGGGGCTCAGAAAATAGCAGAGTCGGTCCGCCCGGGCATGTATCCCGCCGGCGACTGCGCGTCGCCGGCGGGATGCTTCATCTGATCAAGGAAAGGAATATTTCATGAGTACATCGTACAGCATTGATTTTGCGGGAAGACCCATTACGTTGAGGGCCCACTATGTGGGCGGACAGGCCGATGGCGCCATCTGGGTCGGCTACGGGGATACGGTCGTGCTGGTGACAGCCGTGTCGTTGCACAGCGGCAGGGAGGGGATCGACTTTATGCCCCTCACCGTCGATTATGAGGAAAAAACCTTCGCCGCCGGCAAGATCCCCGGCGGTTTCTTCAAGAGGGAAGGGCGCCCGAACGAGCGGGAGATCCTGACGTCGCGGCTGATCGATCGGTCCATCCGCCCGCTGTTTCCCAAGGGATACACGCTGGAGACCCAGATCGTCGCCACACTGCTTTCCGTCGATGCACAGAACGACTCCGGCATTGCGGCCATGCTGGGCGCATCTGCCGCCCTGGTGATCTCGGACATTCCCTTCAAGGGGCCGATCGCGGGGGTCCGGGTGGGGCGTGTCGACGGTAAGTTCGTCTGCAACCCTCCGGCGGATCTCCTGGAAAGCAGCGACATGAATCTTTTCGTCACCGGTCGGAAAGTGGAGCCCGGCACCGGCGGAAAGGCCTATGACGTGAATCTGGTCATGCTCGAAGGGGAGGCCGGGGAAGCGGAAGACGACGCCCTGGTGGACGCGATCGCCTTCGGCCTGGAATCCCTCCGCCCGGTGATTGATCTGCAGGACCGGATGCGCGCGGAGATCGGACGCCAGAAGAGGGACTTCAGTGCATTCACCGTGGACGATGCCGTAAAGGCGGCTGTGGACGAAAAGGCGCTGCCGCCGCTGCGGGAGGCTTACCGGCTGCCGAAAAAGCTCGAGCGCTACGCCAGGCTCGATTCGATTCGGGCCGAGGTCATCCGGAACGTGTCGGGCGACGATCCCCTGAAGAAGGCGTCTGCAGCCAATGCCGTGGAAGCGGCGGAGCGCCGTGTATTGCGGGAAATGATCTTCCGCGAAAAGCGGAGAATCGACGGCCGGGCCTTCGGCGACATACGGCCGATCAGCTCCGAAGTCGGGATTCTGCCCCGCGCGCACGGGTCCGCGCTCTTCACCCGCGGCGAGACCCAGGCCCTGGCCGCCTTGACGCTGGGGACAGCTTCGGACGAACAGCGGCTGGATTACGTCTCCGGCGAAGAGATGCGTTCGTTCCTTCTTCACTACAATTTTCCGCCCTTCTGCGTGGGAGAGGCGAAACCGCTCCGCAGCCCGGGCCGGAGAGAGATCGGTCACGGCAATCTGGCGAGGAAGGCGCTTCTGCCGGTTCTGCCGTCCCAGGAGACCTTCCCCTACACCATCCGGATCGTCTCGGAGATCCTGTCCTCGAACGGCTCTTCGTCGATGGCGACCGTGTGCGGCGGGATCCTCTGCCTGATGGACGGCGGCGTGCCGGTGAAGGATGTCGTCGCCGGAATCGCCATGGGACTGCTCAAGGAAGGGGACGAGGTGGTCATCCTGTCCGATATCCTCGGGGACGAGGACCATGCGGGCGATATGGATTTCAAGGTTTGCGGAACGAAGCGCGGCGTCACGGCCATGCAGATGGATATCAAGATCGACGGCGTGACGATGGAGATTCTGAGAAAGGCCCTCGCGCAGGCGCGGGACGGCAGGTTCTTCATCATCGACAAGATCAGGGAAACGCTTGCGCAGCCCAGACCGGACATCTCACCCTACGCGCCGCGCATTACCCAGGTCAAGGTGAGACCGGACCGGGTGAGGGACGTGATCGGCAGCGGCGGCAAGAATATCCGTCAGATCATCAGCGAAACGGGCGTCACCATCGACGTCGAGGACGACGGCACCGTCACGATCGCCTCCAGCGATGCCGAGGCGGCCGCCCGCGCCGTTCAGATGGTCAAGTGGCTTACCGAGGACGCAGAGATCGGGAAGATCTACCGCGGTACCGTGAAGAAGGTGGTCGACTTCGGGGCCTTCGTGGAGATTTTGCCGGGGACGGAAGGCCTGGTTCACATCTCCCAGTTGGACAAGGAGCGTGTCAAGAAGGTGACCGACGTCGTCAACGAAGGGGATGAGATTCTCGTCAAGGTGATCGAGATCGACAAGCAGGGGAAGATCCGCCTGAGCAGGAAGGATGCATTGGGGGCCGATGTATCGTAAGACCGTTCTCGACAACGGCGTCCGGATTCTCTCCGAACGGATCCCGCATGTCAGGTCGATTTCCATAGGGGCATGGGTCCGCAGCGGGTCCCGTTACGAGACACCGGAAACGAACGGGATGGCCCATTTCATCGAACACATGCTTTTCAAGGGGACGCAATCGCGGACGGCCTTCGAGATTGCGTCCCTCATCGATTCCGTCGGCGGCCTCATGAACGCCGTCACGGGCAAGGAATGGACCTCGTTCTACCTGAAGATCCCCGACCATCACCTGGCCCTGTCGATTGATCTCCTGTCCGATATCTTCAATCGCTCCCTGTTTGATGAAGAAGAGATCCGGAAGGAGAAGATGGTGGTTCTCCAGGAAATCCGCATGCTGGAGGATTCGCCGGGGGAGAATATTCACGACCTGTTCGAAGGACATTTCTGGGCAGGACACTCCCTGGGGCGACCCGTCCTGGGGAAGGCCGAGAGTGTCGAAAATTTCCTGCGGGATGCCATCCTGCGCTTCTTTGGCGACCGCTATGGAGGCGACGGGCTGATCATCACCGCTGCCGGCTGCCTGGACCACGATCCCCTGGTGGCGTTGCTGGCCGATTCCTTTGCCGGCCGCGGGGGCGAAGCGAAGGACACCCCCTGCGGTGAGCCGTGCCCGCAGAGAACGATCGCGGTCTGGGAAAAGGACCTGGAGCAGGTCCACCTGGTGCTCGGATCGGTCGCGCCGTCTTCGGTGAATCCCCGGCGGTTTCCGGGTTTTGTTCTGAACGCTGCGCTGGGCGGCAATATGAGCTCGGTGCTCTTTCAGGAAATCCGGGAAAAGCGCGGGCTCGCCTACTCCATCTATTCCTATCTCAATTCCTATGCGGATACCGGCTTGATCGGCGTCTATGCGGGGGTCGACAAGGCAGATTTCGCGGAAGTGGTGGAGCTTGTCCTGGCCGCCTTCCGGCGCATGGCAGGTGAACACCTGCCGGAGGAGGATCTGGCGCGTGCCAAGGAGTCGTTGAAGGGAAACTATCTGCTGAGCATGGAGAGCACGGACAATCGAATGAGCCGCCTTGCCCGCAACGAGATCCACTTCGGCCGGCCCGTGCCGGTGGAGGAGGTCATCGCCCAGATCGAGGCGGTGTCCGCCGAGGACGTCCGGCGTCTCGCGGAAGAGATGTTCGACGCCCGGCTGCTGTCGCTGGCCGTAACGGGGCCGATTTCCGAGGGGGACGTCAGGCTCCCCTGACGGGAGCCACAGGGTACCGGCATGGAGGAAGTGAGAATCCGGATTCGACGGAGCTCGGGCTGCCAGGACATTCCCCTGCCCCGTTACATGACGGCCGGCGCCGCGGGGATGGACGTCTGTGCGGCGGTGGAGGGCGAACTGGTGATCCACCCCGGGCAGAGGGCGAAGATCCCGACGGGCTTTGCCATCGAACTACCGGCCGGCTATGAGGCGCAGATCCGCCCCAGAAGCGGCATGGCGATCCGCAACGGCGTGACGCTGGTCAATTCACCGGGAACGGTCGATGCCGACTACCGGGGCGAGATTGCGGTCATCCTGATCAACCACGGCGAAGAGTCCTTCAAAGTGGCGCGGGGAGACCGGATCGCCCAGATGATCGTGCAGCAGGTCTGCCGCGTTTCCTGGCTGGAGACGGAGGAACTGGCCCCGACGATTCGGGGAGACGGGGGGTTCGGCCACACCTGATCGCGAGCAGGGGAAGGAGGCGCGGCGGAATCCTGCAGGAGGGAATGCCATCGTATGAAGAAGCACCGGGTGAACAAGACCTACGAGGAGATCAACGAAAAGATCCGGCAGGGCAAGGCCGTCGTGGTCACGGCCGAAGAGATGATCGACGTGGTCGAACGTCACGGTGAGGTCGATGCGGCGCGAAAGATCGACGTCGTGACGACGGGGACGTTCAGCCCGATGTGCTCATCCGGGGCCTTCCTGAATTTCGGCCACACCTCCCCGAAAATCCGCGCGTCGAAGGTCTGGCTGAACGACGTGCCGGCGTACGGAGGAATCGCCGCCGTCGACTGCTTCATCGGGGCGACGGAAGTCGTCGAGGGAGATCCCCTCAACAGCGTCTACCCGGGTGAATTCAATTACGGCGGCGGTCATGTGATCGAAGATCTGGTGGCGGGCAACGTCATCCGGCTGCGTGCGGAGGGGTACGGGACCGACTGCTACCCCGCCCGCAAGTACGAGAGGAACATCACCCTCCACGATCTCCGTGACGCCATGCTCTTCAACCCCCGCAACGCCTACCAGAACTACAATTGCGCCGTCAACGTGTCCGACAAGACCATTTACACCTACATGGGGGTCCTGCGCCCGCGCATGGCCAACGCGAATTACGCCACCGCCGGGCAATTGAGTCCGCTGTTCAACGACCCCTATTATCGAACGATCGGAATCGGTACGCGGATCTTTCTGGGCGGTACCCAGGGGTTCGTCGCCTGGCCGGGGACGCAGCATGCCCCGCACGCGGCGCGCACCAAGAACGGCGTCCCGCGTGAAGGAGCGGGCACGATCGCGACCATCGGCGACCTCAAACAGATGAGCCCGGAATGGCTCGTCGGCGCCAGCATCTTGGGTTACGGCGTTTCCCTGTACGTCGGCATCGGCATTCCCATCCCGGTGCTGAACGAAGAGATGGCGCGTTTTACGGCCGTTCGCGATGAGAATCTCTACACCCAGGTCCTTGATTACAGTATGGATTACCCGAAGGGAACCGGGAAGGTTCTCGGTGAGGTCAGCTACAGGGAACTCCGGAGCGGCGTGATCGTTCTCGATGGGCGGAAGATCACGACGGCGCCGCTTTCGAGCTATTTCAAGGCGCGGGAGATTGCCGGCATCCTGAAGGAATGGATCGAGCGCGGGGATTTCATACTGGGCGTGCCTCAGCAGACGCTCCCGTCCGCTGAAGCTTGAAACAGAAGAGTTTTCGCGTGCCGCTTTCACCAAATCCCGATGGAATCGGCATTTTAAGGTGCCGGAATCCGCTGATCCAGGGTGCGTTTGGCTTTTCAAAGGTTGTATAACTTTTTTTATTGCAATCAATAGAGAATTCGTTTATAGTCGCGCAAAATGACTTCTTTTTTAACCCATCCCTTGAGGGGTGCCGGGGCGGAAATGAAGGTCGGACGGTATGTCGTGGCGCTCGTGATCGTGATCGGTGCGTTTATCGCTTTCGGGAAGCGCGGCCTTCTGGACAATTATCTTGTCACAAAGAAACTCGCGTCGTTGAGGGAAACGAACTACGCTCTGGCCGTGGACAACGCGAAATTGCGGAAGAGAATCGTTCTTCTCAAAGAAGATCTTCCTTATATCGAAACCGTGGCGCGGAACGAACTGGGGATGGTGAAAAAGGGAGACGTCGTATACCGGTTTGCTCCATAGGTCCGGCTGCCTGAATACCGGAGCGATAGGCGGGGATCCATGTTCGACTGGAAAAATCTGTTTTCGGGAAGCAAACAGCTGGTGGGTCTGGACATCGGGTCCAGTTCGCTGAAACTTGCAGAAATCCAGGGAGAAACCGGCAAGTACGTCCTCGGCCGCTTTTCTCAGTTTCCCCTGGAGGAAGGCGTCATCGCGGAGGGGGTTCCGGTCGAGCACGAAAAGCTCGTGGCGAGCATCAAAGCCCTCTTCAAAGAATCCGGCTGCAGTCGCAAGAACATCGTGACGTCGCTGTCCGGCCATTCCGTGATCATCAAGAAGGTCAATCTCCCCACCATGGAAGAAGCGGAGATGCGCGACCTGATCCGCGACGAAGCCGGGAAATACCTGCCCTTCGACAACATGCAGGAAGTGAATTTCGACTTTCAAATCGTCGGACCCAGCGAGTTCAATCCCAATCAGCTCGATGTGATCCTGGTGGCCGCCAAGAAGGATATCATCACGACCTACACGGAGATCATCCGCGAGGCGGGACTTCAGGCGTTGGTCATGGACGTGGACCCCTTCGCGCTGGAAACGCTTTACGAGGAGAACTATGACCCCGAAGAGAACGAGGTGGACGTCCTCGTCAACATCGGGGCCAGTATCACGAACATCAATGTCATCAAGAACGGGGCATCCCTCTTTACACGGGACTTTACGATCGCCGGCAATGCCGTGACGGAGTCCGTAAAGGACCGTCTGGGGCTGCCGAGCATGGCGGATGCGGAAAAAGTCAAGCTGGAGGGATATGGCGACGACGCGGCGACGAAGGCGTCGTCCCGGGAGAGCCTGCATCTGTACGCGGAACCGATCTGCATGGAGATCGAACGGTCGGTGGAATACTTCCGTTCGACATCCGGTGAGATGAACATTCGCAATGTGATCCTGTCGGGCGGCTGCGCACGCATCCCCGGCCTGGCCGGCGACCTGTCCCAGCGGCTGAGCATCGAGACGCAGATTATCGACCCGTTCAAGAAAATCGCCTACAACAAGAAAGCCTTCACGCCCGAAACCATCGAGCAGATTGCCCCGGTTGCAGCGGTGAGCATCGGACTGGCCCTGAGGAGGCTGGGAGACAAATGATCAGAATCAACCTCCTACCCTATCGGGAAAAGGAAAAGAAAGCGAACCTGGCGCGCCAGTTGATCATCATCGGGGCGACCTTCGTCGTCTTCCTCGCCATACTCGTCTCCCTGTACTTCTATGTCATCACGAGCGTGAAATCGCTTGAGGCGGACATCAAGAAGAGCGAGACGGAACTTGCCAGGCTGACCAAGGTACTCGGGGATATCGAAGTCTTCAAGGCCGACAAGAAGGTTATGGAGAAGAAACTGGCCGTCATCCAGAACCTCGAGGCGAACCGGCTCGCCCCCGTGCGCCTGCTCGATGAACTGGCCGTGCTGGTTCCCACAAAGGACATCTGGCTGGAGAAGATGGTGGAGTCGGGCAGCTCGCTGCGCATCGAGGGGGTCGGCAGGGACAACATCGTCGTCGCACTGTTCATGAAAAATCTCGAAAGGTCCGATTACATCAGATCGGTGGATCTCGTCCTTTCGAAACAGGCGGAAATCAGCGGTGTGAAACTCCAGCGGTTCGTTCTTTCGTGCATGACGAAGAAAGTGCAGTAGGAAGAGCGTATGGCGATTACGGTTGAGGACATCAAGAAGCTTTCTCCGCAGAAAAAGGCCCTGGCGCTCGCGGGGATCTATCTGGTGCTGGGCTATTTCTTCTTTTTTTTCTTCGTCCAGTCGGAATTGGAAAAGAAGGGAAAACTCGACACCAAGCTCCAGGAGTTGAACCAGCAGGTGTCGGAGAAGGGAAGGATCGCTGCCCAGAAGGACAGACACCTCCGGGAACTCAACGCGCTCAGGGAGTCCTTCAAGATGGCGCTGACGAAACTCCCGAATCAGCGGGAAATTCCCGCCCTTTTCCACTCCGTTTCGGTCGCGGGCAGAGAAGCAGGCGTGGATTTCCTTCTGTTCGAGCCCGCGCCTCCCGCCCCACCGCCTAAACCGCAGCAGGCGGCGGCCAAGCCCGATGGCAAGGACAAGAAGGGGGGAGCCTCCAAACCGAAGGAGCCGGACAAGTTTTACGAGGACATTCCCGTCCGTGTGACGGTTACGGGAAGTTTCCAGGGAACGGTGCTTTTCTTCGACAAGGTGGCAAAGCTTCCCCGGATCGTCAATATCGAAGACATCTCCATGGGCGACGGGAAAGACGTGAAAGGACGGGGCCGCATCATCAACACGAACTGCATCGTGAAGACTTACATGTTCGTGGAAAAGGCCACCGAGAAAGGCGCGGCGGATGACAAGAAGAAATAGAACCAGTCCGTTTGCCGTCCTCATCGTGATCGGCGTTTTTTTCGCTCTGTCCCTCGGACCCTGCTGGGGGGCGACAGCGAAGGCGCCCTCCATTCCGGCGGCGAAACCCGACCCCTTCCGGCCGTTCATTGAGCTCGACCAGGCAAAAGCCCTGGCCCTCAAGAAGAAGGCGGAGAGCAAGGCCCTGCCCGTATCGCCGCTTCAGCGGGCGGAAATCGATCAATTCCGGCTCATCGGCATCGCCGGCGACGAACGGAGCCGCACGGCCATGGTCGACGACGGCAAGGGGAAATTCTACCCCCTGATCGTAGGCACGGGCATCGGCATGAATGAGGGCCGGGTGGCGCAGATTCTCGTCGACCGCGTGGTGGTGGAGGAAGTGACCAAGGAACGCGGGAAGAAAAAAGTGAAGCGAATCATCATGAAGCTTCGTCGAGACGAAGAAGAGGGGAAGCCATGAACAGCAAAGGAAAATGGCCATGGATCGCGTTGGCAGCGGCTCTTGCGGTCACCGGGATCTGCGGGTCCGGAGCCATCGCCGGAGACAACCGCGACGCCGCCGGGAATCGGATTCTCCTGGCCCAGGCGGATACGGGCTATCTGGAAAACGTCACCTTTGAAAGGATGAAGGGGAAAGAACGGGTTGTCCTTGCCGTATCCCGTCAGCCGATGCTCGTCGTGGAGAATCAGGGCGCGACCGACGTCCTTGTCAAACTGGAGAACACCTTCGTACCGGATTCTCTTCGAAAGCCCCTCGTGGGGGGAGAGGCGTCGACGAACGTCCTGCGTGTGGAACCTGCCGCACAGCAGAGCGGCGGAAAGCAGTGGACGTATGTGACGATCGCCTTGAAAGAGCGCGTTCCTTACAGCATCCGGCAGGAGGGCGGCAATATCCTTGTCGACTTCAACGTCCTGTCACTTGCCGTCGCCGGCCAGGCCGCCGTCGCTTCGTCGTCGGCCCCGACGGAGGCGAAGGCCGCTTCCGTCAACGGCAGACAGATGACGATCGATGTTCAGGACGCGGACATCAAGGCTGTGTTGCGTCTGCTGGCGGAAGAGGGAAAGGTCAGCATCGTTTCCGGCGACGACGTCAAGGGGACGGTGACGCTGCAGATGAAGAAGATCAGCTGGGAGCAGGCGCTGGACACGATTCTGGAGATCAAGGGGCTCGGCAAGAGGCAGGCCGGGAACGTCATCACCGTCATGAGCCTGGACAAGATCAAAAAGGACGAGGCCGATGTGCAGGCGCGCGAAGTCCTGCGGCGCAAGGCGGAAGACGAGAAGAAGAAGATCGAGCAGGCACTGCGGGCCGAGCAGGGGGGCCTTCGCCAGGTGTCCATCGAAGCACGGATCGTGGAAGCCACGGATGATTTTCAGCGCAAACTCGGCGTTCAGTGGGGCGCCGGCGTCAGCGCGAGTGTGGGCGCCTATCCCTTCGGGGCGATGATCGGCACGAACCCCAGCATAAGCGGTGTGACGAGCCTGCCCGGCGGAATCGGGCTGACGAACAGCAATCTTGCCGTGAATTTTCCAACGGCGATCGCCGCGCCCTCCATCGGTCTGATCATCGGCGGTTCCCAGGCCGTTCTTGACGCCCAGATCTCCGCGCTGGAATCCACGACCAACGGGAAACTCATCTCGGCGCCGAAGGTCACGACGATGGAAAACATCAAGGCGTCGATCAAGCAGGGCGAGGAAATCCCCTACGTCACGCGCGATTCCCAGGGAAACCCGAGCGTGAATTTCAAGGAGGCCGTCCTGAAGCTGGAGGTCACGCCCAAGATCACGCCCGAGGGGAAGATCTCCATGGTCATCAAGGCCTCCAATGACCGTCCGAACTACGCGCAGGCCACGCTGCTCGCGGGCAACGTTCCCATTTTCAAGAGCGAAATCGACTCCCAGGTGGTTGTCTCCGACGGCGGAACGATCGTGATCGGCGGCATCCAGAAGAACGAAGATTCCACAGCGGTCACGGGCGTGCCCTGGCTCTCCAAGATTCCGATCATCGGCTGGCTTTTCAAGTCGGAGGATATTACCAGGAACCGCAGGCAGCTGCTGATTTTCGTGACGCCTTCGGTCATCAAGGGCGAACCCCCCCTGGAGAAGGCGGATCTGCTGAAAGGGTAAGCCCGCATTCCGGGCATCTACTGCGACCCGCCGCAGATTTCCTGCGGCGGGTTTTTTTTATCGCCGCCGTGGAGAAATCGGATCCAAACTCTTCCTTGACAGGGTTGGGGGGCTGTGTTAGCGTTCGACCGCTTGTGCGGTTCGGTAAAAACGCTGCAAAATCAGAATCCTGCAAGGTCTTATGCCGGATAAAAGACTCCAGGGGCGCGAAACCTTCCTGGCCGGGGCCGAAGCCCTCTTGGCGGACCGCCTCTTTGCGGAGGCCATGGAGGCGGCGGAAGCCCGGCTTCGCGGCGACCCCGCGGACATCGATGCGAAGATCATTCGCTGCCGCGCCTTGATCGGGATGGAACGGATGCAGGAGGCGATGCGGTGCCTGGGAGAGATCGAGGGGGCCATCCTCGGTTTTTCGCTCCTCTACGTCTCGCTCGGTGAACTGTGCGGCAGGAACGGACTGCGGGATGAGGCGGTCACCTACTACCGAAGATTCCTCGCCCTCCACCCCCATTCCCCGATCGCCGAAGAGGTGGGCGGCCGCCTGGCCGAACTTCTCAACGGACCAGATCACGCCAAAACCCTCGACAGCGCCGACAGGGAAGCCAAACCTCTGGCCGCCGATTTTCAGACCGTCACCATGGCGGATCTGTACGTCCGGCAGGGGCATCTGGACGAGGCGGCGGGGTTGCTCGAAAGAATCGTGCAGCGGGACCCGAATGATGCCCAGGCGCTGCGGCTGCTCTCGGAGGTTCGTGAGAAAATGGCGATGCACCGGACGGAAACCCCTGAAAAGGAACTTCACCTCGTCGCCGAACTGCAGCGGTGGTTGGACAACCTCGAACGGATGCGCTCCCATGGAATTTGATCGTACCCTGGCGGATCGGCGGATGGGCCGCCTCCGAAGCCTTCTCGGCGTCGGCGCCGGGGAAGCCGTCCTGATCTTGGACCTCAAGAATATCCAATATCTCGCCGGTTTTACCGGCAGCGACGGCGCCCTCTTCGTCGCGCCGGATTCCGCAGTGCTGCTGGTGGACGGGCGTTACGAGAACCAGGCGAAGAGGGAGGCGGCGGGCGTGGAGGTCCGCCGGTACGGCGATAAGCTCGCCGGGATTGCAGCGGTCGTTTCTGAAGGCGGGCAGGGGCGCATTCTTTTCGACGCGGCGGCGATGACGGTTGAAGGCCACGCGAAACTGACTGAAAAACTCCCCGGCGTCGTTCTGGCGCCGGCTCCGGCGGATCTCAACCGCCTCCGGGGGGTCAAGGAAGAATGGGAAATCGACCGGATGCGGAGGGCGGCCCGCATTGCCGGTGATGCCGTGCTGGCCGTGATGGACTCCATCCGGCCCGGCGTGCAGGAGAAGGACATCGCAATCGAACTGGAATACAAGATGCGGCGTCTCGGCGCGGACGGGATCGCCTTTCCCTCCATCATCGCAACCGGAGAGAATTCCGCGCTGCCGCATGCCTCGCCCGGCATGCGCCGCATTCGGGAGCACGATGTGATCGTCGTGGATTACGGCGCGGTTTGCGAGGGATACCGTTCCGATGAGACCATCACGCTGTCCGTCGGAAAACCGCCGGACGAATTCCGGGAAGCGTACGGCGCGGTCCGGGAGGCCCATGACACGGCGATGCGGGCGGTACGAAGCGGCGCCGTGTGCGGATCCGTGGATGCCGTTGCGAGGGAACTTCTTTCCGGGAAGGGCTGGGGGCCTTTCTTTTCACACGGCACAGGCCATGGCGTGGGGCTGGACGTGCACGAATACCCGAGGCTGGCCGCCGCGGTCGAGGGGACCCTGGAGGCGGGCATGGTCGTGACGGTCGAACCGGGCATCTACCTGGAGGGCCGCTGGGGCATCCGGATCGAAGACATGGTCCGCGTCCGGAACGACGATTGCGAGATCTTGACGGTCTTTGGAAAAGACCCTATGGTGCTGTAGACAGCTGCGCGGGACAAGGGGTGGGGCGGGGATCGGCGCCTGCGGCTCCGGCCAAAAAAACTGCGATAGGATGAGGGCGTATGAAGGTCTTTCCGGATGATCTGCTGTACAGTTCAGAACACCTCTGGGTAAGAGTCGATGGGGACGTCGCCACCATCGGCGTGACGGACTACGCACAGGAAAAATTGGGGGAAGTGCACTCCGTCGAACTGCCGGAAGCGGACACGGCGCTCGAAAGGGACGAGCCTTTCGGGACGATCGAATCGGCCAAGGCGATCGTTGAACTGATCGCACCCATCAGCGGGGTCGTGGTCAGCGTCAACGAAGATATCACCGACGATGTGGGAATCATCAACAGCGACCCCCACGATACGGGATGGCTGATCGTCGTCGAAATGAAAGACATCGAAGAGCTGGACGACTTGATGGAATCGCGGACCTACTCCGATTTCATCGCGCAGGAAACGGAAGTCGACTGATGCTGGCCGTTCCCTGGCGAGTCCTCCCGTACGGCCTGTGGACGGCCCGGGAAAACATGGCCATGGATGAGGCCGTTTTCCGTGTGCGTCAGCGGTCCCAGATGCCGCCGACCCTGCGATTCTATTCCTGGCGCTCGCCTGCCGTATCCGTGGGCTATTTCCAGGACATCGAGAAGGAAATCGACCATGCGTTCTGCGCAGGGGAGAACCTGGACATCGTGCGGCGTCCGACCGGCGGAAAGGCGGTATTGCACGAGGACGACCTGACCTATTCCGTGATTTCCGGAGAAGGGGATCCCCTGTTTCCCCCCGATGTTCTGGGGACTTACCGTGTCGTCAGCCGGTGTCTGACGCGGGGCTTTGCGGAGATCGGCCTCGGCGTCCGGATGGCGCTGGGGGGAAGGAACGGTCGGGGAGATGCCTCCTGTTTTGCCAGCCCTTCCCGCTACGAGCTTCTGGTGGGGGAGCGGAAGATCTGCGGTTCGGCGCAGGTGCGGTCCCGCGGAAGCTTCCTGCAGCACGGATCCATCCTGCTCGATTTCGCCCCGGAGAAGAATGCCGCCTTCTTGAAGACGGCAGACGGCGACCGGCAGAAACTGGTGAAGTCGCTTCGGGCTTCCGTGACCTCGCTGCGCGAAGAACTGGGGACGGCCGCCGATCCGGCGGAACTGGGCGCCCTGTTCCAGAGGGCCTTTTCCGTCGCCCTCGGCGTCGATCTGCAGCCGGGCGCCCTTTCTTCCGAAGAGGAACGGCTGATGGCCAGACTCCTGACAACGAAATACTCCGATCCGATGTGGAACCTGAAAGGCAAGGTAAGCAGAGATGGACTTGAATAAGTGGATCCGGCCGGGAATTCTGGCGCAAAAGGCCTATGAGGTCGAGAGCACGGCCTGCCGGATCAAGCTCGACGCCAACGAAAATCCATTTCCTCTCCCCGGGGCGCTCCGCGAGGAATTTCTGCAGCGCGTACGCGAGATCCTTCTGAACCGTTATCCCCAGGCCGGCTCCATGGAAGTCTGCCGGCGTTTCGCCGATTTCTTCGGCGTCGGCGCCGACATGGTGATGATCGGAAACGGCTCCGACGAGCTGATCCAGATCCTCTGTACGGCGACGGGCGGTCCGAACACATGCGTTCTGCTTCCCGTCCCCACCTTTGCGATGTACCGGATCGCTTCGCAGAATCTCGGGCACGGCGTGGTGGAGATCCCTCTCGACGAGCGGTTCGACCTGGACCTCAATCCCATGCTGGCGGCGATCGTGGAGCGGCGGCCGGCCCTCGTCTTTCTCAGCTATCCGAACAATCCGACGGGACGCTGCTTCGATGCCGATCGCATCGAGGCCATTCTGGACGCCTCGCCGGGAATCGTTGTCGTGGATGAGGCCTACTTCCATTTCTCCGGCAAGACCTTCCTGCCGCTGCTTTCGCGGTATGCCAATCTCGTCGTCCTGCGGACGCTTTCCAAGGCGGGTTTCGCCGCGATGCGGATCGGTTTTCTGATCGCTTCGCCTTCCCTCGTTCACGAGCTCAACAAGGTTCGGTCTCCCTACAACGTGAACGCTTTTTCCCAGGCAGCGGCCTCTTTCTGCCTTGATCATGAAAAGGAACTCCAGTCGCAGGTTCGGGAGATCCTCCGTCTCCGGGCGGATCTGGAACGGGAACTGGGGCACCTGGAAGGGATCCGGCCTTATCCGACCGACGCGAATTTCATATTTTTCCGTTGCGTTTTCGGTGCAGATCGAATATACAGGGGGCTCCTCCGCAGGGGGGTGCTGGTCAAGGCGTTCAGCGGTCCGAAGGGCATCAGGGACTGCATGCGCGTGACGGTTGGAAATGCGCAGGAAAACAGGGAATTTATCGAGGCGATCAAAGGAGTTCTTGCTGAAGTAAGGAGCGTGATCTAAAATCCTCGACATGCAAAGGGTGGTCGACGGCGTGCCTCGGGCGAGGCATGTTCCGTGCTGCCCTTTTTTTATGCCGCGGGCACGGCGTTATGGGCAGATGGAGACGATCATGAGGATGCTGCTGGTTCTGGAAGACGGGAAGACCTTTGCAGGGGAGTCGTTCGGTTCCGAAGCCGAAGTCTGCGGATGGGTCCGCAGTGATACCAACATCGTCGGGTATCAGGAACTTCTGACGGACCCGGACAACCGGGGTTGCATCGTCAACATGACCTATCCGCACATCGGCAACTACGGCGTGAATCCCGACGATCAGGAATCTGCGCAGGCGCACGCGGCAGCGCTTCTTGTCAGGGAGAAGAGCCGGATGTTCAGCAACTGGAGGGCCAGGGGATCTCTGGAAGATTTCATGGCCGAACGGAAGGTCGTTGGCGTGGACGGCGTCGACACGCGGACCCTGGCCCTGCACCTCCGTGATTTCGGTGAGATGAGAGGCATCATCGGGCCGGAAAGCGCCTCTGCGGCGAAGCTGCTGAAGAAGCTGAAGCAGTCCCCATCTCCCGGTGCGGCAGGATTGATCCGGGACGCGGCGGAGCCCGACCGGCTCGGCGGGACCTTCGCCGGGAACGGCGGCATTCGCGTTGCGGTCTTGGACCTGGGGATCCGGAGGAGCCTGATCGGACAGCTGCGGCAGTGCGGTTGCGATCTCGCCGGTGTCGGGCCGGAGGCTTCCTGGAGAGACATCGAGGCCATGAAGCCGGAGGCACTGTTCGTGTCCAACGGTCCCGGGGACCCGCGCGAGCTTGCGGAGGTGGCCGGTGAACTCCGGCAGGCGCTGGGAAGGCTCCCGGTCTTTGGCGTGTCACTCGGATGTCAGCTTCTGGCGCTGGCGGCGGGGGCCGCCGTCGTGCCCATGAAGACCGGCCATCACGGCGCGAATTATCCCGTCCGGGACGAGCGATCCGGACGCACGCTCATCACCTGCCAGAACCACCGTTTCGTCGTCGACGCGGAGTCGCTGAAGGGCAGGGGCATCCGGCCCTGGTACGTCAATCTGACGGACGGCTCGGTTGAGGGGGTCATCTCCGAAGACGAAGCCGTCTGCGGCGTGCAGTTCCTGCCGACGGCGGACGACGAAGGCCGGCCGAACGGCCATCTGCGCCGATTTGCCGAAGTTGCGAAGAGCCGGGGGACGAGCGCGGCGCGGTGAGATGCGGGAATTCGCCCGGCGGATGCGCGGCGGAGCCGCTTGAAGGAAGCAACGCCCGGGCGCGCTGCAGCAGGCAGAGAGGGAGATTGTAGGGACGTATGCCGAAACGAAACGACTTGAAGAAAATCCTGCTCATCGGGTCCGGGCCGATCGTGATCGGGCAGGCTTGCGAGTTCGATTACTCCGGTTCACAGGCCTGCAAGGCCCTCAGGGAGGAAGGATACTCCATCGTCCTGGTGAACAGCAATCCGGCGACCATCATGACCGATCCCGGCATGGCCGACCGGACCTATATCGAGCCCATCACCCCCGAGATCGTGGAGCGGATCATCGCGCGCGAGCGTCCCGACGCCGTCCTGCCCACCCTGGGGGGCCAGACCGGGCTCAACATCGCGGTGTTTCTGGATAAGGCCGGCGTGTTCCGGAAATACGGCGTCGAGGTGATCGGCGCCCGTGCCGATGCGATCGCCCGGGCGGAGGACCGCGAACTTTTCAAGCAGGCCATGCAGGAGATCGGCATCGGCATCCCGCAAAGCGGAATCGCCCGCAGCATCGCCGAAGGGATGGAGATCGGTCTGAAGATCGGATTTCCGCTGATCCTGCGTCCCGCCTACACCCTGGGAGGAACGGGCGGGTCCACGGCCTACAACAAGGAGGAATTGCGGGAATACCTCGGCCGGGCCATCGAATACAGCCCGGTCGGACAGGTGCTCGTGGAGCAGTCCGTTCTCGGCTGGAAGGAAATCGAATTCGAGGTGATGCGCGACAACGCGGACAACGTCATCATCGTGACCTCGATGGAGAATGTCGATCCGATGGGCGTCCACACCGGCGACAGCGCCGTCGTCGCTCCCGCGCAGACCCTGACGGCGAAAGAGTATGCAAACTACGCGGCCCTGTGCCGCAAGATCATCCGCAAGATCGACGTGACGGGAGGCGGCGTCAACATTCAATTCGCCGGCAATCCCGACGACGGCAGCATCGTGATCATCGAAGTCAACCCGAGGCTTTCGCGCAGCTCGGCCCTGGCTTCCAAGGCAACGGGATTCCCGATTGCCCGCGTGGCGACGAAACTGGCCGTCGGTTACCGGCTGGACGAGGTCCGGAATGAGATCACCGGCAGGACATCCGCACTCTACGAGCCGACCGTCGACTACTGCGTCTTCAAGATCTCCCGGTTCACCTTCGAGAAATTTCCCACCGCCGATCCGACGCTGAACACCTCGATGAAGGCCGTGGGCGAGGCGATGTCCATCGGGCGCAACTTCAGGGAGGCCTTCCAGAAAGGGCTGCGTTCCCTGGAGACGGGTCGTTTCGGGTTCGGCGCCGATGGAAAGGACGCCCTGACGGATCCCCGCGAGAACCTCGAGAAGATCCGGGAAAAGCTCCTGATCCCGAATGCCGAGAGGTTCTTCTACATCCGCTATGCCTTCCAGGCCGGCATGACGGTCGAAGAGATCTTTCAGCTGACGAAGATCGACCGGTGGTTCCTCTCCAACATGCAGGAGATCTTCGATCTCGAAGCGCGACTGAGGCGGCTCCGCTTCCAGGGCGAGAAGCGGCAGTTCGCGGACTGGAAGAAGGCCTTCCCCATGGAGCTTCTCCGTGAAGCGAAGAAATCCGGATTCTCCGACGTCCAGCTGGCTCACATCCTCGGACTGGACGAACAGAAGATCCGGAAGATGCGGGTCAAGGACCGGACCACGCCGGTCTTCAAACTCGTCGACACCTGCGCCGGCGAATTCCCGGCGGCGAAGCCCTATTACTATTCCTCTTACGAGACGGTGGAAGAGAGCGTCCGCACGGACCGGCCGAAGGTGGTGATCCTGGGAGGGGGGCCCAATCGCATCGGGCAGGGGATCGAGTTCGACTACTGCTGCGTCCACGCTTCGCTTGCCCTGCGCGAAATGGGCTACGAGAGCATCATGGTGAACTCCAACCCGGAAACCGTCAGCACCGACTACGACACGTCGGACAAATTGTACTTCGAACCGCTGACGAGGGAGGATGTCCTGAACGTGGTCGAGCTGGAAAAACCGATCGGCGTGATCGTCCAGTTCGGCGGGCAGACGCCGCTCAATCTGGCGGTTCCCCTGGCGAAGGCAGGCGTTCCGATCTGGGGAACGACGCCGGACAGCATCGACCGGGCGGAGGACCGGAAACGGTTTCAGGCGCTCCTGAAGAAACTCAACCTCATTCAACCCGACAACGGAACCGCGCGCTCTTTCGCCGAGGCGAAGAAGGTGGCGGACAAGATCGGTTATCCCGTGATCGTTCGCCCTTCCTATGTGCTGGGCGGCCGTGCAATGGAGATCGTCTACGATGAAGACGGGCTGGCGGACTTCATGAAGAAGGCCATCACGGTCTCGCCCCAGCATCCGATTCTGATCGACAAGTTTCTCGAGGACGCGATCGAGATCGACGTGGACGCCATCTCCGACGGAGAGACAACGGTGATCGGCGGCATCATGGAGCACATCGAAGAGGCGGGGATCCATTCGGGCGACAGCGCCTCCGTGATCCCCCCTCATACGCTGGACAACCGGCTGATCCGGTCGATCAAGGACAACACCTATGCCCTCGCACGGGAGCTGTGCGTGAAGGGATTGATGAACATTCAGTACGCGATCCGCAACGACGTCGTGTACGTTCTCGAGGTGAATCCGCGGGCCTCCCGGACAGTGCCGTTCGTGAGCAAGGCGACGGGGGTTTCGCTGGCCAATCTGGCAACGAAAATCATGGCCGGAAAATCACTCAAGGAACTGCATTTCACCGAAGAGGTCGAGGTTTCCCATGTGGCGGTGAAGGAATCCGTCTTCCCCTTCGCCCGTTTCCCCGGGGTGGACGCCATCCTGGGGCCGGAGATGAAGTCGACGGGGGAGGTCATGGGAATCGACACGTCTTTCGGCAAGGCGTTCGCGAAATCCCAGATCGCGGCGGGGACGAATCTGCCGAAGGCGGGCAAGGTGTTTCTCAGCGTCACCAACAAGGACAAGCGGCAGGTCGTCTTCCTGGCCAAGCAGCTCGAACACATGGGGTTTTCGCTGCTGGCGACGGCGGGTACGGGGGCGGCCCTGCAGCACAACGACATCGCGGTGCAGATCCTGCCGAAACTCTCGGAGGGACGGCCGAATATCGTCGATTTCATGAAGAATCGGGATGTGGTGCTGATCATCAATACCGCCAGCGGGAAGAAGTCCCGGGAGGATACGGTCTATATCCGCGCGACGGCGGTTCAGCATTCGATCCCGCTGGTAACGACCATTTCGGGCGCCCAGGCGGTCGTGAACGCCATCGAGGCGATCTGGAGGGAAGAGGGTTCGGTGAAGACGATCCAGGAGTATCATCGGGATATCGCGTCCCGCCGCTGACGGAATGCGGCGAGAGCGGGGAGAAAAACAAATTTTTGTGACAACAAAATAGAAAGGCGGTTTGACATTGGAAGTCAAGGTATTCGACAATGACGTGGAGAAGGCGTTGAAGATCCTCAAGAACAAGCTGTCCAAGAGCGGCCTTTTCAAGGAACTCAAGCTCCGGAGGGCCTATGAAAAACCTTCCGTCAAGCGGAAGAGAAAGGCCATTGAGGCGCGCAGGAGATTTGCGAAGGTGCAGCGCCGTCGGCATGCTTGAAATCCGGCAGGACGCCCGTCCCGAGCGGCTGCGCCGCGAGGGATGACAGGCGACCGACGGAGGGGAACGGAGATGCTATCGCAGGGCGGCGGTGGCATCGCTCATCGGGAACGCAGGAAGCGACGTTGATTGCGGGGGATCCTCCCGAAGGCGGAGGTTCGCCGGAGGCGTCTTTCCGCCAATGGTCCCGGTGATGAGTCCGGTGGACGCCGGAAAGGGGGTCGATGGAAATGAACGACGAGAAGCAATACCTCGTGGACGCCCTGTCTGTTGAGGAATCCTGGCGGATCTTCCGGATCATGGCGGAGTTCGTGGACGCCATCGAGACCCTCTCGGAACTGCATCAGGCGGTGACGATCTTCGGGTCGGCCAGGGTCAAGCCGGGGGATCTCTGGTACGAAAAGGCCCGGCTGCTCGCCCATCAGCTCGCGCGCAAGGGGTTCAGCGTGATTACCGGGGGAGGGCCCGGGATCATGGAGGCCGCCAACCGCGGCGCCGCCGAGGGGGGCGGCAAATCCGTCGGCCTCAACATCCGGCTTCCCTACGAGCAGAAACCGAACCCCTACGCGAACATCAGCCTGGACTTCAAGTATTTTTTCATCCGCAAGGTCATGTTCGTCAAGTACGCGATGGCCTACGTGATCCTTCCCGGCGGCTTCGGAACGATGGACGAGTGCTTCGAGGCCCTGACCCTGATCCAGACCAAGCGCATCAAGCCCTTCCCCGTTATCCTCATGGGAAGCGACTACTGGAAGGGGATGCTGGACTGGCTCAAGGGGTCCATGCTGGCCCAGGGGATGATCAGCGAGGAGGACCTCGATTTTCTTCACATCGCCGACGAACCGGAGGATGCGGTGCGGCACATCCAGAAGTTCGTGATTGTCTGAGGGAGGTTGACCGTCTCCCGATCCCATGCCGAATCCAGCCTTCGCAGCTACACCTCGACCCGAGACGCGGCGGGAGCCTGACCATTGGAACGCCGATCCTCTTCAACAGAAATGAGTCTGGAGCAGGTCCTCGACGATCTGCGCGAGGGGACGGCACGCCCCTGCTATCTCCTGTACGGAGAGGAGGAGTATCGTCTGAAGAGCGCCGTCGACAGGATTCTCGACGGCCTCCTGCCGTCGCCGGAGCGCGATCTTCAGCTTTTTGTGACGGAAGGAGAGGACGAGGACATCGATCGGATCTGCGAATCTCTTCTCACGCCTTCGCTGTTTCCCGGCCGCAAGGTGCTCCTGGTCCGCGAGACGCGGCTCCTGTCGTCCGCGGACACCTCTTCCGACCGCGTCCGCAAAATCCGCGATCTTGCCGACCAGGATTCATCCCGGGCGGCCAGGGAGTTCCTGCGCCTGATCCGGCCTGCCGGCTGGTCCCTCGAGGATCTGACCGGCGGAGGCTGGCAGCGGATCCCCGAGGCGCGCTGGCGGGAGGTCCTGGGCGAAGAGGCCGCGGGCGCCCTGCGTACGTGGCTGCCCAAGGTACTGGCGGCTTGCGAAGAGCTTCCCGGAAAATCCGCACCGCCGGCGGAAAATGACGAGAGACTGGTCCAGCTCCTGCTCGGGGGACTGCCGGAGCAGAACCACTTGATCCTGACGGCCTCGTCCGCGGACCGGCGGAAGAGACTCTTCAAGGCGATCGCCCAGTGCGGCGCCGTTCTCCATTTTCCGCGCGAGAAAAAGGAAAGCGTCCAGAAGGGCCAGCTTCGGGAGGAGGCCCGCCAGCTCCTGCAGACGGCGGGCAAGGAGCTTTCTCCGCCGGCCTGGGAAAGCCTGGGACGGAAGACGGGCTTCGACCTGCGGACGTCCATCAACGCGCTCCGTCAGCTGATCGTCTATGCGGGCGACCGGCCCGTCATCGAACCGGCGGACGTCGAGGCCCTGATCGGCAAGACGCGGGAGGAGTCGGTCTTCGATCTTACCGATGCCCTGTCAAAAAAAGATGCGGTGCGTTCTCTTTCCCTGCTGGGAGAACTGCTGCGGCAGGGGGTGCATCATCTGATGATTCTGAGTCTCATGACGAGGGAGATCCGGCACCTCTTCCAGGCGCGGATTTTTCTCGGTGAAGGCGGATTCGCATCGGCGTTCGACGCCGGGATGGAATATCCCGCGTTCGTACGGAAGGTCTACCCGCTCTTCCGCGACCGCTTTTCCTCCCCTGCCGCCAAGAAGAGCGGATCGCTGGTCGATTCGCATCCCTTCGTGGTTTTCCAGGCCCTGAAGCGCTGCCGGTCCTTTTCATCGGATGATCTGGCGGGGTTTCTGGAGGAACTGCTGCGTCTCGACGTCGCCTTCAAGTCTACGGCGGCCGATCCGCAGCTTTCCCTGGAGCGTTTCCTTCTCCGCGTCTGCCGATAGGATGCGGACTTTCCTCTCCGGACGGGTGCGGGTGCAGGCGTCAACGGCTGCGCTGCTTCAGGGCATCGATGTCGTGGATGAGAACCCGGTTGCGCATCGTGCTGACGATGCCCCGGTTCCGCAGCACCCGCAATTCCTTGCTGATGCTCTCCCGGGTTACGCCGAACAGACCCGAAAGTTCCTTGTGCGACAGCCGGACTTCATAGGGGCGGTTGCCGTCGCCGGTCTCGCTTCTCCTGGCGAGGTCCAACAGGCGTCTTGCCAGCCGTACGGACAGATTCAGGAAGCAGACTTCCTGGAGCAGATCGTCCGTCCGGCGGAGCCGCAGAGAGAGGGCGAAGAGGATCGCCTGGACCGCAGCTTCGTTCTGTATCAGAAAGGAAAGGAAGTCCCTGCGGTTGAGGACATAGAGATGGCTGTCCTCCAGGGCCACGGCGTCGGCCGAGCGCGGCAGCCCGTCCAGCAGGGCCATCTCGCCGAAGAAATCCCCCCGTCCGAGAATCGCCAACGCCACCTCTTCCCCTGCCTTGCCGGAAATGGAGATCTTGATCGAGCCCTGCAGGATGATGTACAGGGCCGTGCCCTCATCCCCTTTCCGGAAAAGGGTGTTGCCCTTCACAATGAGGCGCAGTCTCAGCAGCGAGGCGAGCTGATTACGGTCCGCCGGCTGGAGCGCCTCGAATAGGGGAATCTGCTTGAGCAGGTCGATCGAACTCATTGCATTGTTTGGTTTCCCGCAGAGGCCTTCCTTTTACCGCAATCGTCTCCGGCCGTCAACGGGTAGTTCGTGTAGTGGATATCACGCATTCGGCGTGAGTTCGTTCACACTGAAGCGGGGAATAGGGTTGACAATATTGTGGAAATCCCCTTATCATACGCCACACAACGGGTTCGGGTGTCCTGAAAAGATGGGGCGCTTGCGAGCGGAAGCGCCGGGGCGGAACGCGATGAAGGCAGCTCGCGGGACGGGAAAGGGAGAACGCGGCAGGATGTTGTCTCACGATCGCACCGCAGAACGGTTGCCGGCCGCCGCGTTGCGGAAACGCGGAAACAGCCGGGCCGGATTTTCCCTGGTCGAACTGATCGTCGTCATCGCGCTCATCGGAATCGTGGGGATGTTCTCGATTCCCGCGTTCCAGCGGTATGCGACGAACGCGAATCTCAAGGCGGCGGCCCGCGAGATCATGGCGGACATGAACAACACCAAGCAGCGGGCGATCGAGGAGAACGTCAACGACTATCGCATCACGTTCAATACAGTCGCCAACACCTACGCCTTGACACGGACGGATACCGGAACGACGCTCTGGACGAAGAGCCCGACCGCTTCCGGTGCGGACGTCCGGATATCGGCGACGACTTTCAGCGGCGGCGTCATTGGTTTCCGGCGGAGGGGAACGACGACGGCGGGCAGCGTCACATTGACGAACTCGCGCGCATCGACGGCGGTGATCACGGTCAATTTCACGGGAAGGGCCTATGCGCAGTTCACGATTCAATGAGCGCGGCATTACCCTGATCGAGTCGATGATCGCGATCCTGATCCTCGGCATCGGACTCGTGGGCCTCTTGTCCATGCAGTCTCCGTCTTGGCGGACGGCGGCGAGGACCGATTACCTCGGTCGCGCGGCAGAGATCCTCAGCAAGCAGTTGACGGACCGGGAAGCGCTCATCATGAACCCCTGCAACACCGATGCGGACATCGTCCCTCCCACCGGAGAGACGAGGACGAGAAACGATACGATCCGGACCAGCGGTCAGGGCGCGAACCAGTCGGGTGACATCGCCTTTACCGTCGTGACGACGACGACGGGTCTGGGCGCCAACGTCTGGCGGGTAACGGTCCGGGTCAGCTGGCCGCCGCTCAACAGCGCGGGCATTTCGGAGAGCATCGTCGTGACACGGCAGGAGCCGTTCCGTTTCGGGTGCGTATGAGAAGGCAGAAGGGTTTCACACTGGTTGAGATCCTGATCTCGATCGTCGTGGGGATGGTGATTCTGATGGCGGTCTATGCCGCCGTCGTCACGGGTCAGCGGTCGACGTCGGGAATCGAGCGGAAGGTCATTGCCGGGCAGGACGCGAGGGCCGCCCTGGAATTGATGGCGGTCGAGATCCAGATGGCATCTTTCAATCCGACGATGACAAGCGGCATGTGGAGGGATCCGGGGGCCTGCGGTTCGACGGCCGCGAGCCAGGGGAACCGCGGAATCCAGGCGGCGAGCGCGACGTCCATTTCCGTGGAGATGGACGTCGACGAGAGCGGTTCGATCACCGATGCCGGCAACGAAGTCATCACCTACACCTATGATGCCGCGAATGCGTACATCTCCAGAAGCACGAACTGCGGAGCCGCTCAAGCCTTCCTGGGAGACACCATTGCGAGCGGGAACCCGCGGACCGTCCGCGTCATCAACACGGCGGCGGTGCCGGTGTTCCGGTATTACGACGGCCAGGGGACCGAATTGACGTCGTTTCCGGGCGACATTCCGAACATCGCCCGGATCGAGATGACGCTCTGGGTGGAAACGGAAGACATCGATCCGAACCTCCAGCAGCGCCGCCGGTTCATCTATTCCACGAGCGTTATTCCGAGGAACCACGTCATTGGCATGCAGTGAGCGGCCGGGAGGCGGCAACATGCGAGACGAGAAAGGATTCGCCCTGGTGACGGCGATTCTCGCCATCATGATTCTCATGGCGCTGGGCATCATGGCGGTCACCATGACCACGGGCGATCTCAAGATCAGCACGCGCGTCGTCGGGGAGAAGAAGGCCATGAGCGCCGCCGAGACGGGCATCCACCGCCTGATGCAGAACTTCGACCCGGCGAACATGGCGGGCGCCGAGGTGACGAACGTCCAGGTGGATTCGGCGACGGATCCCGCGTCCCGCTACACGATCTCATCCGTGGGCCGGCCGGCGACGGGACCGGAGATGCTGCCGCTGTCCGGCTATTCGATCGGCGGGGGGCAGCAGTGGGGGCAGCGGCGCTACGTCGCGACCGTCACCGGCGTCAATACGAACTACAACAGTTCCGTCCAGATCGACACCGGGATGGGATACGGCCCCATCGAGATCTCCACCATGCTGAGATAGGAGCATCTTTATGAAGACGAAGATCTTCCGCGCCTTTCTTGCGGTCCTTTTCGCAGGCTTTCTGGCGGCCGGTGCTGTCCAGGCTGCGACGGCTCCGGCCGGGGAGGAGGCGCTCTTCACCAACTCCGTGGCGCCCGACGCCCTGATTGCGATCGACCTGTCGGGCAGCATGGAGTGGAACCCCGCCGGCGGCAGCCGCATCTACGGCGTCAGCTCCTGCGCCGCCAACACGACCAGCTGCTCCGGAACCGGTTGTTCCGGCGGCTTCTGCACTTCGTCCAAAACCGGCTGTAGTACGGACTGCAGCCGCATTACCATAGCCAAGCGCACGATCTTCGACGTTCTCGACGACAACGACGACAACACGATCAACAGTTCCGACGAAACCAGCCTCGGTATCCGCCTCGGATACATGCGGTTCTACAACTGCAGCGGCAGCAGCGAGGAACAGCAGGGAACGTACAATTACAGCAGCGGCTGCAACAAGTACGTACGGGCCATCGGCTCGAAATACAGCCTGATCTACTGCGCGAGCAACTCCAGCTGCACCGTGACGTCTGGGAGCAGTTCCTCCAACTGCGTCAACGGCGAGTCCGCCAGCGGCGGGACCCCGCTCGCGGCGGCGCTTCAAGAGGCGAAGCTCTACCTGGACGCCCACAAGGCCGTCGACGACGCGGGCGCCTGCCGCCAGAAATTCGTCATTATGATTTCGGACGGTGCCGATACCTATGCCTGTTCGGGGAGCGGCGCCGAATGCCAGCAGCACATGTACAAGCGTCGCCGGGAAGTCGTGAAACAGGCCAAAACCCTCAAGGACGCCGGCTACCGCGTCTTCATCGTCGGCTTCGGCGCGGCCATGCCGGACTACCTCGAAAACACGCTCAACTGGGCGGCCTACTACGGTGGGACCGACAATCCGAACACGGCCAACGCCGGATCGACCACGGCATACGACCCCGATGCGAACGCAAGCTGCGAAACGAGCGCCGCCGTCACGGGGACGTGCTACGACCCGTCGGCCAATTCGACGAGCAATTTCTTCGCGTCCGCCAACGATCCCGGCAACACGGCGCTTTCCGGCTATGCCTTCCTGGCCGCCGATGCCGACCAGCTGGCCACGGCGATGAAGACCGCCATCAACATCATCCGCGAGGCCACCTATTCCTTCTCCCAGTCCTCGATCCAGTCCTCGCGGACGCAGGACGAGAACTTCATCTACGAGGGGTCCTTCCAGCCCCGCGACGACGATCCTTTCTGGTACGGCCACTTCAAGAAATATCAGATCAACGACGACGGCACGGTGGGGACCCAGTTGTGGGATGCGGGCGAGCTCCTGCGCGACCGGACCACGGCTCGGACGATCAGAACCTACAAGGCCGGGGCGATGACGGACTTCACGACGGCCAACATCACAGCCGCGAACCTGGACGTGGCGACGGATGCCCTGCGGGATGCCGTCGTCGGTTATTTCCGCGGGGAAAGCGCCTACAACCCGGACAACTGGAAGCTGGGGGACGTCTTCCGCGCCACCCCCATCACCGTGGGGACGCCGTCGGCCTTTTTCGACGACATGCGGGACACGAGCGGCCCGCCGAACGCCTTCGCCACGCACCGCACGAATCACGTACGGTCCTCCACGGGCACGAATCCCAGGCGCATCGTTCTCGCCGGCGCCAACGACGGCCAGCTGCACGCCTTCAAGACGGGCGACGGTTCAGAGGCCTGGAGTTTCATCCCCCCGAACCTTCTGCAGCGGCTGAAGCTGATCGCCCATACGACCGATCCTTCGACCCTGGCGCACCAGTACTACGTCGACGGTCCCGTCACCGTCGCCGACGTCTGGACCCCGGCGACGATATCCGACGGAACGAGCAAGCAGGTCGCGGACTGGCATACGCTCCTTGTCTTTGCCGAGGCGCGGGGCGCCGGGGACAAACTCTGGAGTTCCTCGACGTCCTGCGATTCCGGATTCAGCGGCATCTACACCGAGACCAACCACTACTACTGCGGCTATTACGCCCTGGATCTGAGCAACCGGACGTCTGCCGGCGCGGTGACGACGGTCGAGTCCAGCATCTTCTACAGCAGCCTGAATCCGCAGTTCAAATGGATCCTCGGCGGTACCGGTACGGCCGGTTTCTCCTCGACGACCGGTCCCTACATGGGCGCCCCCTGGAGCAAGATGATGACCGGGCGTGTCCTGATCAACGGCAATGAGAGATGGGTCGGCTTCATCGGCGGAGGAGCCTACTCGGCCGGCGCCGCGGACAGCGGGAAGGGGTTCTTTGTCGTCGATCTCTACGATGGATCGATCCTTTGGAGCTACACGAAGGGCACGAACATCAACCTCGACAGTCCGATGCCCGCCGCGCCCGCCGTCGTCGATACGGACAACGACGGCTTTGTCGATACGGTGTATATCGGCGACCTGGGAAGCAACATGTGGCGCTTCAAGTTCTGCCGGACCGCGGACGGGGACGTGAGCGCCTGCGGCACGGCGAACTGGACGGGCGGGAGGCTCTTCGAGGCCAACGCATCTTCCGGCATCCGACCCATCTATACCTCGGCGGCGGTGGCCAAGGACAACACCGGGAATCTCTGGGTCTATTGGGGAACGGGTGACAAGACCGATCCCACGGCTCCGAACGCCCAGGAGAAGTTCTTCGGCCTCATGGACAACGACCGGACGAGCACGCGCACGGTCAGCGAGATGGACAACATCACCAATGACGAGGGGTTCTACAACAGCCCCGGGAAATACGGCTACTACATCAACCTCGCGGGACAGGGCGAGAAGATGCTATCCGATCCCACCGTCTTCGGCGGCGTCGTCTATTTCACGACCTACACGCCGCCATCGGGGAACGATCCCTGCGAGCAGGGCGGCGCGGCGAGCCTCTACGGCCTGAACTTCAAGACCGGCGCAGGGGCTCTTCCCATCACGGACACGCCCCGCAGCATGTCCATCGGCTCCGGCATCCCCTCGGCACCCGTCGTATCGCTCAAGCCCGGCGGAGGCACGACCCCCGATCTCTACATCACGGCCAGCGGCGGGGGCGGCATCGGCGCGCAGACGCAACGGGCGAACATCAACCCGCCGGGAATGGCCAACCGGACGAACATGCTCTTCTGGAAGGACAAGCGGGTCGAGCCCGAACCCTAAGTACTGTTATCCATAAATACGGGACGGTATCCGCTACCTGCATCGTCATTCCGGGCAACCCCGGCGAAAGCCGGGGGCGACCCGGAATCCAGAAAGATCTTGGATGCCGGCTTTCGCCGGCATGACGGAGGCCGAGCTTCATACGTTTAATACGTCACCGACTTTATGAATAGATGTACCAAGGCGCGCCGCAGGGTTTGATTTCACGGGCCGGCCGCCGGTGCAGGGCGCATCGGCGGCCGGTCTTTTTTCGGCCGGCTACAATTTCTTCAGCTTGGCCAGCGCGGTCCTCTTTCTTTTCGAGAGCCGGTATGCGGCACCTTTCTTCTTCCCCCCCGTCCGATCCGCTTCCTCCTCCCCGCCGTTTTTTTCGCAGGAATCGCCGGGAAGACACGCCTCATCCATCCGCCGCTCGAAGGCAGGCGAGGGGATTGCCGTAAAACCCCTGCGTTCCGCAAAACCGGCGATGCCCCGATCGGATGTGACAACCACGATTTCCTCGCCCGCCGCCGAAATCATCCGCTTGATGAGATCGTCGGCCCGTTCGCCCCGGCAGGAATAGAGAATGTCGATGCCCTGTTCGCGGTCGCGTTCTTCGCAGGCGGGTCCGTTCTGCCAGCCGTCAAAGACAACGGAAATGCGATGACCGCGGCTGCGGCGATAGGGAACAAGGCGCCGGATCAGCGCCTTGCGGCCCGCTTCCAGGCTCGTGCGTTCCATCCGCCTGAGGGCGTCGGACTGGCGGATCAGGTTGTAGCCGTCGATGATGATATGCATGGGTTTCCCGGCTTCGCGGCCTCCTTTCCAGCGCTACCTGGGAGAGGAGTGAAGTTCTCCGGAGCGAGCTCCGGAGAATCTTCGATCCCCAAGGAAGACGTCTTGTCCTTCTTCCGCTCTCTCGCCCCGGCGGCTCTGCCGCCGGGGCTGCGCTCGCTAAAGGATTCAAGATGTCGTTGTACGGGGCGAGCGAGCTGTGCTATAGGATGAACGCCGGTCATTTTTCCGATCCGGCGGAATCTATCGGCCATTGTACAGAAGATCTTTACGAAAGTCAGCATTCTCTTCGCTGTCGATTGTTCTCAAGGGGTGAAGACATGAATGTGAAGAAGGTGTGCGTGCTGGGAGCGGGACTCATGGGAAGCGGCATCGCCCAGGTCTGCGCCCAGGCCGGGTACCGCGTCGCGATGCGGGACATCGAACAGAGATTCGTCGACGGCGGCATGAACACGATCCGCAGGAACCTGGCACGCGACGTCGAAAAGGGGCGGAAGAAGAAGGAGGAGGCCGAGACGATCCTGGGAAGAATTGCCCCGACGCTGGATCTCCGGGAAGCGGCCCACGACGCCGACATCGTCGTGGAAGTCGTGATCGAGGTAATGAATGCCAAGAAGCAGGTCTACCAGGAACTCGAAGAGATCGTCCCGAAGGACTGCCTCTTCTTCACCAACACCTCCGGGCTCAGCATCACGGAAATGGCATCCGTGACAAAACGCCCCGACCGTTTCATCGGAACGCATTTCTTCAATCCGGTGCCGGTCATGAAGCTGCTGGAGATCGTCCGCGGTTACGAAACCTCCGCGGAAACCCTGGCGATCGCCAAGGACTGGGGGAAGAGCATCGGGAAGGATGTGATCGTGGTCCGGGAGGCGCCGGCATTCGTCGTCAACCGCATCCTCTGCACGATGCTCAACGAGGCTTTTTTCGTTCTCGGGGAAGGGATCGCATCGGCGGAAGACATCGACAAGGGCATGATGCTGGGCTGCAATCACCCCATCGGACCGCTGGCGCTGTCCGATCTCGTCGGGAACGAGACGCTCCTGCGCGTCATGGAGAACATGCACAGCGAACTGGGGGACAAGTACAGACCCGCCCCCCTGCTGCGTCAAATCGTGAGGGCCGGACGGTACGGCCGCAAGACTGGCCGGGGCGTCTTCGAATACAAATAGATCGAGGGCCATGGGCGGCAGCGGACGGCGGCCGCCCAATCGGCGGCGCGCGGCTTCCGAAGGGGCCCGCGCAGGCGGCAAGGGAGCTGGGTACCGAGATCTTCGCAGGCTACGGCATGTCGACCTGCCCGCTGATAGTGCCCTGGGCGGGGTCCAAAATGCAGGTTGGGGGAGGGGAAATCATGGATTTCGATTTGACGGACGAATTGAAGATGCTCAAGGAGATGGCCGGGAAATTCGCCCAGGCGGAGCTCGCCGGGCTGTCGCGCGAATGCGACGAGGGGGAGAAGTACACCCCCGAGATCCGCAGGAAGGCGGCGGAAAACGGTCTTGTCGGCGCCTGGATCCCGGAGCAGTACGGAGGCTGCGGCGCAGGCGTCCTCGGGAACGCCATCATCACGGAAGAGCTTTCCAAGGTGGACATGGGGATCGGCCTCAACATCGTGGCGGCGGGCTTCGGCTGCGAGTCGATCCTTCAGTACGGCAGCGAAGAGCAGAAGCAGACCTACCTGCCGCCGGTCTGCCGCGGCGAATGGGTGAGCGCCGGCGCCTTCACGGAGCCCAATGCCGGTACGGACGCGGGGGGGTACAAGACCCGGGCCGTGAAGGACGGGGGCGATTACGTGATCAACGGCAACAAGATGTTCATCACCAACGGCACCGTCTGCAACTTCATGGTCACCGCGTGCATCACCAACCCCGGGGAGAAGAGGCACAACAGCTTCGGCCTCATCATCGTTCCGGCCGACGCCAAGGGCGTCACCCGCAACAAAATCCACGGGAAGATGGGAATCCGCTCCAGCGACACGGCGGAGATCGCGCTCGAAGACGTGCGGGTGCCCCAGTCCAACCTGATCGGCAAGGAAGGCAAAGGCTTCATCCAGCTCATGCACTTCTTCGACACGACCCGCGTCATGGTCGCCGCCCAGGCCCTGGGACTTGCGGAGGGCTGCCTGGAGACGAGCGTCAAGTACGTGAAGGAGCGGACCGCCTTCGGCATGCCGCTGGGGGCGTTCCAACTCACGCAGAAGAAGCTCACGGAGATGGCGATCATGATCGAGGCGCTGCGGGGGCTCGTATACAAGGCCGCCTGGCTCATCGACCAGGGGCGGCCGGACTACACGCTCGCGGCGATGGCGAAATTCTACGGCGGCCAGGCGGCCGTCTTCTGCGCCAACTGCGCCGTCGAACTCCACGGCGGCTACGGCTACATCGACGAGTACAGCGTCCAGAAATGGTATCGCGACGCCAAGATCCTGGAGCTCTATGAGGGGACCAAGGAGGCGGAGATCATGACGATCGGCCGCGTCCTGCAGACGAAGTGATCGAAGGCATCGAGCCCGTGAAGGGCGGAGCGCTTTGGAGATTTTTGGGGGCTCCCTGCCTTCGCAGCGAAGCTGCGTTCCCATGCCACTGTTTGAGGTCGGAAGCCCGAGTTTGGCATTGGGCGGCGCAGCGAGAAGCTGCAGAGTCGAAAAGGATCCAGGCGACCCGGGGGGAGGGGCATTGCATTCAATGGAGGGGGAGTGTTCCGTGAAGACGCGCATCACCGAATTGTTCGGCATCTCGTACCCCATTATCCTCTCCGGAATGAGCTGGATCAGCGTTCCCAGGATGGTCGCGGCCGTGTCCGACGCCGGCGGCCTCGGCATCCTCGCCACGGGGCCGCTCGACGCCGCCCAGACGCGGGCCGCCATCCGCGAGATCCGGAGCCTCACGGACAAGCCGTTCGGCGCGAACGCCACGCTGCTCATGCCCGGCGCCGCAGAGAACGCGAAGATCCTCCTCGGGGAAGGGGTCCCCGTCATCAATTTCGCCCTGGGGAAGGGCGACTGGCTCGTGAAGGAGGCGCACACCTACGGGGGCAAGGTGATCGCCACGGTGGTGAACGCCTATCACGCCAGACGGGCGCAGGACTACGGCACCGACGCCGTCATCGCCACCGGCCACGAGGCGGCGGCGCACGGCGAGGCCGTGACGTCGCTCGTCCTCGTCCCCAGCCTCGTCGACATCCTCCAGATCCCCGTCATCGCCGCCGGCGGCTTCGTCGACGGGAGGGGGCTGGCGGCCGCGCTGGCTCTGGGCGCGGAAGGCGTCGCCATGGGGACGCGCTTCATGACCACGCAGGAAAGCCCGCTGCACGGCAACTTCAAGAAACTGTCCATAGAAAAAGGCGTCACCGACACGCTCTATTCGAAGCGCGTCGACGGCATCTGCTGCCGCGTACTGAAGACGGCGGCGGCGGAGCGGGCGGTCCGCCGCGGTCTGGACTGGTTTGCAGCCTTTTCCAACTCCCGGGACATCGCGGCGCAGCTCAAGCTGCCCTACGCGAAACTGTTCCTCGGCGTCCTCGCCTCCGGCTGGAAGAACGCCGTGCAGCTCGCTTACATGGCCAACGGCTTCAAGGCCTTCAAAGTGGCGACGGAGGACGGTGACCTGGAGAAGGGGATCCTGCCGGTGGGTCAGGCAACGGGCCTGGTCCGCGACGAGCCGACGGTGAAAGAGATGATTGACCGGATGGTGTCAGAGGCAAGGCGCGTGAACGGAAAACTTTCCGGCCAGTTGGATTGATGCCCGGCTGGATTTTAGCAAAGACGTCCTTCCCGGGGCTCAGGAATCTTTTTCGACCCTGAACGTACGGTCAGGGAAGTATTCTGTGGGATCGTGAGCGGGCTGACTTGACAGATATGAACAATACCCGCAAATTTGTTGCGGGTATTGCATGTAAATGTCAAGTGCAGGACGTAACCTTTTCCCTTAGTACTGTTATCCATAAATACGGGACGGTATCCGCTAACTGCATCGTCATTCCGGGCAACCCCGGCGAAAGCCGGGGCGACCCGGAATCCAGAAAGATCCTGGATGCCGGCTTTCGTCGGCATGACGGAGGCCAAGCTTCATACGTTTAATACGTCACCGAATTTATGAATAGATGTACTTAGCCCATTCACATGAATCCCAAGGGCACCCCTGAACCAAGCTTCCAGCCCCCTATGGAAAGACGTCCCTCTCCTTTTTCTTTCCTGTTCCCGCTACCAGCCTTTGGTCCACATCTCCTCGTCCTCGTAAACCTTCTCGTCCGCCTGGTCCGCCTGGTCGGCGTCCGCCTCGATCCGGCGGCCCGCATTCGGATCCTTGAGGACTTCCCGGTAGTACTCGTGCTGGATGAGGAGGTTCATGATTTCGTTGGTCCCGGTCCAGATCTGGGTGAGGCGCGTGTCGCGCACCATCTTCTCGATGGGGTAGACGTTGGTGTAGCCGATGCCGCCGACGATCTGCATGGCGAGGTTGCAGACATTCCAGGCCGTGTCGGTCGCGAACTTTTTCGCCTCGCTGACGAGCCTGCGGGCTGAAGGAAGGCCCGCGTCCACGCCTTTGCCGGCCGCGATGGTCAAAGCCCGGGCCGCGTCCAGCTGCGTGATGGCGTCGGCCACTTTGAAGCTCACGCCCTCGAAGGAGCGGATTTTTTGGCCGAAGGCCTTGCGGCGGTCGCTGTACCGGACGGCGACCTCCAGGGCGGCCCGGCCCATGCCGAGTGACCCTCCCGCGGAGGTCAGGCGCTCGGGCACCATCATGGTGTTGAAGATCGCGGCGCCCGTGTTGATCTCGCCGATCAGATTGGCGCGCGGTACCTTGACGTCCCGGAAGACAAGTCTTCCCGTGCCGCCGCCGCGCGTCCCCATGAGCTTGTACAGATACTTGACCTCGACGCCCGGCCGGTCGCCCTCGACGAGCAGAAGGCTGATGCGCTCGTGCGGTTTCCCTTCGGGATTCGTGTTGCAGTAGACGATGAAGAAGTCCGCGCCGTCCGCCGCCACGACGAAGCGCTTCTGGCCGCGCACGACGAAGGTATCGCCCTGGAGGTCAGCGCGGGTCGTGGCGCCGAAGAAGTCCGATCCGCCGCGTGGTTCCGTGAGCGCTTCCGCGGAAACGAGATCGCCGCGAAGCAGGGGCTGGAGGAATTTTTCCTTCTGCTCCCGGCTTCCGTAGGAAACGAGGGCCTGTCCGACGATCGAGGGCATGGAGAATGCGCAGCCCAGCGCCGTTCCCAGGGCGCCGATTTCCTCGAGGGCGGCGATTTCGGCTGTCCAGGAAAGGCCCCTGCCGCCGTATTCCTTCGGGAACCGCAATCCCAGAAGGTTACGGTCGCCCAGGGCCTTCACGAAATCCCGGGGATAGCGGATCTCATCCCGGTCCATCCTCCGAAGCAGGTCCGTCGAGACGTCCTGTCTCACGAACTGACGAACTTCGTCCTTCAGCGCGACTTCTTCTTTCGTCAAGAAAACGTCCGGCAGCATGGTTTCCTCCCTTTCTGCAATGGTTCAGCGGCAGGCGTTGGTGGATGAAGGTCCGTGAGACGGCCGGTGCGGTCCGGGCAGCGAGCGGCGCGAAGATCAGCGTCCGTCGGCGGCGGCGCGCATGGCGGAGATCGTTTCCCGATAGTTCCGGCTCCCGAACACGGCGGCCCCGGCGACCAGGACATCGGCGCCGGCTTCGGCGACGGACCGGGCGTTTTCCAGCGTGATGCCCCCGTCCACCTCCACGAGCACGTGCGGTGCGACCGACTTCCTCAGTTCGCTTGCCCGGCGGATCTTGGGCAGGACGCTTCCGATGAAGGACTGCCCGCCGAATCCCGGGTTGACGCTCATGACGAGCAGAAGATCGATGTCCGGCAGGATGGGTTCGATCTGCACGAGGGGCGTCGCCGGATTGAGCGACACGCCGGCCCTGGCGCCCGCCTCGCGGATCTGCGTCACGATGCGGTGCAAATGGCTGCATGTCTCCACATGGACGGTGATGACATCGCTTCCCGCCTTCGCGAAGGTCTCGACCCAGCGCTCGGGGTTCTCGATCATCAGGTGCACGTCGAAGGGCAGCTTCGTGACCTTGCGCAGCGACGAGACAACGGAGGGACCGATCGTGATGTTCGGGACGAAACGGCCGTCCATCACATCGACGTGGATCCAGTCGGCGCCGGCCTTCTCGACGGCGGAGATTTCCTCCGCGAGCCTGCCGAAATCAGCCGAGAGGATGGAGGGGGCGATCTTTTTCATGGGTGGAAATGCAAATACACCATCGCTCCCGGAGCGTCAAGCGGGAAAACCTCCTTGACAGTCCGCGGAAAAATCCGGAGAATCGCCGCCATGATTGCGCTGTACAACGTCCTTCTTGCGCTTGCCGCCCCGTTCCTGGCGACCTATTACGGCGGCAAGATGCTGCTCACGGGGAAATACCGCCGCAGCATCGGGCCGAAGTTGGGCGCCCTCTCGCCGGACCGGGTCGCCGCCATGACCGGTTCTCCCCGCATCTGGGTGCACGCCGTATCGGTGGGCGAGGTGACGGCGGCCGCCCCCATCGTCGCCGCGTTGCGGGCTTCGTACCCCGGGGCGTGCATCGTGCTTTCCACCAGCACGGAGACGGGCCAGGAAATGGCCGCCAAGGTCGTTCCCGAGGCGTCCGGCATCATCTATTACCCTCTCGATCTGCCGTGGGTCATCCGCAAGGTCATCGGCGTCGTGAACCCGGACGTCTTCGCCGCCGTGGAGACGGAGCTCTGGCCGAACTTCATCCGCGCCTGTAGGACGCGGGGCATACCGCTCGTCCTGGTGAACGGCCGGATCTCGGGGCGCTCCTTCCGGCGCTACCGGGCGACGCGGTTCTTCTGGCGGGGAATGCTCGCTGCCTTCTCGGAGGCCGGCATGATCTCCCGTCTCGATGCCGAGCGCATCGGCGAAATCGGCTTGGATCCGGTGCGGATCGGCATTCTGGGGAACGCCAAGTACGACGGTCTCGCCGCACGCGTGTCAGCGGACCTCGGGGACAGCACGAGGGAGCGGCTGAACGTCGCCGACGGCGAGCGCTTCTTCGTCGCGGGCAGCACCCATCCGGGAGAGGAACGGATCGTCCTCGACGTCTTCCACGGACTTCTGGCGTCGCATCCCGAGTTCCGCCTGGCCCTGATTCCCCGTCACGTCGACCGGGCGCCGGAGGTCCTGGACATCGTCCGCCGAGCCGGCTTTGAAGACGTTCTGACCATGAAGGAAATTGCCGCCGGCCGCCGGCGGAAGGGGGAGCGGGTGGTCGTGGTCGATGTGATCGGCGAACTCTTCAAGATCTACTCGCTGGCGGAGATCGTCTTCTGCGGCGGCAGTCTCGTCCCCAAAGGCGGCCAGAACATCCTGGAAGCGGCCGCCTGGGGAAAGGTCGTCCTGTACGGCCCGCACATGGACGACTTCCTGTCCGAGAAGGACCTGCTGGAGGAAGCAGGAGCGGGGTTTACCATCGGAAGCGAGGCGGAGATGCTGGGGCGGATCGAGTCGCTGCTGGCCGATCCGCTTGAACTTCGGCGGCGAGGGGCCGAGGGAGCCCGCGTCGTTGCAGCGAACCAGGGCGCCGCCGGACGGTACGCGGAGCTAATCGTACGCAACCTGAAGAAAGGCTGACAGACTGCTGAATCCGACGGCGAACTCAGTTCCCCCGATGCGGCTCCACTTTGTTGTCATTCACCCTTTCCCTCTTGTCATTCCCGCGGAAGCGGGAATCCAGGGTCATTGGGTTTGCCTGCGCGCCGGGTGCGCAACCAGAGCGCTGGGTCCCCGCGTGCGCGGGGACGACAGATGGGGGCACGGGTAACGGCGGAAGATTCGCTGATTTTGTC
>ERZ795058.559-NODE-559-length-57216-cov-12.564353_pt1 | contig 57216 bp, 46 predicted proteins | sample MGYA00375142_ERZ795058 | MGnify/ENA primary metagenome ERZ795058 (study PRJEB30187, sample SAMN05720210) | activated sludge metagenome | isolation source: anaerobic digester from wastewater treatment plant | place: Japan | collected 2015-04-20 ... | reverse complement strand
ATCAGCAATTGATATATGCATTTTTACACTTATATAGTTTTATCGGACAGCAATGGTAATATTTAACAAATCGTCAGAATATACTTTTTTTCTTTTACTTATCATTTTGGTATGTCGTTGTCTATGTTATAATGGGCATAACGTATTATTTACGAAGTAAATATACAACATTCGTATGTATATTTAACTTCTAACATTTTTTCTTTATAATATTTTTGCAAAGATATACATAATTTTATTACTATGCGATTAAAAATATACTTTTTTTGTTTTTTTTATTTGTTTTAACAGAGGTTTTGCTACTGCTTATTTCGTCTTTGCTCATTGAGCGGGTAGGGGCGTGAGCGGAACCGAAACGCCTAATTTACACGTTTTTATACTATCATTATGACAAATAGCTGTCTTCAAAGTTTATGTTTCTTATTAAATTTGTTAATATAGTCAATCAGTTTTTTGTTATGTTCTTTAAAAGTGTCTAAATCAAACTGACCTTTTGATAGTTTATTAATTTTTTCTATTATAGTATTTAATTCATCTTGCTTGTCAAGTCCTAAGTATGCTTGTGCTAAAGACTGATAAATCCATTCTTTGTCATTACGCTTTTTAAATGTCTTTTGCTTAATGAGATTAATACAAATTGAAACTATTTGTTCTCTTACTATTTGACTTTGAATAAAGTATGAAATTGCTTCATACTTATCATCAATTAAAGTAGATTTGAGAGTTAATAGATAAGAGTAGTTAATCCCGTTGTAATAATCTTGAGCGATGTGATAACCCTTTGAATAGAATTTAATTGATTTATCTAAGTATGTTTGGTCATTTGACAACTCAAAAAGTCGCTTATTAATAGCACCTGAAAGTCCTAAAGTTTCAATATCAGTAGTTTCTTCAGGATTTAATTCGTCTAAAATATTTTCTGCGTTAAGCAATGCTTTTTTAGGATTTGGTTTTTCATATTTATAGGTTACCAAAGCAAGTCTTTGTTTTAAAAACACGTTTTGAGGTTCAAAATTCAAACATGCCTTGTAAAGCATTATAGCTACACCAAAATCATTATTATTCTTTGCGTTTTCTGCATCACTTATTAATTCGGAAAGACTGACTTGATTTTTAGGTGTTTCTGTTATTAATTCCAATTCTTTGTCAGAAAAAACAGGTGGTTTTAATTTAGGTAGATATGTATAAACTGGGCTGTCATTTTTTTGATTTCTTAAAACCGATTGAATCAAAGATTTTAATTCAGCTTTAAATCTTATTACTTCAGAAGCTCCTATATCTTTACCTAAATGTTCATATTTCGTAATAACGGTATGATTTAGGTCAAATGGATATTTAGTTTGGTCTTCGGAAATTACAATTGTTGAATTAGGTCGAAGTGCATGTCTGACACCGAGTTCATATAATGCATTAGCATTTAAAGTTGATACATCAGCAATTACAATGTCCGCTTTATATATCCATTCATACATAGGAACATCAATAGTTCCTGAGTGTTTTATGTCTTTAGCTCTAAAACAAGTTATTTTTAGTTCATCAAAAACTGGCTTTATTAAATGCTCATAAGTTTTGTCAAGATCAATAATTCTTCCTGTTTCAAAATCCGTCTTAGGACCAAAACCAGTAATTACAAAGCAAATTTTTTTTGAAGTCATAATTATGCGTTATCTATTGCTTTTGAAATTGCGTCATAAGTGAACGACATTGCCCAAGTCGCACCAATACCCAATAGTTCATATGGTGAAGTATTTTCTCTATCGGTTTTTACAGCAACTATCCGTTTTTTCAATTCAACTGCCTTATTAATTTCCCATTTTACCCAAGCACTTTTATGTGTTTTTGGACCAACAATTACTAAAAAATAGGTTGCTTCATTAATGTATCTTGAGATAACAGATTTAATTGCAGTTGCATTTGAGCTATTAATTGAAACGTCCGCTGAATGGTCGTTAATGGAAAAGTCAAAGTGCTTATTGCCGTCCCAAGCCAAAAGCAGATTTTTGTAATGTTTATCATTGTCGTAGTCGTAGCTAACGAACACTTTCTTTTTGTAAGCCATTATTATTGTATTTTAATTATTAATGTTTAAATTTAAAATTGTTTTCTTTTGTTTTATTGTTTTTCACAATTAATATTTTCGTTTTGCAAATGTATACATAATTTTATTACTATTCGGTAAAAAATATACTTTTTTGTTTTTTTTATTTGTTTTAACAGAGGTTTTGCTACTGTTCATTTTTCCCTTCTATTATAGCTATCTCCGGTATAGAATTCATATAAAACAGATTAATCCTTACAGGATGCTCTTTGTTATTCAAACGATCAAATACTTTTTGGCAAATATTCATTTTTTGCTCATCGCTCATGTTATCTGTAAATTCCGGCAAATCACCCAAATGCTTAATAATTTCACGATTATGTTTTTTTATTAAATCAGGAAAATACAACTCGTAAACCATACCGTCTATGATTTGCTCGAAATAATGATAAATGAGACGTAATTCATTTTCATTCAATATCTCTTGTTTAAGATACAAGACATATTGAACAAGAGATTTTAAACAATTCAAAGCATGTGATTTATTTTTAATATCTGGTATTCTTAGATTGTTAACCTCATAGCAGTTAACGTTACTATTAGTACTTGATTTTCTAAAAATCCAATTTGTGAGAGTTGAATTAAAAATACCCAAAAGACTTATTGTTGAAATTACATTATTTTCCGTAATAGGAATTATATAATTACAAGAATTAGCACAGTAGACGTTTTCAGGAATTAATGTACTAATTATTCTAATCTTATCATTTGCTCCAGAAATGCCTTGCAAAGCAATTCTAGAAATATTATGATGTTGTGATTTTTTGCTTTTTGAATAATTTTTTAAATATTTAGGTTCATCAACATATTCAATAGTTCCTTGACTTGGAGTTGAGGTGGTAAAGTATCTTTGGATTTGAGCACCTTTAACAATTAATGGATTAGAAGGATTGTTTGTCATATACTTTTTATGAAAGGTCATATTAAGTTCACCTTCAAGGCAGTCAAAATAATCAGAATATTTTCTCACGTTTTGATAATAAATATGATAAATTCTTTTTTCTTCTGTTTTTAGGTTAAGAATTATTAATTGTTTAGAGTCAAAAAGCTTGATTTCTTCAATCGAAAACTTTGTTGTATGTCCATTTAGCATAGTTTTATCATCCCAAAATCTGACAATAAATTCATAATCAATTTCATTATTTGCATGTCTTTTAGAGAGTAAAATGCAAACGCTCATTTTAACACTTTCGAAAATTCTTTTTTTGGGATTATCTCTTTCTGGAAAAGAGTCTATAAATATAATTTTTTCATTCTTGAAATAGAACTCCCTTAAGTTTCGAGATGAATTATCAGCAAGAAATGAATTTTGAAAAATCTGGCAATTGATACCATTCTCTTGAAGGAGTTCATGTGTTTTAGCCAAAAACAATTCAAAAGCGTTTATTTTCCCTCCCTTACATTTTTGATATATTTTAAAATTTAAAATATCTTTGATTTCATCTTTTTTACTTCCTTGATATACATCATACGGCGGATTTCCAATCACAATATCAAACCCTCCATTTCCATTTACTAAATAGGGATTCAGCACTTCCGGGAAGTCGAGTTTCCAGTCAAAATGCTTAAAGGGTTCATCGGGGTGTTGAAGCAGGTGCTTAAGTTTATTAATCAGATTGTTAAAGCCTGCAATTTTTAATTCTCGTTCGGTATTGTGTTTGATTTCGGCAGCCGTCGGCATAAAACCGCCTTTTTGTACGCTTGTGTTAATGTAAAGTTCTTTGTTAAAAGAAAGTTGGTTAATAAGCAGTTCTATTTTCAGTTTGCGTATTTCGGCTTGTAGTTTTTTCTTGTTTTTGTTGTTGGGGTTAAAATACTTCTTTTGTTTTTCGGCAACTTCTACCAATAAATGCTGTACATTTTTTACATATTCATCGCCTTTTCCCACGCTTTTTTTTCGTTCCCAGTCAATTTCTACAATTTCGCCGTCAAATTTACTTATTAAGCTGTCGCCCACTACGATTTTATAATCTAAGTTGGGCAGGGCTTTGGGTTTTTCTTCGTCTACTACCAAGCTGAGCCAAAAACGCAAACGGGCAATGTCTACCGCACCTTTTTCAATATCCACACCGTAAATAGAGTTTTGGATAATATTGAGTTTGGTTTCGGCGGGTTTCCATTCTTTATTGTTTTCGTAAGCAATGAGTTCCTTTATGCTAAAAATTTCCTGTAACAATCCCATGGGAAAGGCACCGGAACCGATGGCGGGGTCGCAAATTTTTACTTTGTCGAGTAAAAGGTCAATCGAATCTAATTGTTCTTGAGTCAATTTACTGATGTCTTTGTTTTTTACCATATAGGCGACTTCCTCTCTATTGAGCCCTTTTTCTCCCAATTCTTCAATGAGTTTCAACTGTTCTGTTTGTACTTCATTTCCGAATAATTCTATCTGTTCATTACCTATTTCCCTATAAACCGTGTATGTATTTTGCAGAGCTGTTGTAAGATATTCAATCAAACTTTCTTGACACATGTAATGCACAATTTCCTTGGGCGTATAAAAAGCACCTTTGTCTTTGTTGTCTTCCAATAGGTTTTCAAAAATATGCCCTAACATTTCAGGGTCAACAGCTACGGTATGGTCATCGGGGCTGTCTTCGTAAATCGTGAAATTAAAAGCATCTAAAAAGTCAAGAAAGCCACGGGCATTTTCTTTATTTTTTTCCGTAAGTATAACGTCTTCGAAATCGGGGTTATGAAAAAGTTTTGATTGAAAAGTCAACAGATATTCGTCAAATTCTTCTTTATCGAACAAGCCGCCATTTAAGAAAGGAACTTTTAGCGTTTTTCCATCGGGCATTGTAAAATCATCGTTTGCTCTTTCTTTGTTTAATGTATCAAAGAAAAGCACTGTTAACCAGTTGCTATAAAAAATATCGTTTCCACCGGATTTAAGAAAAAGTTGTTTGATAAAATCGCTAAGTCCGTCGGTATAATTGGTGTCGCTTGCTCCTAACCAAGCCTTTTTCTGAACGAAATACAGAAATACTATACGTCCGAGCAGTTTTTTTACAAAATCGCGAATGGGCTTACTGGCTTTATCCTTATCTTGTTTTGAAGCATCGGTAGGGAAGGCAATATTGAAAACCGATTTGCGGTAATTGGATTCCTGTAAATAATCGCAAAAGTTTTGGTAATGCAGTGTATATTCGTCAAAAAATGCTTTACTCAGCTTTTCAACCGAAAAGGCATTGATAAGAGTCTGAAAATTAATTTCTTTTTCTATACTCAGCGTTTCGAAGCGTTCGGCTGCTGTTTTGCAGGTTTCCGAAGGACCTAATAAAAATGTGTAACGTTTGGCATTGGTGGTTTTTTCTTTTACTCCCTTGTCGGTCAATACGCTGTCTTTGGCAACCAATGTAAGTCGCCAAACATTTTTATTAGCAGGTGCGACAAAATTGATTAATGCAGCTTGTCCGGCTGTAAGCAGCTTGCGAACATAATGCTGAATAGCTACTTTGCTTTGTTCAATACGGACATTGGGTTGCAACAGAACTTCGTAGCATGTTATGTCCGTTCCATCGTCAAGTTGAATATTTCCATAAATCCATACTTTATCAATCGCCGCCGATTCCGATTTATTGGGTGATATTGATGCCGGCAGCAAAGAAGAATTAAGCGTAAATTCCGGACCGAAAATTGGGTTTAAGACTTCTTGTGAAAACAAAATCCTATTGTAAGGTTTTTGCAACGCATTTTGTAATTGAACTCTATTAGCTGCCATTGTTTAGCTTTTTAATTCCGTATATTATTTAATTTTTTTAATCATGTTTGGACTATTGAGTAATGATTGCATTTGAGTAATGGCAATCCGGTTGAGTTGATAAAGTCTTTCGGATTGGGATAAACCCTGCTGTATGAGTACAGCATTAATGCTTTCCAAATTGCTGAGAACTACAAGTTGCTCAATAGTTGCCATATCCCTGATATTTCCTTCTGCTTTTGGGTTTTCTGTTCGCCACTGTAAAGCAGTTTTACCAAAAAGAGCCATGTTTAGCATGTCGGCTTCATTAGCATAAATAGTATTAATCTCATTTTTTGACAGTTCTTTGGGTATCAGGTTTTCTTTAATTGCGTCGGTATGAATACGATAATTTACTTTCGCCAAAGTGCGATGAAGATTCCATTCGAGTTTGTTTCGCTTGGTTTCTTCTTCTTTCAAGCGCTTAAACTCTTTGATAAGGTATACCTTGAATTCGGCACTAATCCACATGCCAAATTCTAAGGCTATATCTACATGGGCATAAGTGCCGCCATATCTGCCTGCCGTAGCTTTTATTCCGATAGCCTTAGTTTTTTCAACCCATTCTTTCACGCTGATTTTATAGCTATTAAGCCCCGCTTGACTTCTAATTATGGCAAATTCGCCATAATTAAAATTAGGATTGTTTACAGATTCCCAAATTCCGAGAAATTCAACCGTATTGCGATTACGTAGCCAATCGGAAACAAAGAAATCGCCGTCTTTAGCTTTCAGCATATCTGTTATAGAGATGTATTCTCCGATAGCTTCTTTTAAAATCGTTATTTCAGTGTCTTTTACAATGATTTTATTTGTTTTTGCCATATTTAACTAAAACTTTGAGTTAATACAATTTGAGGATTTATAATTCCTCTGCTTGTTGTGTCTGATTGAGGTATTTCTTCCGAACCGAGTGAAAAGTCGTAGCGGTCAAGTACGGTAATGAAAAATTGTTCAATAAACTTATCCGGCTCTTTGAATAAGCCTGCATTTGAAGTGAAAAAAACGTTGATGGATTTTGGTAATCCCTTCGATGTAAAAGTTCCTTTTTTGATTGTATCCAACGTTCGAAGTAGTGCTATTCGTTTTTGTTCGGTTGGTGCAATTTTTACTAATGAATTAATGTTTGTAATGGCTTTATTTTCAGCTGGACTAAGGTTTCTTCGAGATACAGCCTGAACATTTTCCTGATTTTTTTCGGATTTAAAATATTCAAGCCCGGCCAGTGTCTGTTGGTGATGTAATTCGTGCAAAGCAATTGCTTTTTCTGAATCGGAAGCTTTGAACAGTTTTACAGCCTGCAAGAAATTCATTTCTACAATATTCATTTCAGGGGTAATCAGACAGAAAATGCCGGGATGATTTTCACTTTTCAGATAAGTCAGCGATGTGTTCTGCAAGGGATAATTTTTCTCTCCTGTTTCTGCGTCTAACAAAGTCAGTTGTTGATTGTCAGGTAGTTTTCTTCCGCACCTTGCTTTGTTTGGAATTTTTGAAATATCGTTAAATATCTTTGGGTGTTTTTTTCGGAAATCTCTTAACTCGTTCAAATACTTAAGAATTTCGCTTTCCTCTTTTTGAACTTTATTTCCGAATAAAGCACCTTCTCCTTTTTCTTCAAGAACAGAGAACACCTTATTGTCTTCGCCAAAGGCGGTATGAAATGCTTGTAATTTACGCAAAGCATTATTTACAAGATGAATTTGAGCATCGCCATGGGCGGAAGGATAAAAGTTGTAAACATAAATTTTGTCGGCTCTTGAACCGATACGGTTAACACGACCGATGCGTTGCATCAGACGGGTAGAATTCCAAGGGACATCATAATTTACTATTACATTGCTACGGTGCAGATTAATGCCTTCTGCCAATACTTCCGTTGTAATGATAATGTCATATTCCGATTGCCATTCGTCTTCTTCAAGGTTCGCATCAAAATTGTTACGGATAGTATCTTCAACATATTTTCTGTTTTGAGCACTTACGGTTAATACCTTTTTCTTTGTAATTTTCGAAAGTTTTCTCTCTAATTCTTCTACTGTTTCTTTCGATTCGGAAAAGATAATCAGTTTACCGCTACTGTTTTGGTTCGGTTTAAAAAATTCTTTTTTTATTTGTTCTGCAAATTCTGTCAGTTTCGGGTCATTCTTTACTTCTTTCCAGCGTTCAATTAGATTGTCCACTTTTATTTGCTCCTCCTTGAGTAAGAAATAAAAATTGTCTTCGAAATCGTCTTTGGCATACTCTCTATTATTACCGCCTTTTTCGTTGATTTTAACTTCAATCTCATCATAACTTAAGCCCTCTTCAAGCAATTTGTTAATGTCTAAATCAGGAGCAATAAAAATTCTGTTATCATCAAACATCGCCAACATATTATCAATGGCTTTTTGGAATCGTGATAATGATTGAGTAAAAGCATAAAAACTACTTTCAAGGCGTTTTACCAAAAGCGTTTTCATAATAGCTGCCAACCTGTCTGATATGGATACTACATTGCCGTACATTTTTCTGTCTTCCTCTTTTGTAAGAAACTCAATGGCACGGTAGCGATAATAGCCTAAACCTTCTATTTCATTTCCTACTTCATCAAGCTTGGTAATGAGTGAAACCGTATCGAAAAATAAATTGCTCAGTTTTTCATCCAATTCATATTTAAGTGCAATGGGGTCGTCCACTTTGGGGAATTTAATTCCTTGTTTTTCCAAATCTTCCAGATATTCCGGATTGTTTTCAATGTCTGTTCTTGTCCTACGAATTACAAGCGGTTCAATTATATCATTTCTTAATTGCTGAAAAAGCGTTTTTAGTTTCTTCAGTGTTTTTTTTCTTTTTAATAAGTATTCCGTATCCTTTGGGTCAAATTTAGATAAGTTTCTTGCAAGCACCTCATAGTGGTTGTTTTTTGGGGTAAAATATTCTTGTAAGTTTCGTACGTTTTCAAACGTGCTGTTTCTTCTGTCCTGAAATAGATAAAGTTGGTTTTCAATATCTTGCGGACGGTTGTTTAAGGGTGTTGCAGAAATTAGGATAACTTTTTTTCGCGAATCTCCATTTTCGGCAGCCCTTGAACGCGGCATTTTGCATATTTCCTGCAAAGCCAAATACATTTCGGTGTAATCGTTTCTGAATTTATGGGATTCATCCACCACAATTAAATCAATATCTTCCGGATTCGGATACGAATAATTTTTTTTGTCGAGTATCTTGTTCAAACTTCCAATAGTAATGAAAGTAAAATGATTATCTAATTCAAAATCTTTTACTGCTCGTCGCCAGCTATCTTCAATTGCAGGCGGCACAACGACTAAAACTTTTGTATGAGTACCATTTTCATAAATGAACTTTTTAATAATCATACAGGCAACAATCGTTTTGCCTAAACCGACTACATCAGCCAAAATAAAACCGTTATGTTTCATCATAATAGCATAACCCTGATTGGCAGCATCCGACTGATATTTTAAACGAATGTATTTCGGTGGTAAAAGCAGGTCTATATTGTATGGGTCGTAATCTACACGTTTTCCAAAATATTCGATTAACATTTTGATATACAACTCAAACGGCGTGAAATCGTCCCGTAAATAAGTTTGATTCTTAATTCTTTCTGCTTCTGCCTGTAAAATGGGTATAGATTCATCCCAAAGGCTTTCGAACTCTTCGGTTGCAAATTTAACGTCTTCGTAATCCCGCAAACTTACATTAAATTCATAATTTGATTCGGGATTAGCACCAAGTCCGGCATCGGTCAAATTTGAAGAGCCTGTAATTACTTCGCAAGGTGCATATTCATTGAAGGTTGCCGGTCTGAATATATAAACCTTTGCATGGATTTTCTTTTTGGGATGTGTCCTAAGTTCAATTTTACCGCTGACTAAATCATCAATGAATTGTAGAATTCCATTTTCAGTAACTTCATCGTAGTCGGCTTCCTGAATATTCTTTATGGTTTCTTTTAGAAATTCTGCTTTTGTTTCTTCAGGATTATCAAGATAGAGTTGTCCCTTGTCGTGATATTTCTTTATTAGACGGTCAACGTTGATACCAACAAGAATTCTGATTGTAGGAATTTTGTCGAGAAAAGCACGTATTTTAAAATAACCGGAAGCCCTAAAATAACCGATCAAAGCATCAAAATGACGGATACTTTCCATATTTGTAAATACCCCCTCAAATTTTTTGAGTAAGCTATTATCGTTTTGATTTGTAAAAAATTTAGTTGGCATTACTTCTTGTTCTTTTTTAATTGGTTAATAACTTTTCCCTTCCTTATATATCTTAATTTTTCTTTTTTTATTATCATAATTCTATTTTTTATGTTTATGTGCCGACCTATAGTTTACGCAACAAATATACAACATTCGTATATATTAAATTTCTAACATTTTTTTTCTTTTTAACATTTTTTCTTTATCATATTTTTGCAAATGTATAAATTATTTTATTACTATTCGGTAAAAAAAACAAAATATTTCCGTGAAAATATCGGTTTGTTGGTTGTATTTTTTTCGGAATTTTCAATATTTTATATGTAATTAATTGTAGCTAATAGCAATGCTGTCTAATTTTAATTTCTATAGTAAATCATGTTTCATGTATTAAAAAAATGTTTATTTTTGCAAGGACTAAATGACAATCTTTTTTATATTGATATTCATACTATAGTCTATTAAAATCAAATCCACATAGAAAATAAAATAAAAATGAGCTTGGAATTAAGCGAACAAGAGATTATTAGAAGAGAAAAGCTGAAAAGTTTTGCAAGCATGGGTATCAATGCTTATCCTGCCGATGAGTACGTGGTCAATGCCGTTTCGACAGATATATTGGCTAATTTCGAAAAAAATCCGTCGGCTTATCAAGAGGTAAGTATAGCGGGGCGTATTATGAGTCAACGCATAATGGGAGCTACAGCGTTTTATGAGCTTCAAGATGCCGAAGGTCGTATACAGGTATATACCAAAAGAGATGAAATATGTCCGGGCGAAGATAAAAGCCTTTATAACTTAGTTTACAAAAAATTGGATATTGGAGATTTTATCGGAGTAAAAGGTTTTGTCTTTATTACACAAATGGGCGAAATAACCGTACATGTAAAAGAATTTACATTGTTGGCTAAGTCTTTACGTCCATTACCCATTGTCAAGCAAACCGATGAAAAAGTGTACGATGCTTTTACCGATCCCGAACAACGCTATCGTATGCGTTATGTTGATTTGGTAGTCAATCCGCACATCAAAGAAACCTTTAAACAAAGAACGCAAATTATCAACGAAATTCGCAATTACTATAATGAACAAGGTTATTTGGAAGTTGAAACGCCTGTTTTACAACCCATACCGGGCGGAGCTGCGGCACGTCCTTTTGTAACACATCACAACACCTTGGACATGCCTTTGTATTTACGTATTGCTAACGAGCTTTATCTAAAGCGTTTAATCGTAGGCGGTTTTGATGGAGTGTATGAGTTTAGTCGTAATTTTCGCAACGAAGGAATGGATCGTACGCACAATCCGGAGTTTACGGCGATGGAGTTGTACGTAGCTTACAAAGACTATAATTGGATGATGCAATCGGTCGAAACACTTATCGAACGCATCGCTCTTAAATTGCATGGAAAAACACAAGTAACAATAGGGGATAAGACAGTTGATTTTAAAGCACCGTTTGCACGCATAAGCATATTGGATGCTATTCGACAATACACGGGTTACGATGTAAGCGGCATGGACGAGAAAGACTTACGTTCGGTGTGCCAAAAATTATCTATCGAAACCGACGACAGCATGGGAGTAGGCAAATTAATAGATGAAATATTTAGCGAAAAATGTGAAGTAAATTTTATCCAACCTACTTTTATTATTGATTATCCTATTGAAATGTCGCCTTTGTGTAAACGTCATCGTAGCAACGAAAAGCTAACCGAACGCTTCGAGTTGATGGTCAACGGAAAAGAGTTAGCCAATGCTTATTCCGAACTCAACGACCCTATAGACCAACGCTATCGTTTTGAACAACAGCTGCAATTGTTAAAAAAAGGCGATGACGAAGCCATGTATATCGACCATGATTTTCTGACGGCACTCGAATACGGAATGCCGCCGACGGCAGGAGTAGGTATTGGTATTGACCGCTTGGTTATGTTTATGACCAATTCACCCTCTATTCAAGATGTGTTGTTTTTCCCGCTGATGCGACCCAAAAAACAAGCAGCGATAGCAAAAGATGAAGATTTTGAAAAAGAAGGAGTTCCAAAAATCTGGATACCGGCTTTACGTCAATTGGGAATACAAACCCTTGAGAATCTTAAAACGGCAAGCGATACAAAACTTTTTAACGATTTAAACGGTTTACGTAAAAAACTGAAATTAGAAACACCACCGCTTCAATTGGCAGAAGTGCAAGGATGGATTAAAAATAAATAAAAGAATAAATAAATTAAGATAGCTTTAATTAAGAATGGCAAAAGAAGTAACACAAAAACAAAAACGTATAGTTCTACCCGAAGTTGATATGCAGGGGCGTATATTACCGCAAGCACTTGAGTTTGAAGAAGCGGTTTTAGGTGCTATGATGTTGGAACCCAATGCTGCCAGTGCAGTTATTGATTCGCTACGCGAAGAAATGTTTTATAAAGAATCGCATCAAAAAATATACAAAGCAATCAAGGAAGTTTTCTTGACAAAAGACCCTATTGACTTGCTTTCGGTTGCCAATCAATTGCGAAAAAATGAAGATTTGGAAGCCATAGGAGGAGCTTATTATTTGTCGTCATTGACCAATCGAATTGTTTCTTCCGCCAATATAGAATACCACGCTCGTATAGTGGTTGAAAAGTTTATTCAACGAAAATTGATTTCCGTATCTACCGAAGTTATTCATAATGCTTACGATCCTACTATGGACGTATTGGAAATGTTGGATAAAGCCGAACAAAATTTATTCGATATTGCAGAGCAAAATTTCAGGAGAGATTCCAGAAAAATGGACGATCTTATTCGTGAAGTATTGAGAGATTTGGAAAACACCAAAAATTCGGATACGAAACTTCGAGGTTTACCGTCGGGATTTACGGAATTGGATAGGGTAACCAATGGCTGGCAACGAGCTAATTTAGTGATTATAGCAGCACGTCCCGGAATGGGAAAAACGGCTTTTGTCTTATCGATGGCACGCCATATAGCCATTGAACAAAACAAACCCATTGCTTTTTTCTCTTTGGAAATGTCGGCATCCGATTTGGCGTTACGTCTTATCTCGGCAGAGTCGGGATTTAAACAGAATGTATTGAAAAATGGGACTTTAAGCGATGATGATTGGCTAACTTTAGTCAATAAAATGACCGAATTGGAAAAAGCAAAACTCATTATTGACGATACGGCTGCTTTGTCTATTTTTGAATTAAGAGCTAAATGTCGCCGTTTTAAACAACAGCATGATATTCAAGCGGTAATAATTGATTATTTGCAATTAATGTCAGCCGGTGGCGATTTGAAAGGCATGAACAGAGAGCAAGAAATAAGCACTATTTCACGTTCTTTGAAAGCTTTATCGAAAGAATTGGATATACCGGTTATTGCTTTGTCTCAATTAAGTCGAGCTGTGGAAACGCGTAGCACCGCTTCTAAACGTCCTCAACTGTCGGACTTAAGAGAATCGGGAGCGATAGAGCAAGATGCTGATTTGGTGTTGTTTATTTATCGTCCTGAATATTATAAACTCAATGAGTTTGAAGACCATACGCCTGCCGAAGGTTTGGCTGAAATTATGATAGCAAAACACAGAAACGGAGCATTGAAAGATATTAAATTACGTTTTATTGCCGATTACGCAAAGTTTGTTGATTATGATGAGAATTTAAGTGAGCTTCCTTCCAATTTTGTTCCATTAAGTAGCTTAAGCGAAGATAGATATAGTATTATGTCGTCTCGTATTAATGAGGAAGAAAGTGAGGATACTTCTTTTGCTTCGCCTGTCAATCAGACTACTTATCCCGACGATGACGAAGACCCATTTTAAAAAACGAAACCAAAAAATAACAATATGATACATATACAAGATTACAATTTTAAGGATAAAAAAGTTTTACTACGTGTTGATTATAATGTTCCTTTAAGTGAAAAGTTTGAAATAGAAGATGCTACACGAATAGATGCTTCTTTGCCGACCATTAATAAAATCTTAGACGATGGCGGATCTGTTATAATATTATCTCACTTGGGACGTCCTAAAGGAGTAGAAAAAAAATACTCATTGGAACACGTACTTCCTTATTTGCAAAAAAAGGTAGATGTAAAAGTGTTTTTCGCCAACGATGCTATTGGAAAAGAGGCACAACGATTGGTAGATACTTTGCCGTCTCGTAAAATTTTATTACTTGAAAACTTACGGTTTTATGAAGAAGAAACAAAAGGAGATGTTGAGTTTGCGGAAAAATTGGCATCTTATGGTGATGTGTATGTCAATGATGCTTTTTCGGCTGCTCATCGTAAACATGCTTCTACTGCCGTCATTGCTCAGTTTTTTCCGAAAAATAAAATGTTCGGATTTTTAATGCAAAAAGAAATTGATAATCTTAACAAAGTCTTATTGAATCCTAAACTACCTTTTACGGCGGTATTAGGCGGTTCCAAGATAAAAACAAAAATAGATATTATTCATCACCTTTTGACAAGAGTGGATAATATCATCTTAGGAGGAGGTATGAATTATACCCTTCATAAAGCTATGGGCGGTGAAGTAGGGGCTTCATTGTACGAAGAAGACATGATTCCTGTTGCAAAAGAAATTATAGCAAAAGCAAAAGAATATAATGTAAATATTTATTATTCAATAGATACCGTTGCTGCCGATGCGTTTTCCAACACTGCTTATCGTCGCTTGTATTATACCTCTAAAATTCCGAAAGGCATGGAAGGATTGGATATAGGTCCCGAAACAATTATGAGATACAGAGAGATTATATTGAAATCGGCTACTATTCTATGGAACGGACCTTTGGGAGTATTTGAATTGGATAATTTTAGTAACGGTACTTTTATGATAGCCGATGCCATAGTGAGAGCTACTGAAAACGGCGTATTTTCTTTGGTAGGAGGCGGCGATACTATTGCAGCAATTAATAAATTCAAAATGGCTGATAAATTTAATTATGTATCTACTGCCGGAGGTGCTATGCTCGAATTTTGTGAAGGCAGAACCTTACCCGGAATAAAAAGTATTATGGAAGATTAATTTTTAAAATTATTAAGTTATGAAACGAACATGCCAAATAAATTTTGATATACAAGTTGATGATTATAAGGTATGTGAGTTCCATACAATCTTAAATAAAAAAATATAAATGTATGAAACATCGTATTTCAGTTTCTATGCTGTCGGCAGATTTTGCTAATTTACAACGCGATATTGAAATGGTCAATCAAAGTGATGCTGCTTGGTTTCATTTAGATATCATGGATGGTAATTTTGTCCCTAATCTATCAATAGGATTTCCCGTTTTAAAGGCAATAGCGAAATATGCCGCTAAGCCTTTAGATATTCATTTGATGATAAACAATCCCGATTTTTACATAGAACGTTTTTGTACGGAGGCAAAAGCATCTTATTTAACAGTACATTACGAAGCTTGCAGCCATTTGCATCGCACTTTGCAATCCATTAAAAAAATGAATGTAAAAACAGGAGTGTCTTTAAATCCCCATACGTCCGTTGACTTATTGGAAGATATATTACCCGAAACCGACTTGGTGTTGCTGATGTCTGTTAATCCCGGTTTTGGCGGACAAAAATACATTGAAAATACCTACCATAAGGTAAGAAAGCTAAAAGCTATGATTAACGAAAAAAGACTCAATACCTTAATAGAAGTGGACGGAGGAGTAGACCTTTCTAATTACAAGCAACTTATCGAAGCAGGTGCCGATGTGTTGGTGTGTGGAAATGCTATTTTTTCAACGGAAAACCCACTGCAAACTATCGAACAATTAGCTCGTTAGTGCAATGAAATTAACGAAGTACCTATATTTTCTCTTCTTTGGAATAACTTGTTTATTGCATTCTTCCTTGCATGCACAAAAAGACACTTCAAGGAAAGTATCCGATTATGATAAAGGCTTTGATTTTTATATAGGGGCAGGTACTTATTTGGGAAATAAATTTACGGCTAATTATTACAATGGAATTTCAAATCAAAGAGAGGTGGATATCGGTAGGGCGATAGGTAATAAGTATGTAAAAGAACAAATTGATAATTTAATCAGAGATCGTCAACGTATTATTCTTGATGCCGAAGGAGTTAGGCTTAGAGAAATTGATGAGAATATGCGTTATAATATGGCTTTTATTTTTAATTTTGCCGCACTGTATCATTTTAATAAAAGTGTAGCAATGTATTTATCTTTTAGCCAAGCACGTTTAACAGCTACAGGTGGTATTACATTTGATTATAATTCAGGCGTTCCCGGAAATGAACGACCGCAAATATTAAAATATCATTTAATAGGAAAGGAATTACGCAACTTTTTTGAAATAGGAGTTTATTATACGTTTTATACGGAAGGAAAAGTGCTGCCGTTTGTTGAGTTTGCTGCTCAATTAAACTCGGTAAGAGTGAAAGATGCAGATTTATTTGTTGAAGATCATAGGTTTACTTTAATGGACATATATGCAGGCAAGCCCTATGTTCCCAACAGCGGTTTAACGGAAATCGAGCCTTATTTGGGAGGAGTAGGAGGAGGGCTTGTCGGAGGCTTCGGTGTACGCATTCCTTTTACTAAATCTATTGCTTTAGAGCCTGTTGTTCAAGTGCAATACATTTATGTCAATTTGGAAGTGAACGATAGAAAAAGAATGATGCCTAATTATAATTTTATGGTTCGCTTAATAGTAGGAGATCAAATTTTTGCAAAATGAAAACAATCAAATTTTCCTTGATTATTTTTTGCTTGTCAACGGCTACGCTTATTTATGGGCAAACTGCTTCTTATACATTGCTTTACGAATTAGAGCAAAAGGCTGTTTTTTTTAAAGTAGATGTTTTTGGAAACATCTATGTTTCCGATGGAAGCGTATTGTTTCAATACAATGAACAAATGCAATTACAGCAATCTTATTCCGATTTTTCTATGGGGAAAATCCACTCTATTGATGTGTCCAATCCTATGAAAATACTGTTGTTTTCAAAAGATTTGATGCGTATTTCTTTTTTAAACAATAAGTTAGCCGTACAAAACAGACCTTATTTGCTCTCGGATTTGAATATAGTGCAAGCTGCTGCCGTAGCAACTTCTTACGATAACGGTTTTTGGGTTTACGATATAGTGAAAGATGTGCTGATTCGTTTCGATGCTTCGGCTAAAAAAGTTGCTCAAAGTCAACCCTTATCCACATTGATTAGCAATAAAATTAATCCTACGGCTCTGTTAGAATTAGGGGGGGAATATTTGGTGCTATGCGATGCGGTAAACGGTTTTTTTATCTTTGATAGATTCGGCACTTATTTAAAAAATATTCCTATTGTCGGTGCGGAAAGTTTTTCGGTATGGAATGAAAAATTAGTTTTTGTTGTTGATAATAAAATCCAACTTCTTTCCATTGACAACATAGATTTGCAACATTTTGATGTACCTAATGGGGAAGAAGTTATTGACGTTGCTATCAAAGGGAAAAATATTATCCTATTAACGAAAGACCAAAAACTTAAAGTTTATCAAATTGATAAATAGTTGTTTCTAATAAAAATACGGCAGTGTCTTATTTTAGTTTATTGACTATTTTTATCGCTTCTTTTGCTGCTTTCACATCGTGTACTCTCAATAAATTAATCCCTTGCAATAAGGCGTATGTGTGGGCGATAGTTGTTGCATTGAGAGCTTCGGCGGGTGTGATTTCTAAGAATTTCCAAAACATTGTTTTACGCGAAAGAGCAACCAATAGCGGACAATCCAATGTTTTAAAAACAGCTATATTGCGTAATAATTCATAGTTTTGCTCAATGGTTTTTCCAAATCCGAAACCGACATCAATGATGACGTCTGTAACATTTAAAGCATACAAACATTTAAGTCTTTCGCTTAAATAGTCATAAACGTCTTTTACAACATCGTTATACTGCGTTTGTTGTTGCATTACTTCCGGTTTTCCACTCGTATGCATTAAAATGTAGGGAACTTTAAGTTGAGCAACGGTATCAAACATTTTAGGGTCAAATTCACCGCCAGAAATATCGTTGATAATGGCAGCACCGCTGTCAATTGCCAATCGTGCAACTTCAGACCGCCAAGTGTCGATAGAAAGAATCGCATTGGGAAAATGTTTTACGATGTTGTTAACCACCTCTTTTACACGATTGTATTCTTCTTCTTCCGATAGTTCGATGGCATTCGGACGTGTTGACATAGCGCCAATATCTATAATATCGGCACCTTCCGATAACATGTTTTCAACTCTTTCAAGGTATGTTTTTTCCTTGCCGTAATAACGCCCCCCATCAAAAAAAGAATCTTCGGTAACATTGAGAATGCCCATTACCGACACTTCTTTTAACGAAAGCAAATGCCCTCTGCAATTGATGCTGTTTTCCATATTATTTTGCCTTGTTTTTAAAATCTTTGGCAGCTTTTACGAAATGTCCGAATAAAGGATGATGTTTTTCAATAGTACTTTTGTATTCAGGGTGAAATTGTACACCTATAAAGAAAGGATGAGATTCAAGCTCAATAATTTCCACTAAATTTTGATTTCTATTGATACCTGTAGCCAACATTCCGTTTGTTTCCAATTCGCTTAAATACGAATTATTAAGCTCGTAGCGATGCCTGTGTCGTTCAAAAATGTGTATTTGTCCATAGATTTGATGTGCCAAGCTGTTTTCTTTTATTTCGCATGGATAAGAGCCTAAACGCATTGTCCCACCTGTTTCCGTCAAATCCTTTTGCTTTTCCATTATGTCAATAATAGGATAGGGGGTTGTCGGATTTATTTCTGTAGAATGGGCTTCTTTATAGCCTAATACGTTACGAGCAAATTCAATAACAGCACATTGCATTCCTAAACAAATGCCTAAAAAAGGGATTTGTTTTTCACGTGCATATTGAACACTTATGATTTTTCCTTCTACGCCTCTTTCGCCAAAACCGGGGGCTACCAAAATCGCATGATAGTCTTTTAGTTTTTCGTGGACATTTTCTTTGTAAATTTGTTCGGACTGAATGTAATCGAGATTTACTTTGCATTCGTTGGCAACACCTCCGTGAATAAAAGCTTCGTTGATTGATTTGTAAGCGTCGCGAAGTTCCACATATTTTCCTACTAAACAAATTCTTACGGAACTTTTCGGGAATTTTAATTTATGTAGAAAGTTTTCCCAATAAATTAAATTGGGTTCATTGATAGACGGTATTTGCATTATTTTAAGTACTTCTCTATCAAGTCCTTCTTTTTGCATTTGCAAAGGAACATCATAAATAGATTCTGCATCAAGCGATTGCATTACGCATCGAGGTTGAACGTTACAGAAAAGAGCAATTTTTTGCCGTAAACTATCGCTTAATTCATATTCGGTTCTGCATACAATGATATCGGGTTGTACTCCTTGCTCCAATAAAGTTTTTACTGAATGTTGTGTGGGTTTTGTTTTAAGTTCTCCCGTAGCTTTTAAGAAAGGTACCAACGTTAAATGTATGCTGACGCATTTTACGCCTAATTCCCAGCGTAATTGTCGAATAGCCTCAATAAAAGGAAACGATTCGATGTCGCCGACAGTTCCTCCGATTTCAGTAATAACAAAATCGTAATTGCCGTTACTGCCCAATAATTTGATGTGTTGTTGAATTTCATCGGTAATATGCGGTATAACTTGCACCGTTTGTCCGAGAAATTCTCCTTTGCGTTCTTTTTCAATAACATTTTTGTAAATACGTCCGGTAGTAACATTGTTGGCTTGCGAAGTGGGAGTGTTAAGAAAACGTTCGTAATGACCTAAATCTAAGTCGGTTTCAGCACCATCTTCTGTTACGTAACACTCGCCGTGTTCATAAGGGTTTAAGGTGCCGGGATCGATGTTGATATATGGATCTAACTTCTGAATTGTAACACTATAACCTCTAGCTTTTAATAAAGTAGCTAATGAAGCAGAAATAATACCCTTGCCCAACGAAGAAGCAACGCCGCCTGTTACAAATATATATCGAGTATCCATTAGAAATATGATTTTAAATATAAAAAACAAAAATACTAAAATAAGCTATATAAAATTAAATGATTTTTATTTTTTTTTGAAATAAATTAAAATAACTATTTGCTCATGCAATAATTTTGTTATCTTTGCAATTGTAAAAATTTAAATAAAGATATAAAATGCAATTAAAGTTAACGCGTCCCTTGGTGTTTTTTGATTTGGAAACGACAGGGGTGAATGTTGGGGTAGATAAAATAGTGGAAATATGTATGTTGAAAGTAATGCCCGATGGGACAACTACTACAAAAACGGAACTTATTAATCCGGGCATTCCCATTCCTTCCGAAGCTTCCAAAATACATCGTATTTATGATAAAGATGTTGCTGATAAGCCTTCCTTTGAAGCCGTTGCACCTTCTATTTACGATTTTTTGAAAAACTCGGATTTAGCAGGATATAATTTGTTGAAATTTGATGTGCCGCTTTTAGTAGAGGAGTTTTTGAGAGCAGGTATGGATTTTGATTTAAGAGGTGTTCATATCATTGATGTACAAAATATCTTTCACCGTATGGAACCACGAAATTTGCGTGCTGCTTATAAGTTTTATTGTAAAGAAGATTTGGAAAATGCACATACTGCCGAAGCCGATACGGTGGCTACCTATAAAGTATTGCAAGCTCAATTAGATTTTTATAAAGACACACCTTATATTGATGAAGATGATAATGAGTCGTTTCCAATTAAAAACAATGTGGCTGATTTAGCCAACTTTTCCTCTACTACTCGCAATGTAGATTTGGTGGGACATATTGTTTTTGACGAACACGACAGAGAAGTGTTTAATTTTGGAAAACATAAAGGGAAAACGGTAGAACACGTATTTACTATCGAATCAAATTATTATGATTGGATGATGAAAGCCGATTTTCCTCTCTATACAAAGAAAATCATTCATAGTATTCGTTTACGAATGTTAGGTGCAAAATTAGCAGGAAAGTAAAATTATGGACTAATATAAAAAATGGAAGAACAAAGTAGATCAATAAAAAAACAACTGAACGAAGAGACTGATAATCAAGAAAAAGAACTGCATGAAGGTGCTGATGAACTGTATGAGCATTATAATTTTATTGTTGATAAAGGGCAGTCCTTATTGCGGATAGACAAATTTCTTTTTAATCATATCGAAAACGTTTCGCGCAATAAAATACAACAAGCTGCCAAAGCGGGTAATATTTTGGTCAACGGCATTGCCGAAAAACAAAACTATCGCGTAAAACCTTTGGATACGGTTTCCGTATTGATGTCGCAACCGCCTCGTGAAATGGAGGTTATCCCCGAAGACATTCCTTTAAATATCGTTTACGAAGACAGTGATTTGATAATTATCAACAAACAACCGAATATGGTGGTGCATCCCGCTTACGGTAATTATACAGGGACATTGGTCAATGCTTTGTGTTTTTATTTTGGTGAGCAAACCAAAATTGATGGAAGCAAACAAAATCCTTTTTTAGTACATCGTATCGACAAGGATACCTCAGGCATAATGATTGTTGCTAAAAATGAATATGCTCAAGCCAAACTATCAACACAATTTTACCTTCATTCCATTGAACGTAAATACCATGCATTGGTCTGGGGAGATATGGAGAAAGAAGAAGGTACCATTGAAAGTTATATAGGAAGAAACGAAGCGGATAGGCGAATGATGGACGTTTATTTTGATTCGGAAAAAGGAAAATATGCCATAACTCATTGGAAAGTATTGGAGCGTTTCGGTTACGTAACTTTAGTCGAGTGTGAACTTGAAACAGGACGTACACATCAAATCAGAGTGCACATGAAGCACTTAGGACATCCTTTGTTCAATGATTATGTGTATGGTGGAAATCGTATATTAAAAGGGACTGTTTATAGCAAATACAAACAGTTTGTTAAAAACTGTTTTTCGCTTTTGCCTCGTCAAGCCTTGCATGCAAAAAGTCTAAAATTCAAACATCCGTTTACGGACGAAGTGATGTTTTTCGATTCGGACTTGCCCGAAGATATGCAAGCAGCAATTAATAAATGGCGTAACTATGCCGTTCATAAGAACTTAGATGATGAAATGGAAGAAGTGTTAAAATCTTAAAACAAAAGAAAAAATTCCTTTATTTTCTTGTTATTTTCTTATATTTTTGCACTTTAATAAGTGGCTGTTTTTAGCTTGATAGGTGTATGTTGTATAAAACAAGAGGAATTATCTTAAAGAAAATAATGCATGCTGATAATAAAATGATTATCCATGTATTTACATCGGAATACGGGTATAAATCGTATATGTCCTATTTCTCTTTACGCAAAGACAAGAAAAAACTGCTGTCCCTTTTTATTCCTTTGGCGGTTGTAGAACTGTTGATTGAACAAAAACAAGCGACCTCTATGGGCTATATCAAAGAAACACACTTAATTCATACTACATCGCCTTATAGTTTTAATATTGAAAAAGCGAGTATTAGCCAGTTTCTAAACGAAGCACTTTTAAAAATTCTATGGCAATGCGGAAGCGATGTCGAATTGTATAATTTCATCGAAAAAGCATTAATAAAATTTGATGAAAGTAGTTTTACACCCGATTTTCACTTGCGTTTTTTATTGCATTTGACCGATTATTTAGGCTGTTTTCCTGAAAATAACTATTCCAAAGAAAATACTTTATTTAATTGTAAAAAAGCACGATTTGAAAAGGGAAATGACGCAAAAGATACCGAACTTGATGAATGCTTGCATTCGTTGATGCAGCAAGACCTCTTTGCCAATCATTGGCAGTCGGTCGTGCCGGCACACTTACGCAATCCTCTTTTAAAAACAATATTATCCTATTACACTGAACATATTGTCAACTTATCAACATTAAAATCGCAAGAAGTATTACACATGGTATTAAGAAATTAAAAATAGATTTATGACAACATTTAAAAAAGATTTAAGTAATTTGGAATCATTATTTCCCGAACATTTTTCTTTTGAACAAAGAGCGCAATGCAAAACGATATTTTACAAAAGATTATCATTGTTGGCACATGAGTATTACCAAGGAAAAATGCAAACCATTATGAAAACCCCAATAGATGGAATGAATTGGTTGAATGTATGGTATACGCCGGGTGTGTCTTCGGTTTCGACAACTATTCGCGATGATAACGAGACTTCGTTTCAATTAAGCAACCGCAACAATTTGGTAGCAGTGGTCAGCGATAGCACACGTGTATTGGGTGATGGCGATTGTACTGCACCGGGAGGATTGGGAGTAATGGAAGGAAAAGCAATGCTGATGAAGTATTTAGGAGGAGTAGATGCCATGGCTTTGTGCATAGACAGCAAAGATGAAACAGGAGAGCCTAATCCCGATAAAATCATAGAGTTTGTGAAAATGTTGCAGCCGAGTTTCGGTGCTATTAATTTAGAAGACATTTCACATCCAAACTGTTATAAAGTTTTACATGTGTTGAGAGAAACATGCGATATTCCTGTCTGGCACGACGATGCCCAAGGAACTGCTTGCATTACCTTAGCAGGCGTTATTAATGCCTTGAAATTAGTGAATAAAAAAATCGAAACTTCCAAATTTATATTGTATGGCTCAGGGGCATCGAATACGAGCATAGCCCGCTTATTGATAACCGATGGTGCTGATCCTAAAAACATTATTTTGTTCGATAGTAAGAGTGCTTTGCATAAAAACAGAAAAAGATACCAAGAAGATAAACGTTTCTTTTTACAATGGGAATTATGTCAAATTACCAATCCCGACTTGATAGAGACGGAAGAAGAAGCATTCAAAGATGCCGATGTGCTGATAGCATTATCGAAACCGGGACCCGATACCATTCGTCCGGAATGGATATCATTAATGGCACCCAAAGCCATCGTGTTTGCTTGTGCTAATCCCGTTCCTGAAATTTATCCTTATAAAGCCAAAGAAGCCGGAGCCTATATAGTGGCAACCGGTAGGGGAGATTTCCCTAATCAAGTAAACAATTCCGTTTGCTTCCCATCCATATTGAAAGGAACATTATTGGTCTCGGCACGCAAGATTACGGACAGCATGGCTATACGCGCAGCGCATTCCATTGCCGATTTTGCTGAAAAAAGAGGGATTAGTCCCGAAAACATTATTCCCACTATGTTGGAAAGCGAAGTTTTTCCGAAAGTAGCTGCCGATGTGGCAATGCAGGCTATTAAAGAAGGAATAGCACGCAAACCTTTAAGCTGGGATGAAGTGTATGCAATAGCCAAAAAAGACATTCAAGACGTGCATCGTATGATGGAAGTCTTGAGCGATAATGGTTTGATTAAAGCAATGGATAATCAAATGATACAAGATGCATTCGATTGGGCGATTCAACAAATAGAAAAATAAGTAATCGCATATAATTATTTTAATTATCTTTGCATTTAGCAAGAACGATACAAGAATATTATTAAAATTTTAACATAAAGATTAAAGATGGAAAAAATACAATATACAGAGTTAAAAGAGTGTAGAGCCGGTTTTGGAGAAGGATTATTAGAGGCAGGTAAACAAAACGAAGACATTGTTGCCTTATGTGCCGATTTAACGGCTTCGGTAAAAATGGATGCTTTTGCAAAAGCATTTCCCGAACGTTTTTTTCAAATAGGAATAGCGGAAGCCAATATGATAGGAATGGCGGCAGGTTTTGCTTTAAGCGGAAAAATTCCTTTTGTCGGTTCTTTTGCTAACTTCTGTACAACCCGTGTCTTAGACCAAATCAGAATGGTAGTTGCTTATTCCAATAATAATGTGAAAATATGCGGCTCTCATGCCGGTGTTACAACAGGAGAAGACGGTGCTACACACCAAGTGATGGAAGATATAGGTTTTATAAAAGGACTTCCTAATATGGTGGTTATCAATCCTTGCGATTTTAATCAAACCAAAGCGGCTACTTTAGCAATCGCCAACTACAAAGGTCCTGTTTATTTACGTTTTGGAAGACCTAAAATGCCTAATTTCACGCCCGAAAACCAACAATTTGAAATAGGAAAAGCAGTTGTACTAAAAGAAGGAAAAGACATAAGTATTTTTGCTACAGGACATTTAGTGTATCCGGCTCTCGAAGCGGCATATATGCTGCATGATAAAGGAATTGCCGCCGAAGTTATTAATATTCACACCATTAAGCCTCTCGATAATAAAGCGGTTTTAGATTCGGTAATGAAAACAAAATGTGTTGTTACGGCGGAAGAGCATTTGTTGAACGGAGGATTGGGCGATAGCGTTGCACAACTATTAGTGCGGAATTATCCTGTGCCTCAAGAATATGTAGCAATGGAAGATCGTTTCGGAATAAGTGGAAAACCGGAAGAAGTATTGTCGTATTTTGGCTTGGACAAAGAACATATATTTAACGCAAGTTTAAAAGCGATTCAAAGAAAAAAATAAATACAATAAAAACGATAGGAATGCCCTATAAGGGATAGTGGGCTTCTAATGGAAATAATGTAGCAATGGATTTATTTTATGTACCTCATATTACAGGCTCTGTTTGCACTTTATCGGTCGAGGAGTCTATTCATTGCATTAAGGCAATGCGTTTTAGAAAAGGCGATACCATTTATCTAACAGACGGAAAAGGATATCTTTATGAGGCATGCATTATTGACGATACGCCTAATAAATGCAGCCTTGAAATCTTGTCCGAACAAAAGCAAGAAGCAAGTTTTCCTTATCACTTGCATTTGGCGGTATCGCCGACAAAAAATACGGATAGATACGAATGGTTTGTGGAAAAATCTGTCGAAATGGGGATTGCTGAAATTACCGCTTTGATATGCGATAAAACAGAGAGAATCAATGTAAAAACCTCTCGTATAGAACGCATTGTTATTGCTGCTATGAAACAATCTTTGTCGTGTAAACTGCCTCTATTTAACGAAAAAGTTGCCTTTCAATCCTTGGTGGAAAAGGCAAAAGAACAGCAAAAATTCATTGCTTATTGTAGCACCGACAAAGAGCTTCCTTTATTGAAGCAAGTAGCGAAAGAAAAAACCGACACCTTGATTTTAATTGGTCCGGAAGGTGATTTTACGACCGAAGAAGTAGCTTTAGCACAGCAGCATGGATTTATTCCCGTCAGCTTAGGAAAGGCACGCCTACGAACCGAAACCGCCGCTTTGGTAGCTTGCAATACTATGCATATTATTAATCAGTAAAGAACGATTTATTTTAGGATAATTTTCTTGTCTGATTTTTCTATATTAACTTCTTTGTGTTTTTTGTAGTTTTATTATCATCATAATAGTTTTTTATTTTTTAACCGCAGAGTTCGCAAAGAATGCGCTAAGGTCGCAGAGTTATTGCGTTTTTTTTGCTTTCATTGTTCTAATCTATTTACGACTCTTTTAATACCTGTCTTTAAAGTATGTATATTAAAGTTAATTAAAAGTCCAAGTTTGAAGTTTCCAAGTTTAAGATACGTAAGTGTTTGTGCTATATGTATATCGTTGAGTGCTTCAACGCTCTTAATTTCAACAATGACTTTGTTTTCAACTAAGAGATCAATTCTATAACCACAATCTAACTTTACTTCTTCAAAAATTAGTGGTATTGGTTTTTCTTTTACAACATTGAGTCCTAATTGTGTAAGTTTAAAATATAAACATTCTTTATAAGCACTTTCAAGTAATCCAGGTCCAAGTGCTTTATGAACTTCTATTGCTGTACCGATTATTTTATTTGATATTTCGTTTTCAATCATATTTATTTTATTGTTTTTTTTTATGTAGAAATTCTTTGCGTTCTTTGCGTAAACTCTTTGCGTTCTTTGCGGTTTCATTATCTTCGTAATATTTTGTTGTTTTTTATTTTTTACAAAAGTAGTAATTTATTTTGAATTTAGACCTTTATACAATAGGATTTTTTTAATAATAATTACATTTTTGATTTTTCTATAGTAATTTCTTTTCCACATTCTCTACAAAATATTTTGTATTCATCAATGGTTTCTGTTGAAATAGTTTCAAAACCATATTTTGAAAATTCTAAAACATCGTATTGATTGGGTTCTGTAATAAATTCACTTGATCCACAATTGGGCATTTGTATTTTTGACTCATAATAAGATTTTTATATGTTTAATTATTTTCTAACAAGTAAATTTTTTACAAAAATATATTATTTTTTATTTCCATTTTATTTTATTCTATTCTATTATCTTATAGTAATGTTTTCTATCTTAATGATTATCTTAAAAATAGTTTAAATAATTAATTATAATGCAGAATGTCAAATAAATATAAAGTTTCTATCTTAAATTCTATCTTAAATTCTATCTTAAATTCTATCTTAATTTTTATCTTGATTTATCTTATTTGATGTAAGAACCCATTCTGGTTTGATTGTTGATTTACTTTGATTATAAATCGTTTTATCCTTTTTAGACATGTCATAGAGTAGATTTCTGATTTTATTTCTTTTCTGTGAATTGTTAAGTACGTTTGATAATTTATCCATCAATAAATTATCAATATCTTCACGACTTGCTTTTTTATATTGTTTAATAAATACTATAATTAAATTTTTATAATATTCTTTATCAAATGCTTTGTTTTTAATATAAGATGCTTTATCATTGGCAATTTCTGCAACAGATGCAGCAATAAAATAATTGGGTTTTCTTCCTTCAATTAGTTTTTCTTTTTTTAACGTATTGATAGCAAATTGTGTTAAAGTTTGTTTTTTCTGAATTTTATCTAATAAAATCACTAATTCTAAAGGCATATCCTTTCTTTCCATTAGAATTTTAGTGTAATCTTCATTAATAACATGACCATATATTTGAAGTATAACTTTATTTTTCTCCGATAATAAATAATCGGGCAAAGGGAAAAATCTTTTTTGCTGAGATACATACATGGTGTGAATACCATAACCTAATCTATCAATCATGCCAAGATTAACCATAGCATTTGCCAACCAAAAATTCCTATAACGTTCGGGTGTTTTATTTCCTGATGTATAATCATCGGGATTTCCTTCAAAAAAAGAACCCGCATTGGAAAAGATAAGTTTGTCGATTTTTTCAGTAACGATTATCCTAGAGTGTAAAGAATAATCTTGATGAGCAATACAATTATGTAAAGCTTCTAATATAGAGCGTGTATCGTATTTGTTTACCGTAGTTGACAAAAGTTCGTTTTTTGGAAAAAACTTATATTTTACATTTCTAATTTGATTAAGTACTTTAGTTGTATTTAATAAAAAGGGTGTGCTAAAATGTTCGTATGCTGATTCTTCGGTTTCTAATTTCCATGTAATTTCCGAAATGGCGGGAAGTAAAAAATGTGATGATTCTTCTTTTCCCAAAAGAAGTATGGAAGTATTAGTGATTTTTCCTTTAATATTAATCTTTGCTTTATCTAAAAAAGTTATATCATCCTAAGTATCTATTTGATTATAAAAATTGTTTTTAGTATTTCTTTCTTTGAATTTAAGTCTTGCCACTTTTAATGCTTCTTGATCTAAATCTTTAATGCTGGCTTTTTCTATTATTTTAGCACTCCAATCTTCTTGCGAATTGTAAATAATGCGAATATAGTCTGGGTAATTCATTAAATCAGTTTTATTGCTTCCTATTCTGATATAGGCTTTTTTTTGAAAATGTGTAGGCTCTGATTTTGCGGATGGAATTCTAAGTAATACTATTGGTTGATTATGATAGGTAAATTCAAAAATCTCAAAATTTATTTTTGGACGTAATAAAGTTCTTAACCATAATTCTAAGTTTTGATTTCCTTGTTTGGCATCTATAAAACTAAAATTAGTTCCCATGATATCATGTGAACTGTCGTTGATACCCCACACTAAATATCCGAAGGGTTTATTGGCAATAGTTGCACCATTGCTTAATGCCGATATGTATTCGCCGATTTGTTCGTTAGAAATACTTCCTTTATTCAGTTTAAACTCTACCCATTCCGTTTCGGAGGGCAGGGCAACTAATTTTTCCAATAAATCGTTTAATTGTTCTTTATTCATATTTTCTAATAAATATATTTTTTACAAAAGTATATTATTTTTTATTATCGTAGCCCAATCATAGCATTTTTATATTATAGATGTAGGAATTGAACGATTACATAGGAAAGCGGTTTCCTGTAGGTCTAATAATGTCTCATTTCCTAATAGTTGTTCTATCTTTATTTTCAATGTCTTTTATTATTATTGTCATTCCTATCAACATAGACAGCATGATTATCTTTATTTTTGTATCTCGCCAATTTGGCGAAATTATGGCGAGGTAAAGCAATCGATTCTGTTTGGATTAAAGTATCTCGCCAATTTGGCGAACAGTTGGCGAAATACTTACTCATTAATAACATAGGTTGTACTTGGTCCTGCACCCTGTTTCCTGATTAGATTTAAATCAGTAAATTTCTTTAATAATCGTTCTGCTGTTCTATTAGTCAAACCAGTCTGTTTTGCAAATTCAACTTTTGAAATAGGCTTATGATTCCTAAAAATATCAAAAAATGATAATTCGTCCTTGTTCAATGAGCCAATTGACTTATTGTCAATAATGCCTCTAACTGCTTCGGTTGTTCTTGGAAAATTAACAACCGTATTAATACCATCATATTTAAAAATTGGCAGTGGCAGTTTATGATTTTCACGCATTAACCTAAACGTATCCATTCCGACAGCAGATTCTTCCATGTATCCCATTTCATTAAAAATGAAAGCTATTTTCTTGTTGCGACTGTATGATGTCGCTGAAAAATTATTCAATGCTTCAATGGTTATTGGCGGTACTGGTTCCCCCGGACTTTTAACCAAAATTCTATCAGGAAATACTTCAAGTTCTATTTTTGCTCCGTCTATAGCATAATTGCGGTGTGCTAAAGCATTAATTACCGCTTCTCTGATGACTTCTATCGGGAAAGATGGTACCTGCTGAGCTTTAAATTTAGATCTGTCAATGCTGGCTGGCAGTACTTTGTTGAGCCATTCCTCAATCTGATCAGGAATAAGCACTAATGCATCATTAAAGGTCTCTACACCGGTTTTACCATCAGCGTAGTGGACTTTAGCTTTTACTGCAGCTTGTGGGAACTTGTTTCTTGGTGATTTTCCAAATAGTAGAATCGCATTTCCAGTGGGTAAATAGGATTTAGTACCTTCGTTATATTCCAATAAGTCCATTTCTTTGAGCTCCTGAAGAAATTCATCGGATTTTGGCTCAAATTTTCTTCCCGATTCAGAAATGAATTTTTGTAAAGCTTCGTCTGAAAGACTATCTATGTTTGTGGCTTCGGCTCTTTCATTCAAATGATCCTGTGGTTTTTGTTTCTTAGCTTTTTCTTCATCATTCTTCATATTTGCCCAAGTCATAAATTCTTTATTTATATCTTCAATTTCTTTGTGAAATTCGGGCAGGAACTGACGTACATTAACATTATTTTCAATTAAGTAGTCAATACCACCGTGGTCAACTTTTGGGTTTTTATCTTGAATACCAAACCAAACACTAGAAATTCTTGCATTTACAATACGTTCGGCACAACTTAACTTGGGTGCATTACGGGCACCCGGTGCACATGGTTCAAGAGTAGCAAATAGCCAACAACCCGTTAAATCTTTTTGTCTGAGCTTTTTATCAAGAAGTGTATATTCAGCATGGTCTCCTTCTCTGAATTCACCTCGATAGGCTGTTTCAAATGTGCCATCCGGAAAAACCAAAACCGCACCAACATAAGGACTTGGGTCTTTTTTCTTACGTTCGGGTATGGATTGCTTCATTACCTCAACCGCAAGTTTCATATATTCTTTCGGGTCTTTTCGCTTTTCTTTTGAATTTTCTTCTTTTGCCATAGTTCTTGTTTTATTCATAACTTTTTATTAATTTATTTATTTTTCATTTTTGTCCACATCGTTAGTCTCTCTGATAACTTCATAACATTATTGAAATTTTTTACAAAAGTAGTAATTTATTTTGAATTCAGACCTTTATTCAATAGGATTTTTTTTATAATAATTATATTTTTAATTTTTTAATTGACGCCAATAAAGAACGATTGATTTTAGGATAATTTTCTTGTCTGATTTTTTGGCTCTTGTTGGACTAAAATGCAATTCAATTTGGTATAAAATTAATTTTGGTTGTTCGTTTCATAATAGTTTTTTACATCGTTTAGATAATTCAGTGTTGGTTGCCGAAATATGCTATCCTTTAAGTTGTTTTTTAATAATTCATTATAAGCATTGATGAAAAGTATTTCGTTGTCTTCAAGGTAGTAAGTTAGTATTTGAGCTTTACTGATTTTTGATTTATCGTAATTACCTACTAATGTCTTAGTTTTCTCGTCCCATGTGTATTGAACAATTGTTGAATCGTTAATAAATTTTGGACTTTCTTCTGAATCTGAAAATGCTTGATAATAAACCATTTTTAAAGTCAAAGGATTTGTTTTTTGAATTGTAGATTCAAACCATAAAACACGAATACCCCAAGGAAATTGTAGATTGGCATTTTCAAGTTCATTCAATATTGGAATAAGTTGGTTATCATAGTATTTATAGAAATAAAAGTTAAACCACCAAATTCCCGAACCACTTCCATAGTTTTCTTTATAATAAACAACGGTTCTTCCATCAATATCTTTGTAATGTTTTAATTTGAGTCCATATCGATGATAGATGTTATGCTTGGCTATAATCTTATTGCCGGAAAAGAAATACATTTTACAACTTCCACCTGCATCGGCATAGCCCGGACAAACAGCAAATTCTTTGAAGTCATTTTTGTTCTTATCAAAAGAAACAAAGGTTAAAGGTATCATTCCGTTTTTTAAATATGTGCTGTCAATTTTTATATCACCAAAAATAGCTTTTACAGTTTTAACGTCAAGTTGCTCTGCATAGCAGCCCCGTTTAAGTTTTTCAAAGTCTGAATCTTTTACTAAAATATCAAGCTGTTGTTGATTCTCAAAAATGGAATCGGTCATAAAAGAGGCTTTATCCATTAAAGGTTTTAAAGGTAATTTTCCGATGCTATCTAAAAACATTTCAAGTTGTTGCTCTGTGTATTGAATTGATTTTTTATTTTCATTTGTTGAATCTTTCAAGACTTGTAGAGAATCTAAATTATTTTTTTGACTAGTTGAATTAAAACTAATCAAGGTCAAAAAGCTCAGTATATAAATAAAATTCTTCATCGTTTCATTTTTTTAGCTTCAAAGTTTTCTTTAAGTTCTGTTACAGAATAGTCTTTGTCAAAACCACCAAAAGCGGCAGCAATCATAATGAAAAAAGCTGTATAAATTGTATAAATTCCAATTCCGCATAAAACTAATAATATTTTTAGAATAGGCTTCATTTAAAGTTTTATTAATGTTAAAATTTGTTTAGTAACTTTTAATGATTGAAATTTTTTACAAAAGTAGTAATTTATTTTGAATTTACACCTTTATACAATAGGATTTTTTAATAATAATTACATTTCTGATTTTTTAATTGACACCAATAAAGAGCGATTGATGAAAATAGAAAAAACATTAATGTTTTACATCAAAAAAGTAAGTAAAATACGATATTTTTTTGTATCTTTGCGTTTCTTGAAAAGGAATATTAAAATAATTATTTATAACTTAAAATTTGAATAAAAATGAGTAAAGTAAAGTATGTTTATACTTTTGGAGGAAAAACTGCCGAAGGAAAAGCCGATATGAGAAATTTATTAGGTGGTAAAGGTGCTAACTTAGCGGAGATGTGCCTTTTAGGTTTACCTGTTCCCGCCGGGCTAACCATTACTACCGAAACCTGTACTGCTTATTATGCCAACAATTGTCAATTACCCAAAGGCTTAATGGACGAAGTATGGGAAGGAATGAAAAGCGTAGAAAAAAACATGGGATTAAAATACAATGACCCTGAAAATCCTTTATTGATATCTTGTCGCTCGGGCGCACGTAGTTCAATGCCCGGAATGATGGATACCGTATTGAATATAGGTTTGAGTTCTAAAACGATTCCCGGATTGATAAAGAAAACCAATAATCCACGTTTCGTTTACGATTCTTATCGTCGTTTAATTATGATGTATGCCGATGTGGTAATGGAAAAATCGGAAGACATTGAACCGAAAGACGGAAAAGGCATTCGTAGAATATTGGACGATATGTTGGATGAGTTTAAACACGGTAAAAATTATACTTCCGACACCGATTTGACGGCAGAAGATTTATTGAATTTATCCAATGCTTTCAAAATCAAAATAAAAGAAGTTTTAGGAACCGAATTTCCCGATGATGCAAAAGCTCAATTGGAAGGCGGTATCAAAGCTGTTTTCAAAAGCTGGAACGGCAAGAAAGCTATCGCTTATCGTCGCATTGAAGGTATTCCCGATGATTGGGGGACAGCAGTCAACGTGCAAGCGATGGTTTTTGGAAATATGGGAAGTCATTCGGCTACAGGTGTTGCCTTTACGCGTAACCCCGCTACCGGAGAAAATCAGTTTTACGGCGAATGGCTTGTTAATGCTCAAGGCGAAGACGTTGTTGCGGGCATACGTACACCCAATCCTTTGAATGACGATACTAAAAACGAACAAAATAAGCATTTGCCTTCTATGCAAGAGCTGATGCCTACTACTTATAAAGAACTTTGTGAGATACGTACTATCTTGGAGAAAAACTTTAGAGATATGCTTGATATTGAGTTTACTATACAAGAAGATAAATTGTATATGTTGCAATGTCGTGTAGGAAAACGTACGGGAGTGGCTGCTTTAAATACTGCTTTGGATATGTTGCACGAGAAGATGATTTCTGAAAAAGAAGTTATCATGCGTTTAACCCCCGTACAGTTAGATGAGTTGTTGCATCCTATTTTAGACCAAGCAGACGAGGCAAAACATTCGGTCATAGCCAAAGGTTTACCGGCAGGTCCCGGAGGTGCCATAGGAGTGGTAGCTTTAACGAGTGAAAAAGCAATGCAATACCGAAAACAAAACGTCAAATGTATATTGGTACGTGAAGAAACCAATCCCGAAGACGTAGAAGGTATGCGAGCTGCTGAAGGAATTCTAACGGCACGCGGCGGTATGACTTCGCACGCTGCTTTGGTAGCACGCGGATGGGGAAAATGCTGTATTGTAGGTTGCGATGCTGTTAAAATAGACCTTACTAAAAATCAAATAACCATTGGTGATAAGACCTATAAAGAAGGTAATATCTTGAGTTTAAATGGTACTAGAGGCTGGGTGTATGATGTTGAAATAAAAATGATAGATGCAACTGAAAATCCACGATTCCAAGAGTTTATGAAAATTGTAGATAAACATCGTAAAATGGGCGTACGCACCAATGCCGATACACCCGAAGATGCACAAAATGCTATTAATTTTGGTGCCGAAGGAATAGGGCTTTTCCGTATCGAACATATGTTTTACGGGAAGAATAGCGAACAACCGTTAAGAAAATTACGCAATGTTATCTTAGCCGATAACACCAAAGAACGCGTTGCTGCTTTGAGCGGATTGGAGCCTTATATTCGTGAAACAGCTAAAGGCACCTTAAAAGTAATGAACGGTAAACCGCTTACATTCCGTTTAATAGATCCGCCTTTGCATGAGTTTGTTCCTCAAACCGAAGATAAACAACGTGAATTGGCAAAAGAAAAAGGAATGTCGTTTGATGAGTTGAAAAAACGCATTGATGCATTGCACGAAGTCAATCCGATGATGGGATTACGTGGCGTACGTTTAGGAATTGTATATCCCGAAATTAGCGAAATTCAATTCCGTGCTTTATTCCAAGCAACTGCCGAATTGATGAAAGAAGGATTTAATCCTCAATTGGAAATTATGGTTCCTTTGACGATTGATGTTACAGAATTGGAATTCCAAAAGAAAATAGCCGATAAAGTGTTAGCTGAAATAGAAAGTAAGTTTGCAGTTAAAATCAAGTATTTATACGGCACTATGATAGAAATTCCTCGTGCTACCTTGCTGGCAGACGAAATAGCTAAAGTTGTCGATTTCTTCTCTTTCGGTACCAACGACTTAACCCAAATGACCTACGGATTTTCTCGTGATGATGTCAATACGATTATCAGTACCTATATAGATGAGAAAATTATGCCTTCAGATCCGTTTAATACATTGGATACAAGTGGAGTAGGGCAGTTGGTGGAAATTGGAACACAACGTGGTCGTAAAACGAAAGCCAAACTAAAAGTAGGTGTATGTGGCGAACATGGCGGTGATCCTGCATCGGTTAAGTTTTTCTATAAAACAGGATTTGACTATGTGTCTTGCTCGCCTTTCCGCGTGCCTATTGCTCGTTTGGCAGCAGCACAAGCAGCTATCGAAAATGAAAAATAAAAATATTTTTATCAATGATAAAGGAGGATGAAAAGTCCTCCTTTTTTATTCATCGGATGAATTGATTTATCACATATATTATTCTTTTACAAACTTTTTTATACGACTTCCCTTTTGGGTACTTGTTTTTAGAATATATATGCCTGAACTTAAATCACTGATGTTAAGTGTAATTTTAGAATTATTAACAGAATAACGTTTCAATTCTTTTCCTAAGATATCAAAAATCATAACTTTACAAGGAAATAAAATGTCCGCATCTTGTATTTCTATCGTTAATATATTTTGTGCCGGATTGGGATACAATTTCATTCCCGAACCAATGTCGTATTCTTTTATACTACTGATATCACCAATACTATAACAATCGTCAGAAATGGAATCATAATCGTGTTCAGGAAATTCTAATAATAATTCATCATTATGAGAAAAACAAAGCAACCTTTTAAGAGGTGCTTCAATTGATATTTCAGAAATGGCAGACGGTGAAAAAAGTCCATTAGTACTGCCTATCCCTTCTATCCAATACTGCGTGATAATACCACTAGATCTATGATACATATCCACAGCTATTTTTCGTCTGATAGTATTGTTGTTCAATGTTATTAGAGAATCATTGCTTAAAACACATGTAAAATGATATACTACGAGATAATTAAACGGTATTTCTCCATCAAAAAATGCAGCAACAGAAACGGTATCACCTACTTCTAATGAAAAATCATATAATAAAAATTCTGTAGTATCACATAAATAAGAATGTATTGGTTGTAAGCTATATCCATCAATATGTATAACCTTTGCACTGTCTTTATATACTCCATATACACGCTTATTTATTGTATCGTTTCGTAAAGCACAATAATAAGATGCTTTATTAATATCAAACTCAAAAGGCGTATATTCATTTTGAAAATACACTTTTAAGTAATTATTATTGTTTATAATCGTATCTCCAAACGTTTTAAACTTTGCTGTGTTAACCGACCAAACGGCATTGTCGGGAATGGGAACATATTCGTAAGTATCACTTTGTGCTTTTGCAGAAATAGGTATAAAAAACAAACAAATCGTTAATAAAACTATTTGTTGTTTTAATCTTTTCCATATTAAAGTTTTCATAATTAGTTATTTTTAAAGTTAATACTGCTGTTATTTATTTTCTTTGGATAATTTTTTTGCAAACGTATACATTTTTTCAATACAAATTAGCCTTTTTTAATTTTTTTTATTGTTATTCGATAAAGTGTGCATTTTTGCTCATATTTATAACTGAAAAAGGGCTGAATCCATTATTGGAAATCAGTCCTGATTTTTCTGCATAGAAATTTTATCGGACAGCAATGGTTTTTTATATACAAACTTATTTTCTATTAAAATAAGTTGCCGAGGCTTGTGCTGTAGGTGTTATCACGATATCGTTGAGGCACACATGTTCGGGTAGGGATAAAACAAAGGCAAGTACTTCGGCGATATCTTCACCCGAAAGCGGTGTATATCCTTGATACACTTTATCGGCTGCGGTTTTATCGCCTTTAAAACGTACTAATGAAAATTCGGTTTCGGCAGCACCCGGTGCAATTTGTGTTACTTTGATACCGGCTTGTAGCATATCTATTCGCATGGCTTTGGTCAATGCATCAACGGCAAATTTGGAACCGCAATACACATTTCCATTGGGATAGACTTCTTTTCCTGCGATAGAGCCGATGTTAATAATATGTCCTTTTCCTCTTGCTATCATCAGTGGCGCAATGCTACGCGTAACGTAGAGCAAGCCTTTGACATTGGTATCAATCATACAATCCCAGTCGTCTATATCGCCTTCTTGTATGGGGGATAAGCCCGCCGCTAATCCGGCATTATTAACAAGTACGTCTATTTGCTTCCATTGTTCGGGAAGTTGAGCGTTAATTGTTAGTGTTGTCTCGCGTTGCCTAACATCGTAAGTCAACGTCAATACCTTGCGTTTGTAGGTGGTAATAATTTCTTTTTCAAGTTCTTTTAATCGTTCTTCTCTTCTTCCTGTGAGTATTAAGTCGTATTTCTGTTGGGCTAATTTAAGCGCTATGGCTTTACCGAATCCGCTGGTAGCCCCTGTAATATATGCAATCATTTTATTTTTTATTTATTTTTTCACCACCAAAAATCCATTTAACCCCTAAGAGACAATTGATACGCTCTGACGGATATTCATAATATAAGTAGTTGCGTTGTGCCGCAAAATTATTAACATCTAAAAAGAAGGATAAACGGTTGTTCCAACGATATTCAAATCCTAAGTTAAAATCAAATACCGATTTTAAAGGAATTGCTCTTATGAGTCCTGAGGGTGTTACCGACGGACGGAAAGCACCTGTATGTATATAAAAATCGAAAGTAAAGATAAACTTGTCTTTTAGATTATAAAAAGCATCCAAAGAAGTAGTAAACATTGGTTTATACCATGCTTTACGTAAAATAGAGGTGTCGACAGTATATAAATGATAGTCAAAATTTAATTTTATCCCAAATGTTTCTTTGTAGCGATAGGTAATATCTGCATGAGCATTGGTGTATATTGATTGAGAGGTAAGAAGTATAAAAGTGTTGTATAAATTCACGGAAGTGTCTTTTAATACTGTGCGTGTGCTTGTGTCGTTAAAGAAGAAAGGCATATTGCTTAGCAAGGACATAGAAGCCCTTGCACCAAAAGAAATAGAGCGAGAAAGATTGGTTTTTGTGCCGGCATAAATACGTAATTGATTTTTAATAAATCCCACATCTACGTAGTCGGATAAATAAGGATTAAGACGCATGGTAGATAAGTAAGAATAACGCTCCATGTCTCCGTCTAAACCTATACAAAAGCTTAAGATATTGGGAACTACATTGAATAATACTTCTATATCGGGATAGATATTAAAAATAGAACTGTCGTGCAATCCCAATGCTAAACCAAAGCCTACACGGAAAGCATAGTTGCCATATACCATTTCCATTTTGGGATTTAATTTAAAAAGCCAATTGTCTTCTTTTAGTTTCGGATTATCCCATAGATTATGGTAATAATTGAGGTCAATATCTCCGCCTATTTTAGCTGCATTCAAACGAGGTATATCAATCTTTTGCTCTAAACTGCTCATGAAACCAAGCTGATGTTCGTAGGATTTATAGTTGTCTATCAGAAAGTTGTAGTCTAAAGCGTAGATTTGAGCCAGTTTTTTCGATTTTTTATTATAATTACTAAAGGCACTTATGTTAGCATGAATATTATGGTACTGGCGTAAAGTAGTTTTTGCTTTAGGTAAATGTTTGTTTTCGATAAGATAGATTTTTTTCAAAGTGTCGGTATTATAGCCGTAGCAATGAAAATAGTCGTGGCTATAATCAATGTTTCCTTGCAAAATGAATTTATCTACAAATAATTTTCCATATATATTAGCGGATGTGTTGGAAAAAGAGGATGGACCATAATTTTTAATTCCTCCAAAATAAGAATGATGTTTCATATTAACACCGTAAGCCCATTTTTTAGAACGTAAATTGCTGTGGCTATACTCCAAATAAGGTTCGGCATATCCTATACCCACTTTTAAGTAGTTACGATATAGACGGCTTAGTTTATCTTTTCCCACCTTAGGTGCATTGATGGGGTCGGGTGAAAATTCATGAATTAACACCATATCTTCTACCGAATAAGTAACTTCTTGTTCTACTTTTACAGTATCTATAATATTGATTTGCTGTTTAGATTTAGGTTGCGGATACTTAATGGTCGGCACAAAAGAAGACGGCACCAACACATCATAATCTTTTTGTCCCGAAACAATGAGAGTGTAAAACAACAATGGTGCGATTAGCAGAATGATTTTAAATGTTTTCATGCTGTGATATATTTTTATACTTATATTTTTCATTGCTATAATGGATTATTTAGTTCCTGACATATTTTCTTCTTCGTTTTTTTCTTCTTCTTTTAGCTTTTCCTCTTGATTTTGCTTTTCAATAGCTTCTTCTTTTTCGATAATGGCGTTGTATTTTTCTTGTGCTATTTGTTTTAAATCTTCGCCGTCATAGTTTTCTATAATGCTTTGATAGGTGTGTTTTGCTTGGAACGAATTGCCTTTAGCAAGATAAATATCGCCTAACAAAATATAGCTTTTAGCTAACCAGTAGTCGTGAGAAATATTGGTCAATATTTCAAATATTTTTTTCTCGGCAGCAACAAGATTGTCTTGTTGATAAATGATATAAGCGAGGTAATACAAAGCTTCGGAAGCATATTCCGATTTTGACACCTTGGCGATGTATTCGTATTCTTTAGCGGCTCTTTTTATATCGTTTAATTCCATTGCAGAACGAGCAATAATGATATGTGCTTCTTGTTGTGCATCAGGATTTAACTTTGGTTCTTTCAGAAATTCTTCGGCTAATGCTAATGCATTGCTATAGTTTTTGTTGTAATATGAAGAACGAACAACTCCTAATAGAGCATCTGTTTTTTGAGCAGGATTGCTTGTTTTCTGATTTAAAAGCGTATAGTATTTAAGCGATTGATCGTAATTTTGTTTCTTATAATATAAGTCGGCGGAATTTTGTAAAGCGGTTAATTCAAACTGGTCGAGAGGGTTTTGAATAACGTATTCGTAATTGGTCAAAGCCACAGCGTCGTTGGATTTTCTCATCGCAATTTCAGCTATGTAAAAATGTGCGTGTGTGGCAAATACACCATTAGGGAAGCGTTCTATATAAGCGTTAAATCCTTTGTTGGCATCCTCGAAATTTTTCTTAAAATATTTTTCAGCAGCAGCATTGTAGGTAACAGTATCTTGATATTCAACAGTAATATTGGCAAAAGAAATATTTTTTACATAAACAAAGAAATCTTCAATATTGCCCGATGTAGAATAAATGGTTTCAATGTTTTTCAGAGCAATGCTTGCTTCGTCTGATTTTGGATATTGTTTTACAATTTGTTTAAATATATCCAAAGCTTTTTCATCTTGTTCGGTATTGAAATAAATCAATCCTAATTTAAGCATAGAAGATTTTAAATTTGGGTTATTCGGGTTTTTCTTAATTATTTCTACGTATAAATCTTCCGCTTTTTTATTGTTTCCTATCATTAAGTAGGTGTTTGCTATTTCTGTTTCGGCTTCAGTGATATACATTGATTGAGGATAAGAAGCTATCAGTTGTTCCAATGAGGTTATTTTATCGTCAAACATGCGGATGCCGCCAAGGGACATGGCTTTTTGGTACAAGGCATAATCTACATCAATGTTTTTATAATCAATAACTTTATTGTAATACTTAATTGCTTCGCTTAAGTTGGAAGCCATAAAGTAACAGTCGCCTATGCGGTTGATAGCATCGACTAACATTTTGTTATCCGATTGATTAGTATGTTGTTGTTCGAAAGATAAAAAGTTTTTTAAGGCTAAATTATATTGCTGACTTGCAAAATGTGCATATCCTAAATTGTAAAATGCCGTCGGATATTCTTCTGTTGAAGAGGCGGTGTTGGAAGCAAAAAAGAGGTTGTAGTTTTCGATAGCTTCCTTGTATTTCCCTTGGCTATAGTTTATTTCTCCTTTCCAAAACAAACTTTTAGCGTAATAAATAGGATTATAGTTGTTTTCGATGGTTTTGTCGAAATATTCTGTAGCTTCGTCTAATTTTCCGTCATTAAATAGTTCTGCACCTCTAAAATAAAGTATTCTTTGATAGGCTTTAAGTAGCGTAATGCTTTTATGTTTTATTTTATCGAGTGATGCTATAGCAGCTTTATAGTTTTTGGTAGTCAGATAAATGTTGGATAAAAACTGTTCGGCTTCATTTCTATAAGCCGAATTAGGAAATTCGTTGATAAATTTTTCAAAAGCGGTAATAGAAGGAACGAAAGGATTAGTGGCAATTTCGTATTGTAATTTTGCATAATTAAATAAAGCGTCCTCGCTTATAATGGGATTCTTTTTTAATTCATAGGCAGAAAAGAAAGTGTTAGAAGCAAATTCTTTTTGTTCTGTTTTTATATAGCAGTCTCCCAGAGCGTAATAGATGTATTGATTGATGCTATCGTTGTCTTTACAGAAAGATTTGGTTAAATAATCGATAGCTTTATCGTATTTGTTGACTTTATAATAACAAATTCCTATTTCGTAAAAATCGTCACAAGTGAGTGCATTTGCTTTTTGTAAGTAGGTTTCGAAATAGGGGATGGCTTTGTCGTATTGTTTTAAATAGAAGTGCGATTGAGCGACGATACGATTCATTTCGCCTAATCTTTTTTCACTACTTTTAGCTAAAAGTTCAGGGGCTTGTGCTATAATGTTTTCGTATTCGCCTAAAGCAAAATAGATGTGAAAAACATAGAAGGGAATTATACTGCTATATCCTTCTATGTCTTTTAGTTTTTGAAATCCCGATAAGGCACTATTGTAATTTTTTTCTACATAAAGAATATGAGAATAATAAAACAATGCTTTTGATTGATATTGCCCTTCGCGTTCTTTTGCTTTTGACAGTAAAAGTTTGGCTTCGTTTTGTTTTTCTGTCATAAAATACGAATATCCTTTTTTGAATTCATATTCAGCCGTATTTTCCGCATTGATTAATCGTTCTTCAGTGTTTTCGTAAGCAGATAAGGCTTTACGGTAAGACCCGTTAGCAAAATAATAGTTGCCTAAATAAAACCACAAATTGTTAAGGTCTGAGTTTTCGGGATATTGCTCTATAAAATAAAGAATTGTTTTTTCAGCATCCGCATGATACAGCAGTGCTGCACATATTCCTATATGATAGAGCGATTGTTCTTTTCGTAAATCGTATTTCTCAGGAATGGCATTGTAGACAACAGTAAACATTTCCTTAGCAGCATTGTATTGTTTAGCTGTAAACAATTCATTTGCTGATTTAAATTCTCTATCCGGGAAGGTGTATGCATGGTTTTTTTGAGCGTTAATAGTGCTTGCACAAAATAAAAAAGCATACAGCAATAAATATTTAAATTTACTTTTATTCATTATTTTATTAATTTTTATATTAAGGTAAATATTATTTACAAAAGTAGAATATAGATAGATAAAAAATGGGAAAAACGAAGTTTTTTTTCAACAATATATTTTTAATAAAAAAAGGATATATATACAGCAATTTAAGAAGTGCTTGTTGTTTAATCATTGCTATAATTGCTTAACATAGCAACGTCTTTTAAACGTGATTTCCGATTCGTATTTATTCCATATTTTATGTGCCGTATTGTCTTCTAATTGTTGAGTAGTATCGGCATATACAAATCCTTTTTTTATAAAAACATCGTTTAAATAACTGTGATACAAAATATGTATACCCGTTCCCGACCAAGCAGGGACAAGACCTGTGAGGTACATATCAACTATTGTGTTCTTTTTGATTGCTTTTAAAATATGATACCAGCCGAAAGGAAATAGTTTGCCTTTTGCTTTTTGAAAAGCTTTACTCAATGAAGGCACGCAAAGAGAAAAGCCTATTAACTCATCATTTTTATCTAATAATACCGTAACAAGGTCTTTATCAATAAAACTAAAATTGTTTTTTATGAGGAAATCAATTTCCTTGTCTTCTAAAGGAATGAAATTGTAAATGTCTTTATAGCTTTTGTTCAAAGCATCAAACATTAGTTTAGCATAGTGTTTCATTTCTTTTTTATTGGAAAACTTTTTTAGTTTTACATTGTATTTGTTTGTTATGTAGTTGTTTAGTTCTTTTATTTTAGTGGGGGTAGCTTTAATTTTTACTCGGTATTGCAGGTAGTCCACTTCTTTTTGGTAGCCTAATTTTTCGATATAGTTGGCATAGTAAGGGTAGTTGTATTCGGCGGGAATAGGGGGAATTTTGTCAAATCCTTCAATCAATAAACCTTGTTTTTCCATATTCGAAAAGCGTGATGGACCGCTTATTTCATCGGCTACTTCTTTTCCCCATTTTTCAACGGTTTGAAACAATAATTGAAAAACTTCATAATCGTCTATGGCATCAAACCAACCGAATCGAATACGCTTTTTGTTTTGAATAGCATTGTATTTGTGGTTAATAATTCCGGCAATACGTCCCACTATTTTTCCATTCTTAAAAGCTAACCACATACGCATATCACAAAAAGCATGTGCCGGATGATGTTGTAATGTTGTAATATCGTCGGCTTCCAAAGAGGGGACATAGTAGGGGCAGTTGCTATAAAGTTTTCTGGAAAATTGAATAAATAAACGGATGTCTTTGTTGGTAACGACTTCTTTTATTTCGATGTTTTTATTCATATCTGTTTATTAATCAATATGTTTTTCTTTTAGAATAAAAAACACCCAATTAAAGGTGTTCGTTATTTTATACTGATTGGGCGGAGAGAGAGGGATTCGAACCCCCGGAGGCTCTCACCTCAACGGTTTTCAAGACCGCCGCAATCGACCACTCTGCCATCTCTCCGCTGCAAAAGTATCAAAAAATCTTATTGGTTTTGCATTTTTTCTTAAATAAATTTAATTGATGATACACAGACGGATAGCCTAAATTCGTAGGAATTTATATGAAAAACTTATGTTGAATTGCTTTAATGGATTGCATCTAAATCAATTAATAGCGAAAATTATTAATTCCAAAGATTGGTTTTTGCGTCTAAATTGATAAATGTAAAAAGCATTAGCGTGTAGGCAAGCAAAGAAGAGCCGCCATAGCTGATAAACGGTAAAGGAATACCAATAACGGGCATGATTCCCAATGTCATACCAATATTGATGGTAAAGTGAGCAAAGAAAATGCAAGCAATGCAGTAGCCGTAAATTCGCACAAAAGGCACACGTTGTTGTTCCGAACGCAAAAAGATATGAATAATGAGCCAAGCATATAGCAGTACGACAACGGAAGAGCCCACGAATCCCCATTCTTCGCCGATAGTACAAAAAATAAAGTCGGTGCTTTGTTCCGGAACAAAATTAAGATTGGTTTGTGTGCCATTGCGAAAGCCCTTTCCTAATAATCCACCGGAACCGATAGCTATTTTTGATTGTATGACGTTATAATCAATGCCTTTAGAGTCTTCAATTTTTCCAAATAGCACTTCAATACGTGCACGTTGATAATCTTTTAAAACACGAGTATAAATTGCATCAACCGTAAAGATGTAGATAATAATAGTTGCATAAATCAATAAAATACCTTTATAGGTGCGTTTCTTTTTTCGAAATAACCATAAAACCCAGATAAGTAAAAATGTGATAAACGCAGCTATTATCCATTCTTTGAAAAATACTAATAAAATAAACAGTACGATTGCTGTAAGTCCGGCTATTAGAATCCAAGAAAAAAGTCCTTCTCTGTATAAAGCAATAAATAAAAATAAAAAAGGCAAGGCAGAACCCGTATCATTTTGTAAAAGAATAAAAAATAAAGGCAAAACGATAATCAATATCGCTACCGATAGATTTTTCACTTTTGTTAAATCACATTCATTATTAGCTATATATCGTGCTAACAACAAACAAGTGGCATATTTTGCAAATTCGGCAGGTTGAATTCCAAGGCTTCCAAATCCGAACCAAGAGCTAGCGCCTTTTGTTGACTCGCCAACAACGATTACTAGTAAGAGTAATAGAATGAATATAAAGTAAATAGGTGTTGCAAAACCCGGGAAAAAGCGATAATTAATAACAAAGGTAAAAATAGCTAAGAGAATGGCAGAACTTATCCATATTAATTGTCTGCCATAGCTTGTGTTAAAATTAAAGGAATCAAAAGATTCGACAGTAGTAGAATAAATATTAATCCACCCTATGCTTATGAGTAAAAAGAAGAGAAATATAAGCGTCCAATCTATATGTGTTTTATTTTTCTTCATTCGATTAATATATATTTGTGTTTATAATACGCTCTTCAAGCTCTTTACGCGACACGGAATCTTTTAAATATTTTTCTATCATTAAGCTTGTAATAGGTCCTGCCCAAGTAGCACCGAATCCTGCATTTTCAACTATTACAGAAATAGCAATTTTAGGATTGTCCAATGGTGCATAACCTATAAGAATAGAATGATCTTTTCCATGAGGATTTTGAGCAGTTCCTGTTTTCCCTCCGATTTTAATTCCCGGCACACTAGCACTTCTCACTGTGCCGGCAGTAGCAGCTTTTTCCATACCTTCTATGACAGGGTCAAAATAAGCCGGTTTGACATCAACATAGTGTTTTGTGTAGAATTGTGTGTTCAATGAGTCTTTATGTCCTATCGCTTTTACGAGATGCGGAGGATAATAATAGCCCCTATTGGCTATGATAGCTACAAAATTAGCTAATTGAACAGGCGTTACCGTTATTTCGCCTTGTCCGATAGCAATGGAAATAATCGTCGTTGCTTTCCAGCGATTTTCACCGTAGTACCTATCATAATAAGCAGAAGTAGGAATGTTCCCTTTTAATTCGTAAGGAAGGTCCGAATTGAATTTTTGACCGAAACCGAAACTGATAATTTTTTGATACCAAGCATCATAGGCTTCTTTGGTCGATTTATATTTTTTTCTGTTTTCTAATATGGCTTTTAAAACCCTACAATAATAGGCATTGCACGATGTTTGTATAGAGGCTACCATAGCAAGAGGTGATGCATGGGCATGGCAGCCTAACACTCTATTGCCATAAGCAAAACCCATGGTACAACTGAAACGAGTGTCTTTGTTAATAACTCCTTCTTCTTGTCCGATTAATGCATTCACTAGCTTAAAGGTAGAGCCGGGAGGATATTGTGCCATTAAAGCTCTGTTGAAAAGAGGTTTATTGATAGAATCTTTTTCTAATATTGCATAATTTTTTCCTCTATTTCTTCCTACAAGTAGGGCAGGGTCGTAAGAGGGAGAAGTAACGATGCATAAGATTTCGCCTGTCGAAGGTTCAATTGCAACAATGCTTCCTCTTTTGTTTTTCATTAATAATTCGCCGTATTCTTGCAGTTCTTTATCCAAAGATGCCCATAAACTTTTTCCAACAATAGCGGCAGTGTCAAACATGCCGTTTTGAAATGAACCCTTTTCTCGATTCAAGTTGTCGACCATTAGGATTTGGCAGCCTTTTGTTCCTCTTAATTCTTCTTCATAGTATTTTTCAATTCCTATTTTTCCAATATAATCTCCCATTTTGTAGTAGGGATTTTTTTCTATTTCATAGTAGTTTACTTCACCTATATAGCCCAATGAGTGTGCTGCCGAAGATGTTAAATATTTTCTTAAGGTACGCGGTTGTAGATAAAAACCTTGTAAACGGTGCAGGCGTTCTTCTATATAGCCGTGTGTTTCATCAGTAATTTGTCGATCAAAAATGGATTCTATATAAGGTGAGTAAGCTTTTGCTTTATCGAATCGTTTCATAAATTCTTCTTCCGAAATCTGTAAAATATGACAAAGTTCTTTTATGAGTGTTTCTGTTAATTTTACGTTTCTGGGAACGACCATTAGGTCATAAGAAATAGTGTTGGTTACTAATAATTCGCCGTTTCTATCATAAATAAGTCCTCTTGGAGGGTAGTCGCATACGTAACGTAAAGCATTACCTTTAGCTCTTATTTCCCATTGGTCATCAATTATTTGTAGAAATAATAAGCGAATGATATAAACGACAGAAACGAGAATAACTGATAAAAGAATAATCCATTTACGATACTGATACCTTGAACTATCTTTCATACATTAATTAAAATCCCCATGCATTAATTAAAAATTCCTATACATTAATTGTTCGACAAATTCGATTAAAGGTGCTTTTTTGTTTTCCGGAACGGGAATAGCATTTAAATGTTTATAAGCTTGTTCGTAATAATGTGCTATTTGTTGTTCAGCTATTGCTTTGATTTCGTATTTATCGTACAATGATTTAATGGCTTCAAATTTCTCATTAAAATCAAAAGTAGTTTTGGAAAAATAATGTTTTAGTGTTTTTAAATCTTCTTTATTTGCTATTTCTAAAGCCTTTACAGATAAAAAGGTTTTTTTATTGCTAGCAATATCTTGTCCGTTTGTTTTGCCCACTTTATCGGCTTCACCATATACGTCGAATAAATCATCTTGAATTTGAAAAGCTAATCCCACATTAATACCAAATTCATATAAATAATTTTGATGTTCGGAAGCTGCATTGGCGATAATGGCTCCGGTAGTTAAGCAAGCCGCTATCATACTTGCTGTTTTTAAACGAATCATTTGCAGATAGGTATCGAGCTTGATTTTTACTTTCTTTTCAAAGTCCATATCCATTTGTTGTCCTTCGCAAATACTAATAGCCGTAGTCGTAAACAAATGTATGATTTTAGTGATACCTATTGATTTATATTGTAGAAGATATTGATAAGCATGAGCAAACAAAGCATCGCCGGTTAAAATAGCACTATTGGCTCCGTATTCTTTATAAATAGTGGGTTTTCCTCTACGTAATTCTGCTTGATCCATAATGTCATCATGAATCAATGAGAAGGTGTGTAGTAATTCAAAAGAAATAGCGGGATAAATAGCATTTTTTGTAATTCCATTGAATAAGTCACAAGCTAATAAGCAAAGTTCGGGGCGTATTAGCTTTCCTTTTTGAGCCAGCATATTGCGAATAGGGTCATATAAATTGGCAGGCTCTTTAGGAAGTTTTATTTCATTGAAACTGTCGCTTATGAAATTATAATAACTTGCCATAATATCTGAGTTTTATATGTAAAGCTCAACTTACTGTAACATAAAGACGACAGGCACAGTAAATTGGCATCTGACAGCTTTTCCTCTTTGTTTTCCGGGTTTCCAACGAGGCATCAGTTTGGTTACTCTGACAGCTTCATCGTCTAATGCTTGTATTCTTCCTCTGACAACTTTTACGTTGGTAATTCTACCATCGGGTTCTACAACAAAGCTAACCATTACACGTCCATCAGCACCGGCTTCTCTTGCTACGCGAGGGTATACGATGTTTTCGGCAAAGAATTTTTGGAGTGCTTCTTCGCCGCCGGGAAATGCAGGGTCTTCTTCCACTATAACAAACACTTCAGCTTCTTTAGCGTCTTCTTCTTCCACATATTCGACGTATTCTATTTCTTGAGTTACCATTGACTCGTCTGCTTCTGCGTCAAACTCGAACTCAGCGTCTATTTTGATGTTATCGTCTACTATCTTTAATTCTGAAGTAGAAATGTTTTCAGGTGCAGGAGGAGGGGGAAGCTCTTTTCGTTGTTCTGTTTGTATAATAGTCTCTTCAGTTATAATGGTGCCTTCGTATGAAAATTCGGCAACTTCTTTTTCGCTTGAACCGAATAATTCAAACATTGCTAACACAATGACTAAGGATGTTAAAATCCCGATTTGAAAAAATATAGGCTTTCTCCACTCTAAATCAGCTTTAACGGATTTTTTAGGTTCCATGACTTTAGGGTTTTATTTATTAATAAATAATTTTTACAAAAATACTAATAATTATTATATAATGCGCATTATTTTTTAAAATATTTTGATTAAAATTTTATCTGAAAAATTGAAAAATATAGTGTTTAAGAAAAAAAACAAGTTAAAAGTTAAAATCGAAAAAAATATGTTAAATTGATTGACTGAGAAATAAGTAAGTGATTATAAAGTGTATGAGTTTTATACGACTTTACAATGAAAATGTGAAATTATAGTAACTTGCCTTAAATCTGTGTTTTATATGTAAAGCTCAACTTATTGTAACATAAAGACGACAGGCATAGTAAATTGGCATCTGACAGCTCTACCTCTTTGTTTTCCCGGTTTCCAAGGCGGCATCATTTTAGTTACTCTAACAGCTTCTTCGTCTAATGCTTGTATTCTTCCTCTTTCAATTTTTACATTGGTAATTTTACCATCGGGTTCTACAATGAAGCTAACCATTACACGTCCTTCAGCACCGATTTCTCTTGCTACGCGAGGGTATACGATGTTATCGGCAAAGAATTGTTGGCGTGCTTTTTCTCCGCCGGGAAATTCGGGGTCTTCTTCTACAAAGCGAAATACTTCAGGTTCTTTAGCGTCTTCTTCTTCCACATATTCGACATATTCTATTTCTGGAGTTTTCATTGACTCGTCCGATTGTGCGTCAAAACTGTAGTCAATGTCTACTGGTATGTTATCTTCTACCAGCTTAAAATCTGAAGTAGAAATGTTTTCGGGTGCAGGAGGAGGGGGAAGCTCTATTTCAGGTTTTGTTATTATTACAGTTTCATCATCAATTATATTAATGCCTTCATACGAAAAATCAGCAACTTCCTTTTCACTTGAACCGAATAATTCAAACACTGCTAACACAATGACTAAGGATGTTAAAATCCCGATTTGGAAGAATAGAGGTTTTCTCCATTCTAAATCAACTTTGAAATATTTTTTAGGTTTCATGACTTTTAAGTTTTTATTTATTATTAATATTTTCTATTAATAAAACGTATTATTTTTAACAATATTTTGAATAAAATGAAAATTTTTCATCTTTTTTTTTTGTTATTTTTCAGTTGGAAATATTTTGTTCAATAAAGGTAATTTTTAAGGCGAATAAGCGTTAAATTAGTATGGAAAAATTGAGATTATGATGAAATTAATAGTCATAGCTAACCCATCTTTTTTTAAAGAAGAAGTAACCGCCGTTCGCTTGCTGTTTGAAAATAATTTAATGTATTTTCATTTACGTAAACCCGATGCCGGCATAGTTGAATTTCAACAGTTTTTAAATAAGATAGATGCTAAATATCATAAGCATATAATCTTACATGATTATTTTGAATTGTGCAATGATTATGCTGTTAAAGGAATACATCATAATGCTAAAAATCAATCCTATACAATTGATTTTAATGGATTTAAAACGCGAGCCTGTCATACGTTCGATGAGATTATAGCACATAAAAACAATTATGATTATTTGTTGTTAAGTCCTATTTTTCATAGTATTTCTAAGAAAGCTTATCGCTCGGCATTTACAGAAAATGAATTGACAGTTGCTGCGAAGCAAAAAATAATAGATGATAAAGTTATAGCAATGGGCGGAATAGAAGTTGTTAATATAGCCAAAGTTAAAACTTGGAACTTTGGAGGAATAGCTGTGTTAGGGTATTTGTGGAATGAGTTTTTAATGTCTAAAAATTATCAGCTTTTACTATCTCGTTTCAATGCTTTACAAAACGAAGTTAAAAATGTCATGTCCTAAAATAGCTTGACACTTAAAAGGATGAACGTATGAAAAGTAGAGATTTAAAAAATTATAAAATACAGTTTATAACACACTACACGGAACATTACGATTATTTCGAGTCGGCTCAAATGGCATTACAAGGGGGTATACGTTGGATACAAGTCCGCATAAAACATCAACCTTTGTCTGTTGTGAAAGAGGAAAGTATACGTATTCAACAATTATGCAAACAATATGATGCTTTGTTTTTTATTGATGATTATGTTGAGTTGGCTATGGAGTTAAAAGCAGACGGAGTGCATTTGGGACAAAACGATATGCCTGTAAAAGAAGCACGTATGCTTTCGAATAATCAATTGCTAATTGGCGGAACTGCCAATATTTTTGAACAAATAGAATCTTTATATCAGCAAAAAGCGGATTATATTGGTCTTGGTCCTTATCGTTTTACTAAAACGAAAGAAAATTTATCGGCAGTATTGGGTAGTAAAGGCGTGGAAGAAATAATTGCAAAATGCCGTCGTAAAGGCATTGATATTCCCATACATATCATTGGCGGTATTCGCAAAGATGATGTATTTCCTATTTTAAAAGCCGGCGCTCATGGTGTAGCTGTTTCGTCTGCTATATTGCAAGCAAATCTTCCTATAGAAGAGGCAGCAGCTTTTGTGTCGGCTGTAAAAAAGAAGGATAAGTAAAATTACTTATTCATTTATCTTTAAATCAAAAGCATTGATAATATTAACAAATTCGGCAGGTAATCTTGCACTTGCAAAATCAATGATACCGGCAGGAATTTCTTTGTAGTAGGCAGCAGCTATCCCGCCTGTCATACATGCTAAAGTGTCGCTATCGCCTCCGAGTGAAATGGCAAGACGAATAGCGTTCTCATAATCAGTACTTTCCAAAAAGGCAACTATGGCTTGCGGCACTGTATTTTGACAAGAATCATCATAGGTGTAAGTTGAACGAATACTGTTAATAGTAAAATCTAAATCGTAAACAAATGTATGAATAATGAAATTCTTAATATCATGTTTTGATTTTCCTATTCGAGCAAGAAAGACGGCGGCAGCTATTGCTTGCGCACCTTTGATGCCTTCCAAATGATCGTGAGTAACTTCAGCCGATTGTTTGGCTATTTTTATTACTTTTTCAAGATTGTCATACATAAATCCAACCGGACTGACTCTCATAGCAGAACCATTGCCAAAACTATTGTAAGGCAATAGGCTTTGTGTGTGTATCCATTCCGAAAAATTCTTTCCATAGCCGCGGTCAGGATAATTTTTTCCATATTCGGAAAGGTTTTTAGCAAAATCTTTTTTATTGAGAAGACTGTCAGCAATAGCTATAGTTTGCACAGTGTCGTCTGTGAAAGTTGCTTCCGGTCGAAGTAATTTAAAGGAAGTTGATTTAGGGCTGTCGCATTCATAAGCAGAACCTATAATATCACCTGCAATTGCACCAATTATTGTATTTGAATGTGATTTTATTTGAGTTGCCATATGATTTATATTAAGAATGAACTAATTATGATCTAAGAAAAATGTTTGCAAAAATATACAAAATATTGATGTGAAAACATCTAATTAATAAAAAATAAATTTTATTTATAAGTAATAGGGTAGATGGTTGTTTTGTATTTTATTGATTTGCAAAGTATTGCGGATCGATGAAATCTTTTTTCATTTATTATATTCGCTATTAAATAATAAAACGAATTTAAAATCGTTTTCAATAAAAATTTAAAATTGATGAAACCTTTACTTTTTACGGAAAATATGAAATTGGCAGATGTTATCAATGCCAATCATCATCTTATCCTTATATTGAATCGTTTTGGAATTAAGTTTGGTTTTGGCGAAAAAACGGTTGCTGAAGTATGCGAAACATATCATATTTCAACTTCTTTTTTCTTAATGGTTTGTAATGTATACAGCTTTAAACACTATCAGCCGAATACAAGCGTGTTGGCATTGAGCGATATACCATTCTTGATTTCCTATTTGCAACTATCGCATCATTATTATTTAAACGAAAGATTATCACTGATTAAAGATAGTTTATATAAAATTGCTAAAGGTGCCGGTACAAAATACGGAACAAGTTTACAAGTTTTTTTTGATGAATATGAACAAGAAGTAATTGAGCATTTTGATTATGAAGAAAAAACAGTTTTTCCTTATATAGCTCAATTAATGAAAGGTGAAAAAAACACGGATTATTCAATAGATTGTTTCAGGTCTATTCATAGCAATATAGAAGATAAGTTAAGCGACTTAATAAGTATTTTGATAAAATATTTGCCAAGCGATATTATGCACAACGAAAGAGTAGAAGTGTTGAATGATATTTTTCATTTAACCGAAGATTTAAATAAACACTCTTTAATAGAAGAAAAAATATTAGTTCCCTTTGTTGAATCGTTGGAGAAAGAATAAGGTATGAAACGACAAAGTAAAATATTATTAGTAGAATCTTCGCCGATTATTGCTGCCGGTTTTACTTATTTATTATCCGATAGCATTTATTTTGAAGTAGTAAGGGTGTTGGATGCTTTGGATAAATTGCATGAAAAAATACACGCTATCAAACCCGATATCCTTGTTGTCAATCCTTCTTTAATGGATTATTCCAAACGCTATATGGTGAAAAGTATGTTTCGTGAATACAAAGATACGGCAGTGGTAGCCTTTGTTACTACTTATGTTGAACAAGCCGTATTGAAACAGTATCATGCAGTTATAGAAATAGATGATACGAAACAAAAAATAGAATCAAAATTGCACGATGCATTATTGGATAAAAACAATAATGAGCCTAAAGAAAACTATGAGCTTTCCGATAGAGAAAAAGATGTGTTGATAGCAGTTGCAAAAGGAAAAACCAATAAAGAAATTGCCGATGAATTATGCCTTTCTATCCACACTGTTATTACACATCGAAAGAACATTAATAGAAAAACAGGAATTAAAACTATTTCAGGTTTAACAGTTTATGCTTTACTGAATAACCTGATAGATGAAAGTAGCGTTAAATGATTTTCTTTATTTTTTCGACTAAAATTTTCACGTGTTTTTCGTGTGCGTCATAAGTTTGTCCTGCAATATGAGGCGAAAGCAGAACATTGGGCGATTGTGCTAAAAAGTGCATTGACTCATCCCATTCTTCCATAGGTTTATTTTGCAAGCGAATATTTTCATATTCCAATACGTCTAAAGCTGCTGCGATAACTTTTCCTTCTTTCAATGTTTCAATAAGTTCGGCAGTGTGTAATACTTTGCCGCGAGAAGTATTGACGAGATAAATATTTTTACGAAAACCGTTTATCCATTTTTTATTGATGTAATAATGGTTCTCGTCCGTATAATTGATGTGTATGCTTACAATATCCGCTTCCTTTTGGATTTCTTTTAGTGTAACTTCTTGAATATATTGATTTCCGAAATTCTTTTTAAACTTATCATAAACCAATACTTTACAGCCTAAAGCCTTTAATTTATCGGCTAAACGACTTCCCATATTGCCATAACCGATAATGCCTACGGTTTTTGTGTGCAACTCTAAGCCGCAGTTGGATTGTCTGTCCCAAATACCATGACGGACTTCATTATCCGATTTTTTTATGTAACGAAGTAAGTTGAATAGGCTGCCAATAACAAATTCGCTGACAGCATCGGCATTTCCTTCCGGGGAATTTAGGCAAATTATGTTTTTAGTTTTGGCATAATCGGTGTCTATATTTTCCATTCCGGCACCTATTCGAGCAATGAATTTTAAGTTGATAGACTTGTCTATAAGTTGTTTGTCAATAATAAACTTGCTGCGAATAATATAACCGTAATAATCGGATGCTATGTTTAAAAGTTCCGGGTAGCTAATGTTTTTTTTATCTACTAAAAATCCCATCTCACTGAGTTCTTTTTCCATACTCGGATGTGGATTGTCAATAAATAAAATTTTTTTCCTCATTGTATATTGCTATTTTTTTAATAAAACTTTCAGTGTTTTGAATTCTTTTTTAACAATTATCAGTATGTAAATGAGTAGTATAAATGTATTGACAATGGTTTTTATCAGTAGTTGATGTGAAGTTATTTTATGAAAAGGAATCAGGTAATAGCTTATTGCAAACAAAGCAATAGCCGTAAAGCTGTAAAATCCTATTTTTTTCAAATCATAGTTAATAGGATAATGTTTTTGTCCTAACCAATAAGAGGCTATCATCATACAGAAATAGGTTATAAAATGTGCCCATGCAGCGCCGGTATAGCCTATGAGTGGAATTAACGAGAAGTTGACTATCAATGTTATAACGGCACCACCGACGGAAATATACGCCCCGTATTTGGTTTTTCCCGTTAATTTATACCAAATACTTAAATTGAAAACAATTCCCAACATCATATATGCGAGTAAAACAGGGGGGACAATATGTAATCCTTCATGATAAGGTTTACTCACAAAATACTTAATAAAATCGAGGTATAAAGTTGTCCCTAAGAAAATAAGACTGCATACAATCACAAAATAAGTCATTACCACAGAATAGGCTGTTTTGGCATCTTTTTCTTTAAATTGTTCAAAGAAAAAAGGTTCGGCAGAATAACGAAACGCTTGTATAAACAGCGACATAATAACAGCTATTTTAAAACAAGCACTGTATACCCCTACATTGTGCATTGCATCGTTAAGATTGTCAGCCGATAGGTTTTTTATTAAGATACGGTCTAAAGTTTCGTTGACAATACCTGCTAATCCGAGTACGAGTAAAGGCAAAGCATACTTCAACATAGGTTTTAGCAAAGCCCGATTGATATGAAATTTTAATCCTTTGCAAGTGCTGAGTAACATCAGCATTTGAATAGAGGATGCCAACAAGTTAGCAATAAAAATATAACCTACGCCTATTTCAGCTTGATAAATCAAAGAAAAGAAAGAAACGGCGATTCCTTTGCTTATCATTAATGGACAAAACCATAAAAAGAAAAGGTTGAATAAAACGGTTAATACGATATTTGCAATTTTGATAAAAGCAAATCGAAGAGCTTTGTTTTCAGCACGTAAACGAGCAAAAGGAATGCTGCTAATCACATCGAAACTAACGATAATAGAAAACCATCGTATGTACTCAGGATGTGAGGGATATTTTAAAATATCGGCTATAGGCTGCGAAAAAACAAGCGATAAAACAAGGAACAATGAGGTGGTAGAGAATATCATCCAAAAGCTGGTGCTAAACACTTTCGGTTTATCTTCGTGCATGCTGCTGAATCGAAAAAAAGTAGTTTCCATTCCATAGGTAAGCACTACCATCAGCAAAGCTACCCACGCATACATTTCTCCGACTACACCGTAGTTTTTAGGGTCTAGAAAAATATAGGTGTGAAAGGGGACAAGTAAATAATTTAGCAAACGACCGATAATGGTTGTGCTGCCATAAATAATGGTTTGATTTGCTAATTTTTTTAACTCAGCCATTTGTTATACAGTAAAATAAACTTTTAATAATTGATAATGCAAAAATACTAAATAAAAATTGTAAAAATAAGTTGATTGTGTTTTTTGTTTCAGGAATTATGACTTATTTCTTTTGAATTGATTGAGAGCAAGTTTAAGAGAAAAAACATGGGAATACAATGCGACCGATAAATCGCCCAAATCAGTGAGAGCATAATCTATTGTCAGTATTCTTTTGATAGTGAAACCAAGTCCGATATTTATTTGACAACTCACTGTCTTTTTTCCATCTATATTTTTTTCTTTTTGAAAATTGCCGATACCTGCTCTTAAATTAACAATATCGTCGTAGCCGAACTCAACACCCAAATGAGGCTCAAAACTAATTACTTTTGTTGATAATAGCGAATTACGTTTGCCGTCGAAAGGACAATCGATGTCTAAAGTAGTCATAGCGGTAAATTTTTTTCCCAAATCGAAATGTCGTCCAAAAGCAAGCGTTAAGCGGGGGATAGTTACTACTAAGCCGTTGTCAGGCAGCTCGTTGCCTGTACGGATAAAAACATCTTTGGTAGAGTCGGCAAGATGGGAACTCCATGCATTAAAAGTAGAAGTAATGTCGTAGGCTGTTAATCCGAACGCCCATTTTTTTATATGGTATTGCAAGCCTGCATCAAGTCCGAACCCCCAAGCATTGGCAAAACTTCCTATTTTTCTTCTTATTAATTTGAAATTACCTCCTATACTCAAGCCTTCTACCGGCAATAGGCGTCCGTAAGAAAAAAGAGCAGCCCAATCGACAGCCGAAAAATACGTGATACGGTCATAATTGATATTTCCTTGATTATCGATTAGTTGCGTTGTGTTAGGAATTCCATCTACTCCGAATCGCAAAAGCGTAAATCCTACACTTTGCACCGAATCAATTTTATAGGCTAATCCTAAATAATCGTAGTTGGCAATACCGGCAAAATACGACGAGTGCATCAGTGCCATTTCGTATTTTTTCTCCATATTTGCTAATCCTGCAGGATTCCAATAAGATGAAGTTACATCGTTAACGATAGCCACTTGCGTATTAGCAAGTCCTAAACCTTTGGCACCAACGCCTAAATTCAGGAAATCATTATTGTATTTTGTTTGTGCAGAAATAAATTCCGTTACCGACAAAAAAAG
>ERZ795058.558-NODE-558-length-57234-cov-6.703353_pt1 | contig 57234 bp, 49 predicted proteins | sample MGYA00375142_ERZ795058 | MGnify/ENA primary metagenome ERZ795058 (study PRJEB30187, sample SAMN05720210) | activated sludge metagenome | isolation source: anaerobic digester from wastewater treatment plant | place: Japan | collected 2015-04-20 ... | reverse complement strand
GGGACATTTGCGTGGGGCGCTGATTGGTGCGTTTGCCTTTGCGCTCTTGCAGGAGTTTTTCAAGTCGGAAGCCATCTTTGGCGAGTTTGCCAAGCACTGGCACTTGGGCCTGGGCCTGTCCATCATCGCCTGCGTGGCGCTGCTGCCGCGCGAAGAATCTTTTTCCGAGGAAAAAGATTCCGACGAATAAACAATACCGCATCGTGAATACCTTGAATGGATACGGGGCGGCTCCCGATTGAAGGAGCCGCCCCGCTTTATGGGGGGCAGAGCGGAACGGAACATTTCCAAATTGGGGTTCCAAAGGGATCGTCCCTTTGGCGGGAACTCGGGGGGCGGAGCCTTCGAAAGGAATGTTTATATGGTCCGGCGGGCGCGATCATAACGATCGCGCCCGCCGTTGTTCCGCTTGCGTGTTTTCGCGCAGAACGCGTTACTTGCCCGCGGCCTGCTCGACGTTCGCCGGCGTCAATACGACGGCGTCCATCTTGCCGGGGTGCTTTTTGCGGTAAGCCTCCATCGCGATCAGCACGTCGACGCCTATGGCCATATACAGCAGCAGGGAGATCCAGCCGGGCAGGTCGAGCGAGAGCGAGGAGCCGACGACGACCCAGATCGACACGATCATGCCCACGATCAAAAACCAGCTGCCGAACGGGGCCTTGTAGGGGCGTGTCCACTCGGGATGGGATTTGCGAAGCAGCAGCACATCGAGGCAGACCACGAAGTACACGATGCCCGCCGCGATGCATGAAACGGCATAGATGTATTGCACCCAGTTCGAGTGGGAGAAGATCACGAACACGACCGAGAAGATCAGCACGGTGAGGTTCGCCCAATACGGCTGGCCGTGTTTGTTGAGCTTGAGGAAGGCCTTGGGCAGCATGTTGAGCTGCGAGGAGCCGTACAGCACGCGCGCCGAGGATGTCCAGAAGCCCATGAACGTGGTGAAGCCGTGCAGCGCGCCGCCGACCAGCGCGAACACCGCGAAGAGCATCGGCAGGCCGAGCGCGCGGATCAGCTCGGGTTCCGGCATGCTCATGTTGGCAATCTCGCTCGAGGGCGCCATGCCGGCGATGGCGAGGACGGCGAGCGCGTACAGCACGGCGGGGATGAACAGCGCGGCCAAAATGACCTTCCACATCTTCTTGGCGGGGAAGTTGATTTCCTCTATCATCGTGGGCGTCATCTCAAAGCCGATAAACTTGAGCGTCAGCACGCCCGTGGCGACGAACAGGCCGTAGCCCCCGCCCGGGAACCAGCCTCCGCGGCCGCTTATGTTGTCCATGCTCCAGTTCTTGCTCGTGAAGAACAGCACGATCACGCAGATGGACAGCGCCACCATCGCGAAGAAGAAGATGTTCGAAAGCGTGCCGGAGATGGAGATGTTGAAGTTGGACACGACGTACCAGATCACGCACAGCGCGATGGCGATGAGCATGGTCTGCATGGCGGTGAACTCGATGAAGAATCCAAGCGCGGTCGTCAAAATGAAAGCGCACAGCGGCGGCTCCACGATCTGGATCAGGAACATCAGCCACTGCACGATCCAGCCGAGCTTGTGGTTGGTGGCGTTGGCCGTCCACACGGCGACGGAGGACGTGAAGGGGAGCATGGCCGCCATTTCCGCGAACGCCAGGCCCACGGGGATCAGCAATATCGCCAGCACGGGAAATATGATGGCGGCGCCGGGACCGGTGAGCGAGAACCAGTACGGGCTTTCCGCGAGCCAGCCGCCGATTACGGCGCCGGCGGCGATGGAAATCATCGTGATCATTCCGAGTTTCTTGTTGAGCTTGCCTTTTTCCATTCCCGATAAAACCTCCTTATAAAATATGGATAAGTCCGTTTTGTACAGGCGCGCGCCGCGCCGCGGGGAACGACGAAGAAGCGTTCCTCTCCCACCTCCTTTCGTTGGATGACAAACGAAACACCGCCTGATGAACGCAGGGCCCGGGGAAGCGCAAAGTCCGGAAACGACGCGGATCAAAGCGGGGCCCGCAGAATCTGTAAAGTCCAAAAAATGAAACCCTGATTGATGCGTGCGGCCGCCGGCTCCCCTATGCGGGGCCACTTGACGGATTCGCTCAAAAATGTACGGTTTTGGCTGTTTTTTCCATGTTTTGCGCAGTGTGTTTTATGCGGATCGCCACAGAGACAACCCAATTATAGTATGCGCTTTTTTCGCTGTCAAGCGCGCGGAAAACCGATTTTGCGGCGGCGACGGAAGATGCCCCAGATCGATCTTGACAGCGTGTTTTTGGATTGCTATCATGAAGCCGTAATCGTCTCGTCTCACATCCATACCATCATCAAAGCAATCATACTGAAAGGAGCGAACCATGAAAGTCAACGACCGGTACACTTCGTTCTACTACCTGAACGACAACGACTACGGCCCCATTGAGATCGACCCTAAGAAGACCGCGCTGCTGATCATAGACATGCAGCATGTGTTCATCACGCGGCCGGGACTCGTCAACCCCACCGAGGCCGAATTGGAAAACGCCGCGCGCTGGGAGCAGTTCTACAGGGCCATCGACGAATGGGTGGTTCCAAACAACAAAAGGATACTCGATTATTTCCGCGCGCACGGCATGGAGGTCTGCTTCGGCAAAATCATGGCGCGCAAGAAAAACGGCATGGACCGCTCCCTCGACCAGAAGGCGACGGGATACAACGAGCTGCTGCTGCTGCAGGGCGATCCCCGGGCGGAAATCGTGCCCGAGCTCGCTCCCATCGAGGATGAGATCGTGTTTCTCAAAACCACGGACAGCGCCTGCACGGGCACCAACCTGCGCCTGACGCTTTACAACATGGGCATAGACACAGTCGTCGTCACGGGCGTTCTGACCGACCAGTGCGTATCCGGCACCGTCAGGAGCCTTGCGGACGAGAGCTTCAAGGTCTGGCTCATAGAGGACGCCTGCCGCGCTTCCTGCGAAGCCATACAGCACAGCGAGCTTGAAATACTCAACAACATCTACTGCCACGTCATCAACACGGACGAATTGCTCGAGGCGCTCGACAAAGCTTTCGCGTAAAGCGCGGGCAGGGCGGGCGGAAATGCGAAGATTGCGAGGCGGCCCCCCCGATAACGGGGGCCGCTTCGGGTTTTGGTTTTTTGCCGGCATACCGAAATAATATCCCAAATCAGGGCTCATATCGTATTTTCCGATATCCCGCGCAGACGGAGTCGTTCCCGAAAACTTCATCTTTTTCGCGCCATTCGAACTTTTGATGGGGAAGACGGGTTTTCACCGGCCGTTCATATTATCTTTTAATGATTCTTATTCCGGCGTTTTTTCCGGGCTTTTTCGGGCGCGCGGGAGGAACGTTTCCTTTCCTCACGCCCTGTTTTTCATCGATTTCGGACGCTCTGCAATGATTTTATGGCCGCGCGCCATGCGATAACATTTTGCGATGGCCCGGACGGGAGAATTCGTTCCCCAAAACATCCGTTTCTTCGCTCCATTTGAACATGTTATGGAAAACAGAAAAACCCGCTATCTCCATAATATCATGGAATGCTCCGTTCCAACCGGCGCGCGCGCTGTGTTATAATGGATCACCCGGAAGAAAAAGGAGGCTTGACATGAAAAACCTGGGGAGGCTCAAAACATTCTGGAACGTCCTGTTCGGCCTGTTCGCTTTGATGGCTTTCTTCAATTTTATGATGCCGCATTCTTCGACGGACGAAAACATCATGTACAGACTGTTTTATCTGGGGCTTGCGGTTCTGTTCGCCGTAGCTTCCCTTTCGCTCAGGGCCGTCATCAAGGCGCTCGAGGAAATAAAGGATAAAAATATAGAATAACAGATCGGAAATCCAAAGGGATTCCATTAGATTATTTTATATCTCTTTTTATAAAATCCGGCTTCCGCCGTTCAGAAGGAAGCCGGTCAAGTCACAATCGATTATCAATTTTCAATTGCCTTACATTCCTGAGAAAATACGGACCGGCAGAATGAGGTAATAGAAGCCGTCCCCCTGAACGGGCCTGACCACGCAGGGGCTGATGTTGTTTGTCATGTCGAGGAATATCTCCTCCTCGTCGAGCACGCGCAAAACGTCCGTAAAATAGCGCGCGTTGAAGGCGATCTCGATGTCGCTGCCCATGATGGAGGCTTCGACATCCTCGACGCTGCGGCCGATTTCGCTGTTGGCCGTGATGTTGACGAGCGAGTCGGCGATGGTGAGCTTGATGAGGTTGCTCTTGCTCGCGCGCGCCATAAGCGCCACGCGGTCTATGCCCTCGAGCAGATCCTTTCTGTTGACGCGCACGCGCGTGGCGTGCGAATCCGGCAAAATCTGCTTGTATTTGATGAATTCGCCTTCCATAAGCCGGGCGGTGATGTTGGTGTCACCGACGTCTGTCATGATGTGCGTGCGGGAGAACACGATGCTCACGTCGCCGCCCTCGTCCGGCAGCACGCGGGCGATCTCGAGAAGGGACCGCGCGGGGATGATCATGTTGGACGCCTCTCCCTTGGCCTCGATCGCGCTTTCGCGGCGAAGCGCGAGCCGATAGCCGTCGAGCGCGACAAGCGTGACGCCGTTCCCGTCCACCTCCATGAGCGCGCCCGTGAGTATGGGCTTGGAATCGTCCTGCGCCGCGGCGAAGATGCAGCCGCGCACCATCCTTTTTAAAGCATCCGGCTTGACGGTAACGGTGAGATCGCGGCTCACGCTGCTCATCGTATGGAACTCGGCGCCGCTCTCTCCCTGAAGCGTGGTTTTGAAGCGCCCGCTTTCTATGGAGGCGGTGTTCTTTTTTACGTCGAATGAGGTCATCTCCCCGGTGAGCTTTCGCACCATCTCCGCAAAGAGCTTGCCGGGAAGTACGATGGTTCCCTCCTCTTCGACGGTCGCCGCGACGACTGTTTCGATCTGGATGCTCAGATCGGAGCAGCGAAGCAGCAGCGTGTTCCCGGCGGCCTTCATATAGATGCCCTCGAGTATGCTCACGGTCGTGCGCGCGGGCAGAGCCTTGACGACGGTCGATATGCCCGCGTTGAGCTCGTTGGTATCCACAAAAAATCTCATAATGACCTCCCGTTTCGCTTGCGTTGTGGTGTCTATATTTCAGTAGTCGTAGTCGTAGTAGAGTGGATCGCGTGGGAAAAGCGGGTTTTCCTTTTTCGGACACGCTTTTTTCCTGAGGGAAAAAAGTGGGATGGACGTCGGGAAAGGGAAGAGTTGTCAACGTTGTCCTCGTTGCGCAATTTGCCCACTTTTTGGCATCGTGGATTCCGGAGGCTTACCCACATGTTGCCATTTATATAATAAGTATACTTGATTTATCTCCTTTTGGCGACCCTGATGCGTTTGGTAAGATCCTCGATTTCGAAAGAAAGCTGTCGATTGGCTTTGATATCCACCTCGATCTTGTTGCATGCGTCGATCACCGTCGAATAATGCCTGCCGCCGAAGGCGGAGCCGATGGAATTGAAGGTTTCCGTCGTGAGATTCTTGCACAGGTACATCGCGACCTGTCGCGGGTAGGTGATATCCTTGGAGCGGCGCGAGGAGAGCAGCCCGTCGAGCTCTACGCCGTAGAAATCGCACACGATCTGCTGGATGAAGTTGGTCGTGATGCGCGCGTTGTCGTAGCCGGGGATGATGTCCTTGAGCGCCGCGTCCGCCGTGGCCGTGCTCAGGGGCTGGTTCGAGAGGCTCGCGTAGGCGACGACGCGCGTGAAGGCGCCCTCGAGCTGACGGATGTTGGAATAAACGCGCTCGGCGATGAAGGTAATGACGGAGTCGTCGAGATCGACGTTCTCCATGATGGCGCGGCGCTTCAATATGGCGCAGCGCGTTTCGAGGTCCGGCGGCTGTATGTCCGCCACGAGACCGCCCTCGAAGCGGGAAACGAGGCGGCTTTCGAGGTTGAAAAGCTCCTTTGGAGGCTTATCCGAGGTGATGATGATCTGCTTGTTCGCGCCGCGCACCGCGTTGAAGGTGTTGTAGAATTCCTCCTGCGTGCGGTCCCGACCCGTGAGGAACTGGATGTCGTCGATCATGAGAAGATCCATCGTGCGGTATTTGTTGCGGAACTGCACGTTGGTTTTATCCTGGATGGACTGTATGAGGTCGTTTGTGAAGGTTTCGCTCGTGATGTAGACGATGCGCGCGTACGGATTGCGCTCGAGCATGCGGTGGCCGATCGCGTGCAGAAGGTGGGTTTTGCCAAGACCCACGCCGCCGTAGATGAAAAGCGGATTGTACGCGGCGCTGAAACTTTCCGCGACGGCCTTCGCGGCCGCGTGGGCGAGGTTGTTGCTGTTGCCGATGACGAAGGATTCGAAAGTATACTTCGGATCGAGGTTGAAGTCGCTCGAATAGACCTCCCTGTCCTCGCGAAGCGCGCCGTAAAGGGAAAGCTCCGACTCGTCGATGAACTTGACCGAGAAGGAGGACCCGTTGGCGCGGTTGACGCAATCGGTGATCGTGTTTTTGTAGATGTTCCTGAGCGTAAGCTTGGCGGTTTCGTCCTTTGCCTGAAGCACGAGCGTGTTGTCCTTGATGCAGATGGAGGTCATAGGCTCGATCCATGTGGAAAAGCTCAGGGGCGTCATCGCGGCGCGAAGCTCCGGGAGCGAGTTCTGCCAGGCGGCTGAGGCGGTTTTCATGCGTTTTCCTCCGAAGGACATCCCTTCCCGGTTTCGCATGTTGAAAACTTGGAAAGAATGTGGGTAAATTTGTGGATAATAAGGCCGTATATGAAAAGAGACGCCCGACTAAGCAGACGCGCTCCCTGTAATCCACGCGTATATGATAACAAATCGGGCGGGGTTTCGCAACCGATAAGAGCGGCTGCGGGAACGGAAATTTTTTGGAGATTGTAGCGCGGCGCGGCCTCGTGCGCCATATGTAGTGGCAGAGAATCCGGGGTTTTTTCGCGAGGATGATTTCCTTGACAGAGACGAAGCCGGTCTTATATAATCATAGACTGATGGATTGTAAGCGAGGGGACGGCGGGAAAACGGCCTCCCCAATTTATACCGGAAAGAGGTGCTAGAGATGCTCGGTACGTACCAGCCCAAAAAGAGACAGCGCAGCAAGGTCCACGGCTTCCGCCAGCGCATGAAGACCCGCAACGGCCGCAAGGTGCTCGCCCGCAGAAGGCTCAAGGGCCGCAAGACGATCTCCGCGTAAGCGCGAAACCGCCGCGCGCCGCCGGCAGGACGAGGCGGCGCCGCGGCCAGCTTCGCGAATGGAACCCCTTATCCCGCCATCGTATCCGTGCGGGAGCAAACGACAAACGTTCTTTGAATTGTGAAAAGGTGAAACGCTGTTATTCTTTGAAGCGGAATAAGGATTTCCGCCATGTTTACCGCAAAGGAAACTCCAAGGCGAATCCCATGCTGGTCCTCATCTGGACCAAAGCCCGCGGGGCGGGGGTGCACGTTGGATTTTCCGCAAGCAAAAAACTCGGCAACAGCGTCGTCCGCAATCGCGTCAAACGCCGGTTGAGGGAATCTTTTGGCCCTGTGATACCGCGCGTGAAAGACGGATACGACCTCATCTTCATTGCACGAGAGCCGGTTGTGGATGCGAAGTTCACCATGCTACGAGACGCGGTTTTGAATCTCCTTCGCCGCGCCGATTTGCTGAAAAAGGAAGAAACGCGACTGTGAAGCGCTTATTGCTCCACCTTATCCGAGGCTACAGGACCTGGATATCGCCGGCGCACGCGCCATGCTGCCGCTACACCCCGACCTGCTCGACCTACGCGCTCGAGGCGCTGGAAAAGCACGGCGCGTGGAAGGGCGGCGTATTGAGCCTATGGCGCGTTTTACGCTGCAACCCCTTCTCGCGCGGCGGCTACGACCCCGTGCCCGCGGTCTGGCCCGCGCCAAGGCGCGGCAAGACTCCCTGCAAAAACTGAAGAAGAAAGAGAGAAACCAAGGTGGAAGGCCATATCTTAAACAACCTGTTCCTTGAGCTGATGCGCTGGGTCTACAACCTGACCGCCGTGCTCTCGCCGGAGGGCTTCGGCAGCGTGGTGCTCACGATCACGCTGTGCACGCTGTTCCTGCGCGCGCTCACGATTTTTTCAGACATCAAAACAAGAAAATCCTCGATGGACATGGCGGCCATACAGCCCGAGTTGCAGAAAATCCAAAAGAAATACGCGAACGACCCGCGCAGGGCTCAGGTCGAGCAGAACAAGCTCATGAAGGAGCGCGGCGTGAGCATGTGGGGAAGCTGCCTGCCCATGCTCATCACGATGCCGCTGTTTTTCTGCTTCTTCGCGGCTTTCCGCTACTGGGGCAGCGAGATGACGCTGCGCCTTCTCGTGGACGAAAACGCCATGGGGCTGTTCAAATCCTTCCGATTCCTGTGGATCAACAACATCTGGCAGCCGGACAACGGCTTCATGCCCGTCATCGCGGAGGGCAAGACCTTCCTCGCGACGGCAGATCTATCCAAGCTGCTCTACCTCAACAACACGCCGGGCGTATGGGAGAAGCTGGTGGATATCGGCATCGCGCTCAAGTCCGTGTCCGGCGGCGCGCTCGGCTACAGGATCATCAACACCGAAGCGTCCGTGGCCGCGTTCGATTCCGCCATGCAGGTATACAGGGACCTTTACGCCGGATATAATAACGGCTGGTTCCTCATGGCGATCCTCGCGGGCGGCACGAACTTCCTCTCCGCATGGATGATGCAAAAAAGCCAGCCGCAGACCGCCGCGAACGACCAGACGGCCAAATCCACCAAATGGATGAACTATCTGTTCCCGGTGATGTCGTTCGTGTTCTGCCTCTCGAACAACGCGGCGTTCGCCATCTACTGGACCTTCAGCAGCGTGCTGATGATCGCCATCAACCTGGTGCTCAACAAAAAGTTTCCGCGCCCGGCGGCAGTGCAGGAGGATAAAAAATAATGAGGACGCTTGATGCGACCGGCAAAACCATAGACGAAGCGATATTCAACGGCCTTCACGAGCTGGATCTTTCAATAGACGAGGTCGAAATCGACATCGTGCAGCACGAAACAAAGGGCGTGCTCGGCATCGGCGCGAAACCCGCCATCGTGCGGCTCATCGAGCGCGAGCCCGAGCAGATCGTGATACCCGAATACCTGACCGACGCCGAGCGCATGCGCTCCGGCGAACGCAGCGGCCCGCGGAGCGACAGGAGCCCGCGCCCGCAGCGCAGGGACAGCCGCGGCCCGCGGCCGCAGGAGCGGCAAAGTCAGGACAGGAAGCCGCGGCCCGAGGGAACCCGTCCGCCGCAGCAAAGGGCGGAGGGCGCGCACCCGCCGCGCGAGGGCGGCCAGGACCGAAGCCGCCGCGACGGCCGGAACGGACGCAGGGAGGAATATCCCCCGACACCGCCCAAGCCGCAGATCGACTACTCGATCGAGGCCGCCGAGGGCAACGCCGCCGCGGAATTCCTCACGGGGCTTCTCGGGCACATGGGGATCGAATCAAAGGTGCTTGCCAACGTATCCGAAGAGGGAATCAAGCTTCGCATCGACAGCACGTCCATGGGCATACTGATCGGCCACAGGGGGGAAACGCTCGACGCGATCCAATACCTCTGCTCCCTCCACGTCAACCGCGCGCGCAAGGAAACGGGCTATACGCGCGTGACCATAGACACCGAGGGTTATCGCGACAAGCGCGAGGAAACGCTCACGCGGCTCGCGCGCAAGGTCGCCTCGCAGGTCCGGAGCACGGGCCGGCCGCGCACGCTCGAGCCCATGAATCCCTACGAGAGGCGCGTGCTGCACGCCACGCTGCAGAACAACCCCTACGTCACCACCTACAGCGAGGGCGAAGAACCCAACCGACGCGTGGTCGTGTCGCCCAGGGGCAGGGAGGACAGGGCCGCGCAGGCCAAGGAATAACGAAGATCTGACGCATGGAGCGCCGCGAAAAACGCGGCGCTTTTTATGAGGAAAAATATTCCTAAGAACAGCCGATGATATTTGCACCGCTGTTCCACATGAAACATCGCTCATACGCATAATCATTGTTCCACGTGGAACAGTCCCTGCGCGGCGCGAATGCTGTTCCATGTGAAACAATCCATTGTCATAAACTGCCGATTCAAGTATAATGACACAGGAACGGATGCGGAGGAGCTATGGAACGCGACGTGATTCTAAGGGACGGGCGGATGCTGCGCATCCGCCGCCCGCGCGGCGAGGATGCCGCCCGGCTGCTCGATTATCTCAAAATCATCGGCGGGGAGACGGATTTTTTGCTCTTTGACGGCGCGGGGCTGCCGTATACCATCGAGCAGGAGGCCGCCGTGCTCGAGCGGTTTTTCACGGAGCCGCGCGGAGGCATGTTCGTCGGGGAGATCGACGGAGAAATCGCCTGCACGTTCAACCTTTCCTGCAACGGCAGGCCGCGCGTGGCGCACGTCGCGGAAATCGCGGTGGCGGTGCAAAAGAAGTTCTGGGGCATCGGCGTGGGCTCGGCCGTCATGGAAACGCTGATTTCGCTCGCGCGCGAGCAGGGAGTGAAAACAATCGAACTGGGCGTATACGCGGGGAACCTGCGCGCGCAGGCGCTGTATCGCCGCTACGGCTTTGAGGAGTGCGGCAGGCACGAGGGGCGCTTTTTCGTAAAAGGAACCTATCACGACGAGATACTGATGGATCTCCATCTGTAATACGGAGGAAAGCATGGCAAAGGTGATCGCCGTCGCCAACCAGAAGGGCGGCGTCGGAAAGACGACGACGACCGTGAACCTCTCCGCGTGTATCGCGGCGAAGGGCAAGCGCGTGCTCTGCGTGGACATCGACCCGCAGGGCAACTCGACCACGGGCGTGGGAGTCGACAAGGACGCGCCGGAGCACAGCGTATACGACGTGCTCATCAACGGCGTGAGCGCGAAGGAGGCGATCGTGCCGACGGTCGCGGAAAACCTGATGCTCATAGGCTCGCGCAAGGAGCTTTCGGGAGCCGAGGTCGAGCTCGTGAGCGTGCTCGCGCGCGAAACGGTGCTAAAGCGCGCGCTTGAGCTGGTTCGCAAGGATTTCGATTTCATTTTCATCGACTGCCCGCCCTCGCTGGGGCTGCTGACCATCAACGCCCTGACCGCGGCGGATACGCTGCTCGCGCCCATACAGTGCGAATATTACGCGCTCGAAGGGCTTTCCGACTTGATGAACACCGTTAAGCTCGTGCGCACGCACCTGAACCCCGGGCTCGACGTGGAGGGCGTGGTGCTCACCATGTTCGACGCGCGCACGAACCTATCCGAGCAGGTCGTCATGGAGGTCAAGAAATTCTTCAAGAACAAGGTATACCGGACCATCATCCCGCGCTCGATCCGCCTGGGCGAGGCGCCGAGCTTCGGGCTGCCCATCAACCAGTACGATCCGCGTTGCGTGGGCGCGAAGGCATACGCCGCGCTCGCCGACGAGGTGATCGGGAACAGCGGGGGGAGCGCATAATGGCCGTGAACAAGAAGGGCCTCGGCAGGGGTCTCGACGCGCTGCTGGGCGACTATACCGCGGCGCCGCCCGAGGGCGTGATCCAGGCGGACATCTACCTGATCGACACGAACGTCGACCAGCCCAGAAAGAACTTCGACGAGGAGCGTTTGCGTGAGCTCGCCTCGAGCATAGCGCGGCACGGCATGGTGCAGCCGATCATCGTAAGGAAGCTCGGCGAGCGGTACAGCATCGTCGCGGGAGAGCGGCGCTATCGCGCGGCGCGCCTCGCGGGGCTGTCGCACGTGCCGGTCATCATCAAGGAGTTCGACGACGCTGAAGTGCACGAGGTGGCGCTCGTCGAGAACCTGCAGCGCGAGAACCTCAACCCCATGGAGGAGGCGGCCGCCATTCGCTTTCTGATGCAGCAGCACGACCTCACGCAGGAGGAGGTCTCCCAGCGTTTGGGCAAGTCCCGCCCGGTCATCGCGAATTCGCTGCGCCTCCTGAACCTGCCGGAGGATGTGCAGAGGCTTGTGCGCGAAGGCGAGCTTTCCTCCGGCCACGCGCGCGCCGTCGCGGGCATCAGGGACGAGGCGAAGCTGCGCTGCCTCGCGTTCGACGCGGCGCGCTACGGCTGGTCCGTGCGCGACGTGGAGCATAAGGTCGCCGCGCTCAACGTAAAGGAAGCGCCCGGCGTGCCGCAGGAGCCGATCAAAAAGCGCGTGCGGCAGACGCCGGATATGTTCGAGGCGCAGGAAAGGCTCCGCGAGAAGCTCGGCACGAAGGTCGCGATCGAAGGCACGGAAAAGCGCGGCAAACTCACCATCGAGTATTACAGCAGGGACGCGCTCGAATGGCTCTACAGCGCGCTGATGCAGGATGAAGAAAAATGAATCAAAACCGGCCGAACGGCTAAAAAAGAGCGGCGCGCGCCGCTCTTTTGTGCTCTCACAAGCGGATATTTCCGCAATTTCGCGCACAAACGCCGCGTATTTCCAAGGAAATACCGCAAAGACGTTATATTTTCGCCCGATAGATCCTTGAATTTTCTCCCCACGGGTGATAGCCTGTCGCCAGAAACTCGAAGCCGTACCTTTCGTAATACCCGACGTGATCCGTGCACAGGTAGAGATGCCCGAAGCCCGCTTTTCCCGCGTCGTCTTTGGCGCGCGCGATGAGGAGCGAGCCGTATCCGTGCCCGCGGCAGTCCTGTTCGACATACAGCGCGCACAGCCAGGGCCAGAGGTCCATGCGGCTGATAAAATCGTTGGGGATAAGCCCGGCGCCGCCGGCGATTTTATTCCCGTCCGTCAGCAGATACCACTGCGGCAGCGGAGAGGGTGAATCGAGGCAACTAAGGATGCAGTCCTCATAGACCGGCCTGCTTTTTTCGCTCGCCCAGCGCTTCTGGAAGTAGGAAATGAATTCGCGGGCGCGTTCGGGGGTTTCCCTGACGGACAGGATTTCCATGCTCGCTCCGTTTCCCGCGCCGCGCGCGATGTGATTGCCATAAAGCGAAAGCGGAGCTCATTGCCCCACGATAACCGGCCGCCATGCGAACGGCAGCAAATCCTTGACGCCCACCTTGACGAGCCTGCCCTGATCGTCGTTCAGGATGACCTTGATCTCCGGCGCGTATTCGAACAACATCTGGCGGCAGTTCCCGCAGGGCGGCACCACGCTGTTGACGGCGAGCTCATGCACCGCGACGATGGTTTCAAATTCCCGCTCGCCGGAAGAAACGGCGAGACCGATCGCGATGTATTCCGCGCACGAACCGTGTATCCCGTCGCAATTGACGCCGGTATAAACGCGCCCGTTTTTGCAGCGAAGCCCCGCGCCGACCGTATGGCGGTAGACGCCGTCGTCAAAAGTCAAAGAGAGCTTATCCAGCGCAAGCAGGACCAGCTCCCTGTCTTCGTTTGTGATTTCATAAAAAGTCATGGCGCACCCGGATCCGAAAGGCTTAGCTGGAAAAGGGAAGAAAGAAAAACCGGATTTATTCCTCCACCCTCGTGATGTCCGCGCCGAGCGCGCGCAGCTTTTCCTCGAGGTATTCGTAGCCGCGGTCGATATACTCCACGTTGTGCACTTCGCTGCGTCCGTCGGCCGAGAGCGCGGCCACGATCAGCGCCGCGCCCGCGCGCAGGTCGCTCGCGTAGAGCGGCGCGCCGGCGAGGGCTTTCGTCCCCTCGACGGTGGCGGTGCGGCCGTTGACGGTGATGTTCGCGCCCATCCTCTGCAGTTCGCTCACGTGGTTGAAGCGCGATTCGAATATGTTCTCGACGATATAGCTGTTGCCGTCGGCCTTGGCGAGCATGGCCATCATGGGCTGCTGCAGGTCGGTGGGGAAGCCGGGGTAGGGCAGCGTCTTGATGTTCACGGCGCGCGGGCGGTTGTCGCAGCTCACGCGCATATAAAATTCGCGCCCGTCGTCCCCCTCGAACACGGTCACGCCGCTCTCCATGAGCTTGGCCGAGATCGCCTCGAGGTGGGTCGGTATGATGTTGTTCAAAACCACGTCCCCGCGCGTCGCCGCCGCGGCGATCATGTAGGTGCCGGCCTCGATCTGGTCCGGGATGATCGCATAGGTGCAGCCGTGCAGGCGCATGCCGCCGTTGACGCGGATGATGTCCGTGCCCGCGCCCTTGACTTGCGCGCCCATCATGTTGAGGAAGTTGGCCGTGTCCACGACGTGCGGCTCCTTGGCCGCGTTGGAGATGATGGTCTGCCCGCGCGCGGCGACGGCCGCGAGCATGATGTTGATGGTCGCGCCCACGCTCGCCATGTCGAGGTAGATGTCCGCGCCGACGAGCTCGCGCGCCTTGGCTTTTACGATGCCGTGCTCTATGGAAACCTCCGCGCCCAGCGCGCGAAGGCCCTTGATGTGCTGGTCTATGGGACGCTGGCCGATGGCGCAGCCGCCCGGCAGCGCGATTTCCGCGTGGCCGTAGCGGCCGAGCAGCGCGCCGAGCAGATAGTATGACGCGCGCATTTTCGACACCATGTCGAAGGTGACATGGTAGTTGCTGATGCCGCGCGGGTCGATGCGCATGCCGCCGTCCGCCGTGGATTCCACGCTCGCGCCGATTTTGAGCAGTATGTGCTCGAGCATGTTCACGTCTTCGATGCGCGGCAGGTTTTCGAGCCTGCAGCTCTCGCCCGCGAGTATCGCCGCGGGAATGATCGCGAGCGCCGCGTTCTTCGCGCCGCTCACGGTCACGCTGCCCTCGAGCCTGTTGCCGCCGTTGATGATGTAATAGGCCATATCGTATCCCGGCTCAGTGTCCGCAGCTCGAACAGGAGCCGCAGGATCCGCCGCAGCCCTCGCCGCAGCCGGACTTCCCGCCCGCGCACTTGCCCTCGTAGGCGCGCTCCGCCTCGCCCGCGCAGTCGGGGCACTTGACCTCCCCGAGCCGCGAGAGCGCCACGAGCTCGTCGAACACTTTGCCGCACTTCCTGCAGCGGAATTTCAAAAAAGGCATGTCCCTGGCCTCCCTTATCGTCAGCCTTAGTATCTTAACACCTCGCGCGCGTCTTGGCAAGCGCGGCGCTAATCGAGGTAAAAACGCGGATTGTAGGCGATGCCGTCGATTCTCAGTTCAAAGTGCAGCACCGGGCCCTCGCAGTTGCCGGAACTGCCCGCCTTGCCGATCTCCTCCCCCTGAGCGACGGCCTGTCCGGGCGCGACCGACGCGCCCTGAAGATGCGCGTAGCGCGTGACAAAGCCGTTCCCGTGGTCGATTTCGATCACCAGCCCGTAGCCGCCGCGCTCCATGACGCAAACCACGGTTCCCGTGCAGGAGGCGCGCACGGCGTCCCCCCCCTCAACCTTGTAATCCAGCCCGAGGTGCAGCACGCCCTCATGCTGTCCGAAGTTCAGCGAAATCTTCCCGCCCTCGATCGGGCTTATGAACGTCAGCTCCCCGGCATCCGGCCCTTTTTGCCCGTCGCTCCTGCCGGGCACGGCGTCCGGATCAACCCGTTGCGTCCCCTCGAGAATTTCCGCGTCGACGGGCTCGACGGCGGCCGCCTCAACCGTTTCCGGTTTGCCGTCCGGCGCGCCGTTGACGAAGCGCGCGACCGTTACGCTGTGCACGCTGCCGTTTCGCCCCATGCGCGCGATGAGCCGCGTACCCTTGATCAGATACTTCGTCGTATCCGAAGATGTTTCACATGGAACATCCGCGAAGCTTTCCGTGGTCAGCGTCGTCACAACCGTGAGCGGCGTATCCTTGCCCGTAAGCAGGGCGAACAGCGCTTCGTAGGTCGAAATCGCCGCGGCCTCCCCGTCCGTCGCGTCGCGGTATTCGACTTCGCTTTCGAGCGTCGTGTCCGGCACGCCGATGCCTTCCGCCTTGCGCTCGAAATACGCGCACGCGTCGAAGATGAGCGCCTGCGCGGCCTCGCGGCTCGCGACCACGCCCGCGAGCGCGCCGTCGACGTAGATCGCCGTCGGGCAAAACAGCGCCGTTTCGGTAGGCGCGGGCGACGCGGGGGCGACGGCTTCCCGGGTCGGGGAAGGAGAGTGCGTGGTCCCCGGCGTCGGCGCGGGCTCCGGCGTGGCGAGCGCCCACGCGGGCACGAAGGCCGCGCCGCGCGCGACGTATGCGAAGGCGATTCCGCCCGCGGCGAGCAGCGCGAGCGCGAAAAGCAGCGTGCGGCGCAGCCCCTTGCGGTGCCGCTCCTCCCGCTCCAGGCGCAGCGCCTCCTCGGGGATGTGCGCGGTCTCTTTCCTCATAGCATAGATTATATCGCTCAAAGCGCGCTCTGGCGAGTGAATTTTCTATGTCCAAATACGAAAAAAGCCGGTCCATGCCGGCTTTCTCCGCTACGGGTTACGTCCTTTTGATCTGCCCGATCGCCCGCTTTACCGGCGGCAGCAGCGCGACGAGCACGCACAGCGCGGTTTCCACGCCGACGGTCGAGCCGTTGTAGGCGAGGGAATACCAAAGCGCGCTTTGATAGCCCGCTTCCGCCGCGTATTCGGCGAAGAACACCACGCCGGAAATCACGCTGCACGCCACGCGCGCGAGTCCGGAAACCGCCATGCCGAGCGGCAAATTCTTTGGAAACAGCGAGCCGAGCCCCAGCGCCGTGAAGGCGAACAGGTAGTCGAGCGCGAACTGAACCGGATGCACGACGTACGGGCCCTGCGCGATCTGTAAAAGGCTGTAGGCGAACGCCGCGGTGAAGCCGTAGGCCGGGCCGTACAGGTAGCCGAAGAGCACCACGGGCAGCATGGAGCACAGCGTGACGGAGCCGCCCAGGGTCCCTAGGCCCAGCAGCATGTAGAGGGACTTTAAGGGCTTAAAATAGCTCAATACGAACGCGATGGCGAGGCACAGCGCGCCCTGCGCGAGCACGCGCGCGGGTATGCGGCGGCCGGGCGTTTCCTCGCGGCGCTTTCTGGCGAGGCGGACGAGAACATACGCGAGCGCGGCGGCGAGCAGAAGCGCGGCCGCGAGCATGGCCCATTCCGCAGGCGTCAGCTCCGCGAGCTTTTCGAACAGCACGAATTTCATATAAATCTCCCTTCCGAACAAAAATCCCCGCGCGTCTGCGGGGACATTCGAAAGCCGGTATTCCGTGCGTCCGCTTGTATTTGTCCTCCGCTTCCCTTCGTCGGCATTACCCGGACAGGTTCCAAGGGTATCTCTCAGCGCGATCGCGATTGCGTCGGCTCCCCCAGCGGGCGGTATTCCGTTCGCGCTTATCGTATCATTGCCGCGGCGTATTGTCAACGCGACGCGCTGCTGCCCATTTATAAGAATTTTGCTTAACAGCGCGATAAAAATAAGCTATAATATACCCGTATATAAATTAAGCCGAAGAATCGAGGTGAGCGATATGACGATATTACAGCGGCCGATCGTGCCAAGCGTTGCTATGCTCACCGTTTCATCGGACTATTGAAACGTTTTGGGATTACGCCGCCGGCCGATGGCCGGCGGCGCTTTTGTGTGCGAATAAACAAAGGAGCGTATTCGATGCATATCACAATTGAGCGTTTCGATCCCACAGTAGCAAAGCAGTGCGCACAACTGACGCGGTTAATGAGCGCGTATTTCCCCGAGATCGGCGCGGGCGATATGACGCCGTATGTGCCGAAGATCGTGAAACTCATCGCCGACAGCGTTGCCACGCCAAGATTCTGGGCGTTCCTCGGCCGCACCGATAACGAGTACGCGGGATTTGTCATCGCGCAGATTGATTCTTCCGAAAGCGACTGGAACAAGCGCGAAGGCTGGGGATTTATACGGGAACTGTATGTCGCGCCAGCATATCGCAAGCGCGCAATGGCCCGGCAACTTGTGGCGGTTGTAGAGCAGGCCATGCATCGCAGCGGTGCGTTACAAGCCTATCTGACCACGCCTGTCCCTGACTTTTGGCGCAAACTGGGCTACTCGTTCTCCGGCGAGGTATACGGCGGAAACGGCTATAAAATAGGGGAAAAGATCCTGTAACCGTACGAAATCGCGCCCTGATCAACAGCCAAGCGAGACGAGGGTATGATATGTCGGTTGCAGCGAGGTACCATACCCCTTGATCGACAAGCCCCGGCGGGCATTTGAGCTTCGGCTTCCCGACAGAGCGCCTGTGCCTGGCGCCCGTACAACGCCCCTGTCAACGCGCCCATGCGAACCTTGCCAGCGCGAATAAATCAGAGTATAATATTTCGGTTACGAAGGAGAGGGAACAAGGCATATATGAACGAACGAACCCGCAACATCGCCATCATCGCGCATGTCGACCACGGCAAGACCACGCTCGTGGACTGTCTGCTCCGCCAGAGCGGCGTGTTCCGCGCCAACGAGGTCGTGCAGGAGCGCGTGCTCGACTCGAACGATCTCGAGCGCGAGCGCGGCATCACGATACTGTCGAAAAACACCGCCGTATCCTATAAAGGATACCGCATCAACATCATAGACACGCCGGGCCACGCGGACTTCGGCGGCGAGGTCGAGCGCATATTGCAGATGGTGGACGGCGTGCTGCTGCTCGTGGACGCGTTCGAGGGCTGCATGCCGCAGACGCGCTTCGTGCTCAGAAAGGCGCTCGAACTGAGGAAAATCCCGGTCGTGGTCGTCAACAAGGTGGACCGTCCCGGGGCGCGGCCCATGGAGGTCGTGGATGAGACGCTCGAGCTTTTCATCGAGCTCGGCGCGTCGAGCGAGCAGCTCGACTTTCCCGTGGTGTACGCCTCAGCCAAGGACGGCGTCTCCGGCACGGCGCCGGACGCGCTCGGGCAGGACATGAGCGCGCTGTTCGACACCATCGTCGGCGCGATCCCCGCGCCCCCGTGCGACAGGGACGCGCCGCTGCAGATCCTTTTTTCCACGATCGATTACGACGAATACGTCGGGCGCATCGGCATAGGCCGCATCGAGCGCGGAACCGCCAGGTGCGGCCAGATGGTCACTCTCTGCGGCGGGCAGGACAACAACGACCGCACCGTGAAGCTCACGCGGCTCTACCGCTTCGAAGGCTTGCGCCGCGTCGAGGTGGACGAGGCGTACGCGGGGGATATCGTGGCCGTCGCGGGCGTGACGGGGCTTGCCATAGGGGAGACCGCCTGCGATCCGGAGCGCATCGAGCCCATGCCCTTCGTGCACATCGACGAGCCGACCGTGTCGATGAACTTCATCGTCAACGACTCGCCCTTCGCCGGGCGCGAGGGCAAATATGTAACCTCCCGAAACCTGCGCGAGCGCCTTTTCAAGGAAGTCGAAACCAACGTTTCCATGCGCGTGGACGAAACCGACTCGACCGATACCTTCAAGGTATCCGGCCGCGGGGAATTGCACCTGTCTATCCTCATCGAGCAGATGCGCAGGCAGGGCTACGAATTCGCGGTGTCGCGCCCGAGGGTCATCTTCCGCCGCGGCGAGGACGGGGAACTGCTCGAACCCATCGAGGAACTGACCGTCGACGTGCCCGCGGAATACGTGGGCGCCGTCATGGAGAAGATCGGCTCCCGCAAGGCCGAAATGGTCGACATGCACGCGGAAACCGAGGGAAGCGTGCGGCTGATGTTCAACATCCCCGCGCGCGGGCTCATGGGCTATCGCAGCGAGCTCCTCACGGACACGCGCGGCAACGGCGTCATGAGCCACATCTTCCACGGCTACGAGCGCTACAAGGGCGATATCGACGAACGCGAGCACGGTTCTCTCGTGTGCAGCGAGACCGGGGAGACCACGAGCTACGGCCTCTACAACACGCAGGAGCGCGGCAGGCTCTTCATCGGCCCCGGCGTGCCCGTCTACGAGGGCGAAATCGCGGGCGAATGCTCGCGCGGGGACGACATCGTGGTCAACGTCTGCAAGAAGAAGCACGTCACCAACATGCGCGCCGCGGGCTCGGACGAGGCGCTGCGCCTCACGCCGCCGACGATACTCTCGCTTGAACAGTGCCTCGAGTTCATCGCGGACGACGAGCTCGTCGAGGTCACGCCAAAGAACATCAGGATGCGCAAGCGCATCCTCGTAAAGGAGCTGCGCATGAAAAAAGCCGCGCGGGAAACGCTGTGAGCGCGTATACTTCGGCCGTCGTCCGCTGCGCGGGTTATTCCGCCGCGGCGCTGGACGCCGCCCTCAAAGAGGCGCTCGGGGCCATCGGCGGGCTCGAGTGGGTCAGGCCGGGTATGAAGATCGCCGTTAAAGCCAACCTCGCCGCGCCCAAGGCGCCGGAGTTCGCGGTCTGCACGGACCCTGCTGCCGTATCGGCCCTGTGCCGCATGCTCGTCGAAAGAGGCGCGGACGTCACCGTGGGGGACAGCCCGGCGGGCCTGTTCAGCACCGCCTCGCTCGAGCGTACCTACGCGCAGACGGGCTATCTTGCCATACGCGAGACCGGCGCGAAGCTCAACCTCGACTGCGGCCAGTACGAGGCCGTCTTCCCGGAGGCGAAGGTTGCGCGCCGCTTCACGCGCACGGCCTGGCTTCGGGACGCGGACGCCGTCATCGACTTCGCCAAGCTCAAGACACACGGTATGATGGGGCTGACCGGCGCGGTCAAGAACCTCTACGGCACCGTGCCCGGTACGATCAAGCTCGAATACCATTACCTGCACGCCAACCACGCGGAGTTCGCCGACATGCTCGTCGATCTTTGCGAGTATACGAAACCGCGGCTCTCCATCATCGACGCCGTCGTCGCCATGGACGGAAACGGGCCGACCTCGGGCAGGCCGAGGAAGGCGAACGCCATCGTCGCCGCGCTCTCCCCGCACGACGCGGACATCGTCGCCTGCGCCATGATGGGCATAGAGCCGCTCGAGATCCCCACCGTCGAGCGCGCCGCCGCGCGCGGCCTCGTCGAGCCGGATCTCTCAAAGCTCGCGCTCTACGGCGATCCCGCCGCTTTCGCGATACCCGACTGCGAGCGCATGCCGCGGCTCGAGATCGCCGCGGTCAAGAACGCGCGCGGGGTCTCCCTCTCGTTCATGCGCATGCTCATGAAGCGTCGGCCCGTGGCCGTCAAGGACCTGTGCGTCGGTTGCGCGGAATGCGCCAGACTCTGCCCTGCGGATGCCATCGAAATGAAAAAGAAGCTCCCCGTGATCGACCGCGGCAAGTGCATCCGCTGCTTCTGCTGCCAGGAGTTCTGCCCGAAGGGCGCGATGCGCGTGCACAGGACGCTCGTGGCGAAGCTTCTGAACCGCTAGAAGTACGCGGAATAATTGGCAATGGGCGCTTGACGATCATGGAGCGCCGCCTGCGGGCGGGGATCGGGGGAGGGGAAATAATGAAACAGCTTGTTACGGAGCGCCTTGTGCTGCGCGCGTTTCGCCGGGAGGATTTCGCCGCGGTTCACGCCTACGCGAGCACGGTGGAGAACACGATATATATGCCGTTCGGGCCCAACAGCGAGCAGGAGACGCGCGCGTTCATCGACAGGTCGATCGCCGCGTGGAGCGAGGAGCCGCTCAGGCAGTATGGGTTCGCGGTGACGCGAAAGGACACCGGCGAGGTTGTCGGCGGCTGCGAGCTGTCGCTCGTGCCCTCGGGAAATGAGGGGGAGATCGGCTGGATGCTGCGCCGCGACTGCTGGCGGCAGGGCTTCGGCACGGAGCTTGGCCGCGCGCTTCTCGCGCTCGCGTTCGACGGGCTCGGGCTGCACCGCGTTTTTGCCATATGCGACGCGCAGAACCAAGCGTCCTTCGGCCTGATGGAAAAACTCGGCATGCGCCGCGAAGGACTTTTCCTCGAGGCGCGCGTCCCGAACAAGCTTTCGGACGCGCCCTACGGCGACGAGCTGCGCTACGCCATGCTTGAAAGCGAGTGGCGGATACGCCAGGAAATGGACGCGTACAACGCGCTGCCCTGCGCGTTCGACGGCTTCCCCGACATGCCCCTTCTGGACGACGGGGAGATCCGCCTCGTGTGCGAAAAGAAGCTGCCCGCCGAACCCGAAAAGAAGTACGTGCCCTCCTATGAGTTCGCCGTATGCCGCGGCAGCGAGAAGATCGGCACGGTGAACCTTCGCGTCGGCTACACGGACGCGCTGTATTACTGCGGGCACATCGGCTACGGCATCGACGAAAAATACCGCGGCCGCGGCTACGCCGGCGCGGCCTGTCGTCTGCTTGTGTCCGTCGCCCGGCTGCACGGCATGAAAAAGCTTATCATCACCAACAATGTGGAGAACGCGGCTTCCCGCCGCGTGTGCGAAAAGCTCGGCGCGAGGCTCGTGCGCAGGGCGCGCGTGCCGGAGTGGAGCGGCATTTATGCGGACGGCATCCGCTTCGCCAACATCTTCGAACTGAGCGGTGATTGACACGTAAGGACGGCCCTCGCGGCCGCCCGAAATTGACATGCCGTCCCCGCCGTATCCGACGGTTATTCATCATCCGTCATTATATATTGGTTAAATTACCGGCACTCCCCGATTATCGATAATTCAAGCTCCTCCCGGAACGCTTCGAGCTTTTTGCACAGCTCCTTCATCCAGTCCGGCTCGATTGCCGGGCGCTCCGCCATACAATAAACCACGCGCGCGTAGGCGAACACCGCCTGGTAGCGCCGCATGAGCGGCAGCAGCGCTTCCGCCTCTTTCGTATAGGGCGCTTCTTCGCGGTAGCCTTCGAGCATGGCTTCGCGCGCTTCCTCGAAGCGTCCCTGCGGCGCGTCCTCCTCGAGGGCGGCGAGCGTTTTGGCGATGTCGAGCGCATAGAAATGATACATGGCGTCCTCGAAATCGATGGCGGCGCAGGAATCCGTTCCCGCGTCGTAGAATACGTTGTCCGGCTCGAAGTCGTAGTGCACGAGGCCGAAGTTCTCCGCGGTTTTCGGGATGGACGCGAGCCGATCGCGAAGCTCTGCAAGCGCGGCGAACACACGCTGCGGCGCGGACGCGGCCTCAAGCCGCGCCTGAACCCAGTCGAGCGCGTCGAAACAGCTCCACATGCGTGTTTGCGGCCGATACGCGCGCGAGAGCGCGTGCAGTTTTCCCAGAGCCCTGCCGCAGGCGCGCATAACCGCGGGGGACATATCCGTCCGGTCCACGCGCGTACCCGGCGCTTTTTTGAACGCGCAGGCGAAGGTTTCGCCCCAGCGCGTGTCGAGACGGAGCAGAGTGTCGCCCGAATCCGCGGGGATCGGCTCCGCCGCCGCGTAGCCGTTCGCGTTCAGGTAGGAGAGGAACTCCAGTTCCCCGCGGATGTTCCCCTCGCGCTTCTCCTCGACGGGCGCGAGGCGAAGGAAGCACACCTCCCCGCCGCGCCGGAACGGATAGATCGCGTTCGAGGAAACGCGGAACTGCGCGAGCATTTCCTCAAGCCCTTCCGCGTCGTGCGCCCAATGGGAAAGCGCCTCTTTGGCGAGGTCGAAGTTTTCAAACAGGTTTTTTAATTTGAGCATGGAATCCGTCCTTTCGGTTCGTCTGCTTATTATAGCATGACCGCGCGTTGCGGGAGCCGGAAAACTGCGCCCGGCTCGATCCGCATTGGTATTTCGACAATAAGCGACAAATGGATGTGTGCATCCCCAGCCGCCAGCGGGAAGAAGCAAAGCGCAAGTCTCAGGAAAAAGGCAAAATACTTTGGGAAGCGGAAATGAAGCGAAGGGACCAATGATAACGCAAGCGCAATAAAAGCGGCAGGGGCCGGAAGAAGGCCCCTGCTGCATTTGTCTAATTGATGAGGACGGCTTATGGATCGGGCTGCAGATCAATTCTTCTTCTCGACCGGCACCCAGATCTCGACGATGGAGCCCGCCTCGCTGCCGTTGAAGCGCTCGTCGTAATACTCCACGCAGTAGTGCGCTTCCCCGAGCAGGCGCTCGGCATAGCCTTCGTCGTTGTCCGCGAGCCATTCGTCCATGGCGCTGTTCTCGCTGTCGTAGCCGCTGGCCACATACACGTCGAACGAGGCGTACTTCGACGCGGGCAGCCGCATGAGCGAATAGGCCGGGTCTGCGTTTCCGTCCGCCACGGCGAGGCCCACGTGCACTTCGCATTTGCCGCCCTCGTAGAGGCGCACCTCGTACCCGTTGTCGGATCGCTTGTTCGCGAGCGGCTTTTCTTCCGAAAGCGCCATGAAGCTCTGCCAGACCTCGCCGGTTTTCGCGCCGTCCCCGCGCACGCCCGCGATGAGCAACGCTTCGCGTTTGATGATTTTCGGGTTCACAACGATGCCCCCTTTCAATCGGTTTGTGAATTTCATGATCATTTCGTCCGCCGTCGCCGCGACGGGCAGCAGCCCCTGCCTGCGGTATTCGCGCGGCGTCAGGCCAAAGGCCGCCTGAAACGCGCGCGAGAAGGACTGCGCCGAGTTGAAGCCGCAGGAAAGCGCGATGTCGAGCGCGGTCTTTTCGCCGGAAGCCAGCTGCGCGCACGCGCGAAGCAGCCTTCTGTCGCGGATGTGCGCCGCGATGGTCTTGCCGACGATCGCGAGGAACATGCGGTGGAAATACCAGGGCGAAAAATGATATCGCCCGGCGATGGACTCGACGCTCATCGGCTCGTCGAGATGCGCGTCGATATACAGCAGCGCCTCCCTGATCTTCGCGAAATCCGCCATAACGCGCCCTCCTTTGCTCCGTTTGTATCCGCAGTTCGAGGATAGCAGAATTCCGGCCGTTTGTCTTAACAATTCTTGCGCAAAAACGCGGGGCGGACGTCCGAGCGCCTCACCGCTTCACCCTTTTCCCGGGAAATATCCGCTTTGCTGTCGAATGCGCTCCATCCGCGTCTTTCGCGGGCGGATGACATCCGCCCCGACAACGGACGAAAACGGCCTTCGCACTTAAAGCGAAAGCCGTTCAAGCCCGAATCGTTGTTCACGATTCACCATTAGCTGTTAGTCGATTTATTTCGTCCCGAAAAGCCGGTCTCCCGCGTCGCCGAGGCCGGGCACGATGTAGCCGTGGGAGTTGAGCCGCTCGTCCACGGCGGCGATGTAGATGTCCACGTCCGGATGCGCCTTGTGCACGGCTTCGATGCCCTCCGGCGCGGCGATGAGATTCACGAGCCGGATGCTCTTGCAGCCCGCGCTCTTGACGATGGTGATGGCCTCCACGGCCGAGCCGCCCGTCGCGAGCATGGGATCGACGATGATGATGTCGCGCTCCTGCACGTCGGGCGGGAGCTTGCAGTAATAATCCACGGGGGAAAGCGTCTCGGGATCGCGGTAGAGGCCGATGTGGCCGACCTTCGCGGCGGGGATGAGGTTGAGCATTCCGTCCACCATGCCAAGGCCCGCCCGGAGGATCGGGACGATGCCCAGCTTCTTGCCCGCGAGCACCTTGGTGGTCGCCGTGCAGATGGGCGTTTCCACCTGCGTTTCCGCGAGGGGAAGGTCGCGCGTGGCCTCGTAGGTCAGGAGCATGGCGAGCTCCTCGACCAGTTCGCGGAACTCCTTCGAACCGGTATGCTTGTCCCGAAGGAAAGAAAGCTTGTGCTGCACGAGGGGATGGCTGATGACGTTGACGTTGCCCATGTATGATCTCCTTTCGCCGTTTGAATATGCGCAAAAATAAAGAGGCTTACGCCTCATATCCGCCTATTTTGCCGATGCGCCTCGCGTGCCGGTCGTCGCCGGAAAAGTCGGTCGAGAGGAACGCCGCGACGATCCCCTTGGCGGCCTCCGCGCCGATGATGCGCCCGCCCAGCGCGAGCAGGTTCGCGTCGTTGTGGGCGCGCGTGAGCCTCGCCGTGGTTTCCTCGCCGCAGAGCGCGCAGCGCGCGCCGCGGACCTTGTTGGCGCTGATGGATACGCCCACGCCCGTGCCGCAGATCAAAATGCCGCGCTCATATTCTCCGCGCGCGACCGCCTCCGCCACGGGGAAAGCGATGTCGGGATAATCCACGCTCGCTTCATCCGCGCAGCCGAAATCCGCGGCCTCGTGCCCGAGGGATGCGAGATAGGACAGCAGCTCTTTTTTCAGGGCATAGCCGCCGTGGTCGCAGCCTATGGCGATTTTCATGACGTCCTCCTCAATCGATCGTGCGGAAGCCCGCCGCGCGCAGCAGCCGGTTCATGTACGCGAGGCCCATGCCCTCCTCGGGCAGCGCCTCGGCGAACACGACGTCCGCCGCGTCCGAATACTCGCGGAGCCGCGCGAACAGGTTCGCGCACAGCGTCGCGGGCTCGGCCCTGTCGCCTATTATAACACAGCGGCGGTCGCGGTAAAAGGGCTGTGTTTGCGTTGTCGCGAAAATGACCGCGTTTTCGCCCGACAGGACGCGCCTGTCGTACGCGCGGCAGATTTTGCCGGAAGCCGCGCGCGGGTCGCCCCTGGCCACGAGCACCTCGCATTCCGGCGCGTAATGGCGGTATTTCATGCCGGGGGAGGCCGCGGTTTCGCCTGCCTTCATCGGGGCGAGTATCGAGGGCGCGAGCCGGATCGCGCCCCAGGCCGCCTCGAGCATTTCCCTGGTGACGGCGCCGGGCCGGAGTATCGTCGGCTCGCCCGCGAGCGTCAGCACCGTGGACTCGAGGCCGTAGCGGCAGGGTCCGCCGTCTATGATGAGGTCTATTTTGCCGTCCATATCCTCGCGCACGTGCTGCGCGCTCGTGGGGCTGGGCCTCCCGGAGGTGTTGGCGCTGGGCGCCGCGATGGGCACGCCCGCCTCGCGGATGAGCGCGAGCGCGGTTTTATGATCCGGCATGCGTATGGCCACGGTCGGCAGCCCCGCCGTGACCTCGTCGGGCACGAGCGAGCTTTTGTTGAACACGATCGTCAGCGGCCCCGGCCAGAACGTATCCATGAGCACGCGCGCGCTCTCGGGGACGTGCGCCCAGAGCCGCTTCACATAGTTCTTTTTGGCGACGTGGAGGATCAGCGGATTGTCGCCCGGCCGCCCTTTCGCTTCGAATATGCGCCGCACCGCCTCGCCGTCGAGCCCGTTCGCGCCAAGGCCGTATACCGTTTCCGTCGGGAACGCGACGAGCCCGCCCTCGCGGATGAGTTTTCCGCCGAGCACGGTTCCGTTTTCCTTCTGGGTTGTGGCGTTGGCGTATTGGGTCATGTGCCTCCGGGCGCTATCAGCGCCCGGAGGCAGCTAATAGCGAACAATTAATAGTGAATAACTATTTCACCGATAGCGAATAGCAATGGTCATTTCTTTGTTCTTTTCGTCCACGAGCCATTTGTAAAACCCGACCGCCTGAACGGCCAACTCGACGGACTGCCTCGTTAATTCGCTCTCACGCTCCATATCCCATCCGTTCCCAATAGCTATTCACTATTCACTGTTAGCTATTAGCCAGTTTGGCGGCTTGTTCCGCCAAACTCAGCGCGTCTATAATCTCGTCCATATCGCCGTCCATGAATGCCTCGAGCTTATACAGCGTCACGCCCACGCGGTGGTCGCTCACGCGGCCCTGCGGGAAGTTGTAGGTGCGGATGCGTTCGCTGCGGTCCCCGCTGCCGACCTGCGCGCGCCGCGCGCCCGCCTCGGCCTCCGCGGCCCGGGCGCTGTAGAGCTCGAGCAGGCGGCTTTTTAAGACGCGCATCGCCTTTTCGCGGTTTTTGTGCTGGCTGCGCTCGTCCTGGCACTGGACGGTCAGGCCCGTGGGCACGTGCGTGATGCGGATGGCGCTCTCGGTCTTGTTGACGTGCTGGCCGCCCGCGCCGCCGCTTCGATAGGTGTCTATGAGAAGGTCGCCGGGGTCTATGGCGACGTCGATGTCCTCGGCCTCGGGCAGCACCGCCACGGTCGCCGCGCTCGTGTGGATGCGTCCCTGCGACTCGGTCTCCGGCACGCGCTGCACGCGGTGCACGCCGCTCTCGTACTTCATGCGCGAGTACGCGCCGCGTCCGGCGAGGCTGAGCACGACCTCCTTCACGCCGCCCATTTCGGTGTAGCTCTCGTACATGAGCTCGCTTTTAAAACCATGCCGCTCGGCGTAGCGCTGGTACATGCGCAGAAGGTCCGCGCCGAAAAGCGCCGCCTCCTCGCCGCCCGTGCCCGCGCGGATCTCGATCATCACGTCGCGCTCGTCGTTGGGGTCCCTGGGCAGCAGCATGAGCCGAAGCCTGTCCTCGAGCTCCTTCTCTTTGCTGGAAAGGGAGGAAAGCTCCTCGCGGACGAGCTCCCGCATGCCGGGCTCGTCCGCCTCCGCGAGCATCCGCCGGCAGTCCGCCGCGGCCTCGCGCGTCGAGATATATTCGTCGTAAGCTTCGACGATGTCCGATATTCCCGCGTGCTCGCGCGCGAGCTCCCGGAACTTCTGCTGGTCCGCGATGACGGCGCCGTCGGACATCAGCCGCGTCAGTTCCTCACTGCGCGCCTTGATCAATTGCAGCTTCTCGAGCATGGATCAACTCTCCCCGCGCGATGAGCGCGATGTTTTCACCGGAGCAGACCTCCGATACGTGCGCGAAGGCCCGCGCGGCCTCGCCCGCGTCGTCCGCGAAGCAGGGGGCGACCCTGTGCACCCCGTCACGATAACACATCAGCGGCAGATACGCAAGCGCGGCGCACGTCACCTCGCCCGAGGCGGACTTCTCGAGCGCGAGCCTCAGGAACACGCCGTAGGATACGTTTTTCTGCGCCATGTTGGAGATGAAATTGCCCAGCGAGTACGCCACGGGCACGCGGACGGTCCTCCCGTCCCGCTCGGCCTCGCGCCATTCTATGGGCTCGGCGACGTGCGGATGCGCCCCCACGACGGCGTCCGCCCCGGCTTCGATCAGCGCGTCCGCGAGCTTCTCCTGCGCCCTGGTCTGCGTCCCGCTGTGCTCCACGCCCCAGTGCGCGAGCGCGACGACGAACTCGGCCCCCGCCTCGCGGCAGGCCGCGATCGAAGCCGCGATCCGCTCCATGTCGCTGAGCCGCGCGACGGCGTATTGGCGCTCCTCGCTCGTGAGCGCGGGCACGCCGGAGTTGATCAGCGCCGTCGCCGCGACGAAGCCGACCTTGATGCTGTTGATTTCCGCCACGCGGGGGACTGCCGCGTCCGCCGCGTCGAGATACGTGCCCACCTGCAGCATTCCGGCCTCGCGGATGACCCGCGCCGTGCGGTACAGGCCTTTTATCCCCTTATCCATGCAGTGGTTGTTGGCGGTGGCGAGCAGGTCGAAGCCCGCTGCGCGAAGGTCCGCCGCGAGCGCGTCCGGCGCGTTGAACTTCTGCAGCGGCGCTTTGGGCGTCGGGTTGGTTTCCGTGGCGGGCGGCGCGGTCTGCTTGGGCTGCGACCAGCCGGCTTCCTCGCCCGCGAGCGTGCACTCGAAGTTGCCGCAGAGGAAATCCACGCTGGCGAACACGTCCAGCATGGGCGCGAAGCTCGCGGAAAAGTCGTAGCCGGTATCCGTTTGCGCCCGCGCGATCTGCAAGGACATGGCCATGATGTCGCCCACGAAGCCGAGCGTCGCGCTTTGCGCCCCGGGTGTGGGGGAAGGGGCTTCGGTCGGCTCCGGCGAGGGCGTCGGGGTAAAGCGCGGCGCGGTGGCCGGCGCGTCCGTGGGCGCGGCCGTGATCTCGTAAAACGGCGTCACCGCCGGCTTTGTCCGGCACGCGCAGCAGCCCAGCGCGAGCGCGAGGGCGAGGGCGAAAGAAAACGCGCGCTTCATCGGTACGCCGTCACCACCCTCTCTATGCCGTTGAGGTCGCGCGTGCGCTCGGTTTTCGGGAACAGCCGGGAGACGGCCTCGGCCTGGCCGAAGCCGACCTCCATGACGAGCGCGCCGCCGGGATTAATAAATTCCATCGCGCTTTGCGCGAGCGCGCGGTAGAAATCGAGCCCGTCCGCGCCGCCGTAGAGCGCCCCCCGCGGCTCGAACGCCACCTCGCGCTGGAGGCTGCGCATGTCCGCGTCGGAAAGATAGGGCGGGTTGCAGGCGACGAGGTCATAGCGCCCGCGCACGTTTTCGAGAAGGTCGCTTTTCATAAACGCGGCGGAGACGTTGTTGATTGCGGCGTTTTCGCGCGCGAGGGAAAGCGCGGCCTCGTCCACGTCCGCGAGCGCGACGCGGATTCCCGAGAGCCTGGCGAGCGATATGCCGACGCAGCCCGAGCCGCAGCACAGATCGAGGCAGCTTTTGTATCCGCGCCCGCGGATGAGCGCGAGGCAGGCTTCGCACAGCGTTTCCGTATCCTGCCTGGGGATCAGCGCGCGCGCGTCGGTCTTAAAGGGGAGTCCCATGAATTCCCATTCTCCTAATATGTATTGCAGCGGCTTGCCCGTAAGCCGTTCGGAAAGGAGCGAGCGGAGCGAAGCCTCCTGCGGCGCGCTCAATTCCGTCCGGCTGAAGCGGAACACATCCCGCGGCGGCAGGCCCGCCGCGGCTGCGACGAGCAGGCGCGCCTCGGTCTGCGCTTCGTCGGGGGAAAGGTCCCGCAGCGCTTGCGCGGTATCCCTCACAATCTCAAGCAGCGTCGCCCGGCTCATGGCGCGTCCTCCGGAACGGCCGCGGCCTCGCCCAGCGCGAAGAAGAAGATCATCCTCCCGGCGACGGGGATGCCCGTGAGCCGCGCGAGCGCCTCGGCGTAGAGGCTGACCTGCCGCGCGTGTTTGAGCGCGGCTTCGTTTGCGCGGACGCCGGGCGGCACGAAGTCGGTCTTATAATCGAGCAGCACCCAGCGGCCGTTTTCCATAAAGCAGCAGTCGATGACGCCCTGAACCACGACGGGGGAGTCGTTATCCGCGAGGCCGAGGGAGCGCGCGCTCATGTTGATGTTGAACTCCATTTCACGCCGCACGGTTTGGGCCGCGACGAGGCGGCGGCCGATGTCCGAGGCGAAGAAGGCCGCGATCTCCGCGGGCCTGACGGCGTCCGCCTGCAACCGGGAGAGATGGCCCGTTTCGACGAGGCGCCCGAGCTCCGCCCCGACGCTTTGCTCGTCGTGCGCGCGCAGCGGTATGCGCTGCATGAGCGCGTGGTAAGCCGTGCCGCGATCCGCGGGCGTCATGCGCGCCTCGAGCAGGAAGTCCGGCGCTTCGGTCAGCCTCGCCTCGTGGCCTGCGAGCCCCGTGACGCTGACCTTGCTGGGCACCTCGGTGTCCGCGCAGTACGCGTACGCGCGGCGGAGCAGCGAAGCGTCGGGCGAGAGCAGCCGCGCCCGCTCGAGCGCGCGCGCGAAGGCGGCTTCTCCCATGCGGCCGGCGGCGAGCGGCGCCGCGTCGCACGCTTCGCATCGAAGCGCGATGCCGAGCTCGGGCGCGTCCGGCAATTCCGGCAGGCCGTAGCGCGCGCGAAGCGCGTTGCCCTCCCTTGCGTGGAGTATGCACCCGAGAAGCCACGCGGCGAAGCTCCCTTCCTGCGCGACGCAGGCGGATTCCCGCGGCCCCGCGGCGGCGGCGACGAGGCGGTCCCCGCGCGGCGTCGCGCACAGCAGCACGAGCTTTTCCCGCGCGCGGGTCATAGCGACGTAGAGCACGCGCATCTCCTCGGCGACGGCGAGCGCCGCGCGCCGCGCCTGTATGGCGCGCGCGTAGAGCGAATCCTGCCGTATGCCGCCGAGCGTGAAGCGCGCCGCCGCGCCGAGCCGCGCGTCGAGCAAGAGCTTTTTGCGCTCGGCGTGGAAGCCGCGCGAAAGCCCGCCGAGCATCACATACGGGAACTCCAGCCCCTTGCTCGCGTGTATGGTCATCACGCGCACGACGTCCGCCCCGGCGGACTGCGCCGTGCCCGGCGCGCCCTTGTCGCGCAGCCTGTCCGCATAGGCGAGGAACGCGCCGAGCCCGCTCGCGCCCGTCGCCTCGAACGCGCGCGCCTTGTCGATGAGCGCGTCGAGGTTGGCCTCGCGCTGCCGCCCGCCCGGCAGGGCGCGGCAGAAGAGGGCGTAATCCGTGTCGTCCAGCAGTTTTCCGATGAGCGACTGCACGCTCGTGAGCGCGGCGAGCTCCTGCCAGCGCGCGAGCCGGTCGAGGAAGACCTTGGCCTTATGCCCGAGCTCCGTGTCCGTTTGCGCCGCGGCGGCGAGGGAATCACAGCAGCTCCACGGGTTCCCGGAGGATGCGCCTTTGCCGTAAAGCGCGCGAAGCTCTATGATCTCCTCGGTCGAAAAGCCGCCCACGGGGGAGCGCAGCACCGCGGCCATGGGGATATCCTGGCGCCGGTTGTCTATGACGCGCAGCAGCTCGAGGAACACGCGCACCTCGACGGCGTCGAAAAAGCCGCCCGCGAGCTCCCCGTAGGCGGGCACGCCCGCGAGGCTGAGCGCCGAAAGCCAGGTTTCCGCGACGTTTTTGTAGCTGCGAAGCAGAACCACGAAGTCGGAATAGCGCGGCTTTCGCATGGCTTTCTCGCGCGGATCGTACAACGTCTCGTGTTCCATGATGTCCCGTATGCGTTTGGCCGCGAGCAGCGCCTCCGCCTCGGCGACGCCGCGCGGCTCGGGCGACTCATCGTCCGCGTCCTCCCCGGGGGCGGCATCCTCCTCGATTAACGGCTCCCGCGCGTCCTCCTCCGGAAGTTCCATCTCTGGGATATCCATAAGAAGATCCGCGAACACGAACTCCGCCGCGGGGAAGGCGCCCGGCGGACCGAGCTCGTCGCGCGCGTGCGCGAGCGCGGCGCTTTTGTCGTAATCGAGCTCCGCGACCTCGGCGCGCATCAGGCGCGAGAATACGGAGTTTACCGCGCCGATCACGCCTGCGGAGCTTCGAAAGTTCGCGTTCAGGTCGATGCGAAGGCCCTTGCCGGGGTCCGCGTAGCGGAGATAGCGCGCGAGAAACAGCGCGGGTTCCGCCGCGCGGAAGCGATAGATCGACTGCTTCACGTCCCCCACGAGAAAGAGAGATCCCGGCGTCGAGACGCGGTTTATGATCTCCTCCTGCACGGCGTTGCAGTCCTGGTACTCGTCCATGAACACATGCGCGAAGCGGCGGCGGTACTCCGCGGCGACGGCGTCGCTTCGGAGCAGCGCCAGGGAAAGCTGTTCCATATCCCCGTAGTCGATGACGGACTTCTCGCGCTTGAGGGCGAGGAAGCGCCCCATGAAATCCCGCGTCGCCGCGCAAAGCTCGCACATCAGCGGCCGCAGCCTTTCGATCAGCCGCGCTTCGGCCTCCAAGCCGCGCGCGTAAAGCTTGGCCTCGCCGGCGAGAGCCTCCTTGAGCTTCGCCCGCGCTTTTTTCAAAGGCTCGATAAGCGTCTCGGGGCAGCCGCGGTAACTGATGCGCCCGCCGCCGGCATGCGGGCTCTCCCTGAGCGCCGCGGCGAGCGCCGAGGGTGTTTTTTGCATGGCGGCCGCGCGCGCGAAGAGCAGCTCCTCGTCGACGAACGCCGCCGCAGCCGGGCAAGCCCCCGCGACGGCGTCGCGGATGTGGGCGAGCGAGGCGACCTTGGCGAGTATGCGCCTGCGCGTCGCCGCGACGAGCGCCTCCGCGTGCGGGGAGGCCTCGAGCTCGTCCGCCGTAACATCGTACTGAAGCTCGACCCCGTCGAGGAAGGCAAAAGGCTCGGGCAGGGAAATCAGGAAGTCGTGCAGCTCGTTTACTGCCTCAAACGCGGCCTCGTCGCTGCCGAGCGCCTCGAGAAGCAGCGCGAAAGGCTCCCCGTTTTGCTCGAGGCGCGCGTTGCACAGCTCATCCCACACCTGCTCGCGCATGAGCGCGGTTTCGCTCTCGTCGGCCACGCGGAAGTTCGGATCGAGCCCCGCCTCCCCGAAGTGGCGGCGCAAAACCTGCGTGCAGAAGGAGTGCAGCGTCGAGATCGCGGCGTTCGCGCTCTCGCGCGCGGCCTCGTTGAGGCGCGCGGCCTCGGCCTCGTCGCCCGCGCGCAGCGCCGCCTCGTAAAGCCCGCGTTCGATGCGCTTCTTCATCTCGTTGGCGGCGGCGTTGGTGAAGGTCACGCACAGCAGCCGCCTGATGTCCAGCCCCTCGCGCACGAGGCGCACGATGCGCTCCGTGAGCACCGCGGTCTTGCCGCTGCCCGCGCCCGCGCTCACGAGTATGTCGCCCGCGGCTTCGATCGCGCGCTTCTGTTCAGGCGTCCAGCTTGCCATCGCCACCCTCCCCGCTGAAGAACGCGTCCGCCTTCATTTTTTTAACGCTCCGGTAGGCGCAGCCGGGAAGCTGCGCGTCGAACGCGCACAAGGTCGGGAAGTCGCAGTACGCGCAGGCGGTGCCTCCGCCGCTTCGCCGGACGGGCGCGGCATCGGCGCGGCCCTCGAGTATGCCCGCGGCGGCGTCCTTCGCGCGCGCGAGCGCGCGTGATGTCGCCTCGAAAAAGCGCTCCTCCCCGACGGTATACATGCTGTTCGCCCGCGGTATGACCACGCCCGCGCCGCCCGCCTCGAGCAGCGCCGCGTCCCTGACGGAGATGCCCGCCATGCGGAACTGCTCGTTGAGCTTTTTCATCCATTCGTCCGCGTCGAGCTCGGGCAGCGAAGGCTCGCGCACGCGCATGTAATACATGCCCGCGGCCCTGCGCTCGGCCTTTGCCGCCGCCGTGACGGCGCGGATGTAGAGCGGGAGCTGCAAGGCGAGCCCCGCGTCGATCTCCCCGTAGGAAAGGGATTTGAAGCCGAGCTTGTAATCGACCACGCGCACGTATGTTTCGCCCGACGGGCTCTCGTATGCGTCCACGCGGTCGATCCTGCCCGAGAGGATGTAGCTTCCGCCGCCCGCAAGCTCGAGCGTCAGCGCGGGGAAGGGCTTGCCGGGGCCGAACTCGACCTCGCTGCCCTCGACCCGGAAGCCGCCCGCCGCGAGCTGGCGCACGATGGCCTTGGCCGTGGCGGAGATCCTGCGGCACAGTCGCGCGAGGAGCGCGCGGTTGCGCGGCGTGTCGAGCAGGATGCCGTTGTTGTGCGTTTGCGCGAGTTCGGGGAGGATGCGCGCGAGCATGGCGTCGACCTCCTCTTCGCAAATCGCGCCGGGCGCTTTGCCGGATTCCGTGAGCGCCCGCGTGAAGGCGCACAGCGCGTCGTGGCAGAAATTGCCCTCGTCGGCGGGCTGCTCGCGGTATTCCCTGCGCGGCGCGAGGCGCAGCCCGTAGCGCGCGAAATGGCGGAACGGGCAGGCGTGGTACGTTTCCGCGCGCGAGGCGCTGCCGTAGAGCGGCGCGCCGTAGAGCGCCGAGGCGAGCTCCCTGCCGAAGGGCTCGGGCGAAACGCTGTGGAACAGCGCCCGCTCGATCGCAAAAAGCCGTTTTCCCCAGCCCTCGCCGGGGTCCCTTGCGGCGAAGGCGGCGTAAAGCCGCGCCGCGTCCTCGGAAAGCTCCCCCGCGTCGACGCCCGCGCGCAGCTTCACCGCGAGCGCGCGCAGGGCGGTTTCGGGCGATCCGGGCGCCGCGGGCTCTATGTCCGAATTGAGCCTGACATCCGAAAAAAGCTCCCGCACGCGGTCGATGAGCGCGCAGGGCGCGTTTTGCGCCCCGTCGAGCGAATAGGAAAGATACAAAAGCCTGCGCGGCTTGGTCACCGCGCCGTAAACATCCGAAAGCTCCTTGTCGGCGCGCCGGCGCGTGTCGGGCAATTCCGCGAGGCCGAGGGACGCGAGCGAGGCGATCTCCTCGTCGCTGATCATCCCGTCGTCCGCGACCGAGGCGGGGAACATGCCCTGCGACGCGCCCAGCACGAACAGCGCCTCGAGCGGCCGCGCGCGGCTGCGCCCGAGGCTGCCCAGAAGGAGCTGGTCCGCGCTCGTGGGGATGACGCCGACCTCGTAGGAGGAAATCCCCTCCTCGAATATGTCGAGGAAGCGCGCGTTGGATATCTTCGCCCCGCCGAGTATCGCGTGGAGCTGGCTGATGAGCTCGAGCAGCATGTTGTATACCTGCGCGTGCTCCTCCATGAGTTCGAAGCTTCCCTCGGCGCGCAGCTTCGATGTGAGCGCCGCGAGCTGGTCGCGAAGCGAGAGGGCTTCCATATACTCGTAGAGCGCCGCAGCCTTGCCCGCGGCGTCGCGCGAGGAGAGCCCCGCCCGGAGCGCCGCGAGCGGGCCCATGAGCTTCATGCGCGCAGTTTCCGCGGCCTCCGGCGCGTCCTGCGGGAACGGCTTGGCGAACGGGATGCGGCGGCCGCCGCGCGCGAGCACGTAGTTTTCGAGCGCCTCCGCCTCCTCCCGGCCGACGAGCGCGAGCCCGGTTTTGGCCGCGGCGAGCACCTGAGAAGCCGAAAATTCGCGCGCGGCCGCGGCGAGCGCGGCGCGCGCGAGCCGCGCCGCGGGGTAGACCGAGAGCGGCCGCTTCGCGTCCGTGAAAAACGGGATGCCCCGCGCGCGCAGCGCGCGGCTCACGGGCTCGAGGTAAAGCTCCATGTTGGTCGCGATGATCGCCATGTCGCGGTAGCGCATGCCCGCGTCCGCCGCGGCGAGCGCGGCGTCGGCGGCGGCCTCGGCCTCCGCGCGCACGTCGGTGCCCGCGAACAGGCGGATCGCGCCGCCCGAAGATCCCGAAAACGGCGCGTACGGATAGGCGAAGCCCTCGCGCTCGAGGTGGGCAAGCGCGGGAGCCTTTGTTTCCGATTCCGGGATCGCGGCGCCCCCGCGCGGCAGACGCACGACGCCGACCGAACGCTTCTTGCCGGCGGCGATGGCCTCTATGCGTTCGCGCACGCGCTCCTCCGCGGCGAACACGCGCGCGTCGCGTCCGGGCGGATAGGGGTCGGCGCGCAGCGCAACGGTCATGTGCGAGCAAACGTCCATGAGCGCCGAGATGATGTCGAAAAGCTGCTCGCTCACCAGGTCGAACCCGTCTATGACGATCTCGGCCCCGCGCACGCCCGATTGAGGGAGCCGCTCGCAGAGCGCGAAGAACGCGTCCTCCGCGTCCATCCGGCGAGCTCCGAGGTGTTCCTGATACGCGCCGTAGAGGCGCGCGAGATCGGTGAGCTTTTCCTGGAGCGGCGCGCCCTCGGGGAGCTTTTCCGCCGCCTGCGAGAGCTGCTCCGGGTAGATGTCGAAGCGCTTGCACAGCGTGAAGAATTCGTCGCACGCCTCGCTGAAGCCGGGACGGTCGCGCACGCGCGCGAAGGCGACGAGCGCGTCGGCAAGATCCTCGGCGCACTTGCGTATGACCATCCTTCGCCCCTGCCGGGTGAGGAACACGCGCCGCTCGCCGGTTTCCCGAAGGACCCTTTCGGCGAGCGTCGTGAAGGAGCAGACGTGTATGTCGATGAGGCCCCCGAGCTTCGCGCACAGCGCGCGCTCGGTTTCAAACGTGAACTGCTCGGGCACGATGTAGTAGGCGCGCCCACCCGCGGCCGCGATTTTTGCCGCGCAGCCGTGCAGATACGCGCTTTTGCCCGCGCCGGCGCGGCCGACGACGAGCGTGACGTCGGCTCCCATCAGAAGCTCTCCTTGTGCAGCGCGCGGTAGACCATGCGCCCTTCCCGCCGCACGCTCTCAAAGAGCGTGATGCCGAATACCGTCATGGACGCGTTCGGGGAGAGCGCCTTCAGCTCCGCGTCCGCGAGCGCGTCGTGCCCGACCGCGCGGCCGAGCGTGATGTGCGGGGAAAATCGTTTCATCTCGCGGGAGAAGCCGTTGTCCGCGAGCGCGCTCTCGAGGGATTCGCGCAGCGCGTTCAATTCCGAAAGCTCGCCCTTCACCTCGAGTATGGAGGTGCGCGAGGCGCCCTTCTCAAAGCTCGCGTATTTGCCAAGGTGCAGCGTGAACGGGCGTATGCCGCGCGCGGCCTCGCGCATGGCCGCGACCGCGCCCGCGAGGTCCTCGCTCTCGCCGATGAAGTGCAGCGTGATGTGGAAATTGTCACCGGGCACGAAGCGCCCGCCGCAGCTCAGAGTTTTAAGCTCCTTCTGTATGCGCGAAACCTCCGCTTTGAAGGACTTGGGCAGCTCGATGGCGATGAATAACCTCATGGGCGCCTCCCTTAATTTGTATGATGCTATTATATCATGCCCGGGGCGCGGGAACATCCGAAAAATGGAGCGACGGGCAGAAGGGGAACGGAGCGGCGTCCCCGCTTGTCAATTGTTTTCCCGTGCGGTACAATCGAAGCGGAAAGCGGGGAAGCATAATCCTATGAAAACGCTGATCGCAAACGGAACCGTCGTCAATTCCGACGGGGAACAGAGGGCGGACGTCCTGATCGAGGATGGGCGCGTCGCGCGCGTCGGCCCCGATCTGGCCGCGGAGGGCGCGAAGGTCGTGGACGCGCGGGGCTGCTTTGTTTTGCCCGGCTTCGTCGACACGCACACGCATTTCGACCTCGACCTGGGCTTCACGAAAACCGCGGACGATTTCATCACCGGCTCGAAGGCGGCGCTGCTCGGCGGCACGACGACGGTGCTGGACTTCGCCACGCAGGAGCCGGGAGGCACGCTCGCCCAGGCGCTCGAAACCTGGCATCAGAAGGCGAGGGGAAGCTCGTGCAACTACGGCTTCCACATGGCGATCGCGCGCTTCGACGAGGCGACTGAGGCCGAGCTTCCCGCGATGAGCGCGGCCGGCGTCACCTCCTATAAAATGTATATGGTTTACCACGGGCTTCGCATGGACGACGGGAGCATCTACGCGGCGCTCAAGGCCGTCGCAAAACAGAACGCGCTGCTCGGCGCGCACTGCGAAAACTGGGACGTGCTCTTGCGCATGGTCGGCGAGGTCAGGGCGCGCGGCATCACGGGGCCGGAAGGCCACCCGCTCTCGCGGCCGAGCGCCGTCGAGGCCGAGGCGGTCGCCCGGCTCATGCGCATCGCCGAGCTTGCGGGGACGCCGGTCTACGTCGTGCATCTCTCGACGAAGGAGGGCCTTCTCGAGGCGCAGCGCGCCCGCTCCCGCGGGCAGGAGGTCTACCTCGAAACGTGCCCGCAGTATCTTCTTCTCACGGACGAGCGGTACCGCGGGGCCGGCGGCGCGAAGTTCGTGATGTCTCCGCCGCTCAGGAAACAGGAGGACTGCGACGCGCTCTGGCGGGGGCTCGCCGAAGGCGATATCGATTTTATCGGCACCGACCATTGCTCGTTTACCATGGCGCAGAAGGCGCGCGGAAAGGATGATTTTTCCCTCACGCCCAACGGAAGCGCGGGCGTGCAGCACAGGGGCGAGCTGCTCTGCACCTATGGCGTGCGCGCGGGGAGGATCACGCTGCCCCGCATGGTGGAGCTTTTAAGCCACAATCCCGCGCGCCTGTTCGGCATGGAGGGCCGCGGAAAGGTCGCCGAAGGCTATGCCGCCGACCTCGCCGTGTGGGACCCCGCGGCTTCGTATTGCATAACGGATGAGAATCCGGCGCACGCTTGCGATAACTCCCCTTACGCGGGCTTTGAGATCGAGGGGCGCGCGCGCGACGTGTTCGTGAACGGCGCGCACGCGGTCGAAAACTTCGCCCTCGCAAAGCCCGGCATGGGGAAATACATTTGCCGAAAGGGCTGCATACACACCCGATGAAGCTCGTATGCATCTTAATGGCCGCGGGCGCGGGCAAGCGCTTCGGCTCGAACAAGCTCGTCGCGCTCTACGAGGGAAAGCCGCTCTACGAGCGCGCGATGGACGCGATCCCCGCGGAAAAGCTCGATCGCGTCATCGTCGTGACCGGCTGCGAGGACATCCTCGCCGAGGCGGAGGAGCGCGGCTTCGAGACCGTCCTCAACGACAGGCCGGAGGACGGCGTGTCCCTCACCATCCGCCTCGGGCTTGCGCGCGCGAAGGGGCTCGGCGCGGACGCCGCGATGTTCATGGTCTGCGACCAGCCCCGCCTGACGCGCGGGAGCGTCGCGAAGCTCATCGACGCTTTCCGCGCAGATCCCGATCGCATCGCGCTCATGGCCGACGGCTCCCGCCGCGGCAATCCGGCGATCTTTCCCGAAGCGTACTTCGGCGAGCTTTGCGATCTGCCCGAGGACGCGGGCGGCAGCCTCGTGATCTGCCGCCACGAGGACCGCCTCACGCTCCACCAGATCGGCGACCCGCGCGAGCTTGTCGACGTGGACAGGCGGGAACAGTTGGGCAATTGACAATTGACAATTGACAATCAAGGAACGCCGACGGGGACGGGATTGCAGAGGCTTGCCGGCGCGGACAGGCGGGAACAGTTGGGCAATTGACAATTGATCATTGACAATTGACAATCAAGGAACCGTCCCCATGCCCTCTAACCGCCCGCCATCGAATAAAAAGGAGCCTTCTTTATGTTCGAAACCCTCAAAGGCACCATCATCCACGCCCCCGAACCGGGCAAAACGGAAATCCTCGAGGACGGATACCTGCTCCTGCGAGACGGCGCGATCGAGGGGATTTTTCCCGCGCTGCCCGAGGGCTGCGAGCCGGAGCGCGCATACGACTTCACGGGCAAGCTCGTCATACCCTCGTTCGCCGACCTGCATCTGCACGCGCCGCAGTACGCCATGCTCGGCATGGGCATGGATCTGCCCCTCATCGAGTGGCTCAACGCCTATACGTTCAAGACCGAGGCGCTCTTTTCCGACCCCGTTTTCGCGCGCGAGGTCTACGGCGCGCTCGCGGACAACCTGATCCGCCTCGGCACGACGCGCGTTTGCATCTACGCGAGCATACACCGGGAGAGCGCGCACATACTCATGGAGGAACTCGAGCGCGTCGGCGTCACGGGCTTCGCCGGCAAGGTCAACATGGACAGGAACACCGCGCCGGAGCTGACCGAGACGCCCGAGGGTTCGCTCGCCGAAACGCGACGCTTCATCGAGGAGTGCCGCGCGCGGGGATATAAGCACCTTTCGCCCATACTCACGCCGCGCTTCACGCCCTCCTGCTCGGACGCGCTGCTCGAAGGCCTGGCGAAGATCGCGGACGAGTACGATGTTCCCATACAGAGCCACCTCTCGGAGAACGACATCGAAATTGAACTTGTGAAAAAGCTCTGCCCGGACTGCGAAGGCTACTGGGACAGCTACGCCAGGCGCGGCCTCTGGCGCGATGGGACGATCATGGCGCACTGCGTCCACAGCGACGAAGCTGAGCGCGCCGCCATAAAGGACGCGGGCGTGTGGGTCGCCCACTGCCCGGACTCGAACACGAACATCTATTCCGGCGTGGCGCCGGTTCGTGTGATGCTGGACGAGGGCATCCGCGTGGCGCTCGGTTCGGATATCGCGGGCGGCGCGAAGCTCTCGATGTTCCACGTGATGGGCGAGGCCATCCGCGCCTCGAAAACGCGGTATTACTACTCCGGCAAACGCGAGGAGGAACGGTTTTTGGCCGTGTCCGAGGCGTTTTATCTCGCGACCTCCGCGGGCGCGGCATACTTCGGCGCGGGGCCGGGCTTCGCCAAAGGCGACATGCTCCACGCGGCGGTGCTTTCGGATGAAACCCTGCCGCCCTCGCGAAAGCTCACTTCGCTCGAGCGGCTCGAGCGGCTCATCTACGCGGACGACGCGCGCTGCGTGAGGGCGGTGTGGAGCGAAGGGGTAAAACGATTTTAGTAATTGACAATGGCACAATTGACAATTAAAGAACGCCGCCTGCGGGCGGGAAATCCGGGATGAATTTTCATCCGTTCAATCCCCCGTTTATCGCAGGGGCGGATATTATCCGCCCGGAGAACGAAACAAAACCGGCTTCCGTCATTCAAGCGGAAGCCGATTCTTATTTACATAATTGTCAATTATCAATTATCAATTGTCAATTGCCTAAGCGTCGTAAATCCCCAATATCGCGATGCCCGCGATGATGCCCGCGATGCAGACATAGTGCTTCCAGCCGAGCTTTTCCTTGAGGAATATACGGCTCCAGACGACCGAGAGCGCGCAGTAGCACGAGATGACCGGCGCCGCGAGCATGGCGTTCGCGCCGAGGGCGAACACGTAGGCGAACTGGCCGCCCGTTTCGAACAGCGCGCCGACGTATTTGGGCGCTTCCTGCTTGGGGAAGAACTTCTGCTTTTTGACGAGCTTCACGTAAACGAAGCTCGCGGCGGCACACAGCAGGAACGTCAGCTCGTAGGCCGTGTTGGCGGCGTTCTCGTCGAGGGTTTCGAGCACGAGGCCGTCCGCGAAGGTGCCCGCCGCGTCGAGCAGGCAGTACGCCACGGGAATCAGCAGGGCAAGCAGGCTTTTTGAATACTTGAAGTTGCCCGCCTGCTGGCGGAGGCCGCGCAGCTCCTCGTCCTCGGTCATCTGCACGACGCCGAGCATCAATACGCCCACGCCGATGAGCCCCACGGCGACGAGCTGCGGGGCCTCTATGGTTTCGCCCATGATGAGGTACAGCGCCACGACTACCGCGCCCGAAGTGTTGCAGATGGGCGAACTGATCGACAGCTCGATGTAGCGAAGGCCGAGGTAGCCCAGCGTCATCGAGAGTATGTAGAGCGCGCTCACGGGCAGGTAGCGCAGAAACACGTCGAGCGTCATGACCGTTCCGCCGAAGATCATCTCATACGCCGCGTGCAGACCCATCACGGCGCCCACGGCGACGACCATCTTCAGGTGACTGTACTTGTCACTCCGGTCGGTGCAGCCTATTTTGGAAAAGAGATCGGAGCCGCTCCAGCACAGCAGTGCGGCCAGGGAGAGCGCAAACCACATGGAAAACTTGCCTCCTCTTTCGGTTTGGGGAGCGCGGATTACAGGTCATAATTATACAGAATCCCCGGTTCCGTGTAAAGAAACAATACGGGGGCAAGGGTGATCGACAACCGGATTTATTCGAACAGCCTTCGTTTTAAGCGGCCGCGGTTTCGATTTGCCCGTTGCAGGGGCGTCCCCGCCGCCTCCTGCCCGCATGCAATTCCTGCCGAATCCGGGAAATAAAACGCAGAACGGGAAATATCCCCTTTCAAGATTCCTCCGCATTTGGTATAATCGACCGGGCGAACGGAGGGCTATGAAGGGAAACGGGTTCGACATCGTCATACTCGGCGCGGGCCACGCGGGCGTAGAGGCCGCGCTCGCCTGCGCGCGCATGGGCTTTTCGACGCTGTGCCTGGCGCTCAACCTCGACGCCGTGGCGCTCATGGCGTGCAACCCGTCCGTCGGCGGCACGTCCAAGGGCCACCTCGTGCGCGAGATCGACGCGCTCGGCGGCGAGATGGGGCTTGCGGCGGACGACGCGTACATACAGGTGCGCATGCTCAACACCGGCAAAGGCCCCGCCGTGCAGTCGCTGCGCGCGCAGATCGACAAGCGCCTTTATCACGAGCGCATGAAGCGCGCGCTCGAGGGGCAGGAGAACCTGTTGCTCCTTCAGGGCGAGTGCGCCCGAATCGAAACGCAAAACGGCCGCGTGCGCGGCATCCGCCTCTCGGGCGGACTGAACAGCGCGGGGGAGAGCATTCCCTGCCGCGCCGTCGTCGTGGCGACCGGCGTCTATATGAAAAGCCGCGTGCTCATAGGCGACCGCGCGTGGGAGAGCGGCCCCGCGGGGCTGATGCGCGCGGAGGAGCTTTCCCTGTCGCTCAGGGACCTCGGCTTCAACCTTCGCCGCTTCAAGACCGGCACGCCCGCGCGCGTTTCCGGGCGCAGCCTCGACTATGCGAGTATGGAGCTCCAGCCCGGGGACGAGCCGCAGCCGCATTTTTCCTTCCTCACGGGCGACCTGACCCGCGAGCAGACCCCCTGCTATCTGACCTACACCAACGGGGCGACCCACGACGTCATCCGCGCGAACCTGCACAGGAGCGCCATGTACTCCGGCCTCATCCGCGCGACGGGCACGCGGTACTGCCCGAGCATCGAGGACAAGATCACGCGCTTCGCCGACAAGGAGCGCCACCAGATATTCATCGAGCCGGAAGGGCTTTCGACCGACGAGAAATACGTGCAGGGCATGAGCACCTCGCTTCCCGCGGACGTGCAGCGGGAGATGCTGCGCACGATACCGGGCCTGGAGAACTGCCGCGTCACGCGCTACGGCTACGCCATCGAGTACGACTGCATAGACCCCTTGTCGCTCGACGCGGCGCTGCGCGCGCGCGGCATCGAAGGCTTGTACTTCGCGGGGCAGATCAACGGCAGCTCGGGCTACGAGGAGGCCGCCGCGCAGGGGCTTTACGCCGGGATCAACGCCGCGCTCGCGCTCAGGGGGGAACCGCCGCTGATTCTCTCGCGCGCGGACGCGTACATAGGCGTGCTGTGCGACGACCTCACGGGCAAGGGCACCAACGAGCCGTACCGCATGATGACCAGCCGCGCGGAATACCGGCTGCTGCTTCGCCAGGACAACGCGGATGAGCGCCTTACCGGGCTTGCGCGCAGGACGGGCCTCGTTTCGCACGCGCGCTACGCCCGCCTCATGCGCAAGCGCGAGGAGATCGCCCGCGCGAAGGCCGCGCTCAATGCCTCCGTCGCGCCGGGGGAGGCGCTGGCCAAACTGCTCGAGAGCCGCGGGGAAGCCGTGCCGCGCTCGGGCGCGAGGCTCGGCGATCTGCTGCTGCGGCGCGGCGTTGCATATACGGATCTGCTCGCGCTCTACCCGCAGGCGCTCCCCGCGCTCTCGCCGGAGGCGCGGGAGGCCGTCGAACTCGACGCGCGCTACGCGGGCTACATCGAAAAGGAAAAGGCGCTGCTCGCGCGCTTTCGCGCGCTCGAGGATACGCCGCTGCCGCCCTCGCTCGACTATTCGGGCATGGACGGCCTTCGCATCGAGGCGCGCCAGAAGCTCGCCGCCGCGAAGCCCGAGAGCCTCGGCCGCGCGAGCCGCATCCCCGGCGTGTCGCCGGCGGACGTGGCGGTTTTAATGATCTACCTGAAAAAACAAGCCGTGGAGGACGGACGCGAGGGTAATTGACAATTGACAATCAGGAACGCCGCCGCGGGCGGGATTCATGCAGAGGCGGCCCCGCGCGGTCATCCGCCGATTGACAATCGGGGAACGGTTCATCGTTTTGCAGGGGCGGATATCATCCGCCCGCCGATTGATAAAAACGTTCGAAAGGGCACCATGGAAATCGACGGCTTCATCGAAAAATACATTCCGCAAGCAAGCGGGGAACAGAGGGCGAAATTCGCCCGCTACTTCGCGCTGCTCGCCGAATGGAACCAAAGGGTGAACCTGACCGCCATCACGGAGCCCGAGGAGGTCGCGGCCAAGCATTTCGCGGACAGCCTGCTGCCCATGGAGCTGATCCCCAAAGGCGCGCGCTGCGTCGACGTGGGCACGGGCGCGGGTTTTCCCGGCGTGCCGCTGCTGATCATGCGGCCGGATCTCTCCATGACGCTGCTCGACTCTCTTAAAAAGCGGCTCGCGTTCCTCGAAACGCTGCTCGGGGAACTGAACCTTCGCGCCGCGCCCGTCCATATGCGCGCGGAGGACGCGGGGCGCGACCCGGCGCACCGCGCGCGCTACGACGTCGCCCTCGCGCGGGCCGTGGCGAGCGCGTCCGCGCTTATGGAGTGGACGGCGCCGCTCGTTCGCGTCGGCGGCACGGCGCTCTTCTACAAGGGGCCCAAGGCCGACGAGGAGCTGGCTTCCGCCTCGCGCGCGACGCGGCTGCTCCGCCTCGAAGCCGAACTCGTCGATTACAACGTCCCCTGGGGGGAGCGGCGCGTGATGCTCGTCAAAAAAACCGCGCCCACGCCCAAGGAATATCCGAGGAAGGCCGGTAGCGCCGAGAAGAACCCGCTCTAGCCCGATTTCCCCCGCGAAGGACGACTTCTTTTGCCGAAACCGCGCGAACTTCGCCGCGCGGCAGGATTTTTTCAATTCGCGCAGAACGCACAGAACAGGGAGGATGCCGCCATGCCCGTATTCGACTTTTTGAAGGACAACCCCGCGGCGGACAAAAGCCGCCAGCTCGTGGAGCTGCCCGTCGCGAAGATCCGCCCGAATCCGTACCAGCCGCGCACGGCCTTCGACGAGGAGAGCATCGCGGAGCTCGCGCAATCTATCAGGCAGGTGGGGCTTTTGCAGCCTCTGCTCGTGCGGCGCGTGGGGGACGTCTACGAACTCGTCGCGGGAGAACGCCGCCTGCGCGCGGTGACGAGCCTCGGCTTGACGCGCGTGAGCTGCATCGTGCAGCAGGAGGTCATGGACGAGACGAGCGCCGTCATGGCGCTGATCGAGAATTTGCAGCGCGAGGATTTGCATTATCTCGAGGAGGCGCAGTGCTACGCGTCGCTGCTTGAAACCTACGGCCTCACGCAGGAGGGGCTCGCGGAACGCGTGGGCAAAAGCCAGTCCTCCATCGCCAACAAGCTGCGCCTGTTGAAGCTTTCCGACGAGGTCAAGTCCGCCATGACCGAGGCGCGCCTCTCGGAGCGGCACGCGCGCGCTCTCTTAAAGCTCAACGACGACCGGAGCCGCCTCGACTTCGTGAAGAAGATATCCGAACGCGGCCTTTCGGTCAAGGAGACCGAGCAGCTCGTCGAAAAGACGCTCAACCGCCTCTACGACGAAAAGGCCGACGGCGCGAAGCCGCGGCCCGTCATCATCCGCCTGATCCGCGACTACCGTATCTTCATGAACACCATCAACGACGCGGTCAACGCCCTTCGCGAATCCGGCATGACCGTCGAGGTCGAACAGGAAGACCGCGCCGACGGCGTGGACATCAGCATACGCGTCACGCGGAAAATCTGAATTCGGATTTTCGGTAAATTACGATTCGATTTTTAGCTTCTGCGTTATAGCAAAAGCGCTCCGGATTCATTCGCGTGAAAAGTGTTATCTGTTCGCCATTAGCCGTGATCAGCGGCAATTTTCGATTGCCGTCAGTCACAGCACCTTGCTCAGGAATTCCTTCGTCCTCTCCATCTTCGGACGCGCGAACAGCTCGGCGGGCGGGCCGCTCTCGACGATGACGCCGTTGTCCATGAAAAGCACGCGGTCGGAGATCTCGCGCGCGAAGCCCATTTCGTGCGTGACGATGACGGTGGTCATGCCCTCGGCGACGAGGCCGCGGATCACCGCGAGCACCTCGCCGACCATCTCGGGGTCGAGCGCGCTCGTGGGCTCGTCGAAGAGCATCACGTCCGGCTCCATGGCGAGGGCCCGCACGATGGCGAGGCGCTGCTTCTGCCCGCCGGAGAGGCGCGCGGGATGCTCCGCGTACTTGTCGGCGAGGCCGACGCGCGCGAGCAGCGCGCGCGCCATATCGTCCGCCTCGCGCCGCGTCTTTTTCTTCACGAGCATGGGCGCGAGCATGATGTTCTCGGCCGCGCTCAGGTGCGGGAACACGTTGAACTGCTGGAACACCATGCCCATGCGCCGGCGGTGAACGCCCGCGTCCGCGCCCTTTTGCGTGATGTCCGCGCCCTCGAAGAGGATCGCGCCGGAGTCGGGCTTCTCGAGCAGGTTGAGGCAGCGCAAAAACGTGCTCTTGCCCCCGCCCGAGGGGCCGACGACGGAGACGACCTCGCCCTTCCCGATGCGCTCGCTCACGCCGCGCAGCACCGCGAGCTTGCCGAAGCTTTTATAAAGGTCGACGGTTTCAATCACTTGCCTTGAGCCTCCTCTCGAAGCGCAAAACGGCCTTGCTGAGCGTGAAGGTGAGCGCGAAGTAGATGAAGCCCACGATCATCAGCGGCTCTATGACGAGGTAGGTGTTGCCCTGCACCGTGCGAAACGCGCTCATCAGATCCCCCACGAAGAAGGTCGAGGCGAGCGAGGTTTCCTTGATGACCATGACGAACTCGTTGCCCAGGGCCGGCAGTATGTTCTTGATCGCCTGGGGCATGACGATGCGGAGCATGGTCTGCCTTTTGGTGAGCCCGAGGCTCAGCCCCGCTTCGGTCTGCCCGCGGTCCACGGCCTGGACGCCGCTTCTGATGATCTCCGACACGTAGGCGGAGCTGTTGATGACGAGCGCCACCGCCACGCAGACGAACTTCGACGGGTTGACCGCCAGGAACCACCGGGGCAGTATCAGGTAAAAGAAGAACAGCTGGAGCAGCGCGGGCGTGCCGCGGATCAGCTCGATGTAGGCCGACATGAGCCAGTTGAGCGGCTTAACGCGCGACATGCGCATGAGCGCGACCAGCGCGCCCAGCACCGTGCCCGCCGCCACGGCGATGACCGAGAGCAGCAGCGTATAGCCCAGCCCCTGCAGAAACACGCCGCCGTATTTTTCAACGAGCCTGAAAATCAGTTCCATCGCGCTGCCCCGCCGATCGACGCCATATTGCCGTTATTCGGAAACATCGATCCCGAGGGTCGCCGCGAGCGCCTTCGCGTCCGCGTACCAGCCGCCGTAAAGCCCGGCGTCGTAGGCGCCCTTGAGTATCTCGTTTATTTTGGCGGTCAGCTCGTCCTCGCCCTTGGGGATCAGCACAAGGTTGCCCTCGTCCTCGATCGCGAACTGGAATTCGGAGAGCGCGAGCTCCGGATACGTCGCGATGAACGCCTCGCCGTTGCCCTTGGCCACGCATACGGCGTCCACATAGCCGTTGATCAGCTCCTGCACGGCGGTGTTGAGGTCCACGATGGGGTTGGCGACCGCGTCGGGAAGCTGCTCGCTCAGAAGGCTCATCTGCAGCGAAGCGTTCTGCGCGGAGACCTTCTTGCCAGCGAAATCCTCCCCGGTTTTGAGCGCGTCGGCGTTCGAGGCGAGTATCAGTATGCACTGCTCGGACTCGTTGTCCCCCGCGTAATAAAAATCGGAAAGGTTGAAGTTCTCCGCGCGCTCGGGCATATAGGAGTAGCCGGAGATCGAAATGTCCGCGCCGCCCTCGGCCACGGCGGCCTGGCAGGCCGTGAAGTCCATCGCCTCGATGACGAGCTCGACGCCCAGCGCGTCCGCGATGTATCCGGCAAGCGTCACGTCGAAGCCGACGTACTGGTCCTGGCCGGTTTTCGACGCGTCCGTGAACTCCATGGGCGCGAAGTCGGGGCTCATCGATACGACGAGCCGGCCCGTCTTTTGGATCTTGTCGAGCACGCTGGCGTAGCTTTCAGCCTGCTTGCAGCCGCAGAGCGCGAACGGGAGCGCGAGCGCCAGCGCCAATAACCTGCATAGTTTTTTCATGTTTATGTATCCTCCGCATTTTCAATATGCCGTAAAGCATACGACTTTCCAAGCGGAGTGTCAAGTACAAATACGTATAATTATACAATATTATTTTGCAAATAAGCTTATATTATATGTATAAAGCGCATATATACTGACGCCGCGAGCGAGCGCGGACATGAAAAAACCGCGGAGCCTTTTCCGCGGCGCCGGTATGGCGTTTAATTTTATGCAATTTCGCGCGCCTCGTCGTCCGGCCCGAGCCGGCCCGCGCCGAGCGGCTCGCCCTCAACGCGCGCGACGAAGGCGCTCATGTCGTCGTTGTAGCCGCGCTCGATGCCCGCGGCGATGAGTGCGTCCGCGGCGTCCTGCACGGTGTTCGCGCCGCCCACGCGCTCCACGATGGCGGCGACCAGCTCCATGCCCAGGGCCTCCATCAGCCCGGCCGTCATCATGACGAAGGCGTCGTTGCGGCGAAGCTGCGCGCCGCACACGCCCGCGCGCGCTTCCGGAAGTATGCCCGCGGGCAGGGCGGGGCTTTCGATGAGGCGCACGCGGCCCTCGCGCAATATGTAAGAGGGAGGCGCGCCGAACTTGAGCATGCGCAGCTCGCCCGTCATCAGATCGACGAGCGCCGCGTCGAGCGTGGCGTAGGTTTCCTCCCCGCAAAGCAGCATCAGATCGTTCACGCCGCGCTGCGCCGCGTCCTCGTCGTAGCCGACGCTGAGCATGTCCGCCAGCAGCGCCGCGGCGGTCGAGCTTTCGCGGTGCGCCGCGTCCCCCGTGCCCATGCCGTCGCTGAGGATAAAGATCGCCGTATCCCCAGCGCGGCGCATGGCCAGCGCATCCCCTGTGAGCGCGCTGCCTTTCATGGGCACACCCGCGGTGGCCGTCACGAGCCGGACCCGGCACCGCATCAATGCTTCGGACCCGGCCGCGAGCTTTTCCATGGCGTCCCCCATGCCGGTCAAATGGCTGTGCGCGAGCGTATCCCCGCCGACGCTGCCCCCGATATACTGGGCGATACCCTTGGCGACGCCGGCGGCGTCCATGAGGCTGCGGCGGGTTTTTCTCAGCGCACCGGCCGCGCCCGAGCGCTCCCTGCACAAAGCTATGGCGGAGAGCAGCATGGCGACGAGCCCGGCGGCCATTGCGGCCGGTTTGGAGAGGAACAGAGCCCCCGCGAGCAGCGCGAGGAGCATGACGAGGGTCAGCGCGTCCACGCGCGAAAGGCGCCTCCCGCTCAAATAGCCCGTGAGCGCGCGCATGCCGCGCGCGATGACCGCGGCGATCGCGGGCGAAGTCAGAAGGCAGCCCGCGCCCATGAAGAATTCTTCCCCCCAGGCCGGATATATGAAGGGGAGCAGCGCCGCCTGCGCCAAAGCCATGACGGCAAACGCGCGCAGCAGCGCCGCGTTGCGTCCCTTTGGCGCGCGCAGCAGGGAGAGTATCAGCTCGGTCCCGCCAAAGAGCGCGCACGCCGAAAAGGATGCGAAGCTTTTCGACGCGAGCGTGCCCATAAGCGCGCCCACGAGCACGAAGCAGGCGTCGTCCAGGCACAGCCACGCCGCGGCGACGGCGGGCAGCGCCAGAGGCGAGAACCCGAACATGCCCGCGGCGCCGCAAAGGAACCCCGCCCCGACGCGCATGGCCTTCATGGGCGCCGCGCGGAGCGCGGACGCCGAGAGAACCGATTTGATCCCGATCGCTTCTGCTGAATGCACGGCAGACTTTCCCCTTTGACATGATGTGGAACCAGTATAGCCTGTCCGGGTGCCGCAGGTTGTCGAAGCGCGGGCCATAATCCTGTCGAATCGCTTCTATAAAGGCATCAAATGGAAATAACCATGGTGACGCCGCAAAAAAAGCGCTATAATCTTGTATATCTTTACGGAGGTGCCGCGATATGACAAACACCATGCTCGCCATGGGTTACGCGACGCCGGTGCGCCTGTGCGCCGCGTCGCCTTCCATAACGCTCGGCGACCCCGCCGCCAACGCCGAGGCCGTCGTCCGCATGATAAAAAAGGCCGAGGAGATCGGCGCGGATTACCTCGCCTTGCCCGAATTGTGCCTCGCGGGCGCGACGCTCGGCTCGCTTTTGAAGAGCGAGGTCATACTCGACGCCTCCAGGGCCGCGCTCACGCGCGTGTGCGAAGCCACGCGCCAATGCGGCGTGACCGTGTCGGTGGGGCTTCCCTACGTGATTGGCGGGTTTCCCCGAAGCTGCATCGCCCTGATCCGCGGCAGCCGCGTGATCGCCATATTCCCCTCCTCGAGCGGGGAGAACCCCTTCGGCTTCCTGCCGGCGATGGACCGCACCGCGCCGGCGCGCCAGCCGCTCACGCCCGTGTCGAAGCTCGCCGCCGGTTTCGGGGACGAGCTCTTCCGCGCCGGGCACGAGCCGCGCGAGGGCTACGTGATGCTGCTTTCAAGCGCGCTCAACGCCACGGCCAAGAGCTACCACGCGACGCGGGACGCGCTTTGCGCCTTCACCGCGCGCACGGGCATGGCCGTCGCCTACGCTTCTCCGGGCAGCGGGGAGAGCACGACCGGCTTCGTGTTCGACGGCCTGTGCGCCGTCGCCTCGCAGGGCGAAATACTCGCGCTCTCCGAACCGCTCGAGGAGGAGCCCTTCGTCTACGCCGACGTTCAGCCCGACCGGCTCGCCTCCTTCGAGCCGTACACCGCCGCGGAGGACGAGGGCGCGTACGTTTCCCGCAATTCGCTCGTCGCGCGCGACCAGCTTCGCCGCATACTCGAACTGCAGGGCGCGGCGCTCGCGCGCAGGATCTCCCACATCGGCGCGCGCGGCTGCGTCGTGGGCGTGTCGGGCGGGCTCGACAGCGCGCTGGCGCTGCTGGCCGCCTGCGCGGCCATGGACCGGCTCGGCAAGCCGAGGGAGGACATACTCGGCGTGTCCATGCCGGGCTTCGGCACCACAGGGCGCACGCACGGCAACGCCGAAAAGCTCGTGCGCTCGCTCGGGTGCGAATTCCGCGAAATTTCGGTCGTGCCCGCGTGCCGCCGGCATTTCGAGGACATCGGGCATGACGAAACCATCCGCGACAGCGTCTATGAGAACGCGCAGGCGCGCGAGCGCACGAAGATACTGCTCGCCCTCTCCAACAAGCTGAACCTGCTCGATGTGGGCACGGGCGACCTCTCCGAGGCGGCGCTCGGCTGGACGACCTTCGGCGGGGACCACCTCGCGCAATACGGCGTCAACGGCTCCATCCCGAAAACCGTCGTCCGCCGCGTCGTGAAGGAGGCCTGCTCGCGCTTCCCCGAGGCCGCAAAAACCCTCGAGGACATACTCGCGACCCCGGTCAGCCCCGAGCTGCTGCCGCCCGTGGACGGCGTGATCTCGCAGAAAACCGAGGAGCTCGTGGGCGCGTACGAGCTGCACGACTTCTTCCTTTATCAGTTCATGAAGGGCGCACGGCCCAGGCGGATATTCGAGGCAGCCCTCGCGGAGCTCGATTTCCCCAGGGAGGAGATCCACCGCGTGCTGGGCATATTCCTTCGCCGCTTCTTCGCGCAGCAGTACAAGCGCAACTGCGCGCCCGAGGCGCCTCTGATCTGCCTGTCGATCAGCCCCGCCGTGTTCGACATGCCCTCGGATATGACCGGCGCGGCCTATCTGCGCGAGTACGAGGCCATTGGCTGCGGGCAGCTGGCGATTGACAATTAAAAATTGATCGCTGACAATCATTCCCTGCGCGCCAATCCATGGTATAATAAGCGCAGCAACTCACGGAGGATATCGTATGACCGCACCCGTGCTCCTTATTATGGCCGCAGGCATGGGCAGCCGCTACGGCGGGCTCAAGCAGATCGACCCCGTGGACGATCACGGCAACATCATCATCGACTTCTCGATTTACGACGCGCTGCGCGCGGGCTTCGGGGAAGTCGTGCTGCTCATCAAGCGCGAGATCGAGCGGGAGTTCCGCGAGGCCGTGGGCGACCGCGTCGCCTCGCGCGCCAAGGTGACCTACGCGTTCCAGGAGTTCGACAAGATCCCCGCGGGCGTCGTTTTGCCCGAAGGGCGCGCGAAGCCTTTGGGCACTACGCACGCGGTGCTCTGCGCGCGGGAAGCCGTCGCGGGCAGGCCCTTCGCGGTCATCAACGCGGATGATTTTTACGGCGCGGAGGCGTTCGCCATACTCAAAGACTTCCTTGCGGCGGGGCGCGGCGAGAACGAGCACGCGGCCGTGGGCTACCGCGTCGAGAACACGCTCACGGACAACGGCAGCGTCACGCGCGGCGTGTGCGAGGTGGACGGCGGCGGATACCTCGCGGACATCGTCGAGCGCATGAAGATCGTAAAGACTCCCGGGGGCGCGGCCTACGTCGCCGAGGACGGGGCGCTCGTGCGCATCCCCGCGGGCACGACCGTTTCGATGAACTGCTGGGCGTTCAATCAGGGAATATTCGGGAAGTTCGAAAAACGCTTCGCGCGCGACCTCGCGCCGGGGCTCGCGAAAAACCCGCAAAAATATGAGGATCTCCTGCCTATGGCCGTGTGCGAGGCGCTGCACGACGGGGAAACGACCGTCAAGGTCATCCCCACGCGCGAAAGCTGGTTCGGCGTGACCTACAAAGAGGACATGCCCCTCGTGCGGCAGAGCATCGCCACGCTCAAGCGCCGCGGGCTGTATCCCGAAACGCTCTGGGGTTGAGCCGCAACCGTCAAATCCGGCCGCAGCGGGTCTGGGGCCGTTGTGAAAGTGAGGAAAACGGATGAATTTCGATTTCGCCGCGCTGGACGCGGCCATCGACGCGCGCGTAAAGCGCAAGGAGCTGCCCGGCGTGTCCGTGGCGATCCATTCCCGCGACGGCCTGCTCTTCCATAAGGGCTACGGCTTCGCGGACGTCGAGGCGGGCCGCGCCATAGACGCGGACACCGTCATGGGCGTCGCCTCGATGAGCAAGTCCATGACGACGCTCGCCCTGGCCATACTCGAGGCCGAGGGGAAGTTCAGCTTCGACGACCCGGTCGTCAAGTATTTCCCGAACTTCCGCGTGCCGGGCAATCCCGTCGAGGATGTGACCTGCCGCCACCTTGCGACGCATACGGCGGGCATACCGCCTATGGAGCCGCTCGAGTGGTCGATCGCCGTGAACACGCAAAGCGCGCGCGAGAGCAAGTGGCGCGAGGAAATGCAGCGCACCTCCCCGAACCGGATGGACGAAATCGGCCAGATCGTCGACTACATCGCCGAGGGGCGCTACCCGACGCTCGGGCAGGCCGGCGAAATCATGAGTTATTCCAACGAGGGCTACGCCATACTTTCCTATATTGCGGACATCGCTTCCGGCACGACGCTCGAGGCGTTCCTCAAGGAGCGCGTGTTCGGCCCCATAGGCATGACGCGCAGCGTGCTGGACCTCGACGGAAGCGAAGCCAAGGCGCTCGCCGCGGACGGCAACATCACGCGCCTCTACGGCAAGGATGAGAACGGCGAACTCACCGTGGACGATGAATGGTCCGTGCTGCCGCCGTTTCGCGGGTGCGCCTGCGTCAAGAGCACCGCGCGCGACATGGCGCGCTATTACCAGTGCATCTCCGACGGCGGCGTGATCGACGGCGTGCAGGCCATACCCGCCGCGGCCGCGGAACTGCTCGTCGGCTCCGCCTTCCCCGAGGGGGAGAAGCCGTTCTATTGCCTGGGGCTCAACAAGCGCGTGAAGCATGGGAGCGTCATCTGCGAGCACGCGGGCGGGCTGCACGGGGTCTCCTCGTTTGGCGGCATGCTCAAGGGCGAGGGCTTCGGCTTCTCCGCGCTGTGCAACAAGGGCGACGAGGATACGGACGACATCTGCTGGATGATGTACAACGCGATCATGGGCCGCCCGCTCGAGGAGGACCACCGCTGGCTTCACCCCGCGCCGTACGCCTTCTCGGAGCCGGGGATGCTCACGGGCGGCTACATCTGCCACGAGGGCATGCCCGTGGTCGTGGACATACTTGAAAAGGACGGCAAGCTCGTCGCCCAAAGCCAGGACGGCGCGGGCGAGATGGTCTACTGCGGCGGCACGTGGTTCACCATCTGGCGCGAGGGCAAGTACGCCGGGCGCGTGCGTTTCCTCGTGCGCGAGGGCAAAGCCTGGGCCGCGATGTTCTACACGAGGGTTTATCGGCGGCTGGACCAATGACGAGCGGCAAAACAACGGTTTGAATTCCCGCGGCCCTCGCGAAAAGCGAAGGCCGCGCTTCATTTTAGGCGCCGGATATGCTTGCGCAGCCCGGATCTGTTAAAACGGAAACGGACTTCCGCTTTCAAGCGAAAACCCGTTCGAATCCGAGGAAGTTATTCACCGTTGTTCGCCATTGGCTGTTACGGCCTGTTCTCCTCGATCCACTCGTCCATGGCGGGCAGTATGAAGTTGAAGTACGTCGGCCCCAGGTCGAGGAACGCCTTGTTGTAGGCGAGGCGGTCGAAGGACGAGCCGCAGACCATCTGCGCTTTGCGCAGCTCCTGCTGAAACATCGTGAAGCCCATGGCGTACTTGAGGAAGTAGAACGGATTTTCCACGGCGTACTTGTAGTAGACCGACCCGAGCTCGTTGGCCGCGTCCGTGTCGTAATACTGCGCGACGTAGGCGATCGCGCCCTCCTTCGTGGTGCCCTCGTAATTGACCTTGACGCTGATGATCGCGGGCAGCAGCAGATTGCCGAGCGTGGAGTTCGCGCTCATGAAGCGGCAGTAGTTGTTGGAGAAACGCGTGTTGTAAGTGTCGAAGAACACCTCGCCCGCCTGCGACCAGCACTCGTAATATCCGGTCAGGTCCAAAACCTGGCGCGCGTAGCCGGTCTGCTCGAGCAGCGTGCGCACGTACTGGTAATGGTACATGTGCCCGGGATAGCCCTCGTGGGCGAGCGTGTCGAGGAAGCGCGTGTCCTCGCCGAGCGTTTTGGCGTTGAGTATGATGAGGTTCTCGCTCGCGTCGTCCACGGGCGGCACGAGATAGGCCGCGGGGCTGAACTGGTCCTCGAGCTCCTCCGGGCAGTCCATGAAGGTGACGCTGTGCTCGGGAAGCTCGGGGAAATAGCCCTGCATGAGCGTTTCGAGATAATCGAGATTCTCCTGGGTGGAGCCGACGGAAAGCGTGATCTGGTCGAAGTTGTCGCAGACGCTCGGCTCCTTGCGCATGGTGTCGCGGATGACGCTGATCTGGTATTCGAGCTCCTTTTCGAGCGTATCGAGGGCATCCCCGGGCGCGATGGCCGAGCAGGCGTTGTAGCTGAGCTCCAGCTCGAAGTAACGCAGGCCCTCCTCGCCGAAGGCGCACAGGCCCGCCGCGTTGGCGCCGCTTCCGCGAAGCGGCTTAAGCCCGTCGTAAAGGTCCTTGTAGGATGCGACGAGCGCGTCGACGAGCTCGTCGTTGCGCTTCTCGTAGGCCTTTCGCTGGTCGTCGCTCAGCTCGATCCCGGCGATTGCCTCGTCGAACGTCGCGCGCAGGAACAGCGTTTTCTTGGCGTCGATGACGTCCTTGAGCTGCCCGAGCACCTCGTCGAGCGCTTCGTCGGTCATGAACAGGCCTTTTTCGGCCTTTTCCTGCTCGAACTTGAGCACGAGCCCCATGATGCGCGGCGTGTCGGCCAACAGCGTCAGATACCCCTCTATGTCCTCGACGGAATCGATGTCGTAGAAGGTCATGTTGAGCGGCAAATTGGAGTGCAGCCCGACGATGGTGTCGAGCACCTCGCCGTAATAATAATAATCGAAGCTCTCGATGCTCCAGCTCAGATATTGCTCGAGCGTATCGTAGGTGAGTTGGTCCTCGGGGGAAAGCGCGTCGCGCCCGATGGCGCGCAGGCGCTCGAGCCAGGCCTTCTCCCGCTCCGTCTCGGCGCGGGCGTCCTCATAGCTGAAGGTCCCCCAGCCGGTTTCCGGATCGCTCATTTCGGGGAAGTTCTCCGGATGGGCGACGGTGAGGTGGAAGCTGAGCGCGTCGCTGGTCGTATAGTCGTCGAATATCTCCATGTCGAGCGCGGCGAGCGCGAGGCCGGCGGCGATCGAGGGGTCTTCAGTCGGTTCGGGCGCGTCGGTCGCCGGGGGCGCGGCGGTTTCCGCGGGAGCGGGCGTCCCGTCCGGCGCGGCGGTCGGCTCGGGGAAAAACCGGGGGAAGAGGATCGAGCAGCCCGCAGCCATGGACAGCGCTATGAGCGCGGCCAGGAACAGCGCGAGCAAACGCGTGAATCTGCGCATCGGGGTCTCCTTTCGGCGAGGCCGGCCCGCGGGGGGCCGACCGGTATCATCCATATGCTCCACACTATCACAAAACAGCCTTTTTCACAAGCCAATCCAGCAATCCCCGGCCCCGCGCCGGGCGGCGTTTTCCCGTTGACAAACGGAATCGCTTGAATTAGAATAGTAATGCTGTATTGTTGGAAAACAATGCGCATATGTTGCGCTTGCGGGTGTAGCTCAGTGGCAGAGCGCCGGCTTCCCAAGCCGGTCATGTGGGTTCGATTCCCATCACCCGCTCCAGCATACTCCCGTTTTCATGCGGGAAACAGAAAGCGACAGATTTTTAGGAGGATGTCAAGCAATGGCAAAGGCGAAATTTGAACGCACGAAACCGCATGTCAACATCGGGACGATC